>Ga0335082_10008568_pt1 | contig 11111 bp, 7 predicted proteins | sample Lox_Sample_41_FD_206718 | JGI IMG/M metagenome (GOLD analysis project Ga0335082, IMG submission 206718) | Soil microbial communities from Loxahatchee National Wildlife Refuge, Florida, United States - Lox_Sample_4.1 | ecosystem: Environmental > Terrestrial > Soil > Wetlands | place: USA: Florida... | reverse complement strand
GCAAGATCCAGCCGAAGCAGGGAGGCAAGCTTGAAGTCCTGCTGAAGATCTTCGCCAATCCGAACCTGCCGCAGATCGACGACTACTACGAACCGTTCACCTACGATTATCAGCACCTGCACAACGCGCCGGAAATGAAGGCGCCGCCGACCGCGCGCCCGCGCTCGCTCCTGACCGGGGAGCGCATGGAGAAGATCGAGTGGGGGCCGAACTGGGAGGAGATCCTCGGCGGGGAGTTCGCCAAGCGCTCCGAGGACGCGAATTTCGAGGCGATGCAGAAGGAGATGTACGGCCAGTTCGAAAACACCTTCATGATGTACCTGCCGCGCCTGTGCGAGCACTGCCTCAATCCGACCTGCGTCGCGTCCTGCCCGTCGGGCTCGATCTACAAGCGCGAGGAAGACGGCATCGTCCTCATCGACCAGGACAAATGCCGCGGCTGGCGCATGTGCGTGTCGGGCTGCCCGTACAAGAAGATCTACTACAACTGGTCCACCGGCAAGGCGGAGAAGTGCATTTTCTGCTATCCGCGCATCGAGGCCGGCCAGCCGACGGTGTGCTCGGAGACCTGCGTCGGGCGCATTCGCTATCTCGGCGTGATGCTCTACGACGCCGACCGCATCCTGGAAGCGGCGAGCGTGGCGGGTGAAAAGGACCTGTACAAGGCGCAGCTCGGCGTGTTCCTCGATCCGCACGCGGCCGAAGTCCAGGCGCAGGCGCGCGCCGACGGCGTGCCCGAGGCGTGGATCACGGCGGCGCAGCAATCGCCCGTGTACAAGATGGTGATGGAGTGGAAGGTGGCGCTGCCGCTGCACCCGGAATACCGCACGCTGCCGATGGTCTGGTACGTGCCGCCGCTGTCGCCGATCAGCGCGGCCGCGAATTCGGGCCAGCTCGGCGCGTTTGGCGCGCTGCCCGATGTGCGCAGCCTGCGCATCCCGGTGCAGTACCTCGCCAACCTCCTGACCGCGGGCGACGAAGAGCCGGTGGTGGCGGCGCTGGAGCGCATGCTGGCGATGCGCGCCTACATGCGCGGCCGCCATGTGGAGAAAACCGAGAATGCGGCGGTGCTGAAGCAGGTGGGCCTCTCCAAGGAAGAGGTCGAAGAGATGTACCGCTACATGGCGATCGCCAACTACGAGGATCGCTTCGTCATCCCGACCACGCACCGCGAGTACGCCGAGAACGCCTACGACCTGCGCGGCGGCTGCGGCTTCACCTTCGGCAATGGCTGTTCCGACGGCCAGTCCGAGGCGAGCCTGTTCGGCGGCAAGAAGCGCAAGACCATCCCGATCAAGGCCTTGTCCTAGGAGATGACAGCATGAAGACGCTCAAATTGCTGGCCGTGCTGCTCAGCTATCCATCCGCGGAACTGGTGGAGGCGCTGCCGGAGCTTGCGCAAAGGCTCAACGCCGAGCGCGCGCTGCGCCGCGCGACCCAGGACGCGCTCGCCGGCCTGCTGGCGGAGCTCAGGCGCGAGGACCTGCTCGACCTGCAGGAGCGCTACGTCGCGCAGTTCGACGCGGGCCGCTCCACCTCGCTGCACCTGTTCGAGCATGTGCACGGCGACTCGCGCGACCGCGGCCAGGCGATGGTGGACCTGAACGCGCTGTATGCGCGCGCGGGCTTCGTTATCAAAGTGAACGAATTGCCGGATTACCTGCCGGCGCTGCTGGAGTACCTCGCCACCCGGCCGGCGGCGGAAGTGCACGAGCTGCTCGAGGACTGCGCCCACATCCTGCGCGCGGTGGGCGAGCGCCTGGCCGCGGGCGGCAGTCCGTATGCGGCCGTGTTCGCCGCGCTGCTCGATCTGCACCGCGCGGCGCCGCTCGCGCTGCCGCAGCACGTCATCAAAACGCCGCCCGCGCACGCGCTCGACGAAGAATGGGACGAGGCGCCGGTGGAGTTCGGCCCATCGTCCGGTGTCGACGCGGCCGCCGCGCACGGCGCGCAGCAGTCGCGGCCGCAATTCATCCGCTTCGTTCCGAAGAACCCCTGAACCCTGAATCCGGAGCTCCGCATGGACCTCAAGACCTATCTCAACCAGTTCCTGTTCGGCTACTACCCGTATATCTGCCTCGCGGTGTTCTTCCTCGGCAGCCTGATCCGCTTCGACCGCGAGCAGTACACGTGGAAGAGCGATTCGTCGCAGCTGCTGCGCCACGGCCAGCTGCGCTGGGGCTCGAACCTGTTTCACATCGGCATCCTCGGCATCTTCTTCGGCCACCTCGGCGGCCTGCTGACGCCGCACGCCGTGTGGGACCTGCTCGGCGTGCCGGCGAGCGAAAAGCAGCTGACGGCGATGATAGCCGGCGGGATTTTCGGCGTGACCCTCACCGTGGGTCTGCTGATCCTGCTGCTGCGCCGGCTCGGCGACGCGCGCATCCGCGCCAACAGCAAGACCAGCGATATCCTGGTGCTCGCGCTGTTCCTGGTGCAGGTGCTCATCGGCCTGGCCACGATCCCGGTGTCGGCGCAGCACCTCGACGGCTCGGAGATGCTGAAGCTGATGGATTGGGCGCAGCACATCTGGACCTTCCGCGGCGGCGCCGCCGACCTCGTCGCCGGCACCTCGATCGTGTTCAAGCTGCACCTGACCATCGGCCTGACGATCTTCCTGCTGTTTCCGTTCACGCGCCTGGTGCACATCTGGAGCGGCTTCGCCTCGGTGTTCTATCTGCTGCGACCGTACCAGTTGACGCGCAGCCGCGGCGCCAATCGCTAGCGCATATGCCGGCGCATCGAGCCCAGGTGTTCGAGCGGAGATTCCCGCGGCGGCCACGGACGCATGTTCCGCGCATTGCACCCGGTTCTACACATTTGGAGTACAGGTCATGCCAATGACAGATAGGGGCAAGAGCTATTCGGTCCTCGCGATGAACACGCTGGCCTTCACGGTCAACTTCGCGATCTGGACCATGTTCTCGATTATCGGCATACGCATCAAGCGGGAACTCGGGCTGAACGATACGGAGTTCGGCCTGCTGGTCGCCACGCCGATCCTGACCGGTTCGCTGATCCGCTTGCCGCTCGGGGTGCTCACCGATCGCTACGGCGGCCGCATCGTCTATTTCATCCAGATGCTGCTGGTCGCGATCCCGACCTATGGCCTGGCGTTCGCAACCCAATACTGGCAGTACCTGACCATCGGCTTGTTCGTGGGCCTGGCGGGCGGCTCGTTCGCAGTGGGCATCGCCTACACCTCGGCCTGGTTCCCCAAGGAGAAACAGGGAACGGCGATGGGGATATTCGGCGCGGGCAATGCGGGCGCCGCCGTGACCAACCTGGTCGCGCCCCTGATCGTGGTGGCGTTCGGCTGGCGGGCGGTGCCCCAGGTCTATTCGGTCGCCATGCTGATCATGGCGGTGGTTTTCTGGTTCTTCACCTATCCCGATCCGAAGCAGATGGAACGCAAGCAGAAGAAGGAGCACCTGGCCCTCGCGCAGCAATTGGCGCCGCTGACCGAAGCGCGCGTCTGGCGTTTCGGCCTCGCGTATTACTTCGTCTTCGGCGGTTTCGTCGCGCTGGCGCTGTGGCTGCCCAAGTACTATATCGGCGAATACCAGCTGGACCTGAAGCACGCGGCCCTGATCAGCATGTTCTTTACCCTGCCTTCGGGCGTGATCCGCGCGCTCGGCGGATGGGTGTCGGACCGCTGGGGCGGGAGCACCGTGACCTGGTGGGTGTTCTGGGTCTGTATCGTCTGCCTGTTCTTCCTTTCTTATCCTCCGACGACGCTCACGGTGCACGGCATCAAGGGGGACTTCAACCTGAGCATAGGCGTGGGCGTGGTGATGTTCACGGTGCTGGCGTTCATCGTCGGCCTGGCGCAGGGCATAGGCAAGGCGAGCGTCTACCGCAGCCTCGCCGATTATTACCCGAACAACATGGGCTCGGTCGGCGGCCTCGTCGGCGTCATCGGCGGCCTGGGCGGCTTTACCATGCCCATCATGTTCGGGATTGCCTCCGACGCCACCAACGTGCGCAGCAGCGCTTTCATGCTCATGTTCGCGGTGCTCGCCGGCGTGATGATTTGGACCTGGGCCGCGGCGCGCAGCGAACGCGAGGCCATTCTGGAAAAGGACACCGGCCTGCGCGATCAGTTGGTCAAACAGCACTTGCTCGAAGCGCGCGTCGGTGCCGGCAGCTGGCTGCACAACTGGCGTCCCGACGACGAGGCGTTCTGGCAGGTCGCCGGCAGACGCATCGCCCTGCGCAACCTGCTGTTCTCCATGCCGCCCCTGTTCCTCTCGTTCGCGGTGTGGATGGTGTGGAGCGTGGTGGTGATCGAACTGCCCAGGATCGGGTTCAAGTTCAGCACCGGCGAACTGTTCTGGCTGGCCGCCTTGCCCGGCCTGTCGGGCTCGGCGCTGCGCCTGGCGTATTCCTTCGTGGTGCCGATCTTCGGCGGCAGGAACTTCACCGTGTTCAGCACGGTGACGCTGCTGCTGCCGGCGCTGTGGATGGCCCTCGCGGTGCAGGATCCGAACACGAATTACGTGGTCTTCGCGGCGATCGCGCTGCTCTGCGGCCTGGGCGGCGGCAACTTCTCCGCGAGCATGGCCAACATCAGTTTCTTCTTCCCGAAGCGCATGCAGGGCACGGCGCTCGGCTGGAACGCGGGCGCGGGTAACCTGGGGGTCGGCGTGATGCAGGCCGTGGTGCCGCTCAGCATCTACGGCGGCGCGCTCGCCATCATGGGCGGCGGCCCGCAGAACTACAACGATCCCGCCATCAGCCAGGTCTGGCTGCAGAATGCGGGTTATATCTGGGTGCCGTTCATCCTGCTGGCGGCGCTGGGCGCGTGGTTCGGCATGCACAACATCCGCGGCGCGCGCGCGACTTTCCGCGAGCAGGCCGTGATCTTCCGGCGCAAGCATGCCTGGATGCTGGGCTGGCTCTACGGCGGCACGTTCGGCTCGTTCATCGGTTTCGCCGCCGCCTTCCCGACGCTGCTGGCGACGCAATTCCCGAACTCGGGTCTGCTCAAGTACGCATTCGTCGGCCCGCTGATCGGCGCGCTGATCCGGCCGCTCGGCGGCTGGCTCGCCGACCACATCGGCGGTGCGCGCGTCACGTTCTGGAACTTTGTGGTCATGTTCATCGCTTCGCTCGGCATCGCGGCGTTTCTGCCGGGCGCGTCCGATCCCGGCGCGGCGACCGCGTTCTACGCCGCGTTCATGCTGCTGTTCCTGACGACCGGTATCGGCAACGGATCGGTGTTCCGCATGGTGCCCACCGTGTTCATGACCCTGCACCAGCTTCTGGCAAAGGGGCAGGGCGAGGAGGCGCTGGCGAAAGCGAAGCGCGAGGGCGAGATCGAGGCCTCGGTCGCACTGGGATTCACGGCCGCGATCGCGGCATTCGGGCTGTTCTTCGTCCCGGTCGCGGTGGGCATATCGTTGCAGGCGAGCGGCAGCCCGCACGCGGCGTGGTACGTGTTCATCCTGTTCTATCTCAGCTGCGTAATCGGCACCTGGTGGTGGTACCGGCGCAAGGATGCGGAGATACGCTGCGACTAGTGCGACGCCACACTAATTTCGAAGCCAGTCTGCAGTTGTATGAGCGAGCTTGCGCCCCGAAGGAAGTCCTCTCTAGGAGGGCTCGCGAATTGAATGATTCGCGAGCAAGCCCGCGCAGAGGGCAATCGGCCGCAGAGCCAATAACGACGCGGGGCTTCAGGCATTGCTCCTCCTGGGGTCTTCTCTTTCCGCGAGCGAACAGGCGTTGATCCTGGTGCCAGTGCGGTGACCGCGTTGCCGCCAAGGGCGCTCTTCCCGCGACGGCGGGCACTTCGAAAGGCGGACCCAATGTCACGCGAAGCAGATGGCGATAGCTGGATTCCGGATGGACCCGGGCCGCAATTCAAGTCGCGAGCGATTTGTCTCCAGTAGGCACTAGCTGGTCGGGCAGGTCAAACGCTCAGTTCGCGCCCGAGACACCGGTGGCGGCGCGTTCAACACCGATTCCGGCTATGCACGCGTCCTGGTTGCTCCCGGGATTTCTGCGAAGCTCGGCACGGCGATACTGTATGCGGACATTGCGGCTCCCGCCTACCAGAGAGTCAACGGCAATCAACTAACCTCAGGCGCGGCATTTAAGGTGCTGCTAGGCTTTACGTTCTAGCTGCGTGAACAAGAGGAGGTGCTCGTGAACCTTATATCCAAATCGACGAGCCTCACGGAGCGAGACGATAAGTACCGCTGGATCCGCCAGACAACCGAGGCACTTGCAGCGCCGCTCGGACCATCGCTATAGGTCGGACTAGCCCAGTGGTGCAGGCGGGGTTGATGCTCGGTGCAACGATGATCGACTCGTCAACCTGATTGCCATAACAAAGCTGACGACAATGATTGCCACCAACGCAAAACCGAAAATCAGTTCTTTGCCTTCGCTCCATGCGTCGATGCTCGGCGACAACATTTTCGCTGCGCTGAATGCGGCCACGAGCAAACTAATCCCCGAAACGACCAATCCCATAACGCGGGACGCAATTAGCGCAACTTGATCGGCGCGCGCAATGAGTCGAGCAATCCACAATCCGTTAATGCCATCGGTAAGCAGCATGCCGAGCATGAAAAGCGTAGCCAGGATGAGCGCATGCTTCCACCCGCCAAACTGTGTGGCCGCGAGCGCAAAGAAGGCTGCTTGAGACAGCGTGTCAAATGAAAGGGCAAAAAGAGCGCCGACCACGGCCACCAACAGGGGATTGGAAACGTGACGCAGGCCATCGAGTAGATGCCCTTTCAGTCCGGCCGGGTGCACAACCTCGTCCGGCTCGGAGCGCAGGACGGCAGCAAGATTGAGACCGCCCAGCGCAACAAGGAAGACTATGGATATCACCGAACCTAAAGCATTGAACAAGTGTGGCACCTCCCAGCGGCCAGCAACAGCCGAAACGCCAAGTGCAATGGCCATGACTACAGTGCCATGCCCCAATGAAAAAAGGGTCCCGCAATAGCGTGCTATCGACGGATTGGCCCGCGCGTTGAAGCGTGTCAGGCCGTCAATGGTGGCGAGATGGTCCGCGTCGAATCCGTGCTTCATACCCAGCACAAAGGTAAGAATCAGTAACGACAGCCAGTCAGCGGGTGGTGTTTGCATGGGGGCGGCTGAATTTTATCAAATGAACATGCCTGCGAGCGTAAAGGCGGCGGTCCTGGCATCGGTGCGCTGACCCCTTTGCTGCAGGGAGCGCGAACCCTTCGATCACTTCGGCGCGAGTTCGCCGTACCAGTAGGCGGCCGTGACGCCGCCGTCCATGAGGAAATCGCTGCCGGTAATGAATCCTCCGTCCGGTCCCAGCAGGAGGGCGCCGACGGTGCCCACCTCATCCGGCGTGCCGCCGCGCCCGGCCGCGCACAGCTCGATCATGCGCCGGTAGCCCGCACCGCGCGGACCGGTCAGTTCGTCCTTCGCGAGCGGCGTGAATATGATGCCGGGGCTGATCGTGTTGACGCGCGCCCCGCGCTTGCCCCATCGCACCGCCTCGGCCATCACCCGCAGGGAGTTGCCGCGCTTGGACAGCTGGTAGGCGTGGAGCGGGTCCGTCACCTGGTCCGGCTGCAGCATCGGCAGAGCGAGGAGTTCGTCGGCTGGCGTAGTTGCGAGCGCCTTGTTCTGCTCGGGCGTCAGCGCGCCAAGGCGATGCCCCGATTGCGAGGCGATGACGACGCCCGCTCCGCCGCGCGCGATGACGCTGCCGAATTCCTCGAGCACGAGCGCGGTGCCGTACAGATCGACCTTCAGGATCGTGGCCGGCGCTGCCTGCGTGGGAGAGACGCCGGCGGCATGGATGACGCCGGTTATCGCGCCGATCGCCGCGGCGGTCTCGACGAGCGCGTGCACCGACTGGCGCGAGGAAACGTCGACGATGGCGGTGCTCACTTCGAAGCCGGCGTCGCTGAGGACCTTCGCGGCCGCATCGGCGTTATCTTGCCGCAGGTCGGCCAGCAGCACGTGCTTGCCTGCGCTGATGCGCCGCGCAATCGCCTGGCCGATCGAGCCGGCGCCGATGACGACAATGACATTGCTCATTGCGATCTCCTTTCTTCTATCCTGGTATTCATTCGGAACAGCTCACAAACCCGTCATCTTCAGCGCGCTTTCAGGTAGCCGGGCTCCCGCCAGCGTGATCGTTGCCGCCGCCGTGTCGATCTCCTGCAGGTCGCCCGCGGTAAGTTCAACCGCAGCCGCACCGAGGTTCTCTTCGAGGCGATGCAGCTTCGTGGTCCCTGGAATCGGCACGATCCAAGGTTTCTGCGCCAGCAGCCAGGCGAGCGCGACCTGGGCGGGGGTAGCGCGCTTGCGTGCCGCCACAGCGCGAACGAGACCGACCAGCGCCATGTTCGCCTTCAGCGCTTTCGGGGCGAACCGGGGAACCACGGTGCGAAAATCCGAGCTGTCGAACTTGGTCGTTTCATCGATCCTGCCGGTGAGGAAACCCGCGCCCAGCGGGCTGAACGGAACAAAGCCGATGCCAAGCTCTTCCAGGGTCGGCAGGATCTCGCTCTCGGGACCGCGCCACCACAGCGAATATTCGCTCTGGACCGCGGTGACGGGCTGGACCGCGTGGGCGCGGCGTATGGTCTGGGCCCCGGCTTCCGACAGCCCGAAATGCTTGACCTTGCCTTCCCCGATCAGGTCCTTGACCGCGCCGGCAACGTCCTCGATCGGCACGGCCGGGTCGACGCGATGCTGGTAGAGCAGGTCGATCGCATCGACACCGAGGCGTTTGAGCGATGCCTCCACGACTGCCTTGATATGCTCGGGGCGGCTGTTCACGCCGCCGCGACGTTCACCCGTCTCGGGATCGATGTCGAAGCCGAACTTGGTCGCAATCACCACACGGTCCCGGCAGGGCGCGAGCGCCGCGCCGACCAGTTTCTCGTTCGTGAACGGGCCATAGGCCTCGGCCGTGTCGAAAAAGGTCACGCCGCGATCCACGGCTGCGCGGATGAGCGCGATCATTTGCTGCGTATCGGCGGGAGGCCCGTAGCCGGAACTCATGCCCATGCAGCCCAGGCCGATGGCCGAGACTTCCAGGTTTCCGAGTCTGCGCTTTTGCATGTTCTTCACTCCTTAAAGACCCGCCGCAGCGGTCATGCAGCCACTGTAGCCAATCCGGTCGCAAATGATTAGCCGGTACAATGCGCATGAGCCTATGAACCGGATTCATGAATGGCGCACAAGGACTTCAACGATCTGCTCGCCTTCGTCCTGGTGGCGCGCGAAGGAAGCTTCACCCGCGCCGCGGCGCAGCTGGGCGTATCCCAGTCGGCGCTGAGTCATACGATGCGCGCGCTGGAGGCACGGCTCGGCATCCGGCTCCTGACCCGCACGACGCGCAGCGTCTCGCCCACAGAAGCGGGCGAGCGCCTGCTGCAGACCGTCGGACCGCGATTCGAGGAGATCGAGGCCGAGCTGGCCGCGTTGACCGAACTGCGGGAAAGGCCGGCAGGCACAATCCGCATTACGACCGCGGAGCATGCAGCCGACGCGGTGCTGTGGCCGAAGCTGGCGAAGTTCCTGCCGGACTACCCGGACATCAAGGTCGAGATCAATGTCGACTACGCGATGACCGACATCGTGGCGCAGCGGTTCGACGCCGGCGTGCGCCTCGGCGACCAAGTGGCCAAGGACATGATCGCCGTGCGCATCGGGCCCGACGTCCGCATCGCGGTCGTCGGAGCCCCGGGCTATTTCGCGAAACGGCCTGCGCCCAGGACGCCGAAGGACCTGACTGCGCACGCCTGCATCAATCTGCGCCTGCCGACGCACGGGCAGCTTCTGGTCTGGGATTTCGAGAAGAAGGGGCATGCGCTCAACGTGCGCACGGACGGCCAGCTCATTTTCAACAGCGGCACGGCGATCCTGAAGGCGGCGTTGGCCGGATTCGGCCTGGCGTTCCTGCCGGAAGATATGGTGCAGCCGCACGTCGCGGCCGGGACGCTGGTCTCGGTGCTGGAGGACTGGTGCCAGCCATTCCCCGGCTATCACCTCTACTTTGCGAGCCGCCGGCAGTCCTCGCCGGCATTCACGCTGCTTGTCGAAGCGCTGCGCTACCGCGACAACTAAGCCTGACTATCTGTCGAATAGAGGCAAAAGGCTCGCAGTATTCGAATTCATTGCGGACATGGCAGGTTCGTTGCGTGGGCGACAGCAGCGGCCGAAATTTCATCGCTCCGAAAATCACAGCGAACTTCCGGTTGTCGGCCAAAGGCGACGGTGGCCAAAGGATTCAAGAAGGTCAGCAATGCGTACGTTAGCTGCCCCCAAGGCGGCGAATCCAATTGGACGGCCGCTTTTCGACCCAGCTAGTGCGAACTCCGGATCCGAAGCCCACCTCAGATGCCTCTCCTGAAGCACCTCGCATGCTGCCCCGCCAAATGCGGGTAGACTAGATCAATGCAAATACGATACAAACGATACAACAGCCAGTTACGACTAACGATCGGGGTTTTGGCTACCATCTTTGTGCAAGCATGCGCGACCGTGGGTATACCCGAGAAGACCGTCGGGATACCCGAGAACAGGGTGCAATTCCCATCACTCGACGCGACGCCCCAGCATCCGCCGACCATGTTGGATGGGTACCTCTTCAAGCCGAAGGGCGACGGCAGGCATCCAGCGTTGGTGTTCCTTCACGGTTGCGGCGGCCTCCTGAACGCGCGTTCGGGGGAGATCAACTTGCGGGAGGCTGATTGGGCAGCCCGTCTCACGCGGGTCGGGTACGTTGTGCTTATGGTCGACAGCCTCTCGCCGCGCGGGCACGGCGAGATGTGCTCTCGACGGGGCTTTGACAGAGGAATTTATCTGCAACGGCCGAAGGACGCGTACGGTGCGCTGCGCTACCTGCAGGCGCAGCCGTTCGTCCGTCCCGATCGTGTCGGGCTAATGGGCTGGTCTCAGGGAGGCGGCGTAATTTTGCTGAGCATCCGAACAGACAGCTTGGGTCGATCGGCCGAACTGCCGGCCGAGGATTTCAGGGTTGCAGTCGCGTTCTACCCCGGCTCCTGCAACGCGCAAGTCCTTCGGTCTTCCTGGAATAGCGAGATTCCGCTTCTTGTTCTGATCGGCGAACGCGATAACTGGACTCCAGTGACACCCTG
>Ga0335082_10008567_pt1 | contig 11111 bp, 11 predicted proteins | sample Lox_Sample_41_FD_206718 | JGI IMG/M metagenome (GOLD analysis project Ga0335082, IMG submission 206718) | Soil microbial communities from Loxahatchee National Wildlife Refuge, Florida, United States - Lox_Sample_4.1 | ecosystem: Environmental > Terrestrial > Soil > Wetlands | place: USA... | reverse complement strand
GCCTGGGCGAGGGGCAGGATGTACACGCCCTTGATCTGCGCCGGGCTGATCGCCACGGCCGAGGCGCCGAGGCCGCGGTCCAGCAGGAGCTGCGTGATGAGGCCGCCGAACGAGTGGCCCATGATGACCGGCGGGGCGCCCAGACCGCGGATGATCCGGTCGTAGTGGTCGGTGATCTCCTTGATCCCGAGCCGCTCGTACCTGGAGGTGTTCTGGCGAACCTCTTCCACCGTTCCCTCCAGTCCCGGCCAGGCCGGGGCGAGCACGGTGTGGCCCTTGGACTCGAAGCGCTGCTTCCAGCCTTCCCAGCTGAGCGGCGTTAGCCAGAGGCCGTGGACTAGGACGATGGCCGGCTTCTGCGCCGCCGGGGCGGCGTCGGGCGTGTCCGTGGTCATAGGGGCTCCGATCCCGGGGAGGGTGCGAGTATTAACGCGAGATTACCGCCGCGACAGCCACCCTGAACTGACAACGGCAGGGGTCGCTGGTCTCAGGTAGTGCGACGTCAAGACGGAGTGGTGGCGCGCCGCAACGCCCGCGGCGGCCGGAGCGCTCAGGAGCACCTGGTGGCCGCGCTGCGCTGCCTGTACCGGCGCGCCGTGGATGACGGGCTGATCACCGAGGCCGATGACCCGGCGCGGAAGGTGGCCAAACCGCGCTGCCTGCCGACGACGCGCCGGGCGCTGCCCGATACCCGGCTGGCGGAGATCAACGAGGCCGCGGCAGCTACGGGCGATGACCCGGAGCTGGACACCCTGATCCTGCTGCTGCACACCGAGACCGCCTGCCGGCGCGGCGGCGCGCTGGCCCTGCGCCCTAGGGACCTGGACCCGGACCAGTGCCTGATCCTGCTCCGGGAGAAGGGCGAGACGGTCCGGTGGCAGCCGGTCTCCCCGACCTTGATGACCCGCCTGATCGAGCACGGCCAGGAGCGGCACGCCACGGCGGACGGGCAGCTCCTGCGGTTCGCCGACGGCCGCCCGATCACCCACGGCCGCTATGACCACCTGTGGAGGCGCATCGGCCGACACCTGCCCTGGGTGGCCACCCAGGGCATCAGCACGCACTGGATCCGGCACGTTCTCTCTGCTTAATGACCGTGTCGCGATTAGCTCCGGGGCCCCGCGGGAGCTGTGATTTCCGGCTGCGGCGGGCCGTGTCGTGTTTCTATCGTTCCGGTTCGTGATCCTGAGCTTCTTTTCGTCCCGGGGCTGGGAGTCCTGGGACATCGCGAACCGGCCGCTCATCCCTGAGCGGATGCCGGTCCTGGTCGATGATGACCTTCTGTTCGAGGACGGCCCGGCGGCACCGCGGCCGGCGGCGGTGGTGAACCGGTGGCTGCGTGAGCTGCCGACGAGCGGCTGTCCGTCGCCCGGCTCGTGGGAGAGCTATGCGAGGGTGCTGAAAGAATGGGCCGAGTTCTTGTCCGGGCACGGGGTCAGCCTGTTCGACTCGCGCGACCGGCTGAAGCTCGCGCTGGGCAAGTACGCCGGGTACCGGGCGGCGGGCCCGGCGGAGCGGCGGTTCGCGGCGACGACGTGGGGCCGGCACATGAGCGTCCTGTCGCTGTTCTACCGGTGGGCGATGGACGAGGGCCATGCGCAGGCCGAGCCGTTCAGCTACCGGACGGCGCGGGCGCTGTTCGCCGGGACGGGCCGGGAGGTCCGGGTGAACCTGGCGGTGCGGCGTACTCCGAAGCCGCACGTTACGGTCAAGTACCTGGAACCGGACTTCACCCGCCTGTTCCTGGACGGGCTGCGGGGGCTGGGGCCGGGAGGCGGGCCTGACCCGTGCTACCGGGGCCGGGAGCTGGCCCGCAACGCGGCGGTCGGGGAGCTGGCGCTGGCGACCGGGATGCGGCTGCAGGAGTTCAGCTCGCTGCTGATCTGGGAGATCCCGCCGCTGCCGTCCCGCCCGGTGCAGGTGCCGATCCCGTTCCCGGTTCCGTCCGGGATCGCCAAGGGCCGCAAGTTCCGCGTGACCTGGATCTCCTACGACGCCCTGGCGGCCGTGCACCACTACCTGGACCTGGACCGGCCCGCGACCACCGGCGGCACGGGCTGGCGGCCGCCGCCGGGATGGGGCGAGCCGCTGCTGGTAACCGGCCCCGACGAGCGGGGCGGCAAGGTCAACGGTGTCCGTCGGCGGTGGGAGACGCTCACGCCGGGCGAGCGCCGCCGGCTGGTCGCCCCGGACGGCGGGACGTGCATCCTCGCAGCGAAGGCAGGCGGCGGGCCGTTCACCGCCTGGGCATCGGTGTTCGAGCGCACCGCCGACCGGATCCGGGCCCGTTCCGAGCCCCGGTTCCCCCACGTTTACCCGCACCGGCTCCGGCACAGCTTTTCCATCCGGACCCTGGAATACCTGGTCAGCGGCCATTACCGGCAGGCCACCCGGGTGGTGCTGGACACTGACGCCGGAGATGGCCCGGATGCGGCGCTGATGCTCTACCTGGCCAAAGCCGACCCGCTGCTCGTCCTGCGGGACCTTCTTGGCCACTCGTCGGTGCTGACGACGGAAAAATATCTCCGCAAACTGGACACTACCCGTATCTACCGGGAAGCCTGGGAACGCTCCGGCCCCGGCGGAGACAGGGCCGCCGACGCCAGTGCCGAACGCGAGGCTGCCGCCGAGTTCAGCGGCGACCCGGACGGGAGCGGAGCCTGATGCCCGCGACCGTGGATACGGACCCGCCGGGCATCTGGTGCATGTTCGGCGACGGCAGCACTGCCTCGTTCAGCCTGGACGGGGTGCCCTGCCCAGGGCTGGCCGGGGACCTGCTGACGGGCCTGGCCGGGCTGATCCACCCGCACGGCCGCATCGACGCCGAGGGAACGGTCAGCGCTTACATCCTGGCGTTCCGCGAGATGACGCGCAGGCTGTCTGCGTCCGGGTTCACCGGACGGGCCGCTGACCTGCGCAGGACGGACCTGACCGAGTACTGGATGGGCACGACGGGCTCTCGCGAGTCATGCACCCGCCGGGCGCTGGAGTCGCTCGCCCGGGACGGCGGGATCCTGGATCCCTCGGTGGCGGAGCTGGTGGCGGGCCGGAACTTCAACCAGATCCCATTCCGCAGGCCGCTGCCGCCTTACCGCGAGGCTGAATGGGAGCGTCTTACTGCCGCCTGCGAAGAGATCGTCAGCACGGCGTTCGCTGCCCACAGGCAAGCACTGGCCGCGGCCGCCAGGGGAAGTCACCCGGGCAAGGGCCGCTGGTCCCGGGAGAACGTCGCCTGGCTGCTGGCCCGGACCGGCCCTGCCGGGGCAGAGCAGATCGGGCATCTGACCGGCTGCTCATCCGGGACGGCCCGCAGGCGGACCGGTTTCCAGGAGGTCAGCGCGGACCTGTTCCCGGTGCTGGACGTGGTAATCGCCTACCGGCTGCTGTTCGGCATCTACTCCGGCATCGTCCCCGACGGCATAGAAGACCTGGCCGTCAGCGACATCGACTGGGCCGGGGACGCGTCCGTGCTGCTGTCGTATGCCAAGCGCCGCACCGCCGCGGAAAGCCTGGTCCTGCCCCGGCGGGCAGTGCGTCTGCTCGAGCAGTGGCTCGATCATTCGGCGCTGCTGCGCGGCCTCGCCGCCCCTGGCGACCGCGAGCGTCTGTGGCTGGGCACCAGCCGTCCCGGCGGGAGCGCGCTCATCAGGCAGATCGGGCGGACCGCTATCCGGCGATGGGCGCTGCGGCATAACGTGACCAGCGATGACGGCGGGCCGCTGAAAATCCACCGGTCCCGGATCCGGACCACGCACCTGTCCCTGCGGGACAAGAGCGCCTGGGCCGGCCGGGGACGGGCGACAATCGACCCCAACCACAGTCCGCAGGTGGAGGGCGACCACTACCTGACCGCGGCCACCCCGGCCCAGCAGCACGCCGTCGACACGATCGTCGCCGATGCCCAGCACGACCTGATCCGGCGGGCGCACCCGCCCGCCGTCCTCACCGATGACGACGCCGCTGTCCTCGCACGCGAGTATCCCCAGCTGGTCACCGCCCTCGACCTGGATGACAGCGTCATCTCCGAACTGGTCAGCGGGACGCGTGACGTGTTCACCGCGGCCTGCGCCGATCAGCTGTCCGGCTTGCACGGGCCGAAGGGACAGCCCTGCCCGGCACGGCCCTGGGTCTGCCTGCTCTGCCCGCTGGCGGTCTTCGCCCCGCGGCACGCCGCGAACCTGCTGCGGCTGAAGGCGTTCTTCTCCCGGCAGTGGCAGCAGATGCCCGCCGCCCAGTTCATGGCCGTGTTCGGCTCCTACTCCCAGCGGATCGGCCAGGTACTGGACCGCTTCGACCCCGCAGTCCTGGACCAGGCAGCCCGCCACGTCACCGGTGACGACAGCGAGCTCCCGCTGCGCCCCGAGGAGCTCACACGATGACTGCCGCCCTTCCGTCCCTGCTTCCGGGCGGGTCGCCGTTCGCCGGCGCCGATGTCTGCCGGCAGGCAGGGCTCATGCTCCCGGACGGGGCACCCCGGCCCATGTTCGACGACGACCTGTGGGACTTCACTGACGTGGCCGGGCTTCCTGTCTCGATGGGACCCAACATCCGCCGGCTCAGCTTCACGCAGATCACCGACCCGCGGTGGCGGCTGGCTGCCAAGGAGCTGATCTTCGCGATGCTCGTGCCGCGGCACGAGGCGGTCGCCCCGCTGCCGCGGGCCTACCGGGCCCCGGTGCACATCGCCACCGCCAGCCGGCGCCTCGGCGAGACCGCCAGGCTCCTGAACTGGCTCACCGGCCAGGGCATCGCCAGCCTGGGCGAGATCAGCACTCGTCACTGCGAGGCATACGTTGCCCACCGCCGTCACGTGACCAGCGAGGACGGCACCGTGGTCGGCGAGCGCAGTCCCGGCACCCGCAGAGGAGCCGCCCAGGCCGTCATCGACCTACTCAACTACGGCGAGCTGTTCACCGCTGACCGGCCGGACCCGGGCCTGCGGCCCTGGAGCGGGGCCACCGCCACCGCGATCGCGGAGATGCCCAGCGGCCGGAGCATGAACAAGATCCAGCCGCTCGGCGACGACATCCTGCGGCCCATGCTTGCTGCGGCCCTCTACCTCACCTCCGTCATCGGCCCGCACGCCGTCACCCTGAACCAGCAGGTCAGGGTCGCGGACCGGCAGCACGGCCGCAGGTCCCCCGGTGAGTTCGCCAAGGTGTCGCGTGCCCCTGCCGCCGAGATCACCCGGCTGCTGGACCGCTACCGGCACGACGGCGAGCCACTGCCCATGCTCCCCGGCCACGTGGTCAGCGACCGGCTCGCCGCCGGATGGTCACCCGGCGATCCGCTGCTCCCGGTCAGCCTGAACATCCTGGCCCGCCAGGCCGGCATCAGCCAGTTCAGCATCCGGTGGCTCGGTGAACTGCGCGGCCCTCTTGAGGCAGCGCTCTCGGCGGTCGGGGTCCAGGAGATGTTCGCCCGTGACGGGGCGCTCGTCGACCGCGCCGACGGCCAGGGCCGGGTTCCCTGGTCACCGCCCCTGCACCGGCTTGAGGCCGTCGCGCTGGCCGGCGTCGTCCGCACCGCGGCGGCGACCGTGATCGCCGCGGTGTCGGGAATGCGCGCCAGCGAGCTGATGGAGCTCCGGTCCGGCTGCCAGACGGCCGAGGAACTAGTGCCCGGCATGGTCCGCTACCGGCTGGCCGGCAAGCTCGTCAAGGGCCAGCCGCTCGGCGGCACCCGCGATGAATGGGTCGTCATCGAGCCCGCCTACCAGGCAGCAGAACTCGCCGGGCAGCTGAACGACAGCCCCGCCGACGGCATGCTCCTGTTCGGCAGGATCGCCTTCGCCGTCCGCTACAAGTGGCTCCGGAACTGGGTGAACGGGCCTCCCGGCCAGCGTCTCGGGCTCGCCCCCATCCCGGAATTCCCCGTGACCCTGCGAGCCTTGCGCAGAACGCTGGCGCTGGAGCTCGCCTACCGGCCCGGCGGCGTCCTCGCCGCCGAAGTGCACCTCAAGCACGTCGCCGTGGCAACGACCGAAGGGTACGCTTCCCGGCCCGGCGGCGCCCAGGCCGAGCTGCTCGCCGAGGTCAACCAGCATGAAAGCGAACGCAACCTCGCCCTGCTCTGGGAGGAATTCCGGAACTACCAGCAGGGCACCATGCCCGCCGGGCCCGGCGCCCGCGAGCTGACCGAGTTCTTCGCCCGCGTCGATGCCACGCCCGGCCCCGCTGACGCCCCCGCCGCGAAAGTACAGCGCAGCGACCGGGAGATCCGCAGCCTCCTCACCAAGCGCGCCAGCGTGCTGCACCTCGGCACCGCGAACTACTGCTGGTTCACCGACCCGTCCCGGGCACTCTGCCTCCGGCTGGCCGGCGACCAGGTCGGCAACAGGCCCCTCATCGGCATGTGCGACTCGGCCCGCTGCCCGCAGGCCACCCACCACCCCTGCCACCGGCCCGTCTGGGCAGAGCACGCCGAGAACACCAAGACGTTCCTCGGCCAGCTCGGCCGGACCCAGAAGGCCGAAAGGCAGCGGCTGGAAGCTGAGTACGACCGTGCCATCCATGTCCTGGCCCGAATCGACGAGGCCTCAGCCGCAGGAGAACCGGAATGAGGCTCAGCAGGCAGCAGCTCGCGGACAACGAGGCGAAGATCAGGGCGGCCATGACCCGGCTCCTGAACGGCGACATCCCGCCCGGCGGGAAATGCGACATCAAGACCCTCGCCCGCGCGGCCGGCGTCGACCGCACCGCCTTCTACGGCGACCGCCCCTACGCTCACCTGCGCGCCGAATTCGAGCAGCGGCTCAGAGAACTCCGCCATGCCGGCGAACGGCCCGACCCCCGCGATGCCCAGGTCGCCCGCCTCAAAGACGAGATCACCCGGCTGAAGGAACGCCTCGCCCAGTCAGACGCCACCATCAGCGGGCTTGCCGGATTCCGGGACCAGGCCCTGACCCGGCTCGCCGCCCAGCACGACGAGATCACCCGGCTGCGCCGGGAAGCCCACCTGGCCGCCGGAATCCGCCGGCTGCCTGTCCCCGCCGCCAAGGAGCAGAACCCGTCATGACCGCCGCCCTCCCCATGGACTCCGGCCTCGTCACCGCCGTCCGGGCCGGCGCCGCCGGGCTCTACTCCCTCGAAGCAGCCTGCGAACTGGTCATCGGCACCGGATGGCTGCACCGCGACGACTTCGCCCGGTTCATCAGCACCGGCACCTCGCTCACCGACGGCGTCACCGAACTCGCCTGCATCGACTGGCAGGCCGTCATCACCAGCCGCGAAGCAGGGCTTCTTCCCTGCAGCAGCGGGGAGAACCGATCCTGCGGCTGGCAGCCAGCATCGCCGCCGGGATCCCCGTCGACCTCAACGACGCGTTCAGCGGACTCGACCAGGCCCGCATCGCCCTCGTCGTCCAGGCCGTCCGCCACGCCAACGGACAGCGTCCCGCCGATCATGCCGCCTCGTGACGATATGACGTGCGTCACAGGCAAGGCCGGAAATCGCCACACGGCGCGTCATCATCAGCACGAAAGTTCCGCACTCGGATCGGCCAGGCAGAATCGCTACACGAATCCTCTGCACACGGCGAGTGCGGAGAGAAGCCACACCATGTTGTCCCTACCAGTATTAGCGGAACTTCGGGTACGCCGTCGCCCGCGCCTACGCCGGCCACACCGACAGCGGCAGCGAGACCGGCGCCACGGCGACCTACGTCCGAGCCAGCCTCGCCGAGGTCGCCGCCGCGCTGGCCGCACTTACCGGCGAGCCCCACCCGCTCGCCACGACTGAGGGGTGGTGACAAGCATGGCTGCTGTCGCCGTTGGCGCCGATGGGGACCAGGTCGAGGGTCTCCACGCCGTCTCCGGTCTCGGGTGCTGGGTGATGCTCGAGCAGCACGAGCGAGGGCTCGGACTTACGAGCGAACTCGGCCAGGTCTGCCCGGCCGACGCCGTGACCGGGCCCGTCGAGCTGGTCCGGGGTTGCCACGGCCAGGTGGACGGGCTTAGCACGGGCCGTCAGCCACACCTGGAGGTGAGCAACACCGCTGATGCGGAGGCCTAATTGCCCATCGAATAAATGGTCGAAGCCGGGTTCTTCGGAGGCTACACTGCCGTCCGTGAGTCAGCCGGATGGTGCCACAGCGGTCGATGTCGCCTCGATGCCCTGGGTATTCACCCAGCGTCATCCACTCGACACATCGGCGTTCGCGAGCGAGGCCGACAAGCGCGGCATCGAGCTAGATCTTGCGACATTGCGCGAACTGTACCGGCATCGTCTCCTCGTGCCGTTTGTCGAACTCACATACCGGCCGGTTCGTGCGCCCTTCACGCCGGACGACCCGGAGCCGACAGCGGGCAGCAGCCGCCTGACGGAAATCAGGCTGGCACGCAATACCGGCTGCCTGCGTGATCTGTCGGCCATGCCGTTCCTGCCGCGTGTTCCGTTCGAGCGCGGCAGGCAGAAGTCGCGATTCTGGTGGAACGGCCTGATCTACTCTCAGCATCAGCTGCTGGCCTTGCCCCTGCTGGAGGACAGCCTGCGCAGGCGGACGGACCACAAGCGCGGCACGCGCCGCATCGCACGTCTCCCGGCGCCCCACCGGCTGCTCCTGAACCAGATGGGGCAGATGCGGAAGGTGGCAGTAGCCCTCACCACGCTGGAGGCCCGTTACCTGCCCAAGCTCGATCCCGAGTGGATCCAGCCGAACAACGCAGACGTGGAAGGCTGGGAGGGGCACCGCGAGCAGTTCGATCCCGTTCAGATGCGGGAGTGGCTGCACTACTCATCTGAGCAGATACGCCAGGGCGCCGAAGGGCTGCTTCTGCGCGGGGGCCAGCTAGACCCGGTCGGCGCAGCGTGGAGCCAGCTCATGCGCCGAGCGCCAGCCAAGGCACGCAAGCGCCTGAAAGACGCTGCCCTGCAGGCGCTGGACCTGCGCATCGCAGCCGAGATCCTGCTGCTGTTCTATGAGGATCTTGCCGAGCGTAACCAGGCGGGCCGCTGCCGGACGTCACTAGGAGCATGGCGCGGCATCCGCTGCATGAGCGGCTGAGCTACCGGCCGAAGACCCTGGATGAGAACCTGGTCGCCCATCCCCGCGTCATCCTGGCGCTCGAGGGCGAGACCGAGATGTACCACGCACCGTTCGTGTGGCGGCCGCTCGGCTTCTCCGACGCGCCGGAGCTCATGCGGCTGCTCAAGCTCGGCGCCGCCAACCGTGATCTGGTCAAATGGCCGCGCTGGCCGCCGCCCCGCTGGTCAGCGAGAAAGTCCCCGGTACTGATGCCTGGACGCTCATCAAGCCGTACGCGCGGCTGCTCGTCGCCGTCGACCCGGACCCGCCGTTCACGACGGCAGAGCGGGTGGCACGGGAGCGAGCCAAGATCCTCGATGAGATCAAAGACGTGCTGAAGACGCAAGGTGTCGACCGCCCGGACCCGGCCGAGCTGGATCATCTCGTTGCGATCCGGATATGGGACGCGCCGTGCTATGAGTTCGCCCACTTCACAGACCAGGAACTAATTAGCCGACGGCATCATCGCGGTGCATGAGACGATCAGCGGCCTCACCAGGGATGAGCTGATCGCGTCACTGGCGCGCAGCCGGAGCCGCGGCAAGGACGCCAAAGAGGTCTGGGTCAATGGGAGTACAAAGTCAGCAAGGTAGAGCTCGCAAAGGCGCTCTTGCCCGTGCTCCTCGGGAAGGTGCACGCACGCATGACTGCGCAGGATGCGCCGGTCCCGCCGATCGCCCAGGTCGTCAACGACGCCTACCATCTCGCGCAGCAGTGGCGGTACCAGTCGTACGCTCTCACCGAACTGCCGGGCCAGCCCGATGCTCCTGAAGCCGGATCGGGCAACCCCTGACAAAAGATCACCCCGGGTCGGCACCCCTCTGATGCGACGACCGGCAGCTGGCTGTAGGTCGAGCGGGCCACGGCCACGGTCGCGGCCAGACCGCAAGGGCCCGGGGCCGTTGTGGTTGACCGTCACGAAGTGTCATGCATCGCGTCGCCGACTGGGAGGCCGGAAATTGACGGCGGCCGACGGGCTAGTCCGCAGCGGTGGCCTGGCCACGGCCCACTCGTCGGCGCCCAGCGGAATGGTGGGTGTGCCCGCGACGATCACGTCGGCTCGTTCCCACGGCCGCTGCTGGTCGAGGAAACGCAGCTCGGCCGCCATCCACGCGCGCCAGAACGCGATCGCCTGCTCCCGGTCGCCGTTGACCCCCTCCGCCACATCGCGCTCAATCCCCCGCCTCTCGGCCTCGGCGAAATCTGCCTGCACCCAGATCGCCGTGTCCACCAGCGGAGCAACCTCACGCTGGCTCGCCCCGGTCCCCTCGACGATCACCAGATCCAGGCCGGCAGGGACCTCGATCTTGCCCTCGCGCCCGCGCTGGGCCCACGCCGGCGGCTGGAACCGCACCGGCTCGCCACGGTGCAGGGACTCTAGCACCCGGGCCAGCAGATAACCCCATCCGAACAACGGCTCATGCCACGCGAGGTCGTCCGTATGCAGGATCACCGACCGGGCCGCCTCGCCGTGCAAGCGCTCGGCCAGCGTCGATTTCCCGCTCCCACCGCGTCCGTCGACCGCCAGCACGCGCGGACGCCCGCTCGGCACCCTGGTGGCCGCGGCCACCAGCTGCATCAGTTCGGAGGTCCGAATAGCCTGCCAGGAACCGGCGGCGGGCTCCCCGGCAGGCAAGGACATCGCCATGCTTCCAAGGATGCGTCAGGCACATACGACTTCCGGTGCGGGTCTGGTATGCCTTGGCCGCGCCCAGGGCGCCTGACCTTAGTGAGACCGTTGACCGGATCCAGCGGGCATTTCGCGGCATTTAGCTCGAACGTGTGACCGGCTTGCGCTATCCGAGGAGCCGCGCAAGCGAGTCGAGGGCGGCCCGCGGATCTGGGATGGCCGGGATGAGGACCACGCGGCTCGCGCCGCCTTTCCATAGGACGGCCAGCTGGTCCCGGGCTCGTCCTGGAGTACCCACGATGGCGAGGCGATCAACCCAGCGATCCGGCAGCGCGGCCGCGAAGGCAGCCGCTGATCCCGTGCGCCGGCGCAGCTCGGCGAGTTCGGCCGCGAACTCGAGCCCGGTCACGTGCGGCCGCCAATCCGGTTCCCCGACTACGGCCAGGGCAGCCCGGGC
>Ga0335082_10008564_pt1 | contig 11112 bp, 10 predicted proteins | sample Lox_Sample_41_FD_206718 | JGI IMG/M metagenome (GOLD analysis project Ga0335082, IMG submission 206718) | Soil microbial communities from Loxahatchee National Wildlife Refuge, Florida, United States - Lox_Sample_4.1 | ecosystem: Environmental > Terrestrial > Soil > Wetlands | place: USA... | reverse complement strand
TGCGCCTGCTGCCGCAGTGGCTGCTGCATCGTTGCGTGCGGCGCTTCGAGCGTGAAGTCGGTGCGGGCGTCTTCTATCTGCATCCCTGGGAATTGGATCCCGGCTCGCCGGCCGCGGCAGGGCTGGGTCGCTGGCTCATCCGCGCCGGCCGTGCCGGTCTGACGCCGCGACTCGACAGCCTGCTACGCGAGTACCCGTTCGCTCCCATCGCGGAGGTGTTTGCGGCGCAGCTCCAGTTGCCGACCTCTGGCGGGGAAGGGGACCGTGCAGCGTAAGGTCGAGTTGCTGGCAGCCGCCGTGGGTCTGGCGGTGCTGGCCCTGCTGGGTTGGCGGTTCGGGCTTACGGAGCTCGGTGTCGCGCTGGCGCGTGTGCGGCCGTCGTATCTCCTGGTCTACCTGTTCTTCGGCTGTGCCGCGCGGCTGGGCTATGCGCTGCGCTGGCGGTTGGTGGCGCGCACCGTTGCGGCGTCGCCGCCGCTGGCGCGGCTCGTCGCGGCGCGGCTGGCCGGTGACGCGACGGGCTTCCTGCTGCCCACGGGAAAGATCAGCGGCGATCCCGTGCGCGTTGGGCTGCTCTACGCAGACGGCGTCGGTGGTTCAGAGGCCAGTGCGGGTGTGGCCGTCGACCGCATCATCGAACTGATCAGCAACATGCTGTGCGCGATTGCATACGTCACCGTGTTCTCGCTGGCGCGCGCGGGCGCCGCCGGCCGCCCGACGTTGACCCTGCTTGTAACCTCATGCCTGCTGCTGGCGGCGCTGGCGATTCCGTTGCAGATGCTGCGGCGGGGCCTGCGCCCGTTGGAGCCGCTGTGTAGGGTCATGGAGCAGCGCGGCTCGCGCTGGGCCGCCTGGGCCGGCGCGCTGCGGCGCACCGAGACGCACGTGCTGCGCTTCTTTCGCCACCACCCCGTGGTCTTCTTCCAGGGCCTCATGATCTCACTGATCATCGAAGGCCTGATCATCGGCGAGTACCACTTCCTGCTTTCTGCGTTCGGTCTGATCGTGAGCCTACCGACCCTGCTGATGATCATGGTGGCGAGTGGATTGGCGCGTGCCATCCCGGCGCCGGCGGGGCTCGGGGCACTGGAAGCTGCCCAAGTGACCGTGCTGGCGGCGGCCACTGGTCAACCGGGCGTGGGCTTCGTGATCGGCCTGGTCCTGCGCTTGCACGAAACGTTCTGGACAGGCGTCGGCCTGCTGGCACTCGCGCAACGCGGTGCGGCTTGGCCGCGGCGGCGGGGCGTGCTGTCGCCGCACGGGTCGACCCCATGAGTTTGGGAATCGCCCTGGGCCTGGTGTTTGGGCTCGGCTGGATTCCACTGTTCGTGTTTCGTGCTGAAGCCCTGACAGAAGCGTTGCCGAGCTACACTCCGGGTGAGCGCTGGTGGGTCACCCTGACCCCGGTGTTGCTCGCCGTGCACATGGTGAGCGTGTGCGTGGCGATGAGCCTGACGGCTGACATCACGTGGGCCGCGGCCGCGGCCGGCGTGTTGCTGTTCGCGAGTGCCATCGCCTTCTGGTTTTGGGGTCGGCTGATGATCGGCCCGTTGCGTGTGCGACGGCTGCCGACCGAGCCGCCGTCGCGGCTGCAGCGCCGCGGTGCCTTCGGCGTCGTGCGTCATCCGCTCTACTTCGCCTATCTGCTGGCCGCGGCTGCGCCGCTGGCAGTGGTGCCGCGGCCGCTATTCGTGCTGACGTTTGCGCTGGGCAGTGCAGCCCTCGCGGTACGTGCCGAGCAGGAGGAGCGCCGGCTGCGCGCGCAGGTCGGCGCTCCCTACGACGACTACTGCCGCGAAGTGAAACGGCTGATTCCGTTCGTCTGGTGAAGAGAGAGCCGCCAGCAATCAGCCGTCAGCCCTGAGCTTCTGATCTCTGAGCTGAATGCTGAAAGCTGACCGCTGAAGGCTTCATCTGGCCACACCGCTCTCGCTTGGGTCGTAGTCGACACGGACGACTTCGGGTGTTCCGCCGCCGAAGGCGTTGCCGTCGGCGAACACGACGCGCCCCATGCCTTTGTAGTACCAGGACGAGCGGCGGGCGTCGTTGCCGAAGTAGAAGGGGATCCATACTTTCCCCGTCGAATAACTGTTCTCATCCGTCGGTGCGCCCATCACCTCCTTCACCTGATGCTTGTTCATGCCCAGCTGGATCTTGGACAGCGGACTGCTGGGCGGCGCGGGCACACCCTTGGCGACGGCGGGCGCCTCGGCACCGCCACCGCTTTGAGACGTTTGCGTCGCGCACGCCCCCAGGATCATCGCCAGGCCACATGTGGCCACCACTGCTGCGTAACGTTGCATAGCTTCCTCCTCTGCGAAATTGGGGCTGCTTACTCAACCGAGGCGGCAGCGTCAAGGTTGAGACCTACTTGCCTGGGTACGGCAGTCTAGTATAGCGTCACCGCCATGCAGGTCACCTCTGGCGCTGATCGCGGCGCTGGAACGCAGCGCACCTTGGTGCTGTGCGAGCCGCCGTTCCTGTTCTGGGATCGCAGCATGGACCGGCTCCGCCAGGGCGAGGAAACGGTTCCCGGCATGGGCATGCTTGTGCTGGCGGCGGTGGCGCGTCAGCGCGGCTATCGGGTGCATCTCGTCGACGCCAAAGGGCAGGGAGCGTCGGTCGACGACGTCACCCGCCGCATCGTTGGGTTGCGGCCGGACTACCTGGGTCTGTCGGCGACGACCATCTCGGTGACCAACGCGGCGCGTGTCGCCGAGCGCGTGAAGGCGTTGCTGCCCGGTGTGGTGACGATCCTGGGTGGCGCGCACGTCAGTGCGATCCCGGAGCGCACGCTCGAAGCGTTCCCGTCCATCGATTTCGGAATCGTGGGCGAAGGGGAGATCTCGTTGTTCGAGTTGCTCGCCGGCCTCGACGCGGGTCGCGGCGTCGACACCGTCGCCGGCCTGGTGTACCGGCGTGACGGGCGCGTTTGCGCCAACCCACGCGCTCCGTACATCGACGACCTCGATGCGCTGCCGCTGCCGGCGTGGGATCTGCTGCCCGATTTCCCGCACCGCTTCCAGCCCTCGCTCTTCAGCTATCCACGCACGCCGGTGGCCACGCTGATCACCTCACGCGGCTGTCCGTTCTCCTGCTCGTTCTGCGACCGCTCAACGTCCGGCAAGCGCGGGCGCATGCACAGCGTCGCGTATGTCGTGCGCCTGTGCCGCCATCTGGCCGAGCGGGGCGTGCGCCACATCATTTTTGTCGACGATTTGTTCACGGTGCGGAAACAGCGCGTCGTGGACATGTGCGAGGCCTTCCTGGAGGAGGGCTTCACGTTCTCCTGGAGCTGCAACAGTCATCCCAACCTCCTCGATTTCGAGACCATGCAGCTGATGCGCCGCGCCGGCTGCTGGCAGATCGCCTACGGCATCGAGTCGGGTTCGCAGCGTATCCTCGATGTCGTCAAGCGTGAGGTCCGCATTCCCCGCATGCGTGAAACTTTGCGCATGACGCGCGCGGCCGGCATCCGCACCAAGGGCTACGTGATGATCGGTCACCCCACGGAGGGGCTCGACAGCCTGGCGGAGACCGCCGCGTTCCTGAAAGAGGTCGAGCTGGATCTGTGTCAGATCACGAAGTTCACGCCGTATCCGGGCACGCCCGCGTATCCGACCATCCGCAGCTACGGCAGCTTCGATGAAGAGTGGGAACAGATGAACGCGATGAATTTCAAGTTCATTCCCAGCGGCCTCAGCGAGGACATCCTCGAAACCTATTTCGATCACTTCTACCGCACCTTCTACACCCGGCCCGACATTTTGTGGGGGCTGGTCAAGCTGCTGCTCCAAGAGCCGAAGTACATGAAGCGCCTCGGTGCCGCTTCGATCGTCTATCTGCGCAGCAAGCTCGCCGCGGGGCGCTACGTCGTCGGACGGCTGCCGCGCCGCTACCGCATCGCACTCGCGACGCGCCCCGAGTAGTGAGATCCTCGCGGTGGTGGCATCACGCCGCTGCCGCGGCTGCTTTCGGCACCCGTGGCAGGGCCGGAAGGGATCGGGTAAAGTACCGGCGCCGTGCTGCGATGAATCGGGTTCTGGAGCACCAATGGCTGCAATCAAGGGCCGCCAACGAGGTGAGATTTTCCACCCACAGCGAGGAGGAAACGCGTGCCGTCGGTGCTGCGCTGGCGAGGTGGCTGATAGGTGGCGAGCTGATCGGTTTGAGTGGCGAGTTGGGTGCGGGGAAGACCTGCCTGGTACGCGGCATCGCCGAGGGGCTCGGCATCGCCACGCAGAAGGTGCGCAGCCCGAGCTTCACACTGGTGAACGAATACTCCGGTGGGCGGCTGCCGCTATACCATGTTGATCTGTATCGCCTCGCCGCCACGGACGTAGACCGGATGGCGTTGCGCGAGTACCTGTACGGCGACGGGGTATGCGTGGTCGAGTGGGTCGACCGCCTGGGGGAAGACGCCCGACACCTGCACATGCACCTCACGTTTGTGGGAGAGAACGAGCGGTTGATCGTGGCGACGAGCCACGGCGCACGCTATGCTGAGCTGCTACGTCGGTTGAAGGAACGCTAGAGCAGTGGCGTTGATTGTCCAGAAATACGGCGGTACCTCCGTCGGCAGCATCGAGCGCATCCGGGCGGTGGCGCAGCGCATCGCCGCAGCCCGCGCCGCCGGGAACCGGGTCATCGTCGTCGTTTCGGCCATGGCCGGTGAGACCAATCGCTTGCTGAAGCTGGCCAGCGACCTGTCCCCGCAGCCGGACGCGCGCGAGTCAGACGTGTTGGTCGCCACCGGCGAACAGGTCTCCGTTGCCCTGGTGGCCATGGCGTTGCACGACACCGGCGTGCCGGCGCGCTCGTTTCTGGCGCACCAGATTCGTATGAGCACTGACGGCGTGTTTGGCCGTGCGCGCATCACCAGCATCGATGCCACCGCCATGCTGCAACTCGTCAATGAGGGCGGCGTCGCCGTCGTTGCCGGCTTCCAGGGTGTCGACGAGCAGCTCAACATCACGACTCTCGGCCGCGGCGGGAGCGACACCAGCGCCGTCGCCATGGCTGCGGCCGTCAAGGCCGACGTGTGCGAGATCTATACGGACGTCACCGGCGTGTTCACGACCGATCCACGCATCTGCCCGAACGCCCGCAAGCTCGACCGCATCTCGTTCGACGAGATGCTGGAGCTGGCCAGCCTCGGCGCCAAGGTGCTGCAGATCCGTTCGGTCGAGTTCGCCAAGCGGTACAACGTGCCACTCCACGTCCGCTCGAGCTTCGCAGATGAAGAGGGAACCTGGGTCGTCCCGGAGGATGCCGTTATGGAGGATGTGTTGGTTTCAGGTGTCGCCAGCGATCTGAACGAGGCGAAGATCACGCTGCAGCGCGTACCCGATCGTCCCGGACTCGCCACCAAGATCTTCACGCCGATCGCCAACGCGCACATCGTCGTCGACATGATCATCCAGAACGCCAGCGAGGAGGGCTTCACCGACCTCACCTTCACGGTGCAGCGCGGCGATTATCAGAAGGCGCTGAGCATGGTAAGAGCGGTGGCGGGCGAAATCGGTGCACGCGGGGTGACCTCGGACACGTCGGTGGCAAAGGTGTCCGTGGTCGGGTTGGGCATGCGCAGCCACGCCGGCGTCGCGGCGCGTATGTTCGAGGTGCTGGCGCGAGAGGGCATCAACATTCAGATGATCTCGACTTCTGAAATCAAGATCTCCGTGGTGATCGACGCCAAGTACGCCGAGTTGGCGGTGCGCGTGCTGCATCAAGCGTTGATCGAGGAGGGCTTGAAGGAGAACGCCGAGGAGGCGCGAGCGTGACCCCGACGCGACACATCGAGATCTACGACACGACGCTGCGCGACGGCTGCCAGGCGGAGGACATTGCCTTCACCGTCGAAGACAAGCTACGCATCGCCGAACGCCTTGACGACTTCGGCGTCCACTACATCGAAGGCGGCTGGCCGGGCTCCAACCCGCGCGACGAGGCGTTTTTCAAGGAGGCGAAGCAGCTCCGTCTCAAGCACGCGCGCATCGCCGCCTTCGGCTCGACCCGCCGTGTGGGCGCGCGCGCCAGCGAAGACGCCAACATCCGCAAGCTGCTGCACGCAGAAACCCCGGTGGTCACCATTTTCGGCAAGACCTGGGAACTCCACGTGCGTGACGATCTGCGCATCTCGAAGATGCAGAACTTCGAGGTCATCCACGACAGCATCGCGTTCCTCAAGCGCCACGTCGACACGGTGATCTTCGACGCCGAGCACTTCTTCGACGGCTTCCGCGACGACGCGGAGTTCGCAGTCGAATGCTGCCGTATCGCGGCGGACGCGGGCGCCGACCTCATCTGCTTGTGCGAGACCAACGGCGGCCGCCTGCCAGACGAGGTTGCGGCGGCGGTCGATGCGGTGCGCGCCGCGGTGCCGACGCCGCTGGGAATCCACTGCCACAACGATTCGGAGTTGGCGATCGCCAACAGCCTGATCGCGGTGCAGCATGGCGCCGCGCAGGTGCAGGGCACGATCAACGGGATCGGCGAACGCTGCGGCAACGCCAACCTGTGCTCCGTGGTCGCCAACCTGCAGCTGAAGATGGGCTACAAGGTCGTCACGCCCGCGCAGTTGCGCCGCTTGCGCGAGCTGTCGCACTTCGTCTGGGAGCTGGCGAACGCCGAGCCCAACAAGCGGCAGCCGTTCGTCGGGCTGAGCGCCTTCGCGCACAAGGGCGGCATTCACGTCGCGGCTGTGCAGAAGAACCCGCTCACCTACGAGCACATCGATCCGGCCGTCGTCGGCAATCGCCAGCGCGTGCTGGTGTCCGATCTGTCGGGTCGCAGCAACATCCTCTACAAGGCGCAGGAGTTCGGCGTCGACGTCGAAGAGCTGAAGCCGGCGGTGCGCGGCGTGCTCGCCGAAGTGAAGGAGCTGGAAAACCGCGGCTTCCAGTTCGAGGGGGCCGAGGCGTCGTTCGAGCTGTTGATGCAAAAGGGGTTGAACGGCCAGAAGGCGCGCAGCTTCCGGCTCATCGGCTTCCGCGTCATCGACGAAAAGCGCAAGGAAGACGAGCCACCACTCTCGGAAGCGACCATCATGATCGAGGGGCCGGACGGTGGTGTCGAGCACACGGCCGCGCAAGGGAACGGCCCGGTGAATGCGCTCGACCATGCGCTGCGCAAGGCGCTGGTGAAGTTCTACCCACAGATCGAGGAGGTGCAGCTGCTCGATTACAAGGTGCGCGTGCTCGGCGGCGGCGAAGGCACCGCGGCCCTGGTGCGCGTGCTGATCGAGTCGGGGGACGGGCACGAGCGCTGGGGCACGGTCGGCGTGTCGCCGAACGTCTTGGAGGCGAGCTGGCAAGCCCTCTGCGACAGCTTCGACTACAAGCTCTACAAGGACCGCAAGCGCCGCGGCAAGCGTGCCGCCGCCACGGACAACCCGGCGTGACGCCGGTGGCGCCGCCGTCCGACGACACCGTGATCTACTGCGACCACAACGCGACCACGCCCGTTCGCCCGGAGGTGCTCGAGGCGATGCTGCCGTTCCTGCGGGAGGACTACGGCAACGCGTCGAGCGTACACCGGCTGGGCTCGCATGCCCGCTGCGCCGTGGAGGAAGCGCGCGCTCACGTGGCAGCGTTGATCGGTGCGCGCCCGGCGGAGATCGTCTGCACCAGTAGCGGAACGGAGAGCAACAACCTGGCGATTCGGGGGCTGCAGTGTGGCGTGATCGTCACCACGCCCATCGAGCACTCCTCGGTGCGGGAGCCCGTGCGCTTGCTGGAGGCGGACGGCCGTCCGGTGTACCAGGTGCCGGTGAATGCACTCGGTCAGGTGACGCCCGCCGATGTTGCCGCGCAGCTGACTGAGCGGGGGCATCTGGTAAGTGTGGGGTGGGCGAACAACGAGATCGGAACGGTGCAACCGATCGATGCCCTCGCCGCCGTGTGCGCAGCGCGCGGCGCGCGGCTGCACGTCGATGCCGTCCAGGCGGTGGGCAAGATTCCGGTGCACGTGCGGGGCATCGATTTGGTGTCCATTTCGGCGCACAAGATCGGTGGGCCGAAGGGCGTGGGCGCGCTCTACGTCGGCGGGGGCTGCGAGCTGCGCCCGCTGCTGGTAGGCGGCGGACAGGAGCGCGGGCGGCGCAGCGGGACGGAGAACGTCGCGGGAATCGTCGGCATGGGTGAGGCGTGCCGGTTGGCCGCCGCCGAGATGCACGCCGTCGGTGAAGCCTGCTTGGCGTTACGCGAAGCTCTCTGGGAGGGGTTGTGCGCCGCAATTCCGGATGTGCAACGCAACAGCCCTTCGGGAGCAGACTGTCTGCCGAACACGCTGAACGTGAGCTTCGCCGGCGTGCGCGGCGAGGCCTTGGTGGCGGCGCTCGATCTCGACGGGGTGGCGGTGTCCGGCGGCTCTGCCTGCGCGGCTGGCGCCGGCGAACCGTCGCACGTGTTGCTGGCGCTCGGTCGTACCGCCGACGCGGCGCGTGACGGCGTGCGCTTCAGCCTGGGGGGCACGAACTCGCTGTCTGAGATCGAGCGCGTCATTGCTGTCACGACCGCCGCGGTGCTGCGCATCCGTTCGACAAAGCGCCCAATTACGAATGGTGCGTGTTGAATGGTTAAGGTTCGGAATCACGCAACCTCTTGCTCTGCTGACGGGACGGCTGGTGACCGCCAGCCGGATTCCCGCCATTCACCATTCAGCATTCACCATTCGCCGCAACGCGGCGCCCGCGTCGTGGTCGGTATGAGCGGTGGCGTCGACAGCTCAGTGGCGGCGGCGCTATTGGTTGAGGCCGGCTACGACGTCGTCGGCATCTCGATGCGGCTCTGGGGTGATGCGTCCGCGAGCGGCTGCTGCTCGCTCGACGACTTCCTCGATGCGCGTCGCGTCGCTGCACGACTTGGCATCCCGTTCTACGTGATGGACTTCCGTGACGACTTCAACCGCAACGTCGTCGATCCGTTCGTCGCCGAGTATCTCGCCGGCCGCACTCCCAACCCCTGTGTGCGCTGCAACCAGTTCGTCAAGTTCGCCAGCTTCTGGGAGCGCGCGCGGGCCTTGGGTGCAGAGTGGGTTGCCACTGGACACTACGCGCGCGTGATCCGCGACCCGGAGAGCGGCTGCGCCGAGCTATGGGCGGCGGTGGATGCGGCGAAGGATCAGTCGTACTTCCTGTTCGCCATCGAGCCGGAGACGCTGGCGCATGCCCTGTTCCCGCTCGGTGACCTCACGAAGGCGGAGGTGCGCGCACACGCGCGCCGGCTGCGCCTGCCGGTGGCGGAGAAGCCGGAGAGTCAGGAGATCTGCTTTGCGCCCAAGGGACAGTACGCCGACTTCGTTGCGCGCTACGCCGCGAACGGGGTGGAGCCGAAGGGTGGCGTGATCATCGACGACATCGGAAAAGTAATCGGGACGCACGACGGCATTCACCAGTTCACGATCGGCCAGCGCCGCGGATTGGGCATCAGCGCGGCGCAGCCGTTGTACGTCACGGCGATCGACGCGCAGACCGGCAGCGTGCGCGTCGGCGCAAGGGCGGCAACCCTCGCCGCCGGTCTACGCGCCACACGCCCCAACTGGCTCACCGACGGTCCGGTGCCTGCAGGGACACGGCTACGCATGAAGATCCGCTCGCGCTTTGCGGCCACGCCGGTGACCGTGGGCGCAGCGACGGTTGAAGGGTTTGAGGCGTGGGCGGCCGACAAGCTACCTGCGGTGACTCCCGGCCAGGCCGCCGTGCTGTACGATGACGAGCGTGTCGTGGGCGGCGGATGGATCGAACGCGCGCTGTCGGCGGCAGGGTAGGGGACAGATGCGCGTGGCGCTTGCGACCCTGGGCTGCAAGGTCAATCAATACGACACGGCAACCATCGAGACGCGCCTGCGCAGCGACGGCTGCACGATCGTGGCGTTCGAGCCCGGCGCCGATGTCTACATCGTCAACAGTTGCACGGTGACCGACCGCGCCGATGCGGAAAGCCGGCAACTGGCGCGCCGCGCCCGGCGCTTCAACCCGGACGCGCGTGTCATCATGACCGGCTGCTTTGCGCAGGTGAACCCGCAGGGCGCGGCGATCCCGGAGGTCGATCACGTTGTCGGTTTGAACCGGCTGCCGGACGTGCTGCGTGCGGTGCGTGGAGAGATGGCCGCCGCCGGCGAACGCATCGCGGCCGACGACCTGCGCACCGCTCGCCAGGTGAAGACCCTTGGCGCCGACACCTTCAGCGGGCAGACGCGTGCCTTCCTCAAGATCCAGGAAGGCTGCGATCTGTTCTGCACCTTCTGCATCGTTCCCTTCTCGCGCGGTCGTAGCCGCAGCGTGCCGCCGCGGCAGGTTCTGCAGCAGCTGCAGAATCTCGCGCTGCGCGGCTTCCAGGAAGTGGTGTTGACGGGTGTCCACCTGGGTGGCTATGGACCGGATCTCGATCCGCCGGTCGGCCTGTGCGATCTCCTCGAGATGATTCTGGAGCAGCCACCGGTGCCGCGCATCCGGCTGAGCTCGATCGACCCACCGGAAGTGACGCCGCGACTTCTCGATTTACTGCAGCGCGCGCCGGCGCTCTGCCCGCATCTGCATATCCCGGTGCAGGCCGGTGCGGACGCAGTGTTGCAGCGCATGCGCCGCAAGTACGACACCCGGCTGCTGCACGACCTCGGTACGGAGGTCCGTTTGCGCCTGCCCGCTGCCGCGATCGGCACCGACGTCATCGCGGGGTTCCCCGGTGAAGGCGATGCGCAGTTCGAGCAAGGCGTGGCGTTGCTCGAGGCGCTACCGCTGACCTACTTCCATGTCTTCCCGTACTCGCGGCGCTCGGGGACGACCGCCGCCAAGCTACCCGACCACGTGGCGCCGGCGACGATCAAGCGGCGCGCGCACCGCCTGCGCAAGCTCGGAGAGCGCAAGCGTGCCGTGTTCGCGCGCCGCTTTGTTGGCGACGCCTTGCCGGTGCTGGTCGAGCATGCGCCGGCACAGGGCGACGCCTGCCTGCTGCAGGGCTACAGCCGCAACTATCAACGCGTCCAGTTTCGGGGAGCGGCCGCACTCGCCAACCGCGAAGTCATGGTGCGAGTCACCGCAGCCGACGGGGCGCGGCTGAGCGGGGTGATCGCGCACGCCGATGACTAAAAGCACCACGACCATCCACGATC
>Ga0335082_10008563_pt1 | contig 11114 bp, 10 predicted proteins | sample Lox_Sample_41_FD_206718 | JGI IMG/M metagenome (GOLD analysis project Ga0335082, IMG submission 206718) | Soil microbial communities from Loxahatchee National Wildlife Refuge, Florida, United States - Lox_Sample_4.1 | ecosystem: Environmental > Terrestrial > Soil > Wetlands | place: USA... | reverse complement strand
AGAACGACGGCGTCGTTCCGGTCGAGTCGCAGGTCCGGGGCGAGGTCCTCGCCACGATCGACGCCGACCACTGGGGCGCCATCGGCTGGTCGAGCGCCTTCGACGCGCCCGCGTTCTACGAGAGGCTGGCCGCCGACCTCGGTTGCAAGCGCTTCATCGGTTGATTATGATACGCCGATGGATTCGCTCTCGGCCACGGCCGACCTCTTCGGGCTCTTCGCCGAGCCGACGCGGGTCCGCCTCCTGCGCCTCTTGAGCGACCACGAGCTCTCGGTGGCCGAGCTGGTCGCCGTCACCGACCTGCCGCAGTCGAGCGTGTCCACGCACCTCGGCAAGCTCCGCGACGCGGGGCTCGTGCGCGATCGCAAGAACGGGACGTCCGCGTACTACGCGCTCGCGGGCGACATGCCCGCGGGGGCGCGCGGCGTCTGGGAGCTCGTGCACAAGAGCGTGAGCGACGCGCTCCTCACGAGCGACCGGCGGCGCGCGGCGGACGTGCTGCGCGCGCGGAGCGGCGGGTTCCCCGAGTCCATCGCCGGCGAGATGGAGCGTCACTACTCGCCCGGGCGCACGTGGGAGTCGCTCGCCGCGTCGTTCGCGGGGCTCTTGCGGCTCGGGCGCGTGCTCGACGTGGGCTCGGGCGACGGCGCGGTCGCCGAGATGCTCGCGCCGCGCGCGCGCGCCGTGACGTGCCTCGACGCGAGCGAGCGGATGGTGGCGGCCGCGAAGAAGCGCCTCGCGCGCTTCGAGCACGCACGCGTCGTCCTCGGCGACATGCACGCGCTGCCGTTCGGCGACGCGAGCTTCGACCAAGTCACGATGCTGAACGTCCTCGTGCACGCGAAGGCGCCGGGCAAGGCGGTCGCCGAGGCGGCCCGCGTGCTCGCGCCGGGCGGCGATCTCGTCGTGGTCACGCTCGACGCGCACGAAGACGCCGACGCAGCGCGCGCGTGGGGTCACGCGCAGCTCGGGGTGGCGCCCGCGACGCTCAAGCGCCTCGCGACGCGCGCGGGCCTCGTCGTCGAGCGCTGCGAACGCTTCACGCGCGAGCGACGCGCGCCCCACTTCGGCGTCGTCCTGCTCTACGGGAGAAAAGCATGAGCACTTCGGAAAAGCTTCGCGCGCTCGCGAAAGAGCGCATCGTCCTCCTCGACGGCGCGATGGGCACGATGATCCAGCGCCACAAGCTCGGCGAGGCCGACTACCGCGGCGCGCGCTTCGCCTCGCACGGCCGCGACCTCAAGGGTGACAACGATCTCCTCGTGCTCACGAAGCCCGACGTCGTGCGCGGCATCCACGCGGCGTACCTCGACGCGGGCGCCGACATCATCGAGACGAACACCTTCAACGCGACGTCGCTCGTGCAATCCGATTACGGCCTTGAGTCCGAGGTGCGCGCCATCAACGTCGCCGCCGCCGAGATCGCGAAGGAGGCCGCGCGCGAAGCCGAGAAGCGCGACGGCCGCCCGCGCTTCGTCGCCGGCGCCGTCGGCCCGACGGGGAAGACGCTCTCGCTCTCGCCCAAGGTCGACGACCCGTCGTTTCGCGCCGTCTCGTTCGATCAGGTGAAGGACGCGTACGCCGAGCAAGTGCGCGCGCTCGTCGAGGGCGGCGTCGACTTGCTCCTCGTCGAGACCATCTTCGACACGCTCAACGCCAAGGCCGCGCTCTACGCCATCGACGAGATCGGCGCGGGCCTGCCCGTCATGATCTCGGTGACGATCACCGACCAGAGCGGCCGCACGCTCTCGGGGCAGACCATCGACGCGTTCTGGACGTCGGTCGCGCACGCGCGGCCGATCTCGATCGGCGTCAACTGCGCGCTCGGCGCGGCGCAGATGCGACCTCACGTGGAGCGCCTCGCGCGCCTCGCCGACTGCCTCGTCAGCGCGTACCCGAACGCGGGCCTTCCGAACCCGCTCGCGCCGACCGGCTACGACGAGCTCCCCGACGAGACTGCCGCACAGCTCTCCGAGTGGGCTCGCGACGGCCTCGTCAACATCGTCGGCGGCTGCTGCGGCACCACGCCGGACCACATCCGCGCGATCGCGCGCGCGGTCGAGCGCGCGGCGCCGCGCGTGCCGGGTCCTCCCGATCACCAGACGCGCTTCTCCGGCCTCGAGACGCTCACCCTCACGCCCGAGTCGAACTTCACGATGATCGGCGAGCGCACCAACGTGACCGGCTCCGCCAAGTTCGCCGAGCTCATTCGCAAGGGCGACTTCGGCAAGGCCACCGAGGTCGCGCTCGACCAGGTCCGCGGCGGCGCGAACCTCCTCGACGTGAACATGGACGAGGGGATGCTCGACGGCGAAAGGTCGATGGCGAAGTTCCTCGACATCATCGCCACCGAGCCCGAGATCGCGCGCCTGCCGATCGTGATCGACAGCTCGAAGTGGAGCGTCCTCGAGGAGGGCCTCAAGCACGTCCAGGGCAAGGGCATCGTGAACTCGATCAGCCTCAAGGAGGGCGAAGAGGCGTTCCTCGAGAAGGCGCGCACGATCCGCCGCTACGGCGCGGGCGTGGTCGTGATGGCCTTCGACGAAAAGGGTCAGGCCGAGACGGTCGAGCGCAAAGTCGCGATCTCGCAGCGCGCTTACAAGCTGCTCACCGAGGTCGTCGGCTTCCCGGCCGAGGACATCGTGTTCGATCCGAACGTCCTCGCCATCGCGACCGGCATCGAGGAGCACAACGCGTTCGCGAAGAATTTCATCGAGGCGACGCGCGTCATCAAGGCGACGTGCCCGCGCGTGCGCGTCTCGGGCGGCATCTCGAACCTCTCGTTCTCGTTCCGCGGGAACAACGTCGTCCGCGAGGCGATCCACACGGCGTTCCTCTTCCACGCGATCAAGGCCGGCCTCGACATGGGCATCGTCAACGCGGGCCAGCTCGGCGTCTACGAGGACATCCCGAAAGAGCTCCTCGAGCACGTCGAGGACATCCTCTTCGATCGTCGCCCCGACGCGACGGAGCGCATGGTGGAGCTCGCCGAGCGCGTGAAGGGCGCGGGCAAGAAGAAGGAGCTCGACCTCGCCTGGCGGGAGGACCCCGTGGAAAAGCGCATCGCGCACGCGCTCGTCGCGGGCGTCGTCGACTTCATCGAGCAAGACGCCGAAGAGGCGCGCGCGATGTACGGCAAGCCGCTCCAGGTCATCGAGGGCCCGCTGATGGACGGCATGAAGATCGTCGGCGATCTCTTCGGCTCGGGGAAGATGTTCCTGCCCCAGGTCGTGAAGAGCGCGCGCGTGATGAAGCGCGCGGTCGCGTACCTCGAGCCCTTCATGGAGAAAGAGAAGAGCGCCGCGTCCGCGCCGAACGGCAAGATCCTCCTCGCGACGGTGAAGGGCGACGTCCACGACATCGGCAAGAACATCGTTGGCGTCGTGCTCGCGTGCAACAGCTACGAGGTGATCGACCTCGGCGTGATGGTGCCGTGCGAGACGATCCTCAAGACCGCGCTCGAGAAGAAGGTCGACGTCATCGGGCTCTCGGGCCTCATCACGCCGTCGCTCGACGAGATGGCCTACGTCGCCAAGGAAATGGAGCGCCTCGACATCGAGCTCCCGCTCCTCATCGGCGGCGCGACCACGAGCCGCCAGCACACCGCCGTGAAGATCGCCCCGAACCGCGCCGAGGCCACGGTGCACGTGCTCGACGCGTCGCGCGCGGTCGGCGTCGTCTCCGCGCTCCTCGACCGCGGCAAGAAGCCGGCGTTCGTGAAGTCGAACGCCGACGAGCAGGAGAAGCTCCGCGAGCTCTTCGCCAACAAGACGAAGAAAGAGCTCGTGCCCTACGCCGAGGCGAACCGCGCGCCCGACCGCGCGACGTTCGAGGACCTCGCGACCCCGGACTTCACCGGCGCGCGGATCGAGCGGGAAATCCCGCTCGAAGAAGTTGCAAAATACATCGATTGGACCTTCTTCTTCGCCGCGTGGGACATCCCCGGCAAGTACCCGGAGATCCTCTCGCACCCCGAGCGCGGCGCCGCCGCGCGCGATCTCTTCGACGCGGGCAAGAAGATGCTCGACAAGATCGTCGCCGACCGCTCGCTCACCGCGAACGCGGTGTACGGCTTCTTCCCCGCGCACGCGGATGGAAACGACGTGGTCCTCGCGTCGGGCGAGCGCTTCACGTTCTTGCGGCAGCAGATGAAGGGCGAGGTGCACCGCTGCCTCGCCGATTACGTCGCGCCCGCGCGCGATCACATCGGCGGCTTCGCGGTCACGATCCTCGGCGCCGAGGCGCTCGCGAAATCGTACGAGGCGAAGCTCGACGACTACAGCGCGATCCTCGTGAAGGCGCTCGCCGACCGCCTCGCCGAAGCCCTCGCCGAACGCACGCACGAGCGCGCGCGCCGCGCGTGGTACGCCAAGGGCGAGTCGCTCGACGCCGCCGCACTCATCGACGAAAAATACCGCGGCATCCGCCCCGCGTTCGGCTACCCGGCGTGCCCGGACCACCGCGACAAGCGCGTCCTCTTCCGGTTGCTCGGCGCCGAGGCCATCGGCGTGAAGCTCACCGAGACGTGCGCGATGACGCCCGCGTCGAGCGTGAGCGGCCTCTACTTCGGCAACCCGAGCGCGCGCTACTTCAACGTGGGGCGCATCGGCCGCGACCAGCTCGAGGACTACGCGCGCCGCCGCGGCGAGAGCATCGCCGAGTGCGAGAAGTGGCTCGCCCCGAATCTCGGGTGACGCGCAACTTTTCCTGACGGCGGTCGATGGGAGGCATGGGCGGTACCCGTGTCGATGCCTCGAATCGTCAACCGACGGCGCCGGACTGCGACGAACAGACGATGACCTGCGGCGCGGAGCCGCAACCCGAAGCGCTGGTCAGCAAGCCGGACCCGCTCGTCAGCACCATCGACGAGGACTGGCACCCGCCGATGCTCGCGGAGGACAAGCCGTCGCATCGCGCGGAGGTCGCGAGGAACATGGCGGCGCAGAAGACGCAGGACCCGCCGGGCGTGACGACGCGGCCCGTGGCGCATGCGGGGCTCACGCCGAGTCACGACGGCGTCGAGGTCGACCTCGCGTTTCACAAGACGCCGGGCACGACGGTCGCCGAGGTCGGCGTCCAGGCGAGCGCGCAGCAGATCGGTCCGCACGCGACGCTCGCGCACAAACAGCTCCAGACGAAGATCGCCGGCGTCGACGTGTCGGTCAGCGCGGACGCGGGCTCGGTCGAATACGGTCCGGGCGTGAAGAACGCCGACGGGTCGAAGGGGCTGCACGTCGGCGGAAACGCCACCACCGTCGGCGCCGAAGTCACGCTGCACAAGCAGGGCGTCGGCAGCGTCACGGCCGGCGCGAGCGGCGGGCTCTCCGCGGAGGCGTCCGTCGGCGTGAAGAAAGACGGCAACGCCTACGAAGCCTGCGGGCGCGTCAGCGCGGCGTGGTTCACCGTGGGCGTGTGTTTCCCGGTGTGGTCGACGAGGAACTGAGATGAGCCCGTATCGTCAGGCCCCTTCGCGAGAGCTCGTCGTCCGGCGCAGGCACCCGACCGCGCGTCGGAAGGCGATCGGCATCGTCCTCTTCGCCGCCGGCGCCACGCTCGCGGGCCCCATGGTGCGATTCGGAGCGGGCGCCGTCGTGGGCGCGCTCGCGGTCGCGTTCGTCGGCGTCTTGCTCGCGGTCGTGGGGCGGAGCCGGACGCCGCGGACGCGTCTTTGCTCGCTCGTGTGGAGCCGCGGCGATCGACTCGGCGCGGTCTTGCTCTTCTTCGAAGTGATCGAGCCGCGCTGCTCGAAGAAGCGGCTCGCGCGCAATCGCGCCGCGGTCGCCGCGGTGCACGCCACGTGCGTGCGCTACCCGAACCGGCGACTGTTTCCGGAGGACTACGAGATCACCAAGCGGTGACGCCCGAGAGCGACGTGTCGTACGGCGAGCCGTTGCAGCAGTTGCTCGTGTCGCCGCCGGTGAGCTCGAGCTTGATCGTCGAGCACGTGACCGGGTTGAAGCTGATGCTGCACCCGTTCGACATCGGCGAGCCCGTGCACGACTTGCCCATCGTGCTGAGGGAGCCGACCTTGGTCGAGTCGCAGTAGACGTCCCACGTGCCCTGGCACTCGGTCGTGGTGGCCCAGTTGTTCACGCCGACGTGGCTGATGCACGCGGTCGCGCCGCTGCACACGATGTACTCGCCCGCGTTGTAGAAGCTCTGGATGTTGTTCGCGTTCCACTGGTAGGTCGAGATCGCGCACGGGCTCGTCGTGAAGCAGCCGGTCGCGTTCTTCGATTGGAGCGTGTTGTACGCGACGCGGCTGCCGCTCGGCGTGCACGTCGCCGAGCACGTGCCGTTCACGCAGTTCGGCGTGTTTCCGCCGCACGCGTTGCCGCACGAGCCGCAGTTGGCGTCGTTCGAGAGCACGTCGACGCACGAGCCGCCGCAGTACTCCTGGCCGAGCGCGCAGCAGTTGCCGCGGTTGCACCACTGTTGTCCCGTGCACGCCGTGCTGCAGGTCCCGCAGTGATCGTGGTGGTTCTGCGTGTCGTAACAAACGCCGTCGGTGCACGCGGTGAAGCCCGGCGGGCACGTCACCTCGCACGTGCTCGCGTCGCAGCCGGGCGAGCCCGTCGTCCAGCCCGCGCCGCTGTCGTAGACGACGCCCGCGTCCGGGTTGTTCGGGCCCGGCGCGAGGCCGCCGCCATCGGCCGCCGTGCACGTCGTCGTGCACTGGCCGCAGTGGTTCGGATCGCTCGCGAGCGTCGCGCAGACGACGCCGCCGTCGCTCGCGGTGCACTTCGTCGTCGGCGACTCGCACGACGACTTGCACGATCCGGTCGAGCACACCTCGCCCGACGCGCACGCGTTCGTGCACGATCCGCAGTGCTGCGGGTCGGTCTGGAGATCGTATTGCGGGCACGCCGAGCCGTCGCCCTTCAGCGTGGCGTCGCCGGGTGACGACGCGTCGTCGTCGCTCCCCGCGATGAGCCCGGTCGCGCACGCGCTGGCGAGGGCGAGCAGCCCGATGGCGAGCGCGCGCCTCATCGGTTCTTGCTGAAGTCCTCGAGCGCCTCGAGAACTTCCTCCGCCACCGCGTCGCTCGGCACGACGTGCACGTGCGAGCCCTCGATCTCCTCCTCGGACAAGATGACGATCTCGGGATCGTCGCCCGGTCCGCCCGGCGGGGGCATCGTCGACGACTTCCGCACGAACGGCGTCGCGCGCGGAACGGCGACCGCGTTCGGCGCGAGCGCGCACGTCACGACGATGGCCGCGATGTTGTCGCGCGCCTCACGCTCGAGCGCCTTGGACACGAGCGCGCGCACGATCTCGTCGGGCGACCGATCGACGGTGAGCACGTCGCTCATCGTGTCCTCCTCGACGTAATCGGACAGGCCGTCGCTGCAGAGGAGGTACTTGTCGCCCGCGAGCATGCGGAACGAGCGCACCGACACGCGCACGCTCGGCTCCATCCCGAGCGCGCGCGTCACGACGTTCTGCGGAAGGCGCGCGAGCGCGGCGTCGTCGATGTTCGGGCGCAACTCGAGCGCGTCGTTCAAGAGCGAGTGGTCGTGCGTGAGGAGCTCGAGCACGCCTTCGCGCCAGCGGTAGCAGCGGCTGTCGCCGACGTGCGCGACGTGGATCGTCCCCGTGCGTTCGAAGCACGACACCGCGACCGCGGTCGTGCCCATGCCGCGGAGCTTGTTCGAGGTCTTGGCGATCTCGAGGATGTCGTCGTTGGCCTTCTGGAGCGCCGCGGCGAGCCGGCGCGCGGCGATGGGCAGGCCGAACGCGTCGAGGTCGGGCTCTTCCACGTGGCGCTCCGGGCTGGTCGCCTCGAAGAAGTTCGCGATCGCGGTCGTCGCGAGCGCGCTCGCGACGTTGCCCGCGTTGTGTCCGCCCGCGCCGTCGGCCAGGATGAAGAGGCCGAGATCGGGCCGAAGCAAGATCGAGTCTTCGTTGTGCCGGCGAACCTTCCCGATGTCGGTCCCGCCCGAGGCGGTGACTTTGAGCGGCAAAAAAAGTCGCGTCGGATCGACCATGGCGCGACGATAACACGTCAGAAGCGGGGTCGCGGGGCGTCCGTCGGTCATGCAAAGAACCATTCTCATAGGCGATTTGCACGGGTGCTACGACGAAGCACTCGCGCTGCTCGATCGCCTCGCCGTCACGGACGGCGACCAAGTCATCTTCGTCGGAGACCTCGTCGACCGAGGTCCCAAGCCGCGCGAGTGCGTCGAGCTCGCGATGCGCCACGCGTGCATCCTCGGCAACCACGAGGAGAAGCACCTGCTCTCGTCGAACCACCACCCCGAGACGCGCGCCGCCCTCCGCGAGGAGCACTACGCGTACTTCCGCAAGCTGCCGAAGCTCATTCGCTTGCCCGAGCACGGCGCGGTCGTCGTGCACGCGGGCGTGATGCCGGGCGTCGCGATCGAGTCGCAGGACCCGTACCACCTGTTGCATGCACAATGCATCCATCCGCCGGAGCGAAAGAGCTTCTGGCCGTCGAAGGCGCCGCGCACGCACACCTTCTGGACGAACCACTGGCGCGGGCCCGAGCGCGTGATCTTCGGTCACACGGTGCTCGACAAGCCGCTCGTCACCGAGCACGCCGTCGGCATCGACACGGGCTGCTGCTTCGGCGGCCCGCTCACCGCGCTCGTGCTCCCCGGTTGGGAGATCGTCAGCGTGCCGTCCCGACGACCCACGCGTGAGGATCGGGGTGTCGCGCGCTACCGCGTGCACGGCGACGTGAGCTGCTTCTCGTGAGCGTCATCTCGTGACCATCGCGATCTCCGTCGAGCCGTTCGTCCCGTCGACGTGACCGAGCACGGTGCGGCGTCCCGAGAAGAAGATGGTCGACTGGTCGAGCGTGACGTCCGGCGCGCCCTGCGTGTTGCGCCGGAGCTCGACGCGGATGATCGCGGGGTAGCCGCTGTGCTTGTCCAAGTTCGACGACGCCTGGAACTCGAGGCGCTCGGTCGCCGTGTGCTCGGACATGCGCGACCACCCTTGGTCGTCGACGAGCGAGAGCACGTAGTGCGTCGTCTTCGACCCGGCTGCGCTCGTGTCGGTGAGCTCGAGGTCCACGGTGCGGGCGACCGCCGGCGGCCGCGGCGGGGGCGGCGCGACGGCGAGGGGCTTCGGCGCGGCGGCGCAACCGGCGGCCGCCAACAAGAATGTGCAAAGTACACGCATTGATTTGTCCTCCGATTCGCGTGTCGGCTGGAGCAACGCCCGTGCCGCGCGCATCTCCGCGCATTTGCGCGCCTCGCGCGGCGGAGCTGCGCCAACCTGACAACGCGCGCGCGCCGCCGTCGCCGAATCGACAATCTGATACGGTCCCGCACATGGCGGAAGTCAGCGAGGCGATCAACGAAGCACTCGAGAAGGCGCGCGAGTCGAAGCTCAACACGGTGGTCGCCGCGTGCGTCGCGGTGATCGCGACGTTCATGTCGCTCTGCAGCGTCAAGGCGGGCAACATCGTCCAGCAGATGCAGCAGGCCTCGGCGAGCTCGGTCGACTCGTGGTCGTACTACCAGGCGAAGAGCACGAAGGAGAACCTCGCGCAGGCTTCGGCCGACCAGCTCGTCGTGCAGCGCGACCTCGCCGTGAACCTCACGCCCGAGCAGAGCAAGAAGCTCGACGACGCGATCCAGAAACAAACCGCGGCGACCAAGCGCTACGAAAAAGAGAAGGACGAGATCAAGACGAAGGCCGAGGGCTACGAAGCGCAGTTCAAGGCGCTCGACGTCCACAACGACCAGTTCGACATGGCCGAGGCCACGCTGAGCGTCACGCTCGCGCTCCTCGGCGTCACGGCGCTCACGCAGAAACGCTGGATGCTCGCCGTCGCGGGCGTGTTCGCGTCGTTCGGCCTCTTCATGGGCGTCTGCGGATTCGCGAAGCTCGGGTTCCATCCGGACTTCGTCGCGCGCTTCTTGTCATAGCGCCCGATTTCAGAAGCCTTCAGGCGACCGGCGCGCGGTCGGGTGCTTTTGTTTTCGCATGAAGCGTGCAGTTTGCATTCTCTTCTTCGCGCTCGCGTGCTCGGGCCCGAAGGGCGACTTCGGCGACGCGGCGCCGCCGGTGGACGCCGACGCGTCGACGGCGCAAAACGCGTGCGCCGCCGGCTACCCGCAAGGGCCGTACGGCACGAGCGTCGGCAAGGTGGTGAACCCCGGCTTCTCGTGGCAGGGCTACTTGCCGGGCTCGTCGACCGTGTCGACCGTGAGGCCGCAAGACTTGTTCGACTGCGACGGCTCGCTCGGCATCAACGCGATCTTGATCGACGTCTCGGCGGAGTGGTGCGCGGCGTGTCAGTCGCAGGCGTCGAGCGCGCCGGCGCTCGCGCAGCAATACGACCAGCTCGGCGTGCGCGTGCTGACGCTCGTCGTGCAAGACGCGAGCTCCGCGCCCGCGACCGCGTCGACCGCGCTCGAATGGCGCACGCAGTACGAGCTCACCGACGAGACCGTGGTGGCCGATCCGTCGTTCTCGTTCGCGCCGGTCAACCAGACCTCGGTCGATTTGCCGGTGACGATCGTCGTCGACCCGCGCACGATGACCATCATGAAGGTCGACCAGGGCTACATCGCCGCGTACCCGCCGCAGCCGAACGCGGAGGCCGTGGCGATCGCGCAGAAGAACGGCGGATGACCCGCGCCGCCGTCTTTGCGCTGCTCGTCGCGTGCGGGGGCGCGCCGGCCGCCGCGACCGACGCGGGCGTCGTGAAGGACGCACGCCCCGAAGCGAGCCCGCCGGAGGACGACGCGTCCGAAGAAGCCCCCGTGCTCGTGTCGGTGAGCGGCACGGTCGTCGACCCGGCGAGCGCGCCGTGGTCGGGCGCGACCATCCAGGTCTGCAGCGCCGCGGTGTGCACGCTCGGCAAGGCCGACGGGAGCGGCGCGTTCTCGGTCGCGGTCCCCGCGGGCGACCACTACCACGTGCTCGCGCGCCCCGGCCCGAACGACTCGCGCGAGGGAAGCGCGGGCATCGGCGTCCTCGCGGACCTCGCGACGACCGACGTCGCGCTCGCCGCGCCGGTCGTGCTCCCGATCACCGGCGCGCATCAAGCGGTGAGCGGCGCCTTCGACGTCCATCCGACGAGCGACCTCGAGCTCGCCGGAGCCGCCGCCGATCTCGACTTCTCCGCCGAGTCGTAC
>Ga0335082_10008562_pt1 | contig 11114 bp, 10 predicted proteins | sample Lox_Sample_41_FD_206718 | JGI IMG/M metagenome (GOLD analysis project Ga0335082, IMG submission 206718) | Soil microbial communities from Loxahatchee National Wildlife Refuge, Florida, United States - Lox_Sample_4.1 | ecosystem: Environmental > Terrestrial > Soil > Wetlands | place: USA... | reverse complement strand
GTGCGAGGCCGTATCGAACACTGTAAGTCTCTTCCAATATGGTATGAGTCTGAAGGGGTCGTCGTATTTCCAACGAGGTATGAGTCTGAAGCCTAGTTTTTGGGTCGATCATCGCGGACATGGTGATCGACATGAACGAATCGCAGCTCCACACGGTGGCGCAGTTGCGCGCCTTTCTCAACGGTACCCTCGAGGTCCAGTTCTGCGCTCTAAGCAACGATGCCCGGCGCTACGGCTTTATCAGTGCGGTGCTCGGGCGCTTCGCCTACGCCTGCCTGGGGCGCGCCGACAAGGGAGTGGTGCTGCGCTACCTTCAGCGCACCACGGGCTATTCGCGGCAGCAGCTCACCCGGCTGGTGCGCCGCTTCCTCGACTGCGCCACGCTGGCCAAGCGCTACCGCTCTCCGCAGCGCGGCTTTGCCCGCAAGTTCACCCCTGCCGATGTGGCCCTGCTCGCGCACACCGATGCGCTGCATGGCACCCTGTCGGGGCCGGCCACCAAGCAGCTCATGCAGCGTGCCTACGCGCTCTACGGCGATACCCGCTACCGGCGCCTGGCCGGCCTGTCGGTGTCCCACCTGTACAACCTGCGCGCCCAGGCCGGCTACCAAGCCAAGCGGCTGCACTGGACCAAGACCAAGGGTCAAGCCACCCTCATCGCCCAGCGCCGCGCCCCGGCTCCCGAGGGGCGCCCTGGGTTCATCCGCATCGACAGCGTGCATCAGGGCGACCAAGACGGCTTCAAGGGTCTTTACCATATCAACGCCGTGGACTGCCTGACTCAGTTCGAGCTGGTGGCCAGCTGCGAGCGCATCAGCGAAGCCTACCTGCTGCCGGCCCTGGAAAGGCTGCTGCACGACTTCCCCTTCCGCATCCTGGGCTTTCACGCCGACAATGGTTCAGAGTACATCAACCACACCGTGGCCAAGCTGCTGGACAAGTTACGCGCAGAGTTCACCAAGTCGCGTCCACGCAACTGCAACGACAACGCGCTGGCCGAGACCAAGAACGCGGCGATCGTGCGCAAACACTTGGGCTACGCTCACATCCCCCAGCGCTTCGCCAGCGAGCTCAACGAGTTCTGCCGCGAGTTCCTCAACCCCTACGTGAACTTCCACCGCCCTTGCTTCTTCGCCGAGACCGTCACCGACACCAAGGGCAAGATTCGCAAACGCTACCGTCTCCAAAACATGATGACGCCCTACGAGAAACTGAAGTCACTGCCCAACGCCAGCGACTTCCTCAAACCCGGCATGAGCTTCCAGGCCCTGGATGCGTTCGTTGCTGCCACCAACGACAACGAGGCCGCACGGCAGATGAACGAGGCACGAACCCGCCTGTTTCAATCCATTCAACGTCGATCCAAGAAAACGGCCTAAACCTACCCCGCACCCCCCTGCTCAGACTCATACCTGAATTGGAATTGACTGGTTCGGCCCGCAGGTGGTCGCAAACCTGGCGAACGAATGGCCACGCCCAGAGGCTTATGGCACACTGCAAGCCAGACCCTGCGCGCTCCCTCGACCACGACGAATGGAAAACGGCAAGACCGACGACGGTGAGTGCTTCGCGGTACGACTCGAAGCGCCCGCGCGCTTGCATGTCGGCTTCGTGGACGTGAGCGGCAGCCTCGGGCGTAGATTCGGAAGTCTAGGGTTGACGCTGGAGCAGTTCGCGACCGTGCTGGAGCTGCGCAGAGCCGACCGGTTCGAAGCTCGCGGCCCGCAGGCTGAACGGGCGAGCGGCTATCTGCGCCGCCTGCTCGACGACCATGATTCGCCCACCAGCGTCGGCCTGCGCATCCACCAAGCGATCCCAGAGCATGTCGGGCTGGGCTCGGGGACGCAACTCGCGCTCGCCGTGGGCAAAGCCTTCGGCGCGCTCTTCGATCTCCCGCTCTCGATCTCCGCCCTCGCCGCACGTCTGGACCGCGGCGCGCGCTCCGGCATCGGTATCGGCGCGTTCGAGGAGGGCGGCTTCGTCCTCGACGGAGGGCGAGGCGTGTCCGGCAGCTATCCGCCCGTGATCTCCAGGCTGGCCTTTCCCGCCTCCTGGCGTGTGCTGCTAGTCTTCGACCGCGCTCGGCGCGGCCTGTACGGCGAGGCGGAGCGCGCGGCGTTTCGCACGTTGCCGGCGTTTCCACAGCCGCGGGCGGCGCATCTTGCGCATCTAGTGCTCATGCGGCTGCTGCCGGCGCTCGCGGAGGAAGACTTCGCCAGCTTCGGCGACGCGATGGGCGAGATCCAACGCGCGGTCGGCGACCACTTCGCTGCGGCGCAGGGCGGCCGCTTCGCCAGCTCGGCGGTCGGCGATGTGCTCGCCTGGCTCGAATCCAGAGGCGTCGCAGGCACCGGACAGACCTCCTGGGGTCCGACCGGCTTTGCCGTGGTGGACTCGGAAGTCCGCGCGCACGCTCTGCTGTTGGAGGCGCGCGAGCGGTTCGGAGGCCGAGGCGGTCTGGAGTTCGCCGTCGTGCGCGGCCGCAATCGCGGCCATCGCATGGATCTGCTGAGCGAGGCGGAAGCGCGAACTCAAACCGTGCAGCGCGAGGGCGCGGCTGCCTCGCAGCGGCTATCCAATCGTACAGGATGAGGTTATGGAAAAGCGGCAGATTCTGCACCTGTTCACCCCGGCCGCGCAGGCGAGCCCGTTCGACGTGAACATGGCGTACGACGCGGGCTATGACGCCGTCGTTACCTACGCCGGGATGAGCGTGTCCGATGTCGTCACGCTCACGCAAGACGCGATCTTCTCGCGCGGGCCCAAAGGGGTCAGGCGCACCGGCATCTTCATCGGCGGGCGCGACCTGGACCTGGCGTTGCAGATGTTGGATGCGGCGAAGAAGGCGATGGTGCCGCCATTCGAGGCCTCCGTGTTTGCCGACCCGAGCGGCGCGTTCACTACCGCTGCCGCGGTCGCCGCCGCCGTGGAGCGCTGCCTTCGCGAGGCGTTCGGGACCGGGCTCGCCGGCAAGCGCGTGCTCGTGCTCGGCGGCACCGGCCCGGTGGGCACTGCATCGGCCATCCTGGCAGCGCAGGAGGGAGCGCAGGTGCGCCTGGCCAGCAGCAGCGGCCTGGACCGTGCGCGTGCCTCCTCCCGGCTGGTTCGCGATCGGTACGGCCTGGAGACCGAGCCAGTGTTAGCGAATCGCAGTTCCTTGGACGCTCTGGCTGGTGCTGCCGACGTGATTATCGCGGCGGCGAAAGCGGGCGCCGAGGTAGTGCCGGCCGCGACTGTCGCGAAGGCTTCGAACCTGCTCATCGCCGCGGACGTGAACGCCGTTCCGCCGGCCGGCATCGCGGGTGTGGGCGTGATGGACGACGGCGTGCCCCTGGCTGCGGCCGGCTCGGGCAAGGCCAGGTGCATTGGCGCTCTGGCCATCGGCAACGTGAAGTATCAGGTCATGCGCGGCCTGTTCGACGCTATGCTTGCCGCCGAGAAACCGCTCACTCTGGACTTCCGTCATGCGTTCGCGAAAGCGCGCGAGCTCGTTCAGGCACGCCGCTAGCTTGGCAGCGCAGCCGGCCGCATCCGCGGCGGTTTCCAATGCGGAGAGCCGTCTTATGGTGAGACCGCACTGCGGTATGCCGGCGGATTACGCCACGGATGCGGCCTCCTCGCTGTGAGCTCCCCCGTCTGCGGCCGAACAATGGAGCCTTCCTGGATGCGCCGGTCGCGTCTCATGGGAGCTGCCTCCGAGATCGCATCGCCGCCGCAGATCGTCGTCATCGCGGTGGCCGGGCGCGCGCTGGCGCAGTCGGCCGCGAAAACCGGCTGCCGCGTCCGAGTCCTGGACGCGTTTGCGGATCGCGACACGCGCGCGGTGAGTGAGGCGACGTGCGTCGCGCCCGATCAGGCCATCGCCTTGGACCCGGTACGACTGTTTGCGGCGCTCGGTACTCCCGTGCCGCAGTCCGGCGAGCGTGTCCTCGTGCCCGGCAGCGGCTTGGAGCGCACGCCCGAGCTGCTCGACCGCTTGGCGGTCTATGGCCGGCTGTGCGCCAATGACGCCGAGATCGTCGCGGCACTGAAACAACCGGAGCTGGCCGCCGAGCTGCTTCGCGCGCTCGGCTGGTCCGTACCCGAGACGCAACGGGCGGTACCCGAGGATCCACACGCGTGGCTGCAGAAGGAGATCGGCGGGGCAGGCGGAGTGCACGTGCGCGAAGCCGATTGCGCACCAGCGCGTCCCGGCGCCTACTATCAGCGGCGCGCGCCCGGGCGCCCGATCTCGGTGACCTTTCTTGCCGATGCCGAGCGTGCTTGGGTGCTCGGGTTCAACGCTCAATCCTTCCATGCCATCGGCAACGCGCCGTTCTGCTACGCCGGCGCGTCCACGTGCACGCTGCCACTCGGGCTCGCAGCGGAGGTGCAAGCCCGCCTGAATCGGTTGGTGCGCGTAGCGGGCCTGCGCGGTCTGAACGGCCTCGACTTCCTGCTCGACGGCGCGTCGATGATCGCGCTGGAGGTCAATCCGCGGCCGACGGCAACTTTCGAACTGTACGAAGAAGACTTTCCGGAAGGGTTGGTGGCTTGGCACGTCCTCAGCTTCGCGGGACCGGTGCCGGAGTTTGGCGAGCGGTTGACGCCACGTCCAGTTGGCTCGCGCAGCTATGCCGTGGTGTATGCCGGGCGAGCGCTGCACGTGCCCGACGACGTGGATTTTCCCGAGTGGTGCAGGGACTTGCCCAACGGCGGTAGTTCGATCGGTGCCGGCGCGCCCGTCCTGTCCGTGTTCGCGGCGGGCGAGAACGACGCTGCCGCGCAGCGCTGTCTGGAGCAGCGAAAGGAGGAAGTGCGCAGGATGTTATTGCGATGGCATGTGGAGCCACGCGCGGGTTATGTGGCGTCGCGGCCCGGTGAGGACCTGCGTGGTGGCCACGGCTTGCAAGGGAGGGCTGCATGACGAACTGGGTCGATCTGGGACGACCGGGGTGAGCGAAGCCAATCCGAGAACGACGGGGGCACGGGGATCTCACGCGCGACCGAGTGTGAACGCGTTGGCGGCCCCGCACGTAGCAGCGCTGCTGGCCAGTGCGGACGCGCTGCGGCTTAGCGTGTCCGCGGACGAGACGCGCGCGACCATCGTCGATGCCGGGATCGCAACACGGGCGGGGCTAGAAGCGGGCCGGCGCATCGCCGAGATCTGCATGGGCGGCCTAGGGACGGTGGCGCTGGTTCCCGGCGATCGCGAGATGCGGGGGTTTACGCAGGTCCATGTGCACAGTGCCGATCCTGTTCTCGCTTGCTTAGGCAGTCAGTACGCCGGCTGGAGCCTGAGTCACGGCGAGGGGAAGGGAGCTTTCCGTGCGCTTGCTTCGGGACCCGGTCGAGCGATCGCGCGGCGCGAGGCGCTGTTCGACGAGCTCGGCTATGCCGATCGCTTCGACCGGGCGACGTTCGTGCTGGAAGCCGACCGACCGCCGCCAGCGCCGGTCGTCGAGAAAGTGGCACGGGATTGCGCGCTTCCAGCGCAGGGCATCACGTTCATCCTGACGCCGACGCGCAGCCTTGCCGGCACTGTGCAGATCGTTGCACGCGCGCTGGAGGTCGCGCTGCACAAGGCGCATACGCTGGGCTTTCCGCTCGAGCACATCGTGGACGGCGCCGGCGTGGCGCCGCTGCCGCCGCCTGCCCCGGATTTTCTGACTGCGATGGGCCGCACCAACGATGCGATCCTGTTCGGCGGGAGCGTGACTCTGTTCGTTGCTGGCAGTGACGAGCAGGCGCGACAGCTCGCTGCCAACCTGCCTGCTTCGGCCTCGCGCGACTACGGCAAGCCCTTCGCCCAGACGTTCAAGGATGTTCAGTTCGACTTCTACAAGATCGACCCGATGTTGTTCGCGCCCGCCGAGGTGCTCGTCTGCAACATCGCCTCCGGGAATGCATTCCGCGGCGGTGCTCGCGATTCGGCGCGGCTGCAGGAGTCATTCGGCGTATGAGCCCGGCAGCGCACGTTGCTGTGCTCACCGATGAGCCCGGTTGGCACGGGCGCCGGCTGGCGAGGGCGCTGGCAAGCCTCGGTGTGCAGATCTCGTTCGCTTCGCTGTCCGACTGCAGGGTGGACCTGGAGGCCAACCGTTGGGGCATCGTGATCCCTGGCTTCGACGGGAAGCTGCCGGACGGAGTCTTCGTGCGCGAGATCGCCACGGGCAGCTTCGAGCAGGTGACGTTACGCTTGGGGCTGCTGCATGCGTTGGCCGAACGCGGCGTGCCGGTATACAACAGCGCGCGAGCCATCGAGCGCAGCGTCGACAAGTCCATGACCTCGATGCTGTTGCGCGGCGCCGGCATCGCCACCCCCGCCACGTGGGTGACGGAGCGGCCCGCCGAGGCGCGCGCGACGTCGATGCGAGAGACGGCCCGTGGGAATCGCGTGGTGGTGAAGCCGCTGTTCGGGTCACAGGGCCGCGGCCTGCGGTTGCTCGCTGCAGGCGACGAGCTGCCCTCGAGCTCCGAGTACAACGGCGTGTACTACCTGCAGCGCTTCGTCGAGTGCGCAGAAGGCAATGCGTGCGACTACCGGGTGTTCGTGATCGCAGGCGAAGCGGTTGCGGCCATGGTTCGGCGTGGAACCGGCTGGGTGCACAATGTCGCGCTCGGCGCCCGATGCGAAGCGATGCCGCTCAATAACGAGCTCGCGCGCCTCGCCGAACGCGCGGTCCACGCGGTGGACCTGGACTACGCTGGTGTGGATCTCATGCGCGACCGCGACGGTGCGGCGCTGGTGATCGAGGTCAACGGCATCCCGGCTTGGCGTGGTCTGCAGTCCGTGACCGATCTCGATATCGCCGCTCGGTTGGCCCAGGATTTCGTAGGGCGGCACTTGGCGCGGCAGGGGAGGGCGGCGCTTTGAGCGTCACGGCCATCGTGCCCGACCCGGTCGCGGCAGATGAGAACGGGCTGCAGGAACGCCTCGAGCGCGCGTTCATGGATGCCTGCCTGTTGGATGTCATGGCGCTCAAGCCGGGTAACGTCGGTGTGCACGCGGACGGGCATGGCATGGAAGTACTCGACTTCGTGCGCAGCGCGCGCGCCGCGGCTCCTGCCATCGCCGGCGCGGCGGCCTGCGTAGGCGAGCGGATCTATCGTGCAGTCGCGGCGACGCGTGCCGCCGTGGGGACGAATACCAACCTGGGCATCGTGCTGCTCGCTGCCCCCATTGCCCACGCCGCAGGTCAGGCAACGGCGCCGCTGCGCGAGCGCTCGCTGTCCGAGCGTCTCGGTCAGGTGCTGGCAGACCTGACCGTGGCCGATGCTGAGCGGGCGTTCGAAGCCATACGGCTGGCGAACCCGGGTGGACTGGGGGCATCTGCCTGGCACGACGTGCATCAGCCGCCTCGGGTGACGCTGCTGGAAGCGATGCGCGAGGCGGCGGACCGCGATAGTATTGCGCGTCAGTACGTCACGGGATATGCGGACTTGGTGCAGATCGGGCTGCCCCGCCTGGCGGCCTCCCGTGCGCACGGGCGCGACCGGCGCTGGGCGGCAGCCGAAGTCTACTTGGCGTTCCTCAGCAGCCTGCCGGATACGCACGTGGTGCGAAAGTTTGGACGGGCCGAGGCGGAGGCGTTGCGCGAGGCGGCGCGGGTCCAGGCCGAGGCTGCGAGGCAAGCGAGCGATGTGCGGGCGCTCGCTGCGGCTTGGCGCGAGTGGGACGCCGCGTTGAAGGCGCGCGGGCTCAATCCGGGCACCAGCGCCGACCTCACGGTGGCCACGCTGTTCTGGAGTGCGCTCTTGGAGCGCGACTGGTAGGATTACGCGCGTCGCGGCGCTCGTCTCGTCGCTCGTGAAGGAGTGGGAGCGGTTTCCCACGAGGCATGCAACATCGACTATAGGAGGAGCTCACATGGCAAAGATCAACAAGGTGATGGTCGGCGAGTCGCTGGTAGGCGAAGGCAACGAGGTCGCTCATATCGACCTCATCATCGGGCCCCGCGGCAGCGCCGCCGAAACGGCGTTCGCCAACAGCCTGACCAACAACAAGGATGGCTTTACCTCGCTGCTGGCTGTGATCGCCCCCAACCTGCCGGCGAAGCCGCACACGGTGCTGTTCAACAAGGTCACGATCAAGGGCGCCAAGCAGGCGGTCCAGATGTTCGGCCCGGCGCAAGCTGCGGTGGCGAGGGCCATCGCCGACTGCGTAGCCGAAGGCACCATTCCGGTCGAGGAAGCGAACGACGTGTTCTGCTGCGTAGGCGTGTTCATTCACTGGGAAGCGGCCGACGACCAGAAGATCTACGACTACAACTACAAGGCGGTCAAGGAGTCGGTCGAACGCGCCGTCCGCGGCGACCCGCAGCCGGCAGAGGTGGTGGCCAAGCGGAACTCCGTGAAGCATCCGTTCTCGCCGAAGTGAGGGCAGGGTTTCCGGTCCGGCTGAGGCTCGGCCGGACGGGAGACTGGCTGGTCCGGGTCAGCCGGACGCGTAGCGAGTTAGAGTCGCGCGCTTCAGGGTCCCGTCGTGGATTGCGCTCGCGACGAGTACCGCGTGAACCCCCATGGCCTCGAGCGCTTCGAGGTCGTGGGTATCACGTATGCCACCTGCTGCGATCACCTGCTTGCCAGGAGCGTGCGCTAGTGTGTCGCGCAGGCGCGTGAGCGCAGGACCCTGGCCGGCGCCGATGCGATCGAGGGTCATTACAATCACGCGCAGCGGCCACCGCCCAGGCTGGTGAAACAGCGCTGGCGGCCCTAGGGGTTGATCGTCGCGCGTGTCCAGCGAGAGCACGGCGTCGGGTGCGGCCGCCAGCATGTCGGCGAGTGCGTCCAGCGACGCTAGGCTCTCCGAGCCGATCACCGGTACGTTGCGGCCCGAGCCCAACCACGGCAGCATATCGGCGGCTTCACCGAACCCCGCATCTACCCAAATCGTGAGTGGAGCAAATCGCTGCTCGATCCGCCGGATGAGCTCGCGGTGGTCGCCCCGGCGCAGGATCGAGTCGAGATCGGCCGCGTAAAGCACGGGAAAGGGCGCAGCGTCCAGCAGCGCCGAAACCACGTCCGTCGCATCGCTCGAAGCAGTGAGCGTCGAAAGCAGCGGTCGATAGTTGGAGCGGTCGCCGCGGCGCGCATGGACCACCCGGCCGCCCATTAGATCGATGACAGGAATGACCAGCATGAGCGACCCGTGAGGATATTCGCGTACGAGCATATCACGGGTGGCGGCTGCGTCGACGCTCCGCTCCCGCAGGCGCTGCTGTCCGAAGCGAGGTTGATGTTGCGCTCGCTGGTCTCGGACCTGGCCGGCCTGCCGGATACCACGGTAGCCACGCAATGCGACCGCCGGGTCGATCTCGAGTTGGCTGATGTCGAGCGCCACTTGGTGGCGAGCCGGGGGCAGTGGGAGATTCGGTTCGACGAGCTCGTTGCCACCAGCGATGCGGTGTGGCTCATCGCACCGGAGACGGGTCGCGTGCTGGAGTCGCTCTCCCGGCGCGTGGTCAGCGCGGGCGCGCGTCTGCTCGGCAGCTCGCCAGATGCCATCGGCGTGACGGCGAGCAAGCATGCAACGGCGCGCGCGCTTGAGCGCGCCGGCGTCCCCGCGATCCCCGCTTTCCGGCTGCACGAGGCGCGGCAGAGCCTCTGTCACGCCTGGGTCGCCAAGCCGGACGACGGCTGCGGCTGCGAGGACACGCGGGTGTTCGCCGACCTCGAAGCAGCCTCCGGATGGGTCGCGGAGCGCTCGGATACGGATCGGTTCGTCGTGCAGCCATACGTGGAGGGGGAGGCGGCCAGTCTTTCCGCGCTCGCCCGCGATCGACGCGCGTGGCTGTTGAGCGTCAATCGGCAGTGCATCGAAATCGATGACGGTGCGCTGCGCTTCGCGGGGAGCGTCGTAAACGCGATCGAGGATTCGGATGGCGCGTTCCTGCGCCTCGCCGAGCGTGTTGCGCAGGCGATCCCCGGCCTGCGGGGCTACTTCGGTGTGGATCTGATCCTCACCCATTCGGGTCCGATCGTGGTCGAAGTAAACCCCCGCCTCACCACCTCCTATGCCGGCCTAAGCGCCGCATTGGGCGTGAACGTCGCGGCGTTGGTGGTGAAGCTTCTCGAGGACGATGACTTCGACATGGTTCGACCGCACCCGGGTCGTGCCATTGCCGTTGCGGTCGGAGAAGAATGATCTTCGGGTGGGACCTTGGCGGGGCGCATATCAAGCTGGCGGTTCTGGACGCGCACGGCAAGCTGGATCGGGTCGCGCAGCTGCCCTGCGAGCTGTGGAAGGGGTTGGACCGCCTGGAGTCGGCGCTGCACGAGTTGACCTGCGAGGCTGCGCACGGCGCGGTGCATGCCATCACCATGACCGGCGAGCTCGCCGACCTGTTCCCCGACCGGGCGTCAGGCGTGGCCGCGATCGTCGAAGCGTTCCTGCACGTCGTGCCCGCGCCCGACGCCCTGGTGTTCGCCGGCTCGCGCTTCGTGAGCGCACGGGACGCGGCGCTGCACTGGCATGAGGTAGCGTCGGCCAACTGGCGCGCCACCGCCGAGCTGGCGGCGCAGTGGTTGCCGCAGGCGTTGATCCTCGACATCGGCAGCACGACCACGGACATCGTGCTCGTCTCGGATGGCAAAGTGCAGGCGCAGGCGGAGGATGACCACGGGCGCCTCGCGCGGGAGGAATTGCTGTACACCGGTGTCGTGAGGACGCCGCTCATGGCGGTTGCGCCTCGCGTGCCTTTTGCCGGCGAATGGGTGTGCGTCATCGCCGAGCACTTCGCTACCACCGCAGATCTGTATCGGATCACGGGCGAGCTCGCGCCGGCGTTCGACCAGGCCGCCACCGCCGACGGGCGCGGCCGGTCGAAGCTCGAGAGCGCGCGACGACTCGCGCGGATGATCGGATTGGACCTAGAGCAGGCATCGGCACACGCCTGGGACCGCCTCGCAACCTGGCTCTCGCGCGCACAGCTCCAGCGGGTGCGTCTCGCGTGTGACCGCCACCTCTCGCGCGGACTGCTCGATGCGCAAGCGCCGATCGTCGGCCTGGGCGTGGGAGCCTTTCTCGCCGTGCGCGTCGCGAGGGAGCTGGACCGCCCCTATCTGGATTTCGCGGCATTGGCCGGCGTGGCTGCAGAGCACGCGGAGGCGGTGGACGTCTGCGGGCCTGCGTT
>Ga0335082_10008561_pt1 | contig 11115 bp, 11 predicted proteins | sample Lox_Sample_41_FD_206718 | JGI IMG/M metagenome (GOLD analysis project Ga0335082, IMG submission 206718) | Soil microbial communities from Loxahatchee National Wildlife Refuge, Florida, United States - Lox_Sample_4.1 | ecosystem: Environmental > Terrestrial > Soil > Wetlands | place: USA... | reverse complement strand
ACCTGAGTGTCACCGCGAACCCCGGTGTCACAGTGGTGATCGTCGGCAACTTGTCGGTGAACCAGGGTGGTTTCGCCGTGCCGTGGCGCAACGGCGGGATCGTGTACATCGGCGGCGACACCGTGAACTTCGGTCACAACTCGAGTGTCGACGCGACGATCGACGCGCCGAACGCAAGCGTCGCGCTCGGCCACAACTCGAGCGTCGCCGGTCACGTATGGGCCCTGACGATCCACTCCGACGTCGGCCTCAACATGGGTGGCGGCAGCACCACCACGACTGCGCCCGTCGCGACGACGACGGTCGCGCCCACGACCACCAAGGCGCCGACCACGACCGTGGTACCGACGACGGTTCCGCCGACGACGGTTCCGCCGACGACGGTTCCGCCGACGACGGTTCCGCCGACGACGGTTCCGTCCACGACGACACCGCCCACGACCACGCCGCCTACGACGACACCGCCGACAACGGTGCCCCAAACGACAACGACGATTCCATTCTGATCGCACACACAAAACAACACTCGTAACCGGCGAGCTGGTGGGGGGAACGGCCGAGCCGCAGGGGAGAGAACATGAACACACGGGTTGGTCGGACTCGTTCGGTTGTCGTCGCGGCCGTGGTCGTGGTCCTGATGGGCGCGATCGCGTCCGCGGTGTGGGCGGCCACACCGGCCAAGACCGCGCCAACCCGTAGCGTTGATCGGAGGCTGTCGAGCTATGTGCTCTTCGGGCTGACGAGCCTGCAGTTCCAGGGTGCGTCAGCCGCAGGGAATGGGCGCGGTTACGTGACCGGCGGCGACGTGGGCGTGAACAACGGCTCGATGAATGTGTGCGCGAACAACCCGATGCACACGGACGACGGCTCGGAGGTCGTGGCCAACGCGCTCCACGGCGACGGCGGCGAGTGCAGCTTCTGGGACGTGTTCACGAACGCGCTCACCGGCAATCCGACGTTGATCCCGCGGCACTCGGGCCCGAACCCATTCGTGGGCCCGATCATGTCGAGCTCGCAGTTCCCGACTCCACCGCCCGACAAGCCGTGCAACTCGGCCAAGCCGATTCTGGTGAGCTCGGGTGGCGTGCGTATCTTGTCGCCGTCGTTCGACGCGTCGGGCAACACGATCGCAGGGTCGTACGGCGCGGTGCAGGTGCAGAACGGCGGCAGCCTGTTCCTGTCGAACGGGACGTACCGGTTCTGCGACTTCTCGCTCGCGTCGAACGGTCACCTCTTCACGAAGGACGCGACCGTCGTGCACGTCGCGACGTCGTTCTCGGTCGGGCCGTCGGCGGTCGTCGGGCCGTCGTGCGCGGCGCGCTTCTTCGTCGACTCGCAGGGGCTCGCGACCAACGCCTATACGGTTGTGTTCTCGCGGTTCGTCACGGTGTCGGGGTTCTTCTGGGCGCCGAACGGGCAGCTCCAGCTCGGTCACCACAGTGATCTCACCGGATTCTTCGGGGCCGACGCGGTCGGAAGTGACCTCGACGTGAACGTCGGCGGTTGCGGAGGGAACCCGCCGCCGACGACGACGACGTCGGCCACGGCCCCCCCGACGACCGTGCGCGTGACCTTGCCGTCGACCGCGTCGACCTCGACGACCGCGGCCTCGACGACCACGACGTCGACGACCACGACGTCGACGACCACGACGGCGCTGCCCGGCGGCGAAACGACGACGACGATCTCGTTCTAGGTCAGACCCGGCGCCGGGCCGTGCCGATCACCGCGGCGCGCCCGGCGGTGGTGTTGTCGACCGCAATCGTCGCAGTTTCATCGTGCAGTTCGACGCGTGCCGCGACGGACTCGCCGGCGTAGACCGCCCCGACGAACCGCCAGTCGAGCTCGCCGTGCGCGAGAAAGTCTTCGCCCCACTCGTCGAGCAAGAGCCCGAAGGCCGGTCCGGCCACCTGCACGCCCTGCGCGACGAGTCCGGGCAGTCCGAGGGCCTGCGCGTGTGCGGCGTCGGAGTGATAGTTCCCGCGACGCGAGTACGCGCGGATCAGATCCTCGGTGATCGTGAGCGTTCGCGTACGTGCCGTCATCGGGCGAGCCCGACGGTCGCAGCCGGAGTGAACGACACGATCGAGGTCCACAGAGGCTCGGTGGGCGCGTCGGTGGTCGTCACGGTCGCTTCGACGTCGACGTACACGCGATCGCGCTTCGTGTAGCGGGCCGTCACCCGGCCGGTCGTCACGAGCTTCGTGTCGGATCGCGCCGCGCGGTGGCAGCGCAGTACCTGGCGGGTCTGGATGACGGGATCGGGACAGCGCGCGCCGAACAGCAACACGGTGAGGTTCGCGGCGATCGGCGGGTAGAGCGCACCGTCGCGCAAGGCCGGGTGGTCGACGCCCGCGGCGCGCCAGTACCGCTCGTTCGCGGCACGGGAGACCTCGACCCGGTACTCGCCGAGATCGGTGCCCGGGGCCAGGGCCGAGAAGCTGATGAGGCCCAGATCCGGGCGCTCGTTATTCACTGTGATGTATGGTATGCGTCATGGCGTATCAAGCGGGGGTGGTGGGCGGCTCAGGCTATACGGGGGCGGAGCTGTTGCGATTGCTCGACGGGCATCCCGACATCGACGTCGTGCATGTCACGGCCGACACGAATGCCGGCGCGGGCATCGCCGATGTGTACCCGTCGTTGCGTCCGGCGTACGGCGACCGCACGTTCGCGCCGCTCGACGCGGCCGATCTGCGCGGGCTCGATCTCGTGTTCTGCGCACTGCCGCACGGCGCGAGTCAGGCCCTCCTGCCGACGATCCTCGACGACGTCGCGCACGTCGTCGATCTCGGTGCCGACTTCCGGTTGCCCCCCGACGTGTACGCGCGCTGGTACGGCGAGGCGCATACCGCGCCCGAGCTCGTTTCGCGATTCGCGTACGGTCTCGTCGAGCTGTACCGCGACGACCTGTCGACGCGCGCGCACGTTGCCGCGCCGGGCTGTTACCCGACCGCCGTCAGCCTCGCGTGCGCGCCCCTGCTCGCGCTACGACTCGTGGAGCCGCATCTCATCGCCGACGCGGTGTCGGGCGTGTCGGGCGCGGGACGCGGGCTGAAGACGACGAGCCTGTTCGCCGAGGCGAACGAGAACGTGACGGCGTACGGCTTGCTGACGCACCGCCACACCGCCGAGATGGAGCAGGCGTTGTCGAAGGTCGCGCAGCGTCCGGTCGACGTGCTGTTCACACCACATCTCGTGCCCACTACTCGCGGCATCCTTGCGACCTGCTACGCGCGGCCGTCGGCGCGTGGCCTGTCGACCGCGCGGTTGCTCGAGCACTACCGCGACTTCTACGCGAACGATCCATGTGTCGTCGTGGTCGACGAGCCCTCGGGGACGAAGGCAACCTACGGCGCCAACGTCGTGCACGTCACCGTGCGGTTCGACACGCGCACCGACACGGTCATCGCGATCGCCGCGGAAGACAACCTCGTGAAGGGGGCGTCGGGCCAGATGATCCAGGCCGCGAACGTCGTGCTCGGCCTGCCCGAGACCACCGGCCTCCCGTTGCTCGGTGTTGCACCGTGAGCGTCACCGCGGCTTCCGGTTTCGTCGCGGGCGGACTCGCCTGCGGCATCAAGGAATCGGGCGCGCCCGATCTCGCGATCGTCGCGACGGCGGATCGTGCGCCGGTCGCCGCCGCGGGCGTGTTCACGACGAACCTGGCGCAGGCCGCGCCGGTGCAAGTGTCGAAGCAGCACTTGGCGACGGGCGACGCCGCCGCAGTTGTGCTCAGCTCCGGGAACGCGAACGCGGCCACCGGCGCCGCCGGGCGCCGCGACGCCGCGCGCATGTGCGAGCTCACCGCGGCGGGTCTGGGTCTGGACGCCACCGCAGTGCTCGTGTGCTCGACCGGTCTCATCGGCATCCCCATGCCGATGGACGCGCTGGAAGCGGGCATCCCCAAGCTGTGCGGACAGCTCGGAAGCGAAGGCGGTGCCGACGCGGCGCGCGCCATCATGACGACCGACACGTTGCCGAAGGAGGCCGTGGCGCGCGCGGGCGCGGCGACCGTCGGCGGCATGGCCAAGGGCGCGGCGATGCTGTCGCCCGCGATGGCGACGATGCTCGCGGTCGTCACGACCGACGCCGCGGTCGCGGCGCCCGGGCTGCAGCGGTCGCTCGCCGTAGCGGTGGCGAGCACGTTCGACTGCTTGAGCGTCGACGGTTGCCGCTCGACGAACGACACCGTGGTCGTGCTCGCGGGCGGGGCGGCCGGGGCGGTGGAGGAGCACGCATTCACCGACGCTTTGACTGCGGTGTGCGGATCGCTCGCCGAGCAGATGGCGCGCGACGCCGAGGGCGCGACGAAGTTCGTGCGCGTCGTGGTGCGCGGTGCATGGTCGGACACGCAGGCGCGCGTCGCCGCACGCGCGGTCGCGAACAGCCAGCTCGTACAGTGTTCGCTGAACGGCGGCGACGCGTACTGGGGCCGGGTGCTCTCCGAACTGGGCGCGAGCGGCGCCCATCTCGATCCCGAGCGCGTCGACATCTCCTACAACGGCGTCACCGTGTGTCGCGACGGGATCGGCTGCGCGCACGACGCGGCCGCGCTCGCCGGTGTCATGGCGGGTCGCGACATCGAGATCCAGTGCGACCTGCGGCTCGCGCACGGCCGCGCAACCGTCCTCACAACCGATCTCTCGCACGCGTACATCGACGAGAACCGGCGCACCTCATGACCAAGTTCACCGATCGCATCGTCGACGCCGCGGAGAAGGCGCACATTCTCGCCGAGGCGCTGCCGTACATCCGCGAGTTCTCGGGTACCACCGTCGTGATCAAGTACGGCGGGAACGCAATGAGTGCGGATGCAGCGGAGCCGCGAGACGCAGGTGGAGCCGACCGGAGGGAAGGCGGAGCCGGAGTCGACCAGTCCACAGGGATGTCGGAACGTGGGAACCTTGTGGAGGGCGGCGGACTCTTCGATTTGTTCGCGGCCGACGTCGTGTTGATGCGGCTCGTCGGCATGAACCCCGTGGTGGTGCACGGGGGCGGTCCGCAGATCACCGAGCTGATGCGCCGGCTCGGCAAGGAGCCAGAGTTCGTCGACGGTCGGCGTGTGACCGACGCCGAGACCATCGACATCGTGCGCATGGCGCTCGTCGGCAAGGTCAACCGCGAGATCGTCGCGCAGGTGAACCAGCACGGCTCGTACGCGGTCGGGCTCTCGGGCGAAGACGCCGGGCTCATCCGCGTCGCCCCGCGCGACCCGCGGCTCGGTTTCGTCGGCGACGTGCGCGCGATCGACCCCACGATCATTCACCGCCTGCTGCGCGAGGAGCTGATCCCGGTGATCGCGACGATCGGCGTCGACGACGCGGGCCAGGCGTACAACATCAACGCCGACACAGTGGCCGGCGCGATCGCGGAAGCGCTCGACGCCGAGAAGCTCGTGTATCTCACCGACGTTGCAGGCGTGTACCGCGACTGGCCCGACGAGAGCTCGTTGATCTCGCGCATCGACGTCGAAGGTCTCGAGAAGCTCCTCGCCGACGGCAAAGTGTCGGAGGGCATGATTCCGAAGCTCGAATCGTGTGCGGCCGCCCTGCGGATGGGCGTTCGGCGCGCGCACATCCTCGACGGCCGGCTCCCGCACGCACTGCTGCTCGAGTTCTTCACGCGGGAGGGCGTGGGCACCATGGTGACAGTTTCGTGAGTGAGCTCGACGACCTGCGGGCGCTCGACGCGCAATACGTGATGCAGACGTACGGCCGGTTGCCGATCGCGTTCGTACGCGGTGAAGGCACGAAGCTCTACGACAGCGAGGGCAAGGAGTATCTCGACTTTCTCTGCGGGCTCGCCGTGACGTCGCTCGGTCACGCGCATCCCGAGGTCGCCGCCGCGATCGGCGAGCAAGCGGCCACGCTCTTGCACGTCTCGAACCTCTATTACAACGACGTGCAGCCGCGCGTCGCGGAGCAGCTCGACGGGCTGGTGGGTGGGGGCGGGCGTTCGTTCTTCTGCAACTCGGGCGCCGAGGCGAACGAATGCGCGATCAAGCTCGCGCGCCGCTACGGCCAAGCGAACGGCGGCCCCGAGCGCTACCACGTGATCAGCGCGTACGGCTCGTTCCACGGTCGCACGCTCACGACGCTCGCGGCGACCGGCCAGCCGCAAAAGCAAGAGACGTTTCAGCCGTTGCCGAGCGGCTTTCGCCAGGTCGCCTTCGACGATCTCGACGCGCTGGCGGCCGCGATGGATGAACGGGTCGCGGCCGTCCTGCTCGAGCCGGTGCAGGGGGAGGGGGGCGTGAACCCCGCGTCGGCCGAGTACCTGCACGGCGTACGGCGGTTGTGCGACGAGCGCGAGGCGCTGTTGATCATGGACGAGGTGCAGACCGGACTCGGGCGCACCGGGAAGTGGTTCGGCTTCCAGCACAGTGGGGTCGCGCCCGACATCGTGACGATCGCGAAGGCGCTCGGCAACGGCGTGCCGATCGGCGCGTGCTGGGCGCGCCACGACGTTGCCGCGGCGTTCGCGCCAGGCGACCACGCCACCACATTCGGGGGGCAGCCGCTTGCGGCACGGGCCGCGCTCGCGGTGCTGACGGTGATGCAGCGCGAGAACGTTCCCGATCGCGCGGCGCGCGCCGGGGCGCGACTCACGGAGGCGCTCGCCAAGGTCGGAGGTGTGGCCGAGGTGCGCGGCGCCGGTCTGCTGATCGCGGCCGAGCTCGATCCGGGCCGCGACGCGAAGGACGTTGCGCAGCAATGTCTGGACGCCGGACTGGTGGTCAACGCGGTGACACCCAGCGCGTTGCGGCTGGCGCCGCCGCTGCTCGTGACCGATGACGAGATCGACGCGGCGGTCGCGATCGTCGCGCAGGTGTTGCAGTGAGCGCGCCCGTGCCTCGTCTGCTCGAGATCGACGATCTCGATCCCGCGAGCTTGCGCGGCATCCTCGACGACGGAATTGCGTGGAAGGCCGATCCCGCGTCGGTGCCGGCCGCACTCGCGGGGCGCGGCGTGGTCGCGCTGTTTCAAAAGCCGTCGGCGCGTACGCGCTTGTCGATCGAGATGGCGATCGTCACGCTCGGCGGCCACCCGATCTATGTGCGCGACGAGGAAGTCGGCCTCGACTCCCGCGAATCGGTCGAAGACGTCGCCCGCACGATGGCCGCCATGTGTGCGGTCATCGCGGCGCGAGTGTTCGAGCATCACACGTTGGAGCGCATCGCCGCCGTCGTCGACGTGCCGGTCGTCAATCTCTTGTCCGACGCGGCCCATCCGTGCCAGGCGCTCGCCGACCTGCTCACCGTGCGCGAGCAGTTCGGGGAGATCGAGGGGCGCCGCATCGCGTTCGTCGGCGACGGCAACAACGTCGCGGCATCACTCGCGTACGGTGCCGCGCTGTCGGGCGCGGAGCTCGCGATTGCTTCGCCCGAGGGCTACCAGCTCGACGCCGCGACCGTCGACCGCGCCCAGAACCTCGGCGGCAACATCGAGCTCGTGAGTGACCCGTACGACGCGGTGCGCGGTGCCGACGTCGTGTACACCGACGTGTGGACGTCGATGGGACAAGAAGGCGAACGCGAGCTGCGCCGCCGCGCGTTCGCCGGTTGGACGATCGACGACGACCTGATGAAGTCGGCGAACGACGACGCGGTGTTCATGCATTGCCTCCCTGCTCATCGGGGCGAGGAAGTCGCAGCCGAGGTGATCGACGGACCCCGCTCGGTGGTGTGGCAGCAGGCTGCGAACCGGATGCACTCGGCACGAGCGTTGCTCGCCGCGATGACTGCAGGAGCACACTGATGTCGACGCTCGGAAAACCGCAACGCCAGCACCGCATCCTGCGCGTGCTCGAGGAGCAGCCGATCTCGAGTCAGGCCCAGCTCGTGCAGCTCCTCGAGTCCGAAGGCATCGTCGCGACGCAAGCGACCGTGAGCCGAGACCTCGAGGAGTTGGGCGCAGTCAAGGTGCGCATTCCCGGTGGCGCCATGGCGTACGCGATTCCCGACTTCCAGCGGGAGCGCGCGCCGTCCGACGACCACTTGAAGCGGTTGATGGGCGAGTTCGTCGTCGAGGTCGCGCACAGCGGCAACCTCGTCGTGCTGCGCACGCCGCCGGGCAGCGCGCATGTGGTCGCGTCGGCACTCGACCGCGCGACGTTGCCGTCGGTGCTGGGCACCGTCGCGGGCGACGACACGTTGCTCGTGGTGTGCCAGGAAGGCATCAAAGGATCGACCGTCGCCTCGGAGCTGGCGACGCTGGCCGGGTTGTAGAAGGGATCGATCGTGTCAAAGCGAGTAGTACTCGCATACTCGGGAGGGCTCGACACCTCCGTCGCCGTGCGTTGGATGCGGGAGGAGTGGGGGGTCGAGGTCGTCGCGTGCGCGGTCGACGTCGGCCAGCTCGTGGCCGGCGAGGAGGAGACGATCCGCGAGCGCGCGCTGGCCGCCGGCGCGGTCGAGATCGAGATCATCGACGCCCGCGAGCAGTTCGCGCGCGACTTCCTCGTCCGGGCACTGCGCGCCAACGCCATGTACGAAGGCAAGTATCCACTCGTCTCCGCGCTGTCGCGCCCGGTGATCGTAGAGCACCTCGTTGCATCGGCTCGCCGCCATGGCGCGCACGCGGTCGCGCACGGATGCACGGGCAAAGGCAACGACCAGGTGCGGTTCGAGGTGTCGACACGCGTGCTGGCGCCCGACCTCGACGTGATGGCGCCGGTGCGGGTGTGGAGTCTCAGCCGGGCCGACTGCATCGAGCTCGCGGGGAAGTGGGACATCCCGATCTCCGCGACGAAGGAGAAGCTCTACTCGATCGACGAGAACATGTGGGGGCGCGCGATCGAGTGCGGGATCCTCGAGAACCCGTGGGCGCAGGCACCCGAGCAGCCGTTCACGCTGACCCGCCACCCCAAGGACGCGCCGAGCGAACCGCGCGATGTGATCGTCGGGTTCGAGCGCGGCGTGCCGGTGTCGCTCGACGGCAAGGAGGTCGGCCTGGTCGAGCTCATCGACACGTTGGGCGAGACGGTCGGCAGCTACGGCTGGGGCCGTATCGACATGGTCGAGAACCGGCGCGTCGGCATCAAGAGCCGCGAGGTGTACGAGTGCCCGGCGTCGCTCGCGCTCGTGCTCGCACATTCCGACCTCGAGAGCATCACGCTCGAACGCGACCTCGCACGCGAGAAGCAACGGCTCGAGATCAGGGTCGCGGAGCTCATCTACGACGGGCTGTGGCACACGCCGCTCATGGGCGCACTCGATGCGTTCATGGCGACCACCCAGGAGCACGTGACCGGCGAGGTGAAGCTGCGTCTCGAACCGGGCCGCTGCGACGCGGTCGGTCGGCGCGCGCCCAAGAGCCTCTACGACCACGACCTGGCGACGTACGACGCCGACGACGCCTTCCGTCATCAAGACTCCGAAGGGTTCGTGCGCTTGTGGGGCTTGTCGGCCGAGACGTGGTCGCGGCGGCAAGGCCCGGGCGCGTCATGACCACGAGCGAACCGCCGGCCGCGACCGGGCAACCGCTGTGGCACGGCCGCTTCGGCGAAGGGCCGGCCGACGAGCTGCTCGCGTTCACCGTGAGCTTGCCGTTCGACCGCCGCCTGGCGGCCGACGACCTCGCCGGTTCACGCGCCCACGTGCGCATGCTGGCGCGCGTCGGGTTGCTCACCGCCGACGAAGAACGCGCGATCGTCGCCGCGCTCGCGCGTGTCGAAGCCGAGCTCGGCGACGGGACGTTCGCGTTCGCGCCGACCGATGAAGACATCCATACCGCGATCGAGCGGCGGGTCACCGAGATCGCAGGGGAGACCGGCGCGAAGTTGCACACCGGCCGCAGCCGGAACGATCAGGTCGCGCTCGACTTGCGGCTGTTCCTCCGCCGTGAGGGTCGCGCCCTCGCGGCCCGCATCGACGCGTTGCAGCAGGTGTTGGTGCAGCGGGCGAGCGAGTCGACTGAGGTGGCGCTGCCCGGCTACACGCATTTGCAGCGGGCGCAACCCGTGCTCCTCGCGCACCATCTGCTCGCGCACTTCTGGGCGTTGGCGCGCGACCTCGACCGCTGGCGCGATTGTCTCGAGCGCGCCGACGTATCCCCGTTGGGTGCGGGCGCGCTGGCGGGATCGAGCTTGCCCCTCGACCCCGCATCCGTGGCGGCGGAGCTCGGGTTCGCCCGGCCGTTCGAGAACTCGCTCGACGCGGTGTCGGACCGCGATTTCGTTGCCGAGGCGTTGTTCGTCGCGGCGCTCACGCAGGTGCACCTCTCGCGCATCGGTGAGGAGATCGCGCTGTGGTCGACGGAGGAGTTCGGGTTCGTGCGCCTGGCCGACGCGTACGCGACGGGCTCGTCGATGTTGCCGCAGAAGAAGAACCCCGACATCGCCGAACTGGCGCGGGGCAAGGCCGGGCGCCTGATCGGCGACCTCACCGGCTTCCTCGCCACGCTGAAGGCGCTGCCGCTCGCGTACAACCGCGACCTGCAGGAAGACAAGGAGCCGTTGTTCGACGCGCTCGATTCGCTCCAGCTCTCGCTGAGCGCGCTCACCGGCCTGCTCGCGACGGTCGAATTCGTCGACGACGCGATGACGGCCGGCGCCGACAGCCACTTCAACGCGGCGACCGACCTCGCGGAGTTCCTGGTGCAGCAGGGCACGCCGTTCCGTGAGGCGCACGCCATTGTCGGCTCGCTCGTGCGGCAGTCGATCGAGCGCGGCGTGCCGCTCGACGAGCTCGTCTCGAACGACCCGCGCCTCGGCCCCGATTGCCTGCCGCTGCTCGAACCGGGGAGCGCGGTGCGGCGGCGTTCGACGCCGGGCGGCGGCGGCCCCGAACCGGTGACGCGCCAGCTCGAACAGGCGCGGGAACGCCTCGAACGCCAGCACGCGTGGCTCGAGCACTGAAGCGAGGAACAACGGCGCGCGTATCGTGCGCCGCCCGAGCCGGGGCCCGAGCGGCCCGGCGCGAAGCGCCATGAGCGGGAAAGCAGTATCCAGGGCGTTCTACGATCGCGACGCGCGTGTCGTCGCGCCTCAGCTGCTCGGCAAGATCCTCGCGGGCAACGGTGTGTCGGCGCGCATCGTCGAAGTCGAGGCGTACCGGGCCGACGAGGATCCGGGCAGTCACGCGTTCCGGGGTCGCACGCCGCGCAACGCGTC
>Ga0335082_10008558_pt1 | contig 11117 bp, 7 predicted proteins | sample Lox_Sample_41_FD_206718 | JGI IMG/M metagenome (GOLD analysis project Ga0335082, IMG submission 206718) | Soil microbial communities from Loxahatchee National Wildlife Refuge, Florida, United States - Lox_Sample_4.1 | ecosystem: Environmental > Terrestrial > Soil > Wetlands | place: USA: Florida... | reverse complement strand
CGCCCGATGCAACCGCGTCGGCGCAGATCACGGTTTACGATCCAACCAGCAACGTTGCCGGCGCTTCGCCGTTTCTCACCCCCGGGACAGATTGGCAGAAGCTGTCGCAGTCATTCACGGCCGGCGCTGAGGGCACCGTTCGACTGCATCTGTTGCGCGGGCCAGGCGGGGGAATCATCTACTGGGACGATATCCAGATCGTGCGCGCAAGATAGGTAATTCGTGATTGGCAGCTGGAAATTGGTGGTTGACAAGCTATCAAACCGGTGAACATGGCGGCAACAGACCTTAGAGAAGAACGACCGATTACGGACAAGCAAGCCCAACGGTCGGGCCGCAAGTGGCTCTTGCTCTTGTTCTCTGTCTTTTTCTGCCTGCTGCTGTTCCTCGGTCTGGATTGGGTTCGCACTACGTTCATTCAACGATCGGCGGCAAAGATAACTGGAAAGGGCCTCGGCTGCTTCAGCGTCCGCGACATAACGCGCGTATTCGCGCTGCAACCCAACTGCTCCTGCACGCGCGCCTGGGGTGGCGAGCGATATCGGCTGGTGACCAACAGTCTCGGTTTCCGCGACAAAGAAATCCGGCAAGTGCCTCTGACTGACAGCAAGCCGCGAGTTCTTATGCTCGGTGATTCCTTCACCGAAGGGATGGTCGCCTGGGACGACAGTTTCGTCGGAAAAATCGCCGCGAAATTTCCGCAATATGATTTCCTCAACGGCGGAGTCGGCGGCTATTCGCCTTCGAATTACCTCAACAGTGCGCGCATGGCTTTGAGTGAAGGCGTTGACTTCGACGAGGCCATCGTGTTCGTTGATATCTCCGACGCGCAGGACGAAGCCGCGTTCTACCGCGACGTGGATTCGTCGGGCGCCGTGGCCATCGCCGACCGTCATTATTTCTATCGCAACTGGTATTCAAAGCTGCGCATGGCCATCAGCGACAATCTTCTGCTCACCAACTACATCGTGGAGATGATCGAACGGACGCTGGTACGCTTCGGCGTCTATCGCCTTGACCGCGGCAACAACGGCAACGAGTTCGATTACGAGAAATCGGCGTGGACCTACCGCAAGGTCTCCGACGACGAGCCGTTCGAAACGGGCTACGCGCCACTCGGCCTCGAGGGCGGCATCGCCAAGGAAAAAGCCAAGATGACGGTTCTCTGGCAGGAGCTGGCCAAGCGCAACATCCCCATCAGCGTGGTCGTCTATCCTTATCCCGCGCAACTCGTCTTCGATACCGCCGACTCCCGGCAGGTGCGCATCTGGCGCGAGTGGTGCGAAGGCAAGTGCAAGCGCTTCATCTCGCTCTTCCCTGCCTTGTTCGCCGCCGGGGAGCACTGCCCGACGCATGAGCCCGGCTGTTGGTACCTGAAGTACTTCATCTTCGGCGACATTCACTACAACGCCGCCGGCAACACGATAGTGGCGGACGTGGTGGGCCAGAACCTGACGGAGACGCCGGTGGAGAAGCGAGTCCAAGCCGGAACCCAGCCTTAGCTGTTGGCGTGGTACTGGGTGGTACCCCCCTCCGCACGGCTCTTTAGAATCACGAAGTTGCGCATATTTTCTCCGTAACCTCTTGATTCTCAAGGTTGTTATCGGTAACTCCCATTATTGCAACAGTTACAGACGATTGGTCCCTCCGGGACGCGATGAGTTGATGGCGCCCCTCTCCCAGATTCCGTCCTGCGGACCGCCACGTCTACCCGTGAATTGTCAAAGAGCGAATCATCCTTCCCCGCTCTGAGGGAGGCCAAGCAGACGCGTCCCGGCAGTCGCCGAGGGCGGCCCCACCTCCAAGATAGTACAAGTTCGCAGTCTGTCAAGATTACGAAAGTACAGGGTGGGTAACTGTACTTTCGTAATAACTTCAGCGGAGGGTAACCAGCCGGAGCCACACAAAATGCTTTGTGGGCGGTGCGCGTTAGGGTATCATCCGGCGCAGACATGGCCGTCTCGTCCACTGCCGCTGCCGCTCCGCCGCGGGTTTTTATCAGTTACACCCACGATTCTCAGGAACAGATGGATCGGATCTGGGACCTGTCCGAGAAGCTCCGCAGCGATGGCGTTGATTGCCGCATCGACCAGCACGAAGAGTCCCCGCCAGAAGGCTGGCCTCGCTGGTGTCGCAACCAAATCCAGGCTGCTCAGTTCGTTTTGGTCGCCTGCACCGAGACGTATCAGCGGCGATACGAGGGAACAGAGAAATCCGGCAGAGGGCTGGGTGGTCAGTGGGAAGGCTTCGTGATCACGCAGGAGCTATACGAAGCGAGAGGCCAGATCGCCAAGTTCGTACCGATCATATTTTCTGGTAATGCTGCCAAGTTTATTCCGATCGAGCTTCAAGGACTTACGTACTACGATCTCAGTACCGAGACCGACTATGTCCGGTTGTATCGGCGCCTTACCGGTCAGCCGGGACGAAGCCCGTCTCCCGTTGGGGTCCCGAAGGTGAGTGGCGCTCCGACGCCGTCGCGGAGGTCGCCATCGCCTGAAGAGCACGTTTCTGTAACCCCGTCCGACCGGGTTTCGACCGCAGCAGTGCAGCCGGTAAGGGAAGGAGACACGACTTCGCGTGGCCTGTATGAGCTGCGGCGCCTAATGTCGCCGACGGGAGGCAAGGCAGTTCTCGACGAGGCGCTGTTGGAAGCGTCCGTCTCAACCTCCGACTTCGTCGCACCTGGCGTGACCGCGGAGGCCGAAGTCGCACAACCGACTCCTTCGGGTGCGCCGCAAAAAGCGGCCCCACCTGAGCGACCATTTGAGATTCCGCCCACGCCCAAGGTCGTCTCCGACCAGTGGGTAACCGATGACACTCTCGGCTATCAGTCTTACGCGCGAGCGGTCGCCAGTCTTATTACGCACCCAAACACTGTTCCCCCATTGACGATCGGGCTCGAAGCGCCGTGGGGAGCAGGCAAAACGTCCGTCATGAAGATGATCCAGCATTTTATCGACGGAGAGGCGCAACTAACGGAGCAAAACGAAGCCGGCATGGCCAACCGCCGTGTCGAGTCGCAAATCAGTGTTCGCACGTTGCTGGACAACCTGACGAAGCCAGGGTTCGACACGCATATCGCGCCAAAACAGAGCGCGGAAGGTGCCAAGTATGAGCTGCCGGGGCGGGCCACGGTCTGGTTTAATGCGTGGAAGTATCAGACCAGCGAACAGGTGTGGGCCGGTTTGGCGCACTGCATTATCAATCACGTGACAGTGCGGATGGACGCCCGAACACGAGAGCTGTTCTGGCTGAAACTCAACTCGAGACGTGTGGACGTCAATGCGCTTCGGCGCAAGATATATGAAACCGCCCTGTTCGACCTTCTGCCCCGGGTTTTTCGTTGGGTGATCATCTTAGCTCTCTTGTTGGTGATCATCGCGGCTCTTTTCGTTGCGGGAGTCAGCGGCATTTCCCCGTTGCTTGCAACCATCTTGCACTGGGCGTCGCCCGCAGCCGCCGTTGTGGCCGCCATTGACCTTTGGCGTAAGGGGAGAGCGGCTGTAAATTTCAGGTTTGACGATAAAGCGCGTGGCGACCTTCTTAAAGTGGTGCGCGAGCCCGACTATGAAGGAAAGATGGGCTTCCTATATCTCGTCGAGTCCGACGTGCGGGAAGTGCTCGATCTTGTGGCCACCCCCAAGAGCCCACTGGTCATTTTCATCGACGATCTGGATCGCTGTGTCCCGCACAAAGTGGCGGAGGTGGTCGAGGCAGTCAGCCTCTTTCTTGCAGGAGACTATCCCAACTGTATCTTTGTGCTGGGCATGGAGCCGCACATTGTGGCTGCGGCCCTGGAGGTTGCGAACGCTGACCTGATCAAACGCCTGGGTGAGCTGGGGTTCGGCGACGAGTCAGCCCCGATGGGCTGGCGCTTCATGGAGAAGATCGTGCAACTGCCCCTGGCACTGCCTCCGCCGACCAAAATCGGTATGGACAAGTATTTGAACACTCTTGCTCCAACGAATCCCGAGATGCCGGAGAGAACTGCGGCTCCCCTTCCGTCGCTGCCGCCACCCCCTGCTGACGAGGGGCACGTGCAGAAGTTTGTACAAGTATTGCAGCAGGAGCCAGCCCTTTCAAGCGTAGTTACCCAAACAGAGAAGTTGCTCGCTCAAGAGCCGGAAGCGGACATGTCCGCTATCGCGGAGGCCAGCAAACGCGTCTTCTTGCGTAAGTTTGATGAGCATGATCCGCTGGTGCGCAAGGTTGTCGAATTGGCAATCGAGGTTTTTGGCGCCAACCCGAGGCAAATTAAACGTTATGTAAATCTTTTCCGCTTGTGCTGCAATTTGCGCCATAGCATCTGGCTGGACTCGGTCCAGTTGAAGATTTCGATCGAACTTCCGAACGACGCCGACATTACAAAGTTTGTCGCATTCAGTGTGCAATGGCCTCAGGCAACGTCTCTGCTCCGGCGCACCGTCGGTGGCGAGAGGACGGATGGACGGGCGGCGCAGTCAATGCTGGCGTTGCTGGAGCAAACAGCGGCCCAGCTGGAATCGGATCGGTCCCGAGCAGACGCACAGTGGGAAACGGTAATTCAGCAATGCAACTTGAGCGCTGCAGCCTGGGCGAAGTCACCGCAATTCCGGCGCTATCTGGCTACAGGTGACTCGATCTCGGCAGCGGCCAACAAAGGATTGTGGTGATGGTATGCCGCAACAAATCCCTCCCCGCCAGGACGTGGTGCGACTCCGCCAGAGATTGGAGAGCTCTGAGAAATCTTACGGGGCCGACCATCCCGAGGTCGCTGAAAGTCTGAACAACCTGGCGGCCGTGCTGTGTACTTTAGGACGCCAAGTCGAGGCTGAGCCGATGATGCGGCGGATGCTGGCCATTGCTGAGAAGGCCTACGGCCCGGATGATCCTGATGTGGCCACAGGCCTTAACAACCTGGCCCAGTTGCTGCAGGACACCAACCGGCTGGCCGAGGCCGAGCCGTTGATGCACCGGGCGGCGGCGATCGATGAGATGTCGCTCGGCCCCGACCATCCCAAACGAGCCCTCCGCTTGAGCAACCTGGCCGGGTTGCTGCAGGCGACGAATCGGTCGGCCGAGGCCGAGCCGCTAATGCGGCGGGCGCTGGCGATTGACGAGAAGGCTTACGACTTCGAACATCCCAGTGTGGCCCGAGACCTCAACAACCTGGCCCTGTTGCTGCAGGACACGAACCGGCTAGCCGAGGCCGAGCCGCTGATGCGGCGGGCGCTGGCAATTGATGAGAAGGCGCTCGGCCCGGAACATCCCAATTTCGCCCGAGACCTGAACAACCTGGCCCAGTTGCTGAAGTACACGAACCGGCTAGCCGAGGCCGAGCCGCTGATGCGGCGGGCGCTGGAGATCTTCCAGAATTCGCTGGGACCGGAGCATCCCGATACCATCACGGTTCGCGGGAACCTGGCCACGCTCCTGCGGCAGATGGGGAAGAAGGATGGGGACAAGCTGTAGGAACTCACTCGCGTTCCTTCCACCATAGACGTCCTTCGACTTCACCGCCGCGGCGGGCTCCGCTCAGTAGGCGGGTTCATGTGACTCCCCGAGCCAGCTTCAGCCGGCGGCACAAGAACATGCCGTCCCGCATAGCGGACTCGAATCTGCTATTACGATGCCTTCCCAGCGCTGAAGCGCCGGGCTACCTTATACCGTCCCACTGCGTGGGACTACAACACAGGCGATCTTCGGCAAATCGCTAGGACGGGACCATCCCAGGGCGATCACGGTTCGCAAGAGCCTGGCCGTGCTCGTGCGGCAGATGGGAAAGAACGAGGGGGCGGAGAAGCTGTAGAAACCTGTGCACATCTCTTCCGGTGTAGGGCTCCTTCGATTCGTCGTTCATTCGCTTCGCGAACGAACTCCTCGCTCAGGAAGACCGACCTGAGTTGCCACCCTCAGTTGCTCTTCGCCATGGCGTAGTAGCCTTGGCGGGCCTGCACCTTATAGTCGCCAGACTTGGTCTTGATCTGGATTTTACGGTAGGTGCCGTCCTGCTTGTTGTTGGTAGGCGAGTAGCCGATGTTGTACTGGCTGCGCAGTTCCTTCTGGATCTGTTCAAAGGCGTCGTGCAGTTTGTCCTGCCGGTTGCCCACTTCGATGACGCGCCCGCCGGTGGCTTCCGCCAGCTTCTTCATTTCGTAATCGCCGCTGTAGCCGCCGAATCCGTAGAAGCCGCGGTCGGCAATGAGGATGACGTAGCAGATGGCGTCCGCCTTCTGCGCGGCCTCGATGGCGTCGCGGATCCGCAGGCGGCTGCCCTGATCCTCGCCGTCGGTGAAGACAATCATCGCCTTGCGCCCGACCTCGTTCTTCAGCTTCTCGTCCGCGGCAAGATAGATGGCGTCGTAGAGCAGCGTACCGCGCGGGTTGGTCGGGATGGGGCCGCCGCCGAGGCCGGGCGGGCCGCCGCCCATGCCGGCATTGATCTGCATCTTGTTCAGCGCGCGGGTCAGGTCACGGACGTTATTGGTGAAGTCCTGGTCAAGGTTGACGTCGGTGTCGAAGTTGATGACAAAGGCAAGGTCCTTCTGGTGCAGTACCTGGCGCAGGAACTCGGCACAGGCCTCCTGTTCGATGGTGAGCACGCGGGTTTGGCTGGCGCTGGTGTCAATCATGATGCCCAGCGTCAGTGGCTGGTTCGATTCCGCTGCAAAGTATTTGATGGTTTGCGGTTTGCCATCCTCGAAGACCTGAAAGTCGTCCTTGGTCAGGTTGGGGATCAGCATACCGTGCTTGTCCTTCACGTTGAAGAACAGGTTGACGACGTTGACTTCTGCCTTGAAGGTCTGCAAGGGCTCTTCGTTGCCCTGCTGCTGGTCCTGGGCCGGCGGAGGCGCGGGCGGATTCTGTGACTGCGCGGCCGTCCACACGCCGGCACACATGACAAGGCACAGCCCCGCGGCGAAGTGGCGGACTTGATTGTAGGACATAGCTACTCTTTCCGGTTGGATGCTTCTATTGTAGTGCAATAGTGATTGCGCCGGCTGCTGCCACCGCATTCCGGTCTGCGCTGATATCCGGGCCGTCCCCAGGACCTTTGACGTGGAAACGCGGCCTCCGTTTATACTTGGCACAGTTCCTTGCAAATTGGGAGAGCAGCCACAGCCCATGTTCACTCGGCGATCGAGCTTCTGGACCGGAAGCGCCGCGCTCATAGCAGCACTGACTCTTGCCGCGGGGTGCGCCTCCGCACAACAACCATTGCCCGACGCTCCGACGCCCCAGAACAATGCTCCCGCGCCGCCCGTAAGCTTGCCGGCGGAGTCCTCCTCGAGTGGAAACCCTGAGCAGCCGCCAAATACTCGTCCCAGCGCTCAGTCGGGAGAAACCAATCCGCAACCGCCTCCGCCGGGTTCGCAGCAGATCCAGACCATCCCTCCGGGCAAGGCGACCAGTACTGAGGAAAGCGGTCGCGACCAGATGTTCAGCCTGGTGAAAAACGTCAGCTTTGTCAGTGTTCCGGTGACCGTCAAAGACGACGAAGGCAAGCTGGTTGACGGACTGCTGCAAAAGGACTTCAGCGTCCTGGAGGACGGCGTGCAGCAGCGACTCACCTTTTTTACCAGCGATCCGTTTCCGCTTTCCGCGGCAGTGGTCATCGATCAGGGAATCTCGAACATCACCCTGCAGAAGGTAAACCAGACCTTTTCCGCGCTGACCGGATCGTTTGGGCCGTTCGACGAAGTTGCCGTGTTCACGTATGGGAACACGGTGAATCAGCGCTCGGACTTCGGCAATACGCAGCGCATGTCCATCGCGCTGAACCGCATCAAGGACGACCGCGGCTCCAACCCGGGAGTGCCGCTGGTGGGCGGCCCGTTCGGCTCAGGCCCGTCAACCAACAGCAAGCCGCCGGTGGGCACCAACCCTGTGTTGACCGCGCCCAAGGAATCCCATGTGCTGAATGACGCCATCCTGGCGGCCGCCCAGGCGCTGGCGCGCCGCCCGCGGGAAAACCGCAAGATTATCTTCGTTATCAGCGACGGTCAGGAGCTCGGCAGCCGCGCCAGCTACGCCCAGGTGCTGAAGGTGCTGCTGACCGATGAAATTACGGTCTACGCGATCGGCGTGGGCGGGGCGGCCATGCCGCTGTACAAGCAGGTCGAGAAGGCGCGAATTCCCGGCTTCGGCTACAGCAATATCCTGCCGCGGTACGCCAATGCCACCGGCGGTGACGTGCTGGATGAGGTCTCGAAGGAGTCCATCGAGAGTGCCTACCAGCGGATCACCATGGAAGCCCGTAACCAGTACACGCTGGGCTACAACACAGCGCAGAAGCCGTCCAGCACGTACCGTGAGATCGAGGTGCGGGTGAAGCGGCCCGGGCTGCAAGTCTACGCCAAGCACGGATATTACCCGCTGCCACCACAGAGGGCGGAAGCTACGCCGGCGCCGAACACAGAACCAGCACCACAACAGCAGCAGCCGCAACAGAAGTAGTGGCCGTAGTGTCCTCTTTTTTCTTGCCCGCAGGTTTCTCCGCTCGGACTGAAGCCCTCGCTCGGGATGACAATTTTGAACGAATCACAGAACACGCGTCTAAGGACCCGCACTACTCGAGCTGGCGGAAGTCCGCATTCAGCTATCCAGGCGAATCGGCCGCCATGTGGGCGGCCGATGACGGGTATAAGCAACTACGGGTTACTTCCTCCCCAGCGTTGTGGTCCCCATCTCCTTGCCGCGCGTTCCAAGGGATCGCTTAGCAGACTCGGCAGCCGCGGCAGCAGCCGCGGCCTGCTGGCCGTAGCGCTCCATAAGTACTGGCACCAGGGCACCTTCGGCCTCTTTCACGAAGGTCATCTTTCCGGTGGCGTCGAGGTCGATGCGAAGAAAGTCACCTGACTTCACCTGCCCGGTCGCCACCAGATTCGCCAGTGGAAATACGAGATTCCTCTCGATGGCGCGCTTGAGGTGGCGTGCCCCATACTTCAGGTCCGTGCCCTCGTACAGCAGAAACTGCTTGGCCCGAGGCATGCAGCGGAAGACGAAGTGAATGTCGCCGGCAGCCTGGAGGATACGTTGCTGCACCATGCCGAGTTCGATCTCCAGGATCTGCTCCAGTTGTTCGGAGCGCAGCATGTGGAAGACAACAACCTTGTCGATGCGATTCATGAACTCGGGAGAAAACTTGCGCCTCGCAGCCGCAACTGCCGTGCGATTGATCTTGTCATCGAGTCTGACATCCAGCTCTGACGCTATGGGACTGAATCCCATCGAGCCGTTGATCAGCTCGTTCACTTCGCCGGCGCCAAGGTTTGAGGTCATGATGATGATGCATTGCGAAAAGTCCACGCGCCGATTGTCGCCGAGGGTAAGCGTTGCCTTGTCCAGGATGCCAAGCAGCAATTGCCACAGGGCATCGGAGGCCTTCTCGATTTCGTCAAACAACAGGATCGACAGCTTCAGTTCATCGGTGTGCCACTGGGTGAGCGCCTCCTGAGTCAGCACAGGATGGGTCTCGCGGTGTCCGAGATAGCCCGGCGGCGAACCGATCAATTTGGCGATCTCATGCGAGTGCTGGAACTCGGCGCAGTCAATCTTGATGCAGGCGCGGGGATCGCCGAACAGCGCCTCCGCCACCGCTTCGACGACGCGCGTCTTGCCGGAGCCGGTCGGGCCAAGAAACAGCAGGTTTCCCACGGGACGTCCGGGAGGATTCAAGCCTGCCAGGAACATCTGATAGATTTCCGATATCTTCTCGATAGCGTCGTCCTGCCCAACGATCTTATGCCGCAGCGTGTCTTCCAATTTCTGCGCGCCGTCGCTGCGTCGCGCGGGATCCAGAGTCGTGTTGAAACCGGTTTTCATACTTACCTCACTTTGGCGATCTGCCTCCGAGGACCCAGCAACCCTGTAAGGAATATCGACACTTGCAGTCGTCCGCTCCAATGTGTTTGCCGGTCCCTAATTACGTCCACCCAGAACCCCCTGTTGCCTTGCCCAGCCCACCTCTCCAACCCGAAGAAAGCGTCCTGAACTATCAGATGAAACACACACTCCGCTGAGTTGTTTCCAAGGCACTGGTATACTGCGCGGCCGCCCGTGAAACTTTGTTTCCATCTATTCATTTGATGGCGTGAGGAGCAGAAGGAAGGTTCGCACTCGTCAACGTTTTGACAAGAATTTGCAACGAAGCCGGAAACTCTAAGGAGAAACCCTTATTACAACCAATAAAAAGGAGCACGCGGCGGTGCTCCTTTACCTACGGTCCAGAATTTTGAATTTGGCTTACGGCACTTCAATCAACTCGATCTTGCCGTCCTTGCGCCGGTGCAATACGTTGACACGGCCCTTGCCATCGCGAAAGACAAACACGTCGCGGTCGCGGAACTCGCATTCCTTCACCGCTTCCTCCACCGTCATCGGCCGCAGAGCCAGCGAGTCCTGCGATCGCACCAGGTGTGCCTCCGTGGTGCGCGCGACGGAAGGGAATTTGTGCACCACGACAGGAACGGCGGTTGCAGGACTGGCGCCTACGGCAATCTGCAATTCGGCCTCGGCTTCCACCGACTCCCGCCACGCCTTGTTCTTGGGCTGGCGATGGGTGTTGCGCCGCCGCCCGTTGTGCCGCAGCACCTGCGTCTCAATGTGCTCCAGGGCCTGGTTGACGGCGACGACCATGTCGGTTGCTTCAGCAAGGCCCACCAGATGGCCGCGGCGCCGCTTCACCGTGATTTCCGCGATGTTGCGGTGCTTCTCGACCGTCAGGATGACTTTGCTTTTGAGGTTCTCACCCAGGATCTTGGTGAGTTTGCTGAGGCCTGATTCCACTTCCTTACGAACGGCGGGAGTAACTTCGTACTGCCTTCCAAAATACTCGACTGTCATTGAGCTCCCTCCTGGCCGCAGCGTGCGATCTTTATCTTGTTACTGGGCTGCGGCGTACTTCACCACTACCGTTTAATCCTTCACTCTGCGCTGGTGGGTGCTCGGGATGCGCATGTCTTCCCTGTACTTCGCAACCGTGCGGCGAGTGACCTGGATGCCCTGCGACTGGAGGATGCGGGTGATCTGCTCGTCGGTCAACGGCCTGGTGGGATCTTCTTCTTCGATGAGCTTCTTGACGCGGCGCTTGAGGATGAGCAGCGACGTGCCGCCGCCCTCCGGGCCGTTGACGC
>Ga0335082_10008557_pt1 | contig 11117 bp, 6 predicted proteins | sample Lox_Sample_41_FD_206718 | JGI IMG/M metagenome (GOLD analysis project Ga0335082, IMG submission 206718) | Soil microbial communities from Loxahatchee National Wildlife Refuge, Florida, United States - Lox_Sample_4.1 | ecosystem: Environmental > Terrestrial > Soil > Wetlands | place: USA: Florida... | reverse complement strand
CGTGGACGCCGGTTGGTCCCGGCCTCACCAGCCCGCACGTTTATGACTTCCTCGTTTCCGGAACGAATCTTTTTGCGGCTTGTCCCGGCGGAGGAGGAGTCTGCCTTTCAACAAATAACGGCGACTCATGGGTTGCAATGAATTTTGGACTCTATAATACCGAGCTCTATTCATTCGCGCAGATCGATACGAATATCTTTGCTGCAACAATGGGGGGCGGCATTTTTCTTTCAACGAACGGTGGAAATTACTGGAGCCCCGTCAATGTGGACCTCGGCAGTCTCCAGGTATGGAAGATCGCCGCTCAGGGCACGAGCCTCTTTGCCGGAACGTACGGCGCCGGCGCTTACCGTTCCACGGATGACGGATCGACATGGACGGAAGCAGATTCCGGAATTACGAACAAGTATGTCGAAGAGTTTGCCGTGACGGACAGCGGAATTTTTGCAGGAACGTTCGGTGCCGGAGTGTTTTATTCTTCCGACCAGGGTGCCCACTGGGCACCTGTCAATTCCGGATTACCGGATCTCTATGTCCGAGCCCTCCTGACTGTCGGCTCGGATGTCTACGTCGCGAACGATGCCGGTGTCTTCGTAACGACGAATGGGGGGGCAAACTGGACTTCGGCCAGCGCAGGGATTGCGAACCTTGCAGTCCGGGCGCTGGTGAGCAAAGATGGATTTCTCTTTGCTGGCACGAACGGCGGGAGCTTTTATCGTTCATCCAACGGAGGTGCAAGCTGGTCGGATGCGGTTACGGGGATTGAAAACACCTCCGCAGTTTCCTTTACGACAATGGGATCAAAACTCTTCACGGGAACCGACGGCAGCGGTGCGTTTGTCTCGTCCGATAACGGCGCCACCTGGTCACCTACAAACTCCGGTCTTACACAATTGAACGTGCGGGCACTCGTTGCACGAGGCGGAAATCTCTTCGCCGGAACCTATCAGGGTGTTTTTATTTCCACCGACAGCGGCGCAACATGGTCTGATGAAAGCGCCGGGATGGTCTACAAATTTGTCATCTCGATGGCTGTTCACGGGACGAACGTTTTTGCCGGAACGTCCGGCGGTATACTCCGATCCACAGACGACGGCGCCTCCTGGAGCGTTGTCAACGCAGGGCTCACCAATCCAAACGTGTATGCCCTTCTTGCAAGCGGATCCAATGTTTTTGCCGGGACTTCAGGAGGCGGGATGTTTGTCTCCACAAACGACGGTAACAGCTGGAACCCCATCGATACGGGGCTGACCAACAATGTTGTGTTTGCTCTTGCCTCTGCCATCGACGGCGCGGGTGATACGCTGATCTTTGCCGGTACGGGCGGGAGCGGCGTGTTCCGCTCCAGTGATAATGGATTATCGTGGACCAGGGTGATTACCGGACTCCCAATAAACTATATCGCTGCATTTGCGATCAGCGGAAAAACAGTATTCACCGGCGGACCTGTCCTCGGTCTCTATATTTCTACTGATTTTGGAGATAACTGGTCATCGGTGACTACCGGACTGGGGAACACATCGGTGAGTGCTCTGGCTCTGGGTTCCAATCCATCCTACACGCCGAATATTCTTGTCGGAACGGCATACGGCGGAATCTGGCAGCGGTCACTTGTGCAACTGATCCCATCCGGTATATCCTATTCGCTCAGTACCGGGTGGAACCTCATCTCTGTTCCAGTCACGACATCGGATTATCGTGTGGCATCGCTATTTCCGAGCGCGATTTCACACGCGTTTGCTTACAATGGTTCATATATCATCAAAGACACCCTGACGAATGGTGCCGGATACTGGCTCAAGTTCGGATATGATCAGAGTCTTCCCATAGCGGGAGACAGTCTCAAATCTGATACGATCGGAGTCATTGCTGGATGGAATATGATCGGTACAATCAGTTCGCCTCTGGCAACCGCAAGTGTTCTTGCCGATTCTCCCGGCACAATTACTTCCCGGTTCTTCGGCTATCAGGGAGGATACTATTTCACCGATACATTGCGGCCTTCGGTGGGGTATTGGGTAAAGACGAATCGTGCAGGAAAATTGATTCTCGCTTCATCGGGCGGCTCGTTGAATCCAAACCGGATTACCATCGTGCAGACGGAGGAAATGCCCCCATCTCCTCCATCAGAATCTCATGCTGATCAGCATGCAATGCCAACGGTCTTCTCGATCGGACAGAATTTTCCAAACCCCTTCAACCCGACGACTCTGTTGAAGTACGAAATTCCAACAACCAGCAGGGTGACGCTTGAGGTGTATAACGTCCTTGGAGAGCGTGTTGGAATACTTGTGAACGAAGTGAAGGAATCGGGCACGTATACCGCGTCCTGGAACGGAAACGGTATGGCAAGTGGTGTCTATTTTTACCGACTGAAGGCAGTTGATGTTGCCAATTCCGGGAATTCGTTTTCCCAAACCGGGAAGATGCTGCTGGTGAAGTAAGTGATTGCTACTTTACACTATCCCGCGGTGTTGCGATGAAGTCTGCGGCAGGAGCCGCCCACCGCTGGTTGGAGACGGGAGGAGCGGTCGGTTCTGTGATGACGATGAACGGCCGCCCGGTTGATGCATGACAGGAATTGCACATGGCCATCGACTCAACATACTTTTGATGGAACGCTCTTGCGTCATGATTGTCGACCGCGCGTTTCAAATCTGCCAGTTGTGATTGTTTGAAGGCGTCCACGACTCCTCCAAGCTTGACGCCGTTTTCCTCAGGTCGCATTGCCGCGGCATTGTCGAGATTTTCCGTAATCTCGTCGAGTTCGAAGTCGGCGAGCTTCCAGTTTCCCGCCTGCCCCGCGAAATAGAGCTTGCCGAAATGCAACTGTATTCCCGACATGACTTCGCCTACCCCGGGCGCGGTCGCTTCCAGCTTCTTTAACCGGTCCTCGATGGATGTTTTATTTCCCGAATCATTGTACTGGCACGAAACGATAAACAGGGCAATCGCACATACTGCAACGAGCTTCACTGCATTTTTCATGTTCAGTTCCTCGTGAGGGGATATCGTTGAGCCACCTACGCAACAGGTTGGATGAAACAGAAGATCGAAAGTTTATTGTCGTTTTCAAAAAAACGACTCCGGCCTCCTGATTAAACTCATCAGAAAGCCGGAGTGTACAGAAGCGTGCGGATTAGAGTTTCGGCCCTGCTTTGATAACTTCCGGAGGACAACCCGTTTCGAACTTCTTGAAGTTCTCGATGAACCTGCCTGCCAGCTGTTTGTACTTCTGCATATAGACGTTCTGATCCGGCCAGGCCGATGCGGGATTCAGAACACTTGAAGGAACGTCTTCGCATTCCTGCGGTACCTGGAACCCGAAAACGGGGTCCGTGCAGTACTTGACGTTCAGGAGTTTTCCATTGAGAGCCGCGTTCAGAAGAGCGCGTGTGTGCTTAATACTGATCCGTTTGCCGATGCCGTACGGACCTCCGACCCATCCCGTATTGACCAGCCAGCAATGGGCTCCATACTTCAGCATCTTGCGTTTCAACAAATCCGCATACACATACGGATGGTGCACCATAAAAGGAGCACCGAAGCACGAGCTGAACGTCAGTTCCGGTTCCTTCCCAAGTCCCATTTCCGTCCCGGCAACCTTCGTGGTGTAGCCCGAAATGAACTGATACATCGCCTGCTCCGGAGTCAGCTTGGCGATCGGCGGCATGACGCCCGATCCGTCACATGTGAGGAGAATGATGTTCCTGGGATGGCCGCCCATTTTATCCGGCACGGCATTGTCGATGTACTCAAGAGGATACGAGGCGCGCGTGTTTTCCGTCAGGGCATAATCATCCAGATCGATGCGCCGCGTAATCGGATCGAAGACAACGTTCTCAAGTATCGTCCCGAACATCTGCGTAGTCTTGTAAATCTGCGGTTCGGCGGTGGGCGAGAGACTGATGACCTTTGCGTAGCAACCACCCTCGATATTGAAAATGCCTTCGTCGCTCCAGCCGTGCTCGTCGTCGCCGATGAGACCGCGATTCGGATCGGCGGAAAGCGTCGTCTTGCCGGTACCGGAGAGACCGAAGAAGAGCGCGGTATCGTTGTTCTTGCCGACGTTGGCCGAGCAGTGCATCGACATGACGCCTTCGAGCGGGAGGAGAAAGTTCATGATCGTAAAGACCGACTTCTTGATTTCTCCCGCATATGCCGTGTTACCGATGATGGCGAGCTTCTGTCCGAAGTTCAGGAGAATGAATGTCTCCGATGCTGTACCGTCGATCTGTGGCATTCCCTTGAACGATGGAAGCGCCAGGATGGTGAAGTCGGGAATATGCCGCTTGTACTCGTCGAGCGTTTTCGGGAGGATGAACATGTTCCGGACGAACATGCTGTGCCACGCTTTCTCGGTGATGATGCGGACGGCAAGGCGATAATTCGGATCCGCCCCGGCAAAGCAATCCTGCACGAACACATCGCGTCCCTGCAGAAATCCCTGCATTCGGCTGAAGACCTCGTCGAATTTTTTCTGGCTAAACGGTCTGTTATACTCGCCCCACCAGATTTTGTCGTCTGTCGTTTCTTCCTTGACGATGAACTTGTCACCGACGGATCGGCCGGTGTGCTTTCCGGTATTTGCGACGAGCGGCCCGAGATGTGTGACACGCGCTTCACCCCGGAACGTAATCTCTTCGTAGAGCGCCTCCGTCGGAAGGTTCCAGTAAGCATTGCTCAGGTTCGACAGACCATGGTTTTCGAGTCCATAATCCGCTTTGTATGATTTTGCCTGGTCCTGTGCGGGAGTCTTGATGTTGAGTAGATTGTTCATAGCCAGTCCCTCACGAGTTTGCGTTCTCCGATATAGATTTCGTTCGGTGAGCAGGGATCAAGCACCCACTTGATGCGCTCAATTCCCTGCTTGATATCCTTGATGCTTCCGCAGAAGCTCAACCGGAGGTGGCCTTCCATCCCGAATTCTTTTCCCGGCACGGTGACAACCAGTGCTTTCTTCAACAGCGTTTGGGAAAGCTCCTCGGATTTCTTCGTGTACGCACGGAAGTCGGGGAGGCAGTAGAACGTCCCGTCCGGGGGAATGAGATGCACGCCGTTGAACGATTTCAGCTCCTGGACCATAACGTTCCGGTTGTTTTCCATGGTGAGGCGGAGATTGTCGACGATACTCTGAAGCCCCATCAGTGCGCCTTCCGCCGCGGCCTGGAGAATGACCGACGTCGTTGTCGTCATCTGGCCCTGGACGTTGGTCATGATAGAGGTGAGCTTCCGGTTGGCGATCGACCAGCCTATACGGAAGCCGGTCATCCCGTAAAGTTTGGAAATCCCGTTCACGAGAACAACCTTTGTATTCTCAATATCTTTTGTCGTAAAGCTGTACGCGTTGGGAGATTTTCTTCCATCGAACACGAGTTTGTGGTAAATGTCGTCGACGATGAGGTAGATGCCCTTCGCTTCACAGAACTCTACCAGCTCGGCGATGAACTCTTCCTTGTAGACGACTCCCGAGGGATTGTTCGGGCTGTTGACGATGATGGCCCGCGTGTACGAACTCACGACTTTCTTGATGTCCTCGAGGCGGGGCTGAAATGTTCCGTCTTCCGGCGTAACGATAACCGGTACGCCGTAGACCATGCGCACCATTTCGGGATAACTGACCCAGTACGGCGCAAGGATGATCACTTCCTCCTGTGGGTTGAGGATCGAGTAGAGGACGTTAAAGACCGATTGCTTCGCACCTGCAGAGACGATGACGTTCTCCGGTGCCACGAGACGGTCATAGTTTTCTTCCGTATATCGGATGATCGCCTTCTTGAGTGATGGCGTGCCGTCGGTTGGAGTGTACTTGATATCGCCCGTGACAAGTTTTGCCGCCGAGCTCAGTATGGCATTGATGGGAGCTTTATTCTTTGGTTCGCCCGCTCCGAGATGTATGACTGCTTCGCCCTTCTCACGAAGGAGACGCGCTTCTTCGTTGAGCTTGAGCGTCGGAGATTCGGCGATCGATCGCGCAAGTTGACTCACGCTCATAGTCGCAAGACCTCACTTTCCTTAAAATATGATCTCTGGATGTAAGAACCGGGTGGTTGGGCGTGATGAATGGACTAACCACGAACGTACCATTTCGTAACGATATGGTACGGAAAAAATCGGTGGAAAACAATGCTGCAGGTTACGTCACATATGCGCAGGAAGAAATGTATCAGCAGGTCCAATCCTGTGTCGGAACGGTTTACTTCTTAATCGGGACAAGACTGAGCGGAATAGTGGCATCCATCAGTCCAGTACGTTCCTGGTAAAAGCTTCTCACTTGGGGATAGAGGTTTTCTGAATAGATCGGCTCCCGAAGGGAACACCGTGAAATGATCCGCAGGGTATCTTGTCCTGCAATGGAACTCAGATTCAGCGTCCCAATCTTGTTCAGAAATTCGGTCGGTAAAGGAAGTGCCTCGGCCTTCCATCGTTTGTCGAGTGCCAGAGTGAAGTTTCGCGAGACGCTGGTTGCATAACGGAATGTTATGGGATACTTCCTCGTATCTGCAGTAAATGGATCTTCTTCCCTCGTAAACATCGAGAACGGTTTAAAGAGCGTCTTTCCATCCGCGTCGATTTGTGCAATTGGTCCGCGGATTCGGTACTGGATGCGGACCGAGCCCGGAGTTTCAGTAAACGAAGTGATGGTGATCGAATCCTTCCAATCGGCAGAGATCATTTCATCGAGCGCCTTCTTGACGATAGCATTCCGTTCCGACCGTGAAGCGTTCCCAATCTGGATTTTCAGGTCACGTGCGGCGTGACCTGTGCGGGTTTCATCGATCGTGCAAACAGATTGATCGGTGTCTGAGAGGCAAACCTGAATTTCCTGAGTGAGGGCGTTTGAATCGGGGGGAGATGACGGAATGTTGGCAATGAGGTGTTGTCCGACGGTTGCATACACGTTCAAACCACGTGTCCCTTCGAAATACCAGGGAACTTCCCCAGGTTCGGCAAATTCGCTCCCGGGGGAATAGTAGTGAGAATGATCCCGCGCGTCGGTAAGGACGACGACCGGCAAATCGAACTGCCAATATCGCGCAACTTCATAGAAAAGATGCTCGTCTCTCCTTGCCAGATACACAAGACCCGGCTTGAATCCAAGAGATTCAAGGATGGAGCGAAAAACCAGATTGATATCCTCTGCGGTGCCGTAGGCATGCTCAAGAACATCGTTGCAATTCTTATTGATTTCATAATCTTTGGCATGCGTTTCAAACGTAATATTCTTGATATGTTCCTGCAGCCAGTGGTATGCTGATGCGATGCGATTGTCTGGATCCGATATGTTCGAGAACTCCTTAGCGAGCTCTTTTATTCTGTCCTGCTTCGATTCAAACATGCCATTGGAAATGGCGACCATTGCTGAAACGAACGACCAATACGCAGATGGACTTTCTGTGCTTCCATAGTAGAACTGTAGCCGGGTCTCCAGTGCCAAGTCGGGGAGAGTATATGGCTCAGGTTCAAAAGGGGGAACTGAGTCGAGACTGAACACCGCCTCCTCGGGATGTCCGGAAGCCGGAAGGGTTACTATCTTGAACTTCTGCTGATTTGCGGACCATAGGTAGTTCGGCGCGGCGCCCTGGCTGTAAAGATAGCGCTGCCAGAAGTCTGCCCGGTAGACCTGGGGTTGATAGTATCTCCAGTCATATTCCCATCTCAGAACCGGAATATCTTTTTGCACGACCCAGATCGAATTCATCTTTTCGTTCTGCGTTTCAAAATAATAATCTATGATACAGCTGTCGGTCACCCCCGGCAACGTAAAGAACTTTTCATTGATTCTTGTGTCCTCTGTCTTGAAGATTTCCTTTTCCAGGATCTGGTCGTTCGCGAGATTGAGAATTGTTCCATTCGGCAGGATTGTCCGTGCAGCGATTGCTCTTACCTTCGAGTGATCCGATTCGTAGGGAATGCTCACCGTTGCCCAGCCCTTTCCTTCCCTCGAGAAGATTTTGATCCTGCGGTACACACGGAGGAAGCACTCCTTGTTCTCCAGATTGTGTTCGTCGGCTAGGACCTTCTCAAAGATCATTACCGCGTCATGTCCTCCCCTGCTCGAATCCCGTGTGACTGCCCAATCCTGCTGCGTGACGGGGAGCCAGGTGAATTCATCACCAGCCTGGAGATTTGTGAATAATGAAATGCTCAGTGCAAGTGCAATCCCCAATCGGGTCACGGTGTGAGTTCTTACCTCTCTTGTTTAATGGCGATTGTGAAATCAGTGCACGATTTCAAATCTCTGCTGAATGCCTTCGCAGCGTTATATTGGGAAACACTCACTAGTGCTCCCGTCTGCTGGAAGTGTGATGAAAAATGAACCGTGTTGCCCTGCGTCGTGAGTGAGAATGTGAGCGACGCAACATTGAGGCAGTGACTCTCTTTCGAGAAGGGTGAGTTGGTCAACACCCAATCTGCAGGAATTTCAACGGAAAACTCCTGATTCACTTGTTGGGGGCCTCCGAACCATATCGGAAGCAGTCTATCCTTTCTTGTCAAAAGAGGGAATCCACTCTCGACGAACATGCCTGGTTTCACGAATATCATGGATCCGGATGTATGGAATCCGTTCTTTAGGCGTATTGTGAAGGACGACCAAACTGAATCCTGATCCGACCCGACGACGTAATCTGATATGCTGAAATCACCATACATTGAAGAAAGTGATTTCTTGATGTCCTCAATCTTCTTGTCGGCTGGTGTCACCTTGAAGTAATATTCGAATTCGTGCCGGAACGGACCCTTGTCAACGATCTTGATGTGTGAAACGATTGACGAGGAAGATTCCACGAGCGTGGATACCCGGTAAATTCTCAGGTTGGACGTGGGATCGGCGACAGGGAGTTCTGTAAGATTTGAATCATTTTCAGTTGCAACCAGGCCTAAACTGCCCTGCAAGCTCACGGGCAAGGCTCCGAACGGATTTGCTTCGCTGGTGGGGTCGAAGAACATCCACTGTCCCCGAATGGCTGCTCGAATCCCACCGAGAGAATCAAATACCGCAGCAGGTATCGCTATAATTGCATGGTTGAATTGAAAAGGCGTCGGAAGATCTCTTGACACGTACGCTTTGGGATTCACGAGGACGATGGAGGAAGGAACGCCGATGATTTTCAGCATTGACCGCAAGAGGGTGACTTTATCCTTACAGTCACCATACCTGTTGGTCAGAACCGATTGTGCTTCATGAGGCAACCATTGTTCCCGTCCAATCTCAATGCCGACATATCGGATTTCATCACGTACATAATTGGCAAGTGTCTGAATCTTTCCCACGATTGTTGAATCCGTGCCGACAAGCGCAAGGGTTTTCGCCCTCAGGGAGTCGTTCGGTGTTGTCGGAGTGTCGCAGATCATTTTTGTCCAGCGAGAAACGGAATTCCAATCCGAAAATCGGGAATTCGAATTTCCGGAAGGATTGCAGGCAATGACATTGATCACCCGGTCAAGGTAGTCCCACGGCGGCATCAGCGGCTCCTCCGCACGATACGGAAGATTCAGTGCGGTCCAAGTATAGCGGTTTTCTGATCTAAGGTAATGGACACTATCGATATTCCATCCCGCTCCAGTCACCTTCCATCCGGACGGAACCTCGACCGAAAACTCACTGTGCCTTACAGGCTGTTGTTCCTGAAACAGATACGACTGATAAGTAGCCGCCCATCCCCCATCGATGATGAAGTATTCAAATGCAACAACATCTCCGCTGTTCAACTGAGGAAAACTGGCAACAAGCGTGTGGCCCTCATCATAGACTCCATCGAGGCCAGTCCTGCTCACTTCTACGACATCCTTATCCTCCAGTTTGTTTACCTTCCCGTCCGATGTGATTTTCCAGCCGTTGAGTCCGCGGATATCACGGTCAGGCGCCTTGTATTCGCGTACGCAGCCAACATACGGAGAGTTCGACTGTATAATTTTCTGCACGGTGCGTACCAGTGTCTTCGCATGACCATCGCCATCAATCCTGACGTCTCGGGTTTCAAACAATGTGATGTAAGATGCCGACTCGTTCGCAAGGGAGGGAGACGTATCTGCAATGGCTGTTTTCACCCAGTCGGGCTGTCCGACACAAGTGTTTCTTACCAATGCGAGAGCAAGCAACATAAAGTACCAGAGGAGACCGGAGGTTGCTGTGAGTCGCCGCTGTGGCTTCGATGGATCGAACGCGGAAACTAGATGGAGGGGCGATTTTCGAACCAATGGAAAGGATGAATGAAAATTGCCGACGAGGAATGAGTTCATCTGAACGACAATCGGTCCGCCACAGTGATTGCCCTTTCTCCGCAGGATGTTGATAACCCCCGAATACTGGTTTTTAATGTAGCGAAAAGTTGGATTTCTGTCAACAAGGAAGCCGCTCCGTGTGACGATCTTCACGGGGATTTGCCACCTCGGGGATGCAGTGATGGTTTGAATTTTGTTCGTTTTTGTTTACTTTTTGGAAGAGTCATCACTGGATTCGCGTGCCGCTGCGTACCCTGAACGAAAAAATTATTCGTTGTGAATTGTGCCCCCGGCTTGTCCGATGGCGGGAGGAGGTTGCAGAAGAGAAGGTCGCGCGATTTACTGAATGGAACTATTGGGGTAAACCGGTTCCTTCGTTTGGCGACCGCCGGGCGGAGCTTCTCATCGTGGGACTAGCGCCGGCAGCCCACGGTGCAAACAGAACGGGCAGGATGTTCACCGGCGACCGGAGCGGCGAATGGCTCTATCGTACACTTCATAAGTTCGGGTTCGCTACGAAGCCAGAATCCCTTTCACGTGATGATAATTTGAGATTGAAACGATGCTATATCACGGCAGCGGTCAGATGCGCCCCACCCGGAAACAAGCCGTCGCCGGAAGAATTCAGGAATTGCCGGCAGTATCTCCTCGAAGAACTGCGACTTCTGACCGGCGTGAAAGTGATTGTCGGGCTGGGTAAGCTTGCGTTCGATACGGTATTTGATGCTTCGAGGGAACTGGAGCGGACAACCTTGAAGAAGCGGCCCGCCTTTCGCCACCAGGCCGAGTATATGCTGAATGCTTATCAAACGCTCATCGCATCATTCCACCCCAGTCAGCAGAACACCTTCACGAGGCGATTAACACAACCGATGTTTGATGGCGTGTTT
>Ga0335082_10008553_pt1 | contig 11118 bp, 5 predicted proteins | sample Lox_Sample_41_FD_206718 | JGI IMG/M metagenome (GOLD analysis project Ga0335082, IMG submission 206718) | Soil microbial communities from Loxahatchee National Wildlife Refuge, Florida, United States - Lox_Sample_4.1 | ecosystem: Environmental > Terrestrial > Soil > Wetlands | place: USA: Florida... | reverse complement strand
CGTGCGGGTGAGGCTCGGTGTGGAGGTCGGCGTGTACGTTGCCGTGCTCGTCGGGGTCTCGGTGCTGGTGGCGGTCTGCGTCGGCGTATCGGTTGGGGTACTGGTGGGCGTCGCGGGAATGTACGTATAGGCCACGCATACCAGCGCGCTCGCCCTCGTCGTCGCCTGGGTGACCAGGTTGCCGGCGCCGGTCGCCGAGAAACTCGCGGTCGCGGTGACCGGCATGCTGATCGTGCCCACGCCGATGAAGTCCGAGACCGGCAGGTACGGCGACCGCATGCCCGTATTGGAGGCGGTCACTCCGAACTGCGTGCTCCCCGAAGTGCCACCGAAGTCCAGCGACCCATCGAACGCCGAGAAGTTGAAGTTCAGGATGTTCGTCGGTAGCGCGGCGACTACGGGCAGCGTGGGGGCCGTCAAGGTGATCGTTCCCACGCCGGTGGCGGTCACGTTGGCGGACGCCGCATCCAGGCTCTCGAGCTTCACGTCCTGCACGATCGTCGCGGACACCCACAGGTCGACGTTGGTGAGCGCGCCCAGCGATGGATCGAACTTGGTCAGCGTGACGGTGGCGCTCCAATTGGTGGTGGCTTCCGCGACGGTGTCGCACGACGAGGCGGTTCGGAACGGTGTCGCGCTCGGCGTCTGGGTGATCGACGGCGTTGCCGTCGACGTTGCCGTCGGCGTGATGGTCGGCGTGTGTGTCCGGGTGGACGTCGCGGTCGAGGTGTTCGTCGGGGTCGGCGTCGAGGTGATGGTCGGCGTATTCGTCGCGGTGTTGGTGGCGGTTGGGGTGTTGGTGATGGTCGGGGTGAGGGTCGGGGTCCGGGTCGGAGTAAGGGTACGCGTCGATGTCGATGTCGGCGTGTCGGTGACTGTGCCGGTCTGCGTTGCCGTCGGGGTGATCGTCGGGGTGTTGGTGGGCGTGCGTGTCAGCGTAATCGTCGGGGTGTTGGTCGACGTGCGGGTCTCGGTGACGGTAGCGGTCGGGGTACTGGTCGGCGTGATCGTCGAGGTGCCGGTCAGAGTCGCGGTGGATGTGATCGTCGGCGTCAGGGTGATCGTTGGGGTTTGCGTGATGGTCGGGGTTTGCGTGACGGTCGGCGTATCGACCGGGGTCGAGGTGATCGTCGCGGTCTGGGTGATCGTCGGGGTGTTGGTCGGCGTGCGCGTCGGGGTCGAGGTGCGTGTATTCGTGGAGGTGCGCGTCGGGGTGCTCGTCGAGGTATTTGCCGGCGTGTTGGTGATGGTGGAGGTGGACGTCGAGGTGCGCGTCGGCGTGATCGTCGAAGTGTTGGTTTGAGTCGGCGTCAGCGTCTGCGTTCCGGTATTCGTCGAGGTGGGTGTCACCGTCGGCGTGTTGGTGGGCGTCCGCGTCGGCGTCGAGGTTGCGGTCAACGTCGGAGTCCGAGTTGGGGTCGGCAGCTGGTAGGTGTACTGTGCGCAGACCGTCACGGCGGCGCTGGTCGCGGCTTGGCTCACCACGTTGCCGGCGCCACTGGTGCTGAAGCTGGCGACGGCCGTCACCGGCATCGTGACAGTGCCGGGGCCGTTGAAGTCCGCGATCGGCAGGTACGGGGAGCGCGTCGCCGTGTTGGTCGCAGTCACCCCGTTGTCCGTGCTGCCCGACGTGCCACCGAAGTCGAGCGTGCCGTCAAACGCGCTGAAATTGTGGGTAACGACGTTGGTTGGCAGCGCCGTCAGATTCGGGGCGCTGGGCGGAGTCACGGTGATGGTGCCAGTGCCGGTTCCCGTCACCGTGGCCGGTTGCGAATCCAGGCTTTCCAACTTGATGGTCTGCACCATCGTCGCCGTGGCGGTCAGGTCGACGCTCAGCAGTGTCCCCAATGACGGATCAAACTTGGTGAGGGTGACGGAACTGGTCCAGTTCGTAGTCGATGAGGGCACGGAATCACAGACCGTCTGCGTCAAGGTCTGCGCCAATGCTCTGGCGTGTACGCACGCACAACCGAGGCCCACCAGGGCAATTGCAACGATCCGACTCTTCCCGCGAATACCATGCTGCGTCATAAGCCCCCGCCTTGACTGGTTCCCTTCTCCGCCCACCTGAGGTGCAGCGGATCTGCGCACGCCGCTACCGCCTGTTGGCCACAGCGTTCTTGCGCTTCCTCCACCACAGGCTGCAGGAGGCAGGCGACGGGCTCAGCGAGGCCCGTGCCAAGTGGGAGTCAAAAACAATCACTCAACGTTTCAGCGAGAGCTGACGAGACAGGGCACTCTGCATGTTCGCGAATGTGCCGCTCTGCGTCATCGCGCGACGCCTGCGTTGGCCCTGACGACACCACACATCGAGTGGGCCTGAGCCAGGTCTGGCCGGAGTCGGAGTTCGACGGGGACAGCGTCTGCCGTCCCGACGCCGACCGTTGCCGCGCCCGAGCGGTGCGACGGGCGTGAGCGTACAAACCGCGCGATCCGCGCCCCCCACCGGGCGTACGGTTGTGCAGGCGAATCGCCGCTACTTCTGCTGGTCGTACACCTTCCACATGTCGTCGTCGTCGAAGATCTTCTCCGACTCGTCGGCGTGCATAGCGTCGCGCTCGAAGTCGCGGTAGCGGCCGCGGCTGGCGCGGAACTCCTGGTAGAGGTCGTGCTGGATCATGGCGCTCATGACTTCGTTGGTACCGGTCCAGATCTGCGCCAGGCGCGTGTCGCGCACGGCGCGCTCGATCGGATAGACGTCGGTGTACCCGATGCCGCCGGTGATCTGCATCGCCAGGTTGGCCACCTCCCACGCTGCCTCGGTGACGAATTTCTTGGTTTCAGAGACGATACGCCGGACCGTCGGCGCACCCACATCGGCGGCCCGGGCCGCCTGATAGATCATCGCCTTGCTGGCATCGATGAGCACCTGCGCCTTGGCGATCATGAAGCTCACCGCCTGGAACTTGCGGATGGGCATGCCGAACGCCTTCCGCCGGTCCGCATAGTTCATGGCGACGTCGAGGCACGCCTGCATCATGCCGGTGCAGGGCGCCGCGCTGGTCAAGCGCTCGGGGATCATCATGGTATTGAACACGATGGCACCGCCGTGGAGCGGACCGATGAGGTTGGCCTTGGGCACCTTGACGTCGCGGAACACCACCCGCCCGGTGCCGCCGCCGCGCGTGCCCATGAGACCGTAGAGGTACTTCACTTCGACACCTGGACCGCGGTCGATGATCAACGCGCTGATCCGCTGGTACGCGGGTGCGTCGGCCGCCGGGTTGGTGCGGACATACGCCAAGAAGAAGTCTGCACCTTCGGCGCCGACGATGAAGCGCTTCATGCCGCGCACCACGAAGTGATCTCCCTTGTCGTCGGCGCGGCTGCTGGCGCCGAAGAAGTCCGAACCGCCGCGCGGCTCGGTGAGCGCTTCGGCGGAGACCAATTTGCCCTCGAGCATGGGCTTCAGGTAGCGCTGCTTCTGCTCCTCGGTTCCAAATGTGTTCAGTGCCTCGCCGACGATTGATGGCATCACGTAAGCACAACCGGCGGCCATGCCGAGGGCGCCGATCTCGCCCATGACCGCGCACTCGTTGACCCAGCTCGTCCCCAACCCGCCGTACTGCCGCGGAAAGCGCAGCCCGAGGAGCTGGTGCTGGGCGTACGAGTCGTACAGCGCCCGCGGAAAGCGAATCTCATCGCGATCCATACGCCGCAAGTAATCCGGATCGACCGCGTTCTTGACGAACTCGCGCGCCTTGTCTTGCAACGCTCGTCCCGGCTCATCCAGCATGAAGTCGTTCATCGTCTCCTCCCGCGGGGTGGTGTAACGCTGCTGTGCAGGGCGCATACCGCGCCGGTGTGCCCGCCAGTCGCACCGCGGCTTCGACAAGCCGTTCCCTGATCTCGGGAACACGGTCTCGTCAACATCTTCGTTTCTGGGAAAGCGGTGCCTTCCGTTACGGCATCGGTGTGCCGTTTGACCTTCGATCGAGACCCCGACGACGCGGATGCTGAGCACGTCAGTCCGCTGGGCGCCGCCACCGACAGCTGTCTAGCTGGTGCGCGGCAGCAGGTACGTCGCCGCATAGCTCATCAGCCTGGACAACGTCTCCGGTGCCATCGTCACTTCGAGCAGCTGAATGCGATCGCCTGCGAAAACCGCGCGCTCCAACCCGCCGATCTGAATGTCCGGCGCGCCGTCCAGGCTGTACGTCGCCGACCATTCGCGGTGCACTTCGTCGCCGCGCTCGTTGGGCCCTTTGGTGGTCACCAGCGTGCGCGTGCGGCAACGTCGATCGAAGCTCGAGACGCTCGCTTGCAAGACCGCCAACACGGTTGCTCGCCCTTCAACCCGCATGCCGTTCGCAGTCGTCGAGTACGCCGCATCCGCAGTGAAGTACTGTTCGAGGCGGGACCAATCGTCGTCGGCGAAGGTCCGTTCGAAATCATTGGCATAGGCCTGATAGCGCTCGACGAGGGACATCGCATCCTCCTCCCAATCGGTCGGATGGTGTACGAACCTCGGACATCCTGACCGCCGTGTCAACAAGCACGACGCCCCGCCAGCACCCTTGTGTGGCGTGGCGCGCCGCGCGCCCTGCTGTTAGGAAGGCCGCATGCACACCAAAGCGACCAAGATGTTGGGCATCGACTTTCCGATCTTCGCCTTCACTCACTGCCGCGACGTCGCGGCGGCGGTGACCAATGCCGGCGGCCTCGGCGTCCTCGGCGCGGTGGCCCACACCCCGGAGCAGCTCGACGCCGATCTCACCTGGATCGCGGAGCAGACGAAGGGGCGACCGTTCGGCGTCGACCTGCTCATCCCGCGCAAGTACGTCGGCAGCGAGGCGGGCGGGTTCGACCCCGCCAGCCTCAAGTCGATGGTCCCCGCCGAGCACCGCGAATGGATCGACGAGCTACTCGAACGCTACGGCGTGCCGCCGCTGTCCACAGCGGACGGCGAACGCGACCAGCGCGGCATGGCCGGCCTGCGCATCGATCCGAAGAGTATGGGGCCGCTGATCGACGTTGCCTTCGCACACAAGGTTGCCTTGATCGCCTCGGCGCTGGGGACGCCGCCGCCGTGGCTCGTCGAGAAGTCGCACGCCAACGGCACTCCCGTGGCGGCGCTGGCGGGGCGACTCGATCATGCCGTCGCCCACAAGGAGGCCGGCGTCGATCTCGTCATCGCCCAGGGAACTGAAGGCGGAGGACACACCGGCGAGATCGCCACGATGGTGCTCGTACCGCAGGTCGTCGATGCCGTCGCGCCCCTCCCGGTGCTCGCCGCCGGGGGCATCGCCACCGGGCGCCAGATGGCCGCCGCCCTCGCCCTCGGCGCCGAAGGGGTGTGGTGCGGCTCGGTGTGGCTGACCACGCACGAAGCCGAGACCTCGCCGGTGATCCGCGACAAGTTTCTCGCCGCCACCTCCGCCGATACGCGGCGCTCGCGCTCGCTCACCGGCAAGCCGGCACGCATGCTGCGCAGCGCGTGGACCGACGCCTGGGACGCCCCCGACGCCCCTGCACCGCTCGGCATGCCGCTGCAAAGCCTGCTGGTGGCCGAAGCGCAGCGCCGCATCCATCGGGTGGCTCACAAGCCCGATTCGAGCGCTCGCCCCCTGGTCACCTACTTCGTCGGCCAAGTCGTCGGTCAAATGAACGTCGCCATGTCGGCGCGCGACGTGGTGCGCGAGATGGTCGAGCAATGCCTCGACACCATGGAACGAATGAACGGCGTGTTGGAATCCGCGGCGTCTTGACGCCCACCCCTTGCCTCGCCGCGATCGGCGGGCAACAATTCGCCAGCGTGCATTTGAACCGCCCCGCACGCGAGGAGGACAGCATGGCCCAGACAGCACAGCTCCGCCGCTTCGACGTCGTCGAAAACGAGGCGCAACGCATCTTCACCCTGCAACGGCAGGCCTACCTGCGCCAGCCGTACCCGAGCCTCGAGGAGCGCCGCCAACACCTCACCACCCTCGAACGCATCCTCACGGAGAATGTCGAAGCCATCGCCGAGGCAATCAACACGGACTTCGGTCACCGCTGCGCCGAGGAATCCAAGATGCTGGAGATCTTCGGCTGCGTCGACGGCATCCGCTACGCACGCAAGCAGCTCGCGAAGTGGATGCGACCGCAACGCCGGCACGTCTCGATGCTCTTCGGCACCGGTTCCAACCGCGTCATCCCACAGCCGAAGGGCGTCGTGGGCCTGGTCTCGCCGTGGAACTACCCGCTGTTCCTGACCGTCAGCCCGCTCACCAGTGTGCTCGCCGCCGGCAATCGCGCCATGATCAAGATGGCGAGCAATTCCCAGACGCTCTGCCGCCTGCTGCACGAGAAATTCAGCCGCGAGTTCCCGGAAGACCTGGTGGCCATCCTGCCCGCGGTGCGCGCCCAGGACTTCTCGACCCTGCCGTTCGACCACATCATCTTCACGGGCTCGGCCGACGCCGGACGCACGGTCATGCGCGCCGCCGCCGAGAACCTCACACCGGTCACGTTGGAGCTCGGCGGCAAGTCGCCGACGATCATCTGCCACGACTACGACGTCAACGAAGCCGCCTCGCACATCCTCTATGGCAAGTACATCAACGCCGGCCAAACCTGCCTGGCGCCGGACTACCTGTTCGTCCCGGAGGGCAAGCGCGAGCAGTTCGTCGAGGCAGCGCAGCGCATCATGGGGCGGCGCTATCCCGACGTCAACGAGCGCAGCTACACCTCGGTCATCGACGAGAAGTCGTATCGCCGGCTGCGCGCTACCCTCGAAGATGCGCAACGCAAGGGCGCCCAGGTCGTGCCGCTCATTCCCAGAGCGGAATTCAATGATGCGTTGCGCAAGATCCCGCCGCATCTCGTGCTCGATCCCACCGATGACATGACCATCATGCAGGAGGAGATCTTCGGACCGCTGCTGCCGGTGAAGACGTACCGCGACATCGACGAGGTCATCGCCTACATCCGCGTGCGCGATCGGCCGCTCGGCCTCTACTTCTTCACCCACGACAAGTCGCTCGAGCACAAGCTGCTCTACAGCACGATCTCCGGCGGGGTGAGCATCAACAACGTGGTGCTGCACGTCGCCCAGCACGACCTGCCGTTCGGCGGCGTCGGCGCCAGCGGCATGGGACAGTACCACGCGCACGAAGGCTTCCTGGAGTTCAGCAAGCTGCGCCCGGTGTTCACCAACCCGCGCCTGTCGCTGCTGCACCTGCTCTACCCGCCGTATGCCCGGCGGCATACGCGGATCTTCGATCTGCTGCTGAAGTTCGCGCGCTGAGGCCTGCGGCCCGCGTCATTTGTCGCCGCGGGCTGCCCAGTCCACCAGGTTGCTGGCGGCCGCGGCCGGGCGGCGCGCTCAGACTCCGCCCAGGGTCTCGCGCAGCACACGCGCCAGGTCGCGCAACGCCTGCTCGCCATCGCCGGCGAACGACGAGCCGTGCATCGTCGCCAGGGTCTGCGGCCGCAGGTCGGCCAGACGCTGCAGACTCGCCTCGGTGTCCGCCGTGTACGGCAGGTCCTTGGCAAGCGGACCCGCCTGCCCCTGCACGATGGCGGCGCGCGCCGGGCCGACCAGGTCGTTGCGCGTTAGGGCCTCAGGATCGCCGGGCTGGAAGAACAGGTCGGAGCACAGCAGGGTGCGCTCGGTTTCTTCGAAGAAGAAGCCGGCGTCCCACCCGTGCGGCACGTGTGGCGTTGCCAGGAAGCGCAGGCGGCGGCGCCCGATCGGCACGACCTCGTTGTCGGCCAAGGCGCGCGCCGCTCGCACGGCAAAGTCGCCGAGGTTCACCGTCACGCCCACGAAGCTGCTCAGGGCTTGCGCCTGCGGCGCCACAGTCAGCCACTCGTTGAGCGCGCCGCACTCGTCCGACTCGAAATGACTGAACCCGATCCAGCGCAGGCGCGCCGGGTCGACCACCTTCGCCACCGCGTCGCGCGTGACGCCGAACATCTGCTTGAAGCCGGTGTGCATCAAGAACGGCTCGTCGTCGTTCACCAGGAACTGGTTAAACTGGATCCCGAAGTCGGGCGCGAAGGTGGAGATCCGATACACCCCGCCAGCAATCTCGGTCACCGTGGTCGTCACGTCGCACGCTCCTTTCCGCCTGCCGAGGCGGAGGGTACAAGATTTCCAGTCTCGCTGAGAGCCGCTGGACCGATGCCGTCGACAGGTCTTGCGGCACCGAGACCATGGGTCGGTCGTCAAAGCGCGCAGGAATTTCCGCTCTCTCCGTTCGCGCTTCCGAGAAGCATTGGTCGCCCCTTCGATCTCATTGAAGCACGCGCGACGAGGCGCATCATTTGCTGCGTCGTGTCCAGTTGGAGATGAAAGATGAAGCACGTGAGCGACTGCCGCCTGACCGCCTTCCTCCTCTCGTGGGCTTTGTGCGGCACCGTATCAGCCGCAACACTGAATGCGACCTGGAACGGCGGCAGCGGCAACTGGAGCAGCGTCGCCAATTGGAATGGCGGCGTCGTCCCGAACAACGCGAGCGACACGTTCGACGTCTTCATCGACGGCGGGAACGGGACGCACTCGATCGCCATCCTGGACATCAGCCCTGTCGTCAACACACTCGCGATTGATGCCGACGATCAGCTCCAGCACTTCGACGGTCGCCAGCTGTTCATCGCCGGCGCCACCGCAATGAACAACGGCGTCTGGACGTTGAGCTCACAAGGCGCACCCACCGACATCTTCTTCGTGGCCGATGCCACGCTCTCCGGCACCGGGCGCATCGTCATGGGCAACAACGCCGCGAACCGCGTGGTCCCCAACTATGTCACGCTCACCCAAACCAGCGGGCACACGATTCGTGGAGCCGGACAGGTGCTCGTCGGGGTCGGCGGCATGGTCAATCAGGGAGCGGTCATCGCCGACCAGGCGGTGCCATTGACGGTCTCTCCAAGCGTCTTGGGCGTCAGCAACGCGGGCGTGCTACAAGCCAGGGACGGCGCCACACTGGTGCTGACCGGCGGGACGTTTGCGAACACTGACGGCGTCATCGAGGCGCTCGACGCATCGCGCGTCCAGCTCATCGACACCGCGGTCACGGGCGGTGTCCTGCGCAGCAAGGACACCGGCCTGGTGCTCCCGTGGAATGCGACACTGACGAATGTCCGCACCAGCGGCAGCGTGCGCCAGGAGGACGATCGCGACGCGGTCATCACCGGCGGCCTGACCAACGACGCAACCTGGACGATGAGCTCCGCCGGGTCGCTTACGGATCTGGCCTTTGTTGGCCTCACGACCCTCTCGGGCGGAGGAACCATCGTGATGAACGGCAACCCGGGCAATCGGATCATCGCCTACGCGGGTCTCACCCAGTCCCCCGAGCACACCATTCGCGGCGGCGGGCAAGTACTGGCCGGCATTGGCGGCATGATCAACCAAGGGACGATCATCGCGGATCGCCCGCTCATGCCACTGGGCATCGACGATAGCCCCAATGGTCTCACCAACCAGGGCGCGCTGCAGGCGACCGACGGGGCGATGCTCGTTCTCAGCAACGGAACCTGCACCAACACCGGCGGCAGCATCGAAGCCTTGGACGACTCGCAAGTGCTGGTCGTGTCGGGCAACGTCTCGGGCGGGCAACTGCGAAGCAGCGGATCGGGTGTGGTCGCGTTGTGGTCGGCCCAACTGACCGACGTCACCACCAACGGCACCGTCGTGCAGGACGATGATCGCGACGCGGTCATTGCCGGTAGTCTGACCAACAACGCTACGTGGACCCTGAATTCCGCCGGTGCGCTGACAGATCTGTCCTTCGTTGGCCCGGTAACGTTGACGGGCACGGGCACGGTCGTGATGAACGGCAACCCCGGCAATCGACTCGTTACCTACGATGTCCTGACGCAAGCCCCCGGCCACACCATCCGTGGTGGCGGCCAGGTGCTGGCCGGTCATGGCGGCATGACGAACCAGGGGATGATCATCGCCGACCGCCCGTCGACGCCCATGGTGATCAGCGGCGATGCCTTGGGGCTCACCAACCAGGCGACGCTCCGCGCCATGGAGGGAGGTACGCTGATCCTCACGGCCGGCACGTTTACCAATACGGGGGGCGTCATCGAAGCGCTGGACGGCTCGAGCGTCCAGGTCACCGGCGCGACGGTCGCGGGCGGATCCCTGCACAGCAGCGGCACCGGCGTCGTCTCGTTGGCGAATGCAGCGCTCACCGGCGCCAGCACCAACGGCATCGTCATCCAAGATGACGATCGCGACGTGGTCATCACCGGCAGTCTGACCAACGACGCCACTTGGAGGTTGAGCTCCGCCGGCTCGCAGACCGATCTCATCTTCGCTGCAGGGCCGATCACGCTGTCGGGTACCGGGACGATCGTGATGAGCAACAGTTTGGGCAATCGAATCATCCCCTACGACGTGCTGACACAAGCCGCTGGGCACACCATCCGTGGCGCCGGGCAGGTGCTGGCCGGCATCGGTGGGATGGTGAACCAAGGGACCATCGTAGCGGATCAATCCAACGGGCTCGTGATCAGTTCGGACCCGCACGAGTTCACCAACCAAGGAACCCTGAGCGCCGCAGGCCCCGGCGGCATCACCATAGGCGCGGGACGCTTCACCACCTCCGGAGCGGTCACGCTGGCCGCTGGGAGCAATCTCACCAGGATCGGCGAGTATACGCAGACCGCCGGCACCACGACGCTGACTGACGCAACGCTCAGCGCCAGCGGCGGCGTCGCCGTCCACGGCGGGACGCTCGCCGGGACCGGTACGATTGCCGGCAACGTCACAAACGAAGGTGCCGTGAGTCCGGGCGCACCGACCGGCACCTTGGCGGTGAGCGGCAGCTACACGCAAACGGCGGCAGCAGCCCTGAACATCGATGTCGGTGGCCCGGACGGTGACAACGGGTTCGGTCGTTTGACCATCACCGGTGCGGCAACGCTTGCCGGCACACTCAACATCTCGCTCGCTCCCGACTTCAAACCCAGCCTGGGCTCCACGTTCGAGGTCATGACCTTCACCGGTCGCATCGGCTCGTTCGCCGCGATCAACGGCACGGCGCAAGCCAGCGGCGTGGCCTTCTCGCCAAACTTCACGGCGCTCAACCTCACTCTCGAGGTGATCCACGAAGCCTTCACGCCAACACCGACCGACACACCGACCGCGACGCCGACGCACACACCCACGCTCACACC
>Ga0335082_10008552_pt1 | contig 11118 bp, 14 predicted proteins | sample Lox_Sample_41_FD_206718 | JGI IMG/M metagenome (GOLD analysis project Ga0335082, IMG submission 206718) | Soil microbial communities from Loxahatchee National Wildlife Refuge, Florida, United States - Lox_Sample_4.1 | ecosystem: Environmental > Terrestrial > Soil > Wetlands | place: USA... | reverse complement strand
GCCCTGCCAGCGATCCCAAAGCTCTGTTTTCTCCGCCGCAGTGAAGCCTCGAAAATATCCTCGACGCATCGCCATACACTCCTTTCCCTTTCAGGATAGAGTGTTGCGTCGACCGGTTGAGACCACCGCCAATAGCGGACATCAACCAACTTTCACTTTGGTCTTTTGGATGCGAAGAGAGACCGCCTCGCGACGGTCTCTCGGATTTGGTCAAGCATTCTGTTAAAGCGCCCGCAGCGGATTACTTGGTACCGCCATTTTCCTTGCATTTGGCCATATCGCCTACTTTTGTTCCACTCTTGCAGTAGCCGAAGCTAGCCTTGTCCTTCATCCGCGCCGAGACCACTGTAGGGGCCGCGACGAAAGCGAGCACGGCGAATACTGCTAAGAAGAAAACAGCTCGATTACAGTTTTTCATCTTTGTTCTCCCCCACATTGGTTCACGCAGCGAGTGCCGCTGCTTTCTTCTTCCTCCGCCATCCGATCAATCCCAACGCGCCGAGCCCGGTGACGAATAGCGGGAGTGCGGCTGGCAGCGGCGTGACTACCGGAGCCAGCCCCCAAAAAATGTTACTGTTTGAATTCACGCTGGTAAGTACGTCGGCGGTGTTGGGATCGAATGTCATGACCCGATAAGGAGAGTTCGTAGCCGTGCCCGCGTAGTAGGTGCCGTCGATATAGACCATCGTGCCGAATTGTGTCGGGCTGGTAGAGCCAACGAGCGTGGCAGCGCCCGTTATGATGCTCATCAAATATAAATTGGATTGTACGTTGATATAGAGGTTCGGCCCATTAGCCGACATGCCCGTTGGGCTGGCTATCGATAAGCAGTGGCACCGATCAGTGTCAGCGCGCCGTTAGTCAGATTGACCTTATAAAGATTGGCATCGAACCCAAGTTCGTAGACGCCAGCGGTTGTTGAACCAGTGGCGACAATCGACACACCGCTGTTACCGATGAACGTCAGCGACCCATTTGCGGGATTGACCTGATAGAAATTTGTTCCGGCGTTGATGCTTGCATAAAGATTGCCGCCATAGTTGCCCAATCCGGCATACGTCTGCCCGGCGTTTCCCAATAGCGTGAATTGACCCGTCGTCAGATCGACTATTCCGAAGTCGGAAAACGACTGTCGAGCACAATGCAGCCGGGTGCGTCAGTGAGCTGACTGTCGAGGAATTCCCGTGCCGATCCAAAGGCCCGGACCGTGTGGCCGACCGAACGAAGAAGGTCTGCCACGCCTTCACGCACCGACTCGTCGTCATCGATGAGATAGACGATCGGTTGCTTCGCTGTCATCGGTCCAACCCAGGCGCTGCCAAGCGGGTTGTACGCGCCTTAGTCAGCACAAAGAGGCTCGCCGCCATTTGGCTCATCGTGGTTCCTCCCTGCGACCAGGCAGCGTGAGTTGAAACACCGCTCCGCGCGGCTCGTTCGGCGCGGCCCACAACTTGCCGCCATGGGCCTCGATAATAGATCGGCTGACCGCCAGGCCGATACCCATCCCCTCGGGCTTGGTCGTATAGAAGGGATCGAAGATGTTTTCGAGCTTCGCTCCGTCAAACCCCGGTCCGGTATCGCTGACGGTCACGAGCACATCGTTCGATGCGTCCTTGGTCGAAGTTATCACCAACTCGCGTGGCCCATCAGTCACGGCTCTCAAGGCCTCGTTGGCGTTGACGACCAGATTCAAAATGACCTGCTGTAATTGTATCCGATCGCCAAGAATCAGCGGCAAGTCGTCCGCGAGGCTCGTGCGCAAGGCGATGCGATCGTGCTGAATCGCGACCCGGACCAGCGAAAGGACCTCGGCCACCACGTCGTTGATGTTCAGGGGGGTCTTTCTCACAGGCGACTTCTTCACCAGAGCACGAATGCGGCTGATGACCTCAGCGGCGCGGCTGCCGTCCCGGATCATGCGCTCGACCGCGCGACGCGCTGCCTCCAGATCGGGCGTATCGTTCGCCAGCCAGCGCAGGCAGGCATTGCCGCTGCTCAACAGCCCGTGGAGCGGCTGGTTGACTTCGTGAGCAATTGCGGCGGTCAGCTCCCCCAGGGTTGTCACACGAGAGACCCGCGCCAGCTCCTCGCGGGTTTGCTGCAGCTCCTCCTCAGTACGCTTGCGCTCGGTCAAATCGAGCACGAATCCGACACCTTGGTTTCCGCCTTCTTCGAAGATTGTCACACCGACCAGCACGGGCACGCGGCTGCCATCCTTGCGGAAATACTCCTTTTCGAACGGTTGCAACCCCCCGGTCCTCTTGTGCTCTCGCACGCGCTCTGCTTCGCGCTCGCGCAAGTCCGGGGGCGTCATATCTGCCCAGCGCATGCGGCCTGCGTCGAGATCCTCACGCTCGTATCCGACGATGCGCAGGAAAGCGTCATTGGCCTCAAGGACGCGGCCGTCGAAATCCCAGATGAAAATCCCGATGATGTCGGCGTTGAACAGGCGCCGAATCCTGGTTTCTCGTTCTGCGAGATCGCGGTCCAGACGGGTGTTCTCGAGCGAGATCGCCGCCTGAGCGGCGAGCAACTTCAGCACCGCGATGCGGCCCGGCGAGAAGACGCGGGCGGCCAGGTTGTTTTCCAGGTAAAGCGCACCGATGCGCTTGGCCTGGTTGAGCAAAGGAAGGCAGACGATCGACCGCAAGCGCTGCTGCCGGATGTAGGGATCGGTGGAAAACGGGTTCTCGACCGACGCGTCGTCGAGAATCACGCTTTCCTGCGTCCGCATGACGTAGTGTAGAACCGACTCCGGCAGCATGGCCGCGGTCGCGGGCTCGTCGCGTAAATGCACGCTGAGCGCCTCGCCGCCCGTCGTCGCGTCCGCCGCGATCCGCTGCTCCGATCCTCGCGCAAGGATCAGCAGTCCGCGCTCGGCACCTGCCTGCTCGACCGCGGTCCGCATGACTGTGTCGATCAGGCTTTCGAGGAACGTCTCGCCTGAGACGGCTTGCGACACCTTCATCACGGTGGCGATATCAAGGTGTTCGACCGGGGCACCGATCGTGGCGGTCGGACCCGGCGCACGTTCCTCCTCCCGGGGGTGCGGATGAAGCTGATCGAGTTGCCGCACCTTCCCAAAGCCGCGCGCCGCGTAGAACCGGGCGGCAAGCTCATTGGCGAGCGCCTCGTCGTGGACCAAGCCGCTTTCGCGGGCCGAGCCGATGGCTTGCTCGTAGAGACGCTCGGCGTCCAGTTCCCGCCCCTCGAGGCGGGCGATCTCGGCGGCGACGAGCGCCGCATGGTTCGCAAAGTTCTTGGTGCCCTGCATGGCGCGGTTGATCCGTTCCATGTTTTCGAGAAACCGGAGATGGGCAGCGCGCGAGTCGTCGTCCTGCACAGTCGTCTCCTCCTCAGGCCGACGCCGCGGGGGACTCGATGTCCTCCAGGCTGCGCTTCGCGGGCTCGATGCCCCACGTCCAGACAAGGGCGATCTGGACCACCAGCAGGCCGATCATCAAGCCGATGACGCCGGGAAGGCCGTAGCGCGCCATGAGCGCGCCAGCGATGAGCGGCGAGAACACCGTCGCCAGGCGGCCGAGCGTGTGGCATATACCGTTCGCGCGCAGCCGGATCTCGGTCGGGAATAGCTCCGGCGTGTAGACCGCGATCACGATGGCGAGCTGCACGTAGATCGCGACGATCAGCACGAAGCCGACGCTCAGCACGAGTGCCGGATCGGATGCGACGCTGAACTGGGCGTAGATCCAGCCGGAAACGATGGTCACGATCGAAGCGGCGACGATGCTCGGGCGCCGCCCGATCGCGTCCGCCGCGTATGCGCCCACCGCGCAACCGACCAGCGAGCCCGCTGCGAGCACGGCCGTGTAGCCGAGCGACTCGCTGATGGACAGGCCCTGGCGCACGAAGAACTGCGGCAGGAAGATCACGAAGGTGAAGACCAGCGTGTTGATGGTGATCAGCACCCAGCTGCCGACGACCATGCGTTGCAGGAGCGGCGGCCTGAGCATCGCCATGACCGTGACCGGCGCGGTGGTGACCGGAACGGCGGGCAGCGGGAGCGCCGCGCCCGCGGCCACTTCCTTCTCGATCGACAGCATCAACGCCTCGGCTTCCGCTGTCCGCCCGTTCGACTCGAGCCAGCGCGGGGACTCGGGCAGGCGCTTGCGCAGGTACCACACGACCAGCGCGCCTACCCCGGCAACGACGAACATCGGCCGCCAGCCGAAAGTCGGGATGATCAGGTAGCCGAGCAGGGCGGTCGCCGGAAAGCCCGCGACGACCAGGAACGACATGAAGGCGAGCCAGCGCCCGCGGGTCTTCGGCGGCACAAACTCGGTTACCGTCGAATAGCCGACCACAATCTCGGCGCCGAAGCCCATCCCCTGCACGAAGCGGCAGGCGATGAGCTGGTTCATGTCCTCGGCAAATGCCGCTGCGAGCGAGGCGAGCCCGAAGACGAGGAGATTGAACTGGTAGGTGAAGCGCCGGCCAAACCGGTCGCCCAGGAATCCGATGACCAATCCGCCGATCGTCATGCCGACCAACGTGAGTGAGATGAACTGGATGTTCTGCTGCAGAGTCGAGAAATTGCTCTGCATCGTCGCGGCGAGCACGCTGCTGGCGAGGTAGATGTCGATGCCGTCGAAGACCATGCCGGCTCCGATGAGCCAGAAGATGCGGTAGTGGAACGTGCTTACTGGGAGCCGATCCAGGCGAGCGCCGGCATTCACGAATCCGCTCATGGGTCCCCTTCTCCGGTGGTCTCGATCGGCAACGAAAAGCGAAACACCGCGCCGTGCGGTGCGTTGGGTTCCACCCACATCCGACCGCCGTGGGCCTCGACGATGGATTGGCTGATCGACAGCCCCATCCCGAAGTCGAGCGGCGGCGACAGTTCCCTGATCTGTGCGAGCAACTGCAGGCGTCTTGCCGTATCCAGGGCGACATAGCGGTAGCTTGGTACGACGCGCCCGAACACCAGTTTCTTGAGATTGCTCTCGATACTGTTGGTCTGCTCGACGTTCCGCAATACTCCATTCCTGACGGCCGCGTCGAATTGCTCGCCATAGCTGGTGCCGGTGATTACGCCGATCGTGACTGTCTCATACGCAAGAACATTCGCCTGCGCTGACGGCGCAAATGACAGCATCGCTGCGCCAAAAAACGTGGCTAACCACAAAGATCGAAATTTCATGGCAGTGTCCCCCCACCGCCACCCCCGTCAAATCATGGCAGACGACCTAAGGTTGTCAATGACGGCGGGACACGGTGCGCTCGTAGATGACGAGCATCCGCTTCGCGCCTTCGCGGGCCGAAGCCCGCGTTAGTCCGGCCCCCATGTATTCTCTGTCGATGTAGATGCGGTACGCCCAACCCAACGATGTCTTCTGACGTTTGATCTGGACCTTGGGCTTTTTGGGGCGGGGCATCGCATGTCTGCTTTACCCTGCTAATTCCCTTTGGTCCTTTCACCTTTGCTGCTTCGCTTGATGTCCTGCCCGTGCGCCCGCTCATAAGTTTGAATGTCTTTGAAGCGCCCCTTTGCGTCGCGCACAGCGTATAGCTTGGTGCCTTTAGAACTTCGAAGCGTCGTCCTCTTAACCATTCGTCAGCTCCCAAGAAAATCAGAACGTCATAGTACCTGTTCATCGGGCGGTGCATCGGACTATGGGCCAATGATAGAACTCTGCGTGCATGTCCGCTTTGGGTCATTAGCAGACATGTGCACTGCAACAGCCCATGTCCGCTTTACTCCCAATAGAGACCACAAAAGCGGACATAAAAGATGGGCGCGGTCGCGCGTGCATGTAGCTAGCTACGAAAAAGATTGATTCAGTGCCTTAGATCGGGAGCGCGCCGTTAACCCAAGAGCCGAGGCTTCTGGTTCGCCACGTCATACGAATAGCGTGTCATGATCGCTAGCGACACCTATTGCCGGCCCTTTATTTCCGCGATGACTTTGCCCCAGCTCGTTTCTGAATCAAGGGTAATGGCTTTGCTCTTTGCTGTTTTTCCGATGCACTCCGGGCATGCAAATTCTAGTTTAAGCGGCGTGAGATGATCCGCGGCGGAGGAAACAGTTGTTCCCATCGCGCGGCCACAGCTTTTGCATTTCATTGTAGACGGCAGGGGCATCAGGCGTGGCTCCTTGCGATTTCAAACACGGCTCGTGGTCGAGCGGACGGCTAGTTAGCTTTTACATTCGATATTTTGGCACGGTATTTCGGACCGGGCCCGCGCATGTAATGCTGTTCGGGTCGGTAAGGATCACACAACACATGCCAAATTCGCTCCAACATGTTGGACGTCGCGCGTTGCAGTTGGTTTCTGATGCGTGTCATCCTCATGACTCCAGCTAGGGCTGATCGCCCAGTATTGGAATGCATGCGATCATGACTGCCAGCGCGAGAACTGGCATGATCTCCATTGGATTCACCATGCGCTCCTCCGTCCTTAACGCCGCCGCTAGCCCGCGAGCGGGCAGACATTGGCGCGGGTTTCTTCCCGGCTCATCAACCAATTGGCTGCATTGACAAGCGGAAAGTCGACGTCTCTAGAATATGCAAAGGGACTGCCGAGACCATTAAATTGCCGTTCAGAAAATCAAATTCGCTTTTAATGTTGTGCGCTGAAACTAAATCGGCTCCAGTAGGAGCACCATTGTTGAACAGCGACGGTTTTCGGCTGAGATCGGCCTGAGCGGAAAATCTCGCAGTCCCCCGGCAAGAAGCCCTGACAATCAGCGCGAGCCGACGGTCCCCTCTTTCGACTCGTCCGGCAGTTCGTTGGCCTGCTTTGCGATCTCGAGACAGACCAGTAATTCAACGTAGCTCGGCGCACGATCGAGTCCGGCAAAACCCGTGCAGTGAATGCGCTGTGCCGCGTTGTACCGAGCCCAAACCTGCTCGAGCTTGGTGCGCGCATCGTTTTCATCACGCTGGCATGACGCTGCGCCTCGTCCTGGCAGACCCACCGCGGCTGCAGGGCGGCAGGTACGCTCGACATCAAATTTTGGCATTGTGTCGGCAGCGAGAATGACGTGCGAGGCAGTCAAGATTATAGGCAACAGCGGAGGCATGTCGTGTGCTCCATTATTCTTCGCGGGATACCAAACTAATTCTCGAATCTGTGCCGTTGTTGCACAGGGCGCTAACTGCGCGCGCCTTGAGGACTTCGAGAAAATAAAGCTGCCTGGCGCGGCGCATTTCCTGTCCGGTTGTGCCATCAAGGCTTTTGACGCGCGCCTCCACCCCCGCCAGGCCTTTTTCAGCTTCCGCCAGACTGCGTTCACACCCCGGCAGTTGCGCCGTCGCCGGACGCACGGGCGGCGCCGCGACCAGCGCCAGCGTGAAGGCACCCGGCACAATAATCCCGGCAAAGGCAAGAGATGCAAATACAAAGCGTTTGAACATAACCGCGACCTCAACACCAAACTAAGAAGCTCTGGAGCGATCCGCGACTAAATTCAGGTTTACAAATCTAAATTCCAATGGACTTCGCGGATGGCATTACGCCGGGTGGTGTATTCACGCGCAATCGCGTCCGCCAAGCGCGAGAGCCAGCATTCCGCTGACGTCAATTCTAATGCGAGACTCGCGGCTGCGTCTGGTTATAACTTCCAGCGTAGATATCGACTTTGATTTGCGATGAACAACATTAAAGCAGTTATCGACTGGCTCGTGGACGGTGCGCAATCCGCCACAACCGCGGAAGACGTGCTAGCGGAATTGTGCTGGCGGATGGTCGAATGCGACCTGCCGCTTTGGCGGGTCGCTGTGTTTGTTAGGACATTGCATCCTCACGTCGCTGGTCGTCGTTTCTTATGGCATCGCGAGTCGGGAGTATCGATATCTGAGGCCCCGTTTGACCTCCTTGAAACAGACGAATTCCGGGGCAGCCCGGTGGCAGCGATTTACGAGACCTGCGCGCCCCTTCGTCGCCGTCTCTCCGATGGCAAATGTCCTGACGATTTTCCGTTTTTGCGCGACCTCCGTGCTCAGGGAGCTACCGATTACGTCGGATTTCCGCTGCGTTTCACTGACGGGACGATCCACATCTCGACTTGGGCGACGCGACGACCGGGCGGCTTTACCACCAAGCAATTCGCCGACATTCAGTCGATCATCGCGCCACTGGCCCGCGTCGCAGAAGTTCGGGCATTGCGCCGAACTGCCACAAATCTTCTTAATACATATGTCGGGCGCCAAGCTGGCGAGCGCATTCTGGCGGGCAGGATCCGGCGCGGACACATCGAGGAAATCTGCGCCGCCATTTGGCTCTCGGATATGCGGGGTTTTACGACACTTTCCGAGCAGTTGCCGTCGGAGGATTTGGTCGATCTTCTCAATCGATATTTTGAATGCCAAGTCCCGACAATTTTAAAGCACGGCGGCGAAGTACTTAAATTTATGGGCGACGGTCTGCTGGCGATCTTTACGTTATCTGCAGATGGCACCGACATAAGCGAAGTATGCCGACGAGCTCTAACGGCCGCTCGCGAAGTCGAAGTTCTTGTAAGCGGCCTCGACGTGCCTGGTCCTGCCGCGAAGCACGACATTGTTCGTTTCGGTTTGGCGCTTCACGTTGGTCAGGTGAAGTATGGCAATATTGGCGGCGGTGATCGTCTCGATTTTACTTGCATTGGACCGGCGGTGAACCTCTCAGCGCGCCTTGAGAAAATCGCCGCCAAGCTCGGCAAGACAGTCGTCGCCTCTGCAGAATTTGTTGCCAATTTTCCGGACGAATTCGTACCGCTCGGCGAATTCCCGGTAGCCGGCTTTGCCGCGCCTCAACTGGTGTTCGGACTACACGACAAAAATTAAAACCATGCCCTCGCCGAAACAAGTTGATCTGCCGCAAAGCCATCGACATGCGGATATGGCATTTGGCTGCCTATGCCCGAACGGTTGAAAATGGTTGATCGTCTTTTGGCGGAGGCCGCTATGTGCGAAGAGGCGGCGAGCCTTTGCCGGAATCAGGAAATGGCCGCAGAGTATAAGAAATTGGCTAATGAGTGCCGACAGGCGGTTTCGGAAATTCTTAATGAGATATCGGCGCATTAAATCGCGATGTCCGCGCAGGAGGCCTCTCGCGACCAGCTGGCAAGCCCGGCGGGCCGGAGAGAATTAGTTCGATGCCCACCAAAGGACATGGTCTTGAAGGCTTGACGATGGCACCATAGCAGCGTTTCGCTGGCCAGACTGGCCCTGGCCGCGGAGCACACCCCAATTGAAGCAAATATCTTTCGGTTTATGATGCCTGAATACAGAGACCACACGTGGCCTCGGTAGAGTGCGGAAGCAACAGGCGTTGCACCAAGGGGAGTTCTTTGGCTGATCGAAGGTAACTGCTGCGCCACGGGAGCACATATTGGACGCACACTTAGAAAGCCGGCAGGCGCTCCGCGCGAGCGAGGATCGTTTCCGCGATTACGTCGAAGTTGCATCCGACTGGTTCTGGGAGACTGGGCCCGATCACCGCTTCACGGAGTTTTCCCGGTCTGCGGCCGACTGGGGGCTACCGCAAGAATTAATCGGAAAAAAACGCTGGGACGCGGCAGGAGATTTCGAGGAAGAGCCGGAAAAGTGGCGCGCTCACATAGCAACATTGGAGGCGCATCAGCCATTTCGCGGCTTCAGGTATAAAATTCCCCACCGCGACGGTTCGGTGCGGTACGTGTCTGTCAGCGGTAAGCCCATATTTGACGGTGGCGGCGGGTTTTTAGGCTACCGCGGCGTGGCCACAGATGTGAGCGCGGAGGTGCGCGCCGAGAAAGCACTGCGCGAGAGCGAGGAACGCTTTCGCACGCTCATGCAATTTTCCTTCGACGTCTACTGGGAGACCGACGTTGAGCATCGCTTTATCCGGCAGGACTTCTCCGAGCGGGTCACCGACGGCCCATTGCCGGGTTCTGAACTCGGCAAGAGGCGCTGGGAACTGCCCTACCTGGACATTGACGAAGAAGGCTGGCGGAAGCACCGAGAGACGCTCGACGCCCACCTGCCGTTCCGCGATTTGGAGTACGCGAGGCCGACGCCCAATGGTGGCAAGCGTTGGGCGGCGGTCTCCGGGCTGCCGATGTTCGACGAGGCGGGGCGCTTCATCGGCTATCGCGGCATCGGACGGCATATCACCGAACGCAAACGAATCGAGGAGGCACTTCGCCAGCGCGAGAAAGAGCTTCGCGAAATCGTCGAGACCATTCCAGCCATGACCGTCGTGGTTCTGCCCGACGGGTCGGACGTGTTCATCGGCAAGCGGTTTTCGGAATATTCGGGTCTTTCCGAGGAGGAAGCGCGAGGCTCGGGCTGGAAGGCTTCCATCCATCCCGATGATCTCGATCAACACGTGAGCAAGTGGCGCGCGTCGTTGGCGAGTGGCGAGCCGATCGAGATCGAGACCCGCTTTCGCCGCGGGGTAGATGGGGAATATCGATGGTTCCTGGCTCGCGCCGTTCCGCTGCGGGACGAGGTTGGCACCATTTTGAAGTGGTATGAGGTTCTGACAGACATAGAAGATCGCAAGCGCGCGGAAACAGTACTTCGTGACAGTGAAGCGCGGGTCCGGCGCCTGGTCGACGCCAACATCATCGGCGTCTTCACTTGGCAGCTCGGCGGCCGCCATGGGGCCGGGGACGCCGTTTTTCGGGATGTCAATGATGCGTTCCTTCGGATCGTGGGATATGACCGCGAGGATCTTGTCACAGGTTCCGTAGGTCAACAGACTCTCACGCCGCCGGATTGGCAGGACCGCACCCAGCGTGCGATGGCCGAGATGAAGCTAACCGGTGCCTTTCAGCCATACGAAAAGGAATACATCCGCAAGGACGGAAGCCGCGTGCCGGTGCTGGTTGGTGCGGCGCAGTTCGGCGAAACTGCGGAGCACGGCGTCGCTTTCGTGGTCGATCTGACCGAGCAGAAGCGTGCGGAGCAAGCGCTAAGGCGAAGCGAGACTTATCTAGCCGAAGCGCAAAGGTTGAGCCACACCGGCAGTTTCGCCTACGACCCCGGCAGCCGGAAAACGCGCTTCTGGTCCGATGAGTTGTTTCGAATTTTTGGATTGGATCCTCGACATGGCATTCCCGACTATGACGAGACTCGGCGCCTTGTGCATCCCGATGATCTCGAGACGGTTTCGGCAACATGTCTGCAG
>Ga0335082_10008551_pt1 | contig 11120 bp, 11 predicted proteins | sample Lox_Sample_41_FD_206718 | JGI IMG/M metagenome (GOLD analysis project Ga0335082, IMG submission 206718) | Soil microbial communities from Loxahatchee National Wildlife Refuge, Florida, United States - Lox_Sample_4.1 | ecosystem: Environmental > Terrestrial > Soil > Wetlands | place: USA... | reverse complement strand
CTGTCCAAGCACGATCCCGCCGAGTGCTGCGGGTTGACCTTCGACAAGAAAGAAGCCCAACTCATGCTGGCCGGCGGCGTTGAGCGACTTACGGAATTGCAGCAGCGTCTCTACGCGGAAGACCGCTGGTCGGTGCTGATCGTGTTGCAGGCGATGGATGCCGCCGGTAAGGACAGCATCATCAAGCACGTGATGAGCGGCATCAATCCGCAAGGCTGTGAGGTGCATGCGTTCAAGCAACCGAGTGCCGAAGAACTGCAGCATGACTTCCTCTGGCGTGTGGCGCAGCGGCTGCCGACCAACGGCCGCATCGGCATCTTCAACCGATCGCATTACGAAGAGGTCCTCACCGTCCGTGTTCACAAGGACCTGCTGGCGCATCAGAAAATGCCGAAGAAACTCGTCGGCAAAGATATATGGCGGCAGCGCTTCGAGGATATTCGCGCCTTCGAGCGCCATCTCGCGCGCAACGGCACGCGCATCCTCAAGTTCTTCCTCAACGTCTCGAAGGAGGAGCAGCGCAAGCGCTTCCTCGAACGCATCGGCGAGCCGGCCAAGCGCTGGAAATTTTCCATGTCCGACGTCGCCGAGCGCGAGCGCTGGGACGACTACATGGCCGCCTACGAGGACATGATCCGGCATACCAGCACGCCGGAGGCGCCGTGGTTCGTGGTGCCGGCCGACAACAAGTGGTTTAGCCGGCTGGTGGTAGCCGCCGCCGTGGTCGAGGCGATGGACCGGCTGAAGCTCGACTATCCCAAGGTTTCAGGCACGGCGCTGAAAAAATTGCGCAAAGCTGAAAAGGCGCTTAAGCGCGAATAGGGTGTCACCATATTCCGGGAATGAGCCGGTGACGGACCTTGCGGCAATAGTCTGCGCAACCCGGCAAATCGCGGCGCAGGACTTTCTCTTCGTCCAAGAGCCGCCACATCAGTGCCGGCAGGGCCGCAATGGCGACCAGCAGGGCCCAATAGGAGCCAAGCGCGGGCGGCGTGAAGATCATCAGCAGGAGGGCGCCGGCGTACATCGGATGACGGACGATCCCATAGAGTCCTATGGAGATCACCGGTTGCCCGGGCTCGACCGTGACGGTGGAGGCCGCGTAGCTGTTCTGTTTGAGCACCACGAAAAACACCGCAAAAGCCAGGCCGACTATCGCGTTACTGACAGTGACCAGCCAGATTGGCACGGATGACCAGCGCCAGCGCACGTCGAATCCAGACACTACGAAAAGCAGAAAGAAGCAGATCAGCAACAGCGTGATGATGATCTTCTGCGCCGGCTCCTGTTCCTTGGCCGGCCCGGCGTTCATGCGCCGCTCGAGCAGCGCGGGATCGTGCCTCGTAAAATAGACGCTGATCGCCACGCAACCGGCGACGAACACACATGCATAAAGCCAGCCCTGCCAGTAGCGCAGCGTGCCGGCCGGCGCGAACAGCAGTGCTGCAAAGATCGGCAGCGACACGGCGGTCTGGCGCCAGCCCCGGCGCTTGAGTTCACTGGTGTCGGTTGTCATCCGGCTCTCTCCGGCGATCGGGCAACATTATTGACCTATTCCGCCACCGCGCTTGATTTCGGACATGCAGGTCCGCTAAAAGCCTGCCGGCAAGGACGCCGGTAAACGCGGATTTAACCTTGAGCCGCGATCTTGGCCGGTGACGATGAGGGATTTGAGGCAATGACGACGCGCCACAAAATCTGCGCGATCGGGCGGGCGGGCGGCAAGGCCGACCCCGCAGTTTCCCTCATTCTCGGCTCGCTCCTTCTCCTTATCCGCCCCTGAGGGCCGGCTGGGCATATGCGCCTGGGCACTCGGGGGACCTTCGGAATGAGCACCCCATGGAGCGCCATTAACGGCGCATTCGAGGAGAAGGAATTTCTGCCATGACCACCCCGACCCAGTCCGACAAGGACCGCGTCGTCATATTTGACACGACGTTGCGCGACGGCGAGCAGTGTCCCGGCGCCACTATGACGCATGAGGAGAAGCTCGAGGTTGCCGAGATGCTCGACACCATGGGCGTCGACATCATTGAAGCGGGCTTCCCGATCGCCTCGGAAGGCGATTTCGCGGCCGTGCAGGAGATCTCCCGGCGCACCAAGAACGCGGTCGTGGCCGGCCTCTCGCGCGCCGCGCCTAAAGACATTGATCGCTGCGCCGAAGCGATCAAGCCGGCCAAGCGCCGGCGCATCCACACGTTTCTGTCCACCTCGCCGGTACACATGAAATACAAGCTGCAGAAGCAGCCGCACGAGGTCTACGAGATGGTGATCGCGCAGGTCACACGCGCGCGCAGCCACACCGACGACGTCGAATGGTCGGCCGAAGACGGCACCCGCACCGAGTTTGACTTCCTCTGCCGCTGTGTCGAGGCGGCGATCAAGGCCGGCGCCACCACCATCAATATCCCCGACACCGTCGGCTACACGGTGCCGGAGGAATATCGCCGCTTGTTTGAGAGCCTCCGCGCCAACGTGCCTAACGCCGACAAGGCGCGCTTTTCGGTGCATTGCCACGACGACCTTGGCATGGCGGTCGCCAACTCGATCGCAGGCATCCAGGGCGGCGCACGTCAGGTCGAATGCTGCATCAATGGCATCGGTGAGCGCGCCGGCAATGCCGCGCTGGAAGAAGTAGTGATGGCGTTGCGCACGCGCAGCGACGTGCTGCCGTACTGGACCGGCATCGACGCTACCATGCTGACGCGCGCATCGAAGCTCGTCTCGGCGGTCACTTCATTCCCGGTGCAGTACAACAAGGCGATCGTCGGCCGCAACGCATTTGCACACGAGAGCGGCATCCATCAGGACGGCATGCTCAAGCATACGCAGACCTACGAAATCATGACGCCGGAGTCGGTCGGCGTGAAGCAGACCTCGTTGGTGATGGGCAAGCACTCAGGCCGTCATGCTTTCGTGCACAAATTGGAAGAGCTCGGCTATCAGCTCGGCGACAACCAGGTCGAAGACGCGTTCGTGCGCTTCAAGGCGCTGGCCGACAAGAAGAAGCAGATCTACGACGAGGATATCGAAGCGCTGGTCGACGAGGAGATCGCGACCGCCCATGACCGCATCAAGATCATCTCCTTGACGGTGATCGCCGGCACCATGGGGCCGCAATCGGCGACGCTGTCGCTCGATATCGACGGCAAACATGTCACCACGCAATCGACCGGCAATGGTCCAGTGGACGCGATCTTCAACGCCATCCACGCGCTGGTGCCGCACAAGGCCAAGCTCGAGCTTTATCAAGTGCACGCAGTCACTGAAGGCACCGATGCGCAGGCCGAAGTTTCTGTGCGTTTGTCGGAGGACGGTCGCTCCTATACCGCCAAGGGCGCCGATCCCGATACGCTGGTGGCCTCGGCCAAAGCCTATCTCGCTGCGCTGAACAAACTGACCAGCAAGCGTAACCGCATACCGGCAATCGAAAAGCGCATTCATTCAACCGACGTCGGCTGAAAGCGATTGCAAAAAGCTCGAAACGCCGCCTCGCCAGGGGCGGCGTTGTCCATTTGCGGAAATGTTCAGCGCGGAACCCGAAAAATCACATTTCGCCCTTATTTTGTTCGCTTTTGTGGCGGGATTGACAGCTATCGGCCGCGTTCGCAAGCGAGCAAAGACGGGGATATCTAACGGATGAAGAAGACACTATGTGCGGGCGCATTCGTGCTCGCCGCGATTGGACTTTTGTCGAACATTCCCGCCGTCAGCGCTGGGGAAACGGGGAACCGTTACGCGGCACAGACGCCGGTGTCGGCCGCCATCGATATCGGGCGTATCCGTAGCGTCCTCCAACTAAAGCCGGAACAAGAGCGCTACTGGCGGCCCGTCGAAGCCGCCCTGCGCGAACTCGCCCGCAATCAGGAGCGGGCGGAAGGGGACGGCTTTGTGCACCGCGTTAGCCGCCGCTTAGTGCAGATCGTCCTTGATAGCGCGGCCGTCCAACGCTTGGCGATTGCCGCGCGTCCACTGATTGCGCGACTTGACGACCGGCAGAAGCAGGCGGCCGGCGAACTCGCCCAGGAAATGGGCTTGGGCCCGGTGGTGTTGGCGGCTCTAAACTAAATGCCCCAGCGGAGTTTTTCGCGGCCTGCCGGGCTTCGCCGACGCGAGGCGGTAGGCTGCTTTGCTATTCGTCTCCGAATCGAATGGCGGCACTGCGTTACCGCCAATTTGACCCATGGCCGCGGCTGACGTCTTGCCAGCCGGGTGCGTCAGTTTGACCTGAGTCAACCTTAAGTCGCCGCCGGCTCTTTATTAATTTACCATCGAGTTCCAATTGTACGTTTGACACCTGAAAAGTGTCGGCGCAATTCTGCGCCATAAATGCCCTGTTACGGGCAGCTTTCGGAGGAGCCCATGAAAAAAACACTGTATCTGGCAGCGGCGGCGACGCTGCTTGCCGCGAGCCCGGTGTTCGCCCAGGAAACTATCACAATCGGCTTTACCGCCTCGCAGACCGGCGCCTTGAACAACGACTCGACGGCGCAGATGCGCGGGATCGAGTTGTGGCGCGACGACGTGAATGCCAAGGGCGGCATCAAGATTGGCGGTAAGAGTTACACCGTCAAACTCGTCAGCTATGACGATGAGTCTCAGAACACCCGCGTGCAGCAACTCTACACCCGCCTGATCACCCAGGATAAGGCGCAGTTCCTGATCAGCCCGTACTCGTCCGGACTGGTCGCAACTGCAGCAATTATCTCCGAGCAGTACGGCAAGGTGATGATCACCACCGGCGGCGCGCTGGAGAAGACCTACAAGCTCGGCAACAAGCATCTGTTCCAGCTCTACACCGGGTCGAGCCAGTATCTGGCGGGCGCTCTAAAGGCGCTGCTGAAGGTCAATCCGCATCCGTCCGTTGCCTTCGTCTATGAAGACGATCCCTTCAGCAAGGCGGTGGCCGGCGCGGTGCGCGAACAGGCGAAGAGGGCCGGAGTCACGGTTGCTGTCGATGAGGCCTATGCCGGCAGCACGACCGATTTCTCACCGCTCATCAACAAGATGATTTCCGCCAAGGCGACCGCGCTGCTTGGCGGCGGCCACTATGCCGACGGCGCCACGCTTGCCCGCCAGTTGCACGAGCAAAAGGCCGGCCTGAAGTGGGTCACCCTGTTGGTAGCTCCCGACAGCCCCAAATTTGCCCAGCTTGGCGATGCCGCAGAGGGCATCTCGGTTCCGTCGCAGTGGGAGCCCGAAGTGACCTTCAAGCCGGACTTCGGTCCGACGCCTGCCGCCTTTACCAAGCAATTCACCGACAAGTTCAAGATCGCACCCGGCTATCATGCAGCCGGCGGCTATGCGGCGGGACTGATCCTCCAGCATGCGATGGAGCAGGCGGGTTCCGCCGATCCGGAAAAGGTGACCGACGCGCTCAACAAGATGAACGTGACGACCTTCTTCGGCCACACCCAATTCGCAACCGATCCCAAGGAACACGGACTGCAGATCGGCCACGACATGGTGCTCGCGCAGTGGCAGAAGAAGAACGGCAAGCTGGCCAAAGAAATCATATGGCCGGATGCGGCCAAGACGGCCAACGTCCTTTACTAACAAAGTCAACCTGACCGGCGGCGGCCTCTGGGGCGCCGCCGGAGGGTTTCCCTCCATGTTCGGAATTCTCGCCTCTGTAATCGACGGCATCCTGGTAGGCGCGGTCTATGGTCTAGCGGCCATGGGCTTGACGCTCATTTGGGGCGTCATGAACGTGATCAATCTCGCCCACGGCGCGATCATCGTCATCGGCATGTTTCTGCTCTATTTGATCGTCTATTCGCTCGGCTTGCATCCCTATGTTGCCGTACCGGCGACGATCGTGGCCGGTTTTCTGGTCGGCATCGTGCTGTATTGGATTGCCGTGCATAGGGTCATCGGGCAAGCGGAACTGATGAGCCTGCTCTCGACCTTTGCGGTCAACATGGTGCTGATCGGCCTCGGCACCGCGGTCTGGAGCACCAGCCCCTATAACGTACCGGTGCAAATGCCGAGCGTGAGCTGGCAAGGCTATACTTTCACTGGCACGCATATCACCGCGGCCATCATGGCTGTGGTCATTGCCGGCCTGCTGTATCTGCTCCTCTATCACACGCGCATCGGCAAGGCGGTGCGCGCGGTTGCTATTAACCGCGACGCCGCCGAACTATGCGGCATCCCGACGACGCAGGTGCTCGCCATGGCGTTCGGCCTCGGCGTCGCGCTCGCCGGGGTATCCGGCACGCTGATTGCCACGTTGTTTCCGTTCACCGTCCTCTCCGGCGAGGCCTACCAGCTCAAGAGCTTCGTGGTCACCGTGCTCGGCGGGCTTGGCAATCCGGCAGGCGCGCTCTTGGGCGGCATTGCGCTCGGTCTGATCGAGGGGCTGGCGACTCCGTTCATGCCGGTGAGCTGGATTCCGATCGTTGAATTCGGCTTGTTCGTGTTCTGCCTGATCGCGTTCCCGCGTGGCATTTTCTCCTTCACCAGGGCCTGATCCCGTGTGGCGCCGTCCTTTTCCCTGGATCATCGTCGCGGCGGCGCTCATCTACGCGCTGTATCCTTATTTCACCGACGACGTGGGCTTGCGCGAAAGCCTGCTGCTGGCGGCGGTCTACATCATCTTGGCGAGTAATCTCAATCTGATGATCGGCTATGCCGGCTACGTGAATTTCGGCAACATCGTCTTCTTCGGGCTTGGTGGCTACGTTTGCCTCTATCTGGTGACCGCGCTGCATTGGAACGTCATTCCGGCGGCCGTCATCGGCGGTGTCGCGGTGAGCGCACTGGCGCTGCTCTTCGGACTGGGCATCTTGCGGCTGCGTGGGGCGTTTTTCGCGCTCGCCACCATCGGCGTGAACCAAGCAATCCAGCAACTGGTCGTCAATTTCGAGCCGTGGGGCGGCGCGACGGGTATCTATTTGTCGCTCGACTCCTATGGTTCGCTGGGCGGTCCGATGCAGGCGTTGTGGACGACATACCTCATGGTTGTGGCCCTCACCGCCGCGTCGTTGCTGGCGAGCTACGCCATCAGAAACTCGAAATTCGGCCTCGGCCTCTTGGCCATCGGTCAGAATGAGGACGCCGCTTCCGTGCTTGGCGTGCCGACGCCGCTGTACAAGGCGATGGTCTACAGCGCCTCCGCCTTTCTGCCGGCGATCGCCGGCGGGCTTTATTTCTTCAAGAGCGGCATCATCGAGCCGAGCAGCGCTTTTAACCTGCAGACCTCGATCGAGGCGATCGTGATGGTGATGCTCGGCGGTTCCGGCACCATCCTGGGGCCGGCGCTCGGCGCCTTCCTATACGAGGAACTACGCGGGTTCCTGTTGACGGCGCAAAGCTTCTCGCAATTCCAGTTGGTCATCGCCGGCGCGCTGCTGCTCTTGATCGTGCAATTCGTTCCTGGCGGGCTTCTCGGCTGGCTGCATCAGCGCTGGCCGAAGACGCGGAGGTGGCTGGAATGAGCACGCTCCTCGAAGTCAGCCGCGTCAGTAAGCGGTTCGGCGGTTTGCAGGCGGTGGATCGGCTGAGTCTGACCGTCAACGAAGGCGAGATCCTCGGTCTGATCGGGCCAAACGGTGCCGGCAAATCGACCGTGTTCAACCTGATCAACGGCGTTTATCCGCCGGACAGCGGCAAGGTTTTTTTCGCCGGGCAAGATATCACGGGCGGCCCGCCTTACCGCGTCTGCGGCCACGGCATCGCGCGAGCCCACCAAATCGTGCAACCGCTCGGCGGACTGAGCGTGCTCGACAACTGCACCGTCGGCGCCTGCTTCGGCCGGGAGGGACTGCCGCTCGCCGCCGCTCGCAAAGTGGCCCGCGAGGTCGTCGAGATGATCGGGCTTGGCGACCGTTCCGAGATGCTGGCGGGCTCGCTGACCACCGCCGGCAAGAAACGGCTTGAACTCGCGCGCGCGCTATCGGCGCGGCCGCGCCTGCTGCTGCTCGACGAGGTGCTCGCCGGCCTCAATCCGACCGAAACAGAAGCCATGATCGAGACCGTGCGCAAGATTCGCGCAAGCGGTATCGCCATTCTGATGATCGAGCACATCATGCGCGCGGTCATGAGCCTGTCGGACCGCATCGTCGTGCTCAATCTCGGCGCCAAACTCGCCGAAGGGTCGCCACAGGAGATTGCCGACAACCCGGACGTGATTGCCGCTTATCTTGGCGATTCCAAATTGCTTAGCGCAGCGGAGAAGCCGGCGTGACCGATACCTTGCTGCAAGTCGATGGCCTCGAGGCTGGTTACGGCGACGTCCAGGTGCTCTGGGGCGTCTCGCTCAAGGTCAAGCGCGGCAGCATGACGACGCTGCTAGGCGCCAACGGCGCCGGCAAGACAACCAGTCTGCGAGCGATTACTGGCGCTTTGCGCCCGCACGGCGGCAAGGTTGTATTTGGCGAAGAGGACGTCACCTGGCTGCCCGCGCACGCCAAAGCGGCACGTGGCTTGGTGCTGGTGCCCGAGGGGCGGCAGCTGTTTGCCAATATGACCGTGGAAGAGAATCTGGAAATGGGCGCTTACTCACACCGCGCCCGCCGGTGCTTCAATACCCAGCTCGAACAAGTCTACGGCCTGTTCCCGCGGCTGAAGGAGCGGCGCGATCAAAAGGCGGGGACTTTCTCCGGCGGTGAACAGCAGATGCTGGCGATCGCGCGCGGCCTGATGGCGGCTCCGGAAATCCTGATCATCGACGAGTTATCGCTCGGTCTCGCCCCGGTTGTGGTGCAGCAACTGGCGGAAACGCTAAAGGCGCTCAAGGCGGGGGGCGTGACTGTCCTACTGGTCGAGCAGAACCTGCATCTGGCGTTGGCGCTCAGCGATTATGCCTATGTGATCGCGGAGGGCCGCTCCTTCCTCGAGGGACCGAGCGCGGAAGTCGCGGCCAAACCGGAAATCCGCCAAGCCTATTTGGGGCTCTAGATCCGATATTGTCGGTTCGTTCGCCGCCGCCAGCGCGCGGCGCCCACTTGCCGTTTTGACGGTTAAATGTCAGGGTCACTCATCGAAAAACAAACAAGAATCCTTAATTCAACGAACCGTACCGGAGGAAAATTCAATGCGTAAATGGCTACTCGCGGCGGCTGTGGCCGCCGTTATCGCTGCGCCGGCCACCGCCATGGCCCAGGCCCCGATCATCATCAAATTCAGCCACGTCGTGGCCAACGACACGCCGAAGGGCAAGGGTGCGCTCAAGTTCAAGGAGCTCGCCGAGAAATACACCAACGGCAAGGTCAAGGTCGAAGTCTATCCGAATTCGCAGCTCTTCAAGGACAAGGAAGAGATCGAAGCACTGCAGCTTGGCTCGGTGCAGATGCTGGCGCCATCGACCGCCAAGTTCGCCCCGCTCGGCGCCAAGGAATTCGAAGCGCTCGATCTGCCTTGGCTGTTCAAGGACGACGCGACCTACGACAAGGCGATGAAGGGCGCGGTCGGCAAGTATCTGTTCAAGAAGCTCGAGAGCAAGGGCATCACCGGCCTCGCGTATTGGGACAACGGTTTCCACATGGTTTCGGCTAACCGGCCCCTGCTCAATCCGGCGGATTTCCAGGGCATCAAGATGCGCATCTCGGGATCCAAGATCGCCGACCGGTATTTCCGCGACGTCGGCGCGATCCCGCAGATCATGGCGTTCTCGGAAGTCTATCAGGCGCTGCAGACTGGCGTGGTCGACGGCTGCGAAAACACGCCGTCGAATTATCTGACGCAGAAGTTCCACGAAGTGCAGAAGCACATCACCGTTTCCTATCACGCGCATCTACAATATGCGGTGATCGTCAACACCAAGTTCTGGAACGGTCTGCCGCCGGATATCCGCAAAGAACTCGACAAGGCGATGGACGAGGCGACCGACTACACCAATTCAATCGCGCAGAAGGAAAACTCCGACGCGCTGGCGGCGATCAAGGCCTCCGGCAAGACGACGCTCCACTATCTGACGCCCGAGCAAAAGTTGGCTTGGCAAAAGGCGATGCAGCCGACCTACACATGGGCCAAAGGCCGCGTCGGCCAGGAAGTGCTCGACCTGTTGGCCAAGGAGCTGGACATTAAGATGAACTGACGGTCGGTTTTGATTAGCCAACAATAAGAAGAACGGCCGGGGGTTTGGAGCTCCCGGCCGCATTTGTTCCAGACTGGGGGAATCGCGCGTGCTCAAGAGGCTCAATCGAGCGCTCGACCATTTGGAAGAGTGGCTCATCGCGACGCTGATTGCAGCGGCGACAGTGTTGATTTTCGTTGCCGTGCTGCATCGCTATGGCACCGGCATATCGATCAATCTATCGAAATGGGCGGACGCGCACGGTGTGCCCATTGTACCCTGGGTCCTCAAAGACATTTATCTCTGGCTCGCGTCCCTGGACTTGTCCTGGGCGCAGGAGCTCTGCATCTACATGTTCATCTGGATGGCGAAGTTCGGCGCCGCTTACGGCGTACGGACGGGTATCCATGTCGGCGTCGACGTTTTCGTCAATATGCTTCCCGCGGCGTCGCGCAAGCGGGTCGTCGTCTTCAGCCTGCTCTGTGGTGCGTTGTTCACCGGTATCGTTGCCGTGTTCGGCGGCTCGTTCGTCGAAGAAATGTTCAAGACCGGTCAGCAGTCGAACGATCTCGAATGGCCGATGTGGGCGATATATCTGACGCTGCCGCTCGGCTCCGGCCTGATGTGCTTCCGCTTCCTGCAGGTCGCCTGGTGGTTTTACTGGACCGGCCAATTGCCGCACCACGACGCAGCCCATGTGGACGGCATCGAAGCCGATGCCTTGCATCCCGCCGACATTGCCAGGCGCGAGAAGCGCGATAGTGAAAGCAGCCCGCTCGGGCTCATTTTGATCCTGGCGCCGCTTTTGATCGTGGCGATCTGCGTGGCGCACGCCACCGGGTTCATTGTGCTGCCGCAGGGTATGCGCGCGGTCATTATGTTCGTCCTGCTGCTCGCGCTGATGCTCACCGGCATGCCGGTGTCGATCTCGCTCGGCCTGACCGTACTCACCTTCATGTTCACGCTGACCGACGTGCGAACCGAATCGGTCGCGCTGAAGCTGTTTACCGGGCTGGAAAGCTTTGAGATCATGGCGATCCCGTTCTTCATCCTGGCCGGCGGCTTCCTCACGCATGGCGGCGTCGCGCGGCGCATGATCAGT
>Ga0335082_10008550_pt1 | contig 11120 bp, 5 predicted proteins | sample Lox_Sample_41_FD_206718 | JGI IMG/M metagenome (GOLD analysis project Ga0335082, IMG submission 206718) | Soil microbial communities from Loxahatchee National Wildlife Refuge, Florida, United States - Lox_Sample_4.1 | ecosystem: Environmental > Terrestrial > Soil > Wetlands | place: USA: Florida... | reverse complement strand
AAGCCGCCGCTCGGGTCCGTCGCCGCCGCGGCCCCCTACCGGTGGCGCAGGACGGTGCGCTTCGCAACTCGAGTGAGCGGCGCTCAGCGATAGCGCGTCTCGACCACCGGTTTGCCGCTCAGCGCCTTCCACATTCCCGGCGCCTGCATGGCGCACAATACGGTTGCCACGGTGAAACCGATGGGCAGCTCGTACCACGCCAGACCGTAGGCGGGTCCGAAGCGGCACAGCCGCCACCAGCTTTTCAGCAAGGCGACCAGCACGAAGACCGGAATCGCCGCATACCCGAGCCGCACCAGCCAAGCGAGGCGTGCCTGCGACGCCACCTGACGCACCGCGATGGTGGCCCAGCCGGCGTTGCGTGACACTTCGTTCTCGAACGCCCAACCGCCGTAGGCGTGTACCACCCGCGCCTCCGGATCGAACCAAAGAATTCCGTGGGCGGCGAGGATTGCGCCGGCATGCAGAGCCATGACGAAGGGATTGGCACTCGTCGGGAACGGATGCGCCAACAGCACAGCGCGCCGGAATGCGACGTTGTTGTTCGAGATGTACCGCGTCGCACCCGCACCGCCGCGATCGACGTAAGCCCGCGACAGCAACGAGAACGTCCGCTCCATTAAACTCGCGCCGCCATAGACAGTCCGCCCGCTGACCACGCTCGCTTCGGGATGGTCCGCCATGGTCTCCATCATGCGTTCCAACCATTGCGGATCGGGAATGCAGTCGGCGTCGAGAAAGACCACGACGTCGCCGCGCGCCAGCCGCACCCCTTCGTTTCTGAGCGCCAGCGAATCCGGCGTCGCGCAGAACACCACCTGGACGTCCCTCAAGATCGTCGCCAGATCCGCCGGCACCTGCTGCCGGAAGCGTGTGCTTTCGACGACGATATGCTCGACGCTACCGCTGTAGGTCTGGCGTGACAGGGCGTGCAACGCCGCGCGCAAGCCTGCGTAGGTGGCGCCCTCTCCCGCAGCGTAGTCGGCTACCACGATGACCGTCACCAACGGCTTCAACTCGCCACCTTCGGCACCCACTCGCAGTCATGAAAACACGAATGAGCAAAAACACAAAGCATTTGGGAGGATGCGATGAAGTCGGTGACTGCGGTTGCGCTCTTCACGATTCCGGGGCATGTGTTGCCGCCATGGGGAGTTGCCGTTCCAACCCGACACCAGATCGCCAGCACGTCCGCTAGGTCTCTTTGCTTCGACACCTGCCGATCATGGCGTCACTCGTCAAACCAGGCTCGGGATCGGGAGAGGGCGGTCGCACGCGTCCCCCATCGTCGATCCTCGATCATGCCAACCTCCCGGAGGATCCCGAGGTGGGGCGGCTGCGCCGCCAAGGCAACGTCTGGGACTGGGACGAGCATCGCGCCGGCTACGAGCTCGCGGCGCGACGGGCGATGACGCTCGTCGGCGACCTGAAGACGCTTCGCGGACTGGAAGGCGCGTTCGCGCGCGGCCTCTTCGCCGTGGCCACCTCCGCGGACGAAGATCATTTCGCCGTTCGCACGGCCGCCGGCGAGAGTGGCGTATACAAATGGCCGACCGTGCCGTCCGCCGAGGAATCGAGAGACGTTGTCGTGATTGGGGCATTCCTTGGTGCCAAGCGCGACGGGGAGAGTGTGCTCGAACCTGAGGATATCCCAATGGCGGTGCGGCGTGCACTGATCCTGCAACGCAATGTGCCGGTTCTGGCTTTCATGATTGGGGAGCGCGGGCTGATGTCGCAGCGCTTCCAACTGCGCCCCGAGTCCTTTGAGCGACTGTTGTCCAAGGGCTCGGCGCTGGACGCATCGCCGGACGACGTCCACCTCACCCCGCGGCTGCTCCTGCTGGCGCCCAAAGATCTGAGCGCCCGGTTCAAGGATCTGTTCCTCCAACTCAATGCATCCGCGCGTGGTGGGCGGTACGCGTGGCTCCAGTTCGTCCGCCGCGCCTATGGCGCCTGGAAGCGGTAACGGTGGTGCACGCGGTGGCGACGCGGGCGGGCACCGTCGACGGCTGCTTGCGCAGATCGCTGTCCTGGCGCCGCTACCGACCTCGACGCCAACGTGGTTGAGCAAGTGCTGATGACTGGGCGCTTGTCGCGACCGATTTTCGGCCGGACCTCTACCGACACCCCGCCACCGCCTGGTTCACCGCTGCAACGATTTCGTCCACAGTAACTGGGTCGCTTGCATCGGAACCGCCGGCCGCGCAGGTGGAGGGCCTCGCGCCGAGCGCGATGTGCACCAGCCGCACGATCTCGTCGACCGTGACCTCGTGGTTGCCGTCACAGTCGCCAACACAGGCTGCGGCGATCCTTGCCGCACACGCGTCACCAACTCCGTCGCCGTCGGTGTCCGCCTGCGTGACGTTGGGCACATCCGGGCAGTTGTCAAACGGATCGGGGATCTCATCGCCGTCGCGATCGGCTGCCGCCGCCACCAGGAGGTCGCGCCGGCACAAGATGCCGCTGCCGCAATCGGCGTCCACCAGACACACCGCACCGGCTGCAGTCGAGTTCGCAGCGGTCTCCCGCCGTGCTGGCAGCGCCGGCGCCGCAGGGCTGTCTGCGCACCGGCCGGCTCCGGTAAACACCACGCCGCCGGCATCCTGCGCCGCCAGCGGCTGCGCCAACCGCTGGAAGCCTTGGCCTGCATCGTTGCAACGCGCCGGAGCGGTGCAGTCCGCATCGGTCCGACAGCTCCCCTGCAACTCACGGCACGTCCCTCTCGCCGGTGTGCCCGACACCGGCTGACAGAAGTGATCGCTTCCGCACGCGCCGCTGATGCTGGGATTGCAATCGGTGCCGAGGTCGAGGACGCATCCGCCCGGCGGGAGAAAGCAGCTGCCGGCTCCACAGTCGCGATCACCGGCGCACGCCTCCCCGGAGTTGGTGCAGATGCCCGCCGCCACCGCGCCGATGACCGTGAGCGCCTCGACATGCACGACGGCACCGACCGCGCGTGTGCGCGCATAACGCCGCATCCCACGGGCCGCAGACCGCAACGGTACCAGGCCGTTGACGTGGCGGACATTGAAGGTTTGCAGCACCAGATCGTTGGCGTCGCCGTCGCCGTTGAGGTCCTCGCCTTGATCGGGCTCGAAGGTGAGAAACTTCACCGTGTCGTTGAGCACCCGGTAGGGGACGCGCGGGTCACAGGCTTCGAGCTGGCAGGGGCGCACCGCCTGGCCAGTGCTGATCACCCGACGCGCAACGAGGTCATACACCTGCAACACGTCGTCGGCGGTGTCGCCATCGCCATTCAAATCGCTGCCGCCCTGCGCCGCCTCGCGTGTCCGAAATGCCACCAAGGTGCTGCCCAGCACGAAGTCTTCCGCTGCTTGACCGGTGTTGGACAGCGCGCCGGTGTCGGCGTCGTACACCTGCAGAACCCGATCGTCCCGGTCGCCGTCCCCATTCAGGTCGGCGCCCTGCGCCGCTTCGGGCGTGAGCAACGCCACCTGCGAGCCCGACAGGCCGATGCGATCAGCCGCTTGACGGGTATTGATCCACTCGCCGCCATGCACCGGATGGACGTGCAACACGGTGTCGTCGCTGTCGCCGTCGCCGTTGAGGTCGACGCCGCCGTGCGCTGCCTCCGACACCAAGGCCGCGATCCACTGCGGTGAGACGGCGATCTGTGTGGCGGCCAGTCCGAGATTGGTGACCGGTTGCCCACTCTGGACGAGTTGCACGACGGAATCGCGAGCGTCACCGTCGCCGTTGAGGTCCGGTCCGGACGGACAGTTGGCGGAGGGGCCCGCGGCCTCGGGGCGCAGGAAGACGGCGACATCGCCGGCCACGGCCACACTGTCGGCGGCGCAGAAGTAGCTGACCTGCCCGTTGTGGGCGTCGAGCACCGCCAGCACCAGGTCGTTTACTGCACCGTTCCCGTCGAGATCGGCGTGCCCGTCGACGGGATCGGCGCCGCGCACATAGAGCGTCTCCGTGGAACCCTTGAGACTTGAAAACGCCACGCTTCGCCCATCGCCGGACACCGCGCCGACGGCAGCGCGGGGTTGTTGCGGTTGCGGCACGCGCATGGTCAGTCCGGTGAGCCGGTCGTGCAGAAAGACGTCTCCGCCGAGCGCGCCGCTGTTGTCCTGGGGTATCAAGCTGGCGGCGGCGGAGATCTCGACGTAACGCCCGTTGGCGGATAGGGACAACGAGGTGAGCAAGCGGGACAACTCAGGACCCGTTGCCTGTGTGCCGTCGGAGGCGAGACTGACGCGCGTGGTCAGTCCGCTGCTGCGATCACGGACGAAGGCATCGAAGCCGCCGTTGGTGTCCCCGGCCACCAGGTTGCCGGCGGCTGACGCGAAGGCCACGTAGCGACCGTCGCCGGAAAGCTGCCCCATGAATGACGGCGCGCTTGCCGGCGCACCGTCGGGGGCGTTGCTCACCACTTCGGTGGCCTGGGTTGCGCGGTCGTACACGAAGACGCCGTCGCTGCCGAAGACGCCGGTGTAACGATCATAGCTGGCGAAGCGCCCGTTGCCGGACAGGGAGCTGCCCACGAGCACTCCGGTCACGCCTCCCGGCGTGGTGCTCTCCGTGACCGCGGCGGCACGATCACGGACATAGAAGGTGAGATTGAATGCCCCCTGTTGGGTGACGAACGCCACCAGGCGGCCATCGTCGGAGATCCCGCCGGTTGCCTGCGCATCGATGGTGAACTGGGCTCCCTGCGGACTCAGGCTCACCCGCTCGGTCGTGTGTGTCAGCCGGTCGCGCACGAACACGTCCGCTGTGCCGTTGGTGTCGTCCGCAACCAGATTGCTGGCGCGGCTTGAGAAGGCGACGAACCGGCCGTCCGCGGAGATCCGCGCGGCGGACGACGGGCCGTTCGCCTCGGTGCCATCGGTGGTGATGCTGACCCGCTCGACAGCTCCCGTCAGCTGATCGAGGACGAAGATGTCGTCAGCGTTGTTCCGGTCGCCCGCCACCCAGCCATTGTCGCCGCTCGTAAAGGCGAGATAGCGGCCGTCGAAGGAGAGCACCGGATCGCTCCCCGGCCCGATTTCCCGGACCACTTGTGGGGCGCTCGCAGCTTCATCCTGGCGGAAGAATACCCGTCCCCCGGAGAGCACCAGGCTGCGGTCATTGATGACCGGCGTTGCATCCGCCGCCAAGCCGGCGGGCGGGCTGAGCTCAGTGCCGGTTCCGAGCGAGTATGCGCGCAGGAGGCTGTCGAAGACGCGGCCGTTGCCGTTGGCGTCGAAGAACCGCTGCGCCGGCTCGGATTCGAGGAACGCGGCGACGTCACCTTCGACGGCCAGGGCGGGGAAGCTGAAGGGCGGCTGATGAATGCGGACGACGGCGCGGCCCGGCGCGCCGTTGCTGCCGATCGAACGGCGCACCCCGGTGGTGCGGTCGGCGAGCAGGAGGACGTCATCGCTGGCGTCAGCGTCGCCGTTGAGATCCTTGCCATCGACGGCCTCGGCGACCACGAAGGCGGACAGCTGCCCGGTTTGCACCAATCCCTCGAGCGGTACCGGATCCTCGGCGGCGGCGCGGTACAGCACACACACGCTCGCGGGGCATGCCGCGTCGTCGCCGCACGGTTGTCCCTGCCGCTCGCCCGCCTGACAGGTCCCCGCACCAAAGCGCGGGAGCACCACCGGCCCGGTCCCGCCGCCGCTGTAGCGCGTGCGGAATTCAAACAGCGCCGGGCCGCATTCGCCGTCGGGGCAATCGGCGTCGGTGCGGCAGCGGTTGCCGGCATTGGCGCCGCCGACACAGCCGGCGGTGGCACAGGCCCCTCCAGGGCAGTCGCGTCCGTCAAAGCACGGCAGGCCCGCAACGCTGCCGCCGCTGCACTGCGTGAAGGTGGGGGCGCGCCGCGCCAGGCGCAGCACGGTGCTCGGCGCATCCGCCGATCCGAAGAAGGTTGCTTCATTGACGGCGCTGGGGTCGGCTTGCGGATCGAAGAGGGGCGGCAGCACTCCACCTTCGAGTGAGAACGAATGCAGAAAGTTGCTGCTCGGGACATGCAGCGGTCGACCGCCGCCGAGCACGGCCTCGAGACTGGTGCTGGCACGCAACAGGCGGGCAACCGGCACGCCCTGACCAACCAAGATGCCGCGCCAATCCATGGGCAGCAGCAGGTTGCCGTCGGCATCGGTGGTGAAACGTACCTCGCTCGCCGCCGCCGTGCATGGTGGTATCGGATCGCTGCACAGCGCCTGGAAGGAATTGGGCGGCGGCAGTGCGGTGAAGTGCGCGAATGTTGTGTCCGCAACGACGCCACATGTGCCGTCGATCGCGAACAACGAGTCGATGCACGCCAAGAGTCCCTCGTGCTGCTGGCAGGACATGCTGCCGAGGTCGCAGGGCAAGGGAGCCGGTGCGGCTGCAGCGGTCACGGCGATGGCCACGGGACCACTGAGCGTGCGACCATCGTCGGCAGCGTCGACGAGCCCATCCGTATTGGGGAAGCGGAAGCGCAAGCGCCGGAGACCGTCCCGCTCGCTGATCTCGACGGCGGGCGCTGTGCCGGTTTGATTGAAGGCGACACAGGTGGCATTGGCGACACCGGGGGCTGCCGCGCACGCTTGCCGCTGCGCCTCGATGTCGTCGCAGCTGGCTGCCAGCAGGACGATGTTGCGTGGACCGTTGGGAGGCGTGAAGACCAGCGTGACGACCTGATCGGTCGCCGTCGAACTGAATCCGGGCGAGGCGTCATCGCATCCCGGCTGCAGGCGAATCTCCACCGGATCGCCCGGGCCGGCAAACGGGCGATCGACGACGCCCCGGGCGCCACGAAAGGTTCGGGTGGTGCCAGGTATGATGTTGCAGGCCGCCTCGGCCGGGGCGCCGAAGAGGCACCGCACCGCCAACAACAATGCGTAGACGGCGGCCTTGCCCCGAGATGGGTGTCTGGTTGAAAGGCGCATTGTCCGGCAAGCGGACCGCGGCTCAGCAGCCGCCGACCGCATGGTTCACCGCACGCAGGATCAACGACACGTCCACCGACGTCGCCGCCGGCACACCGAGGGCGCAGCTGCTGGCCTCGCCCTGTCCGAGCGCAGCCTTCAAGAGGGTCAGGACCTCGTCGACGGCGACGTGATCATCACCGTTGCAGTTCCCGTCGCAGACCGTCGGCATCGTCGTGGGTGTCAACGTCGTTGTCGGTGTTGCGGTGAGCGTCGGAGTCAGGAAGGGGACGGCGTCGAGACTCGCCGCCCACAATCCGACGACGTCGGTTTGATCGGCGAGATAGACGACTCGACTTCCATCCGGAGTGATGCTGAAGGACACCAGGTCAACTCCCTTCGTGACCGGGCCATTCAATTTCATCGGCGCCCCATTTCCATCGATGGGAGCGACGTACAACTCCCAGACGAGGTCCGAGTCCTGATCGGCAACGTACACGACTTGACGACTATCCGGCGTGATTCGAAAGCGCGGTGCTTGCGGAAACCCGTTTGGTTGCGGTTGTGGGCCGAGAAACGTGCCACTCAATTGCATCGGCGAGCCGCTCCCGTCGATCCTGCGGCTGAACACCTGATACAGGCATCGCGGCGTCGCTTGCGGAGCAACATAGACGAAGTACTGCGAATCCGGGCTGATCTGTGAGAAGACCACCAAGGACTGTCCGCAGAGGTCCCCATTCAGCTTGACGGAGGCGCCGCCGCCGTCGACCGGTACCGAGTAGAACTCTGCCTTGCCGAGAACCTCCTGGTCGGCCGTGTACACGACACGACGACTGTCCCCGCTGATCGAGAACGGTTCAAGTCCCAAGGGATGATGCACCCCCGTTCCTCCGTCGACGATCGGTCCATTGAGCTTGGCGGGGGTTGATCGTTCGTCCAACGGCACACTGTAGATCTCGGTCTGCGCAGTTTGCAGGTCCGACGCGTCATAAATCGCGTGTGTCGCGTCGGGCGTGAGCCGGAAGAACGTGGAAAATTTGGTGGGCAAAAGCTGGCCGATGTCGACCGGGCTGGCGCTGCCGTCGATCGGCACGCTGTACAGATCATCAACGAGGTAGAAAACGCGACGCCCGTCCGGGGCAATGACGAAACCCTGGGCGACGCCGCTTCCGGGGTTCAAGGGACCATTGAGCTTGACGGGCGCAGCTGTACCGTCGACCGGGACGCTATAGAGATCGAACGTTTGATCGATCTCGCTGCCGGTGAGGTAGACGACACAACGACTGTCCGGGCTGACCACGAAGTAGAAGTCTACGTCGGTATCGGGAGCCAAGGGCCCGCTCAGTTTGATCGCCGCGGCGCTGCCGTCGGCCAGGACGCTGTAGAGGGCGAACCTTCCGGAATCGTCCTGAGCGCGGTACACCACGCGCAGACCATCGGGGCTGTATGCGAAGCCCGGCGATTCGATTACGCCGTTGCTGAAGCCGCCATCCAGCCGCTCGCCGAGCTGAGTCTCCGTGGCACTCCCGTCGGATGGCACGCTGTACAGCTTCATGGATGAGGTGACGTAGACGATGCGACTGCCGTCGGGGGCAACGATGTATTGCACCACCGAATCCCCGTCGGCCAATGTGCGGTTGAGCGGCTGCGGAGGAGCGCTGCCGTCAACAAGGACGGTGTGAATTTCGTTCGCGCTCTGACCCTGCCGACGAATACTGTACGCGACGCGTTGGCCGTCGGGGCTAAACACAAAGCTGTTCACCGGCTGGTAGATGTCGCTCCCACCGCTGAGCCGATAATTGGCGGGGGCCGGTCCGGTCGCCGTGAGGGTCGCCAGGCTCGGCGCACCCCCTGCAGCCTCGAAGACGTAGACTTTGCCGCTGTTCTGGCCCCCGCCGTTGCCACCGCTTTCACCGTCGAAGCCAAAGGCGCTGACGATCACCCGGTTGTGTGCCACTTCACCGTCTTTCGCACACAGCCGCGTGCCGTCTCGTCCGGAGAACACATAGCCCTTCCCAGCTTGCGCGCCGGCAGGCCCGGAGTGCATCGGCGCCCCGACGAGCACGTCGTCGCAGCCATTGCCGTCGCCGGCATTTCCGACGGCCCGTGTCGCAAAGGCCATCGAGGTCGTCAGCGTGGTGATCGCGACAACCGCGAATGGGTGAGCAAACACATTCATTCTTCTCCCCCTTTGTTGTCACTGTTTGGCCTGGAAGTCCTGCTTGGTGCAAACACTTGCCCATGCATCCTCGCATCGATCGGGCTTCACCCATGGTTGACGAGGTGCATGCTGAGTGTGAGGCGTTCCGCACAGTTGAGCCGTGAGTGTGCAGGAATCTGCACAACGCACGACGACATCGGCGATCCGCCGCGCGCGGCGGCTGCGATGTCTTGCTCCTTCCTCAGCAGCGCGCCGACGAACGGGATGTGCGCTATCGATCTTCTGGAGCACCTGTGCCGCTACGTGTTACTGGCGGGGTGGGGGCGATGCGAACACGCCGTGCCGCCGCCTTTAGAGACTGGTGAGTCCAAGGTCTCGTTTGCTACTAAATCTCGCGAAATTCTAAGGCGCGCTCCGGCGGCTCCCTGCGCCGCCCCGGTAGACGGCTGCCATGTCGTCGGGGAGGGGAGCCTGCACCGGCAGGCTTGGCGCCAAGCTGGTAGCGCGCGGTTTCAACCGCCGCGCGGCACTCGGGCCGCCAGCCTGTCGCCGCCTTATTCGAGATTCTGTATGCCCGCGATGCTGCGCAACAACACGCGCACGAGGTCGGCCTGCGAACGAACCCCCACTTTTTCAAAGACCTGCTTGAGCGTCCATCGCACTGTACCAACCGTGATTTCCAGCTGCTCAGCGATGTCGGCCGTACTGGCTCCGGCGAGCAGTTGTGCCGCCACTCGGCCTTCGGCGGCCGTCAGCCCGTAGACACGCGGCAGGACGCCCTCAAGCGATTCGGGCGTGCGTTCTGGGTCGGTAATGAACACGATTGCGCGGCGTGCGTCTTGCGCGAGAAGTCGAGGTTCGATCCGCAATGGCGCTACGAGCACCACGAACGGACGGCGGTGGGACGGGCGCGGCACGCTCAGCCAGCCGCCCAGGGGCTGTAAGCCGGTCTCCCCGCACGCGCTGGCAATCAGCTTGCGGAGCGCCGCTGCGGCCGGCGGGTGAGCCGCCCAGAGTCCGTCGCGCCGCACGGCGAGCCCGTCGTTTGCGTCGAGTATAGACTTGGCTGCAGTGTTGTATGACAGCAGCGATGCAGCCGCATCAAGCATCATCACGCCGGCGGCGAGGCGGTCGAGGGCGGCGTGCGCGGACGCACGGTCCAGTTCGAGGCCGCGAATGCGCTGCTGCACGGCCACTGCGCGTTGAAGGTGAGGCGTCAGCGTCCGCAACAGAGCGAGTTCCTCGGGGGAAGGGGACGGTTTGCCGATCTTCCGGGCGAGCAGCACGAAGGCCCGCAGGGATTGCTCCATGAATACGCAAGCGCCGGCGTGGTGCAGGACTCCCCAGACGGGCATCAGAAACTCGTTGTAGAAGGCCGTGCGCATGACCTCGCGATCCGGCACCAGCGCCTCGCCCACGTCGATGGCGCCGGTGCGGAGCGTCGGTGCCGCCGCCTGCATGAACACGTTGTGCGCGGCCCAGTACCGGTCGTAGTCGGCGTACGAGCTGGCATCGCCGCCGAATCGGTATTCGACCGCTTCCCGGTGTTGCGCGAGGTCGTATACCGTGAAATGGGCCATCTCACTGTCGGTGGCCTTGGCCAAGCGCTCCAGCAACCCCGGCCATCCTGTCGGGTCCGTCGCCGCCGCGTAGATCAAGTCGATCAACGCAAGGGCGTGCACCTCACCATTGCGTGGAAATCGGTCGATCCGACGTGCCACGAGAAAAGCCCTTTCGGGCTGAGTATCACAGCGGTCGAGGAGAGGAAACGCCCATCAACGGTTGGAGTTCCTCCCATTTGAGGGGTGACAGGCAACTTGCGTCTGTGGTAGACGCGACCGCAATTTTCGCGTGGTTCGGCCACGCATGGACAAGTGACAACGGAGGCGAAATGAAGCGTTTTGTTGCCGTGGCGATTGGGCTCATGGCCTTTGCGGTAGGACTCCGCACTGCTGCGGCCGAGTCAGCTACATTGATCGGAGACACGTATTCGAAATCGACGGCGCTTGGCTCGAACTTCGGGAACGCCGCATCGCTGGTCGTGCAGGGGCCGCCGGCGACCATCGCCGTGGCGAATGCCTTCTTGCAGT
>Ga0335082_10008549_pt1 | contig 11121 bp, 7 predicted proteins | sample Lox_Sample_41_FD_206718 | JGI IMG/M metagenome (GOLD analysis project Ga0335082, IMG submission 206718) | Soil microbial communities from Loxahatchee National Wildlife Refuge, Florida, United States - Lox_Sample_4.1 | ecosystem: Environmental > Terrestrial > Soil > Wetlands | place: USA: Florida... | reverse complement strand
ACGGGTCGCTGCCGTTCCGCAACCAAGTGGCGCAGCGCGACTGCACCCAGGTGCAACGGCTGCGCGCCGCCGGCGCCATCGTCGTCGGCAAGACCAACGCGCCAGAGTTCGGCTACACGGCGATCACCAAGAACCTGGTCTACGGAGTCACGCGCTCGCCATGGAACCTGCAGCACTCGCCCGGCGGATCGAGTGGGGGGTCGGCGGCTGCCATGGCGGCCAACGTCCTGCCGCTGGTGACCGCCAGCGACGGCGGCGGCTCGATTCGCATTCCGGCCAGTTTCACCGGCACCTTCGGGTTGAAGACGTCGTTCGGCCGCATCCCACGCGGTCCGTTCGCGCATTGGGACTACGGCGACACCGCGGTGGCCGGCCCGCTCACCAAGACGGTCGAGGACGCCGCGCTCTTCCTCGATCAGGTCGTCGGTACATCGCCGCACGACCCGAACAGCCTGCCGCACCCCGGCCTCGCCTACCTCGGCGCCGTGCGCAGCCCGCTGCCACACAAGCTACGCATCGCCTACTCGCCGGATCTTGGCTACGCCGTCGTGCAGTCGGACATCGCCGCCGCGGTCGAAGCCAACGTCAAGGTGTTCGAACAGCTCGGACATTTCGTCGAGCAGATTCACGGCGGTCCCCCGCAGCTCGGCCGCGACTGGGCGATCCTCGGCGCCTTCGAGCTGGCCTCACAGCTCTATCCGCTCCTGCCCGAGCACGAAGCGAAGTTCGGCCGCGGCTTCATCACCGGCATCAAGTACGGCTGGCAGATGACCCCGGAGCTGTGGGGAAAGGCGGCGCAGCTGCGCGCCCAGCTCAACCAGTGGTGCGCCGAGATCTTCGACCGCTTCGATCTGCTGGTGACCCCGACGGTGCCGCACGATCCGCCGCCGGCTGGCGGGCCCTTCCCGTCGGAAACCGAAGGCCGCCCGCAGATCCTCGCCGGTGTCGCTTCGTTCACGATCCCCTTCAACCTCTCCTGGCATCCCGCCGCCACGGTGCGCGTCGGCTTGTCGCGCCAGAAGCTCCCGATGGGCATGCAGATCGTCGGACCGCGACACCACGACGATCTCGTCCTGCAAGCCGCACGCGCCTTCGAGCGCGAACGGCCGTGGCACCCACAGTGGCCGACGACGTGGTAGTCAGGATCGCGCGCCCTCATGTCGGCACCGTCAAGCCCGCTCGCCGTTTTCGCCGCTGATCTCTTCCGCGGCAAGACCGCGCTGGTCACCGGCGGCGGTCGCGGCATCGGCCGGGCCATCGCGCTGGGCTTCGCGCGCCTCGGCGCCAACGTCGTCATCGCCAGTCGCAAGCCGGAAAACCTCGAGCCCACCGCCGCGGAAATTGAGGCCCTCGGCGTCCCGTGCCTGGCCATCCCGACGAACATTCGCGAGACCAAGCAGGTCGATGCGCTGGTGCGCCAGACGCTCGAACGCTTCGGTGCCATCGACAGTCTGATCAACAACGCCGGGGGGCAGTTCCCGGCACGGCCGAGCGAGATCAGCGACCGCGGCTGGCGCGCCGTCGTCGACCTGAACCTCAACGGCACGTGGAACCTGTGTAGCCGCGTCGGGCCGCACATGCTGCAGCGCCGTACCGGCTCCGTCGTCAACATCGTGCACATCTACTCATACGAACGCGGCGCCCCTGCCTTCGCGCACTCCGGCGCCGCGCGTGCTGGCGTCGTCAACCTGACCCGCTCGCTGGCGTTCTACTGGGCCCGTCACGGTGTGACCATCAACGCGCTGGCGCCCGGCACCGTGTCGACCCGCGGCGTCCGTGAGGAAGAGTTCAGCCGCGCCGACCAAAGTGACTACGAGGCCTTCGCGACCCAGGACATCCCCGCCCACCGGCTCGCCGAGCCCGACGAGGTCGCCGCCATCGTCCTCTTCCTGTGCTCGCCGGCGGCGCGCTACATCAACGGGGCATCGCTCATCGCCGACGGCGCGCTGTCGCTGGCGCGTTGGACCGACATGTGGGATCCCGAGACGCTGTGATCGGGCACAAGGAGACCGCGGCATGACAGGGCAGGCTCACGCATCGCATCACGATTCTTTCGCACCGGAGCACCTCGTCGACCTGACGCGTTACCCGGTCCTCGATCCCGCCAGCCCGGCGATGCAGAACGTGCTGCGCTGGGCCCGCGCCCAGTTGGCGGCCACCGGCGCGTGCGAGGTCTCGGATTTCCTCACTGCGGACGGCTTGGCCGCCGTGATCGCCGACGCGGACGCGTTGGCCCCGCAGGCCTACCGCAGCAGCGGCATCGGTACCGCCTACCTCGAAGTGCCCGACTTCACCTTACCCGAGGATCACCCGCGCCGCGCCTTGGGTCCCTACTCGGTCGGCGTCATCGCCTACGACATGTTCCCACCGGCATCGCCGCTGCGCCGCCTGTACGAGTGGCAGCCGTTGATGGATTTCATCGGGGCGGTGCTGCAGCGCGGCCCGCTGCATCGCTATGCCGATCCGCTCGGGGCTTTGAACCTCGCCGTCATGGGCGACGGCGACGAGCTGCAGTGGCACTTCGACCAAACCGACTTCGTCGTCTCGCTGGCGATTCGCGACGCCGACGAGGGGGGTGACTTCGAGGTCGTGCCGCGCATCCGCAGCGCCACCGACGAGCGCTACCCGGAGGTGCGGCGGGTGTTCGACGGCGCGAGCGACGCCATCGTGCATCTGCCGATGACGCCGGGCACGTTGCTGATCTTCGAAGGGCGCTACTCGCTGCACCGCGTCAGCCCCATCCGCGGCGCCACGCCGCGGCTCGTCGGCCTGCTCGCCTACGACACCAAGCCGGGCACGCGCAGCACCGAGGTCCTACAGCTGTCGCGGTATGGGCGCACCAAGTAGCAACGCGTCGACCCGCACCGAGGACGATGCCTTCGGTGCGCTCACCCTGCCCGCGGATGCCCTCTACGGCATCCACACGGCGCGCGCCGTGCAGAATCTGCGCTTCTCGTCCCGCACCCTCGGCACCTGCCCGCCGTATGTTCGCGGCCTCGCCATGGTGAAGCGCGCCGCGGCACGCGCCAACCGCGAGGCCGGCGGGCTGGACGCGCCGTGCGCCGACGCCATCGACGCGGCGACCGCTTCGTTGCTTGCTGGCGACTACCTCGCCCACTTCCCCGCCGATCTCCTGGGCGGCGGCGGCTCGATCGGCGTGCACATGAACGTGAACGAGGTCGTCGCCAATCTGGCCAACGAGCACCTCGGCCGGCAACGCGGCGAGTACGTCCCGGTGCACCCCGTGCAACACGTCAGCGCCTCGCAGTCCACCGCCGACGTCTGTCATACGGCGTTGCGGCTGGCGATGCTCGATCAATGGGCGGCATTGCAGCAGACGCTCGACGGCGTCGTCATGGCACTGCACGACAAGGCCAAGGCCTTCGCACCGATCACGACGTTGGCGCGCACCTGCCTGCAAGACGCCATGCCCGCTTCGCTGGGGCTGCTCTTCGGCGGCTACGCCGCGCTGCTGGAACGGCGGACGGCGGCGCTGGCACACGCCATCGACGCGCTGCACGCGGTCGCCCTCGGCGGCACGGTCATCGGCACGGGCGACGGTGCTTCGCCGCGCTATCGCGAGCGCATCATCCCCATCCTAGGCGAGATCGCTGCCCGCCCGCTGCGCCCGCGCACCGACCCGGCGGATGCGCTGCAGAACAGTGACGACGTCGCCGCCGTATCGGCACAGCTCGCCTTGCTGGCGCAGGCGCTGATCAAGATCGCCCAGGACCTGCGCCTGTTGAGCTCGGGGCCCGCCGGCGGTTTCGGCGAGCTCACCGTCCCCGCCGTGCAAGCCGGGTCGAGCTTCTTCGCCGGCAAGGTCAACCCGGTGATTCCGGAGACGCTGCTGCAGTGCGCCTTCCAGGTGCTCGGCTGCGACCGCGCCGTGCAAGCAGCCTGCGAGCATGCCGAGCTCTACCTCAACGTCTTCGACGGGCTCGCGGCGGTGAACGTGCTCGATGCCATCGATATGCTGACCCGAGCGATCGATCGGTTTACAACACATTGTGTGCGCGACATCCGCGCCAACGAGGAACGCTGCCGCGCGTTGGCCGGGCTCGGACGACCTCGATGACGGAGCCGTCGATAGATGCGCCGCGCCTCGAATGGGCCCGCACCTGGTTCCGCACACCGAAGCGGCTGTACATCGACGGCGGCTGGTGCGACGCCGGCGGTGACGAGCCTCACCAGGCCATCAACCCGGCCGACGGAACACCGCTGGCCGCGGTTCGCCACGCTGCACCCGCCGACGTCGACCGCGCCGTTGCCGCAGCCCGCAACGCCTTCGCCGACGTGCGCTGGCGCGGCCTGCCACGCCGCGAGCGCGCTCGGCGGCTGCAACGCATTGGCGACGTGGTGCGCACCCACCGCGCCGAGTTGGCCACGCTCATCGCGCTCGAGAACGGCAAGCTCTACCGCGAAGCCTACGACGACGACATGCCGGACACCGCCGACGTGTTCGACTACTACGCCGGCTGGACCGACAAGTTGTACGGCGAGACTTGCCCGGTCGACGGCGCCTTCGTCAACTACACCGTGCGCGAGCCGGTCGGCGTGTGCGCGCTCATCGCACCGTGGAACTTTCCGCTGCTCCTGGCGGCGTGGAAGCTGGCGCCCGCCCTGGCCATGGGCAACACCGCCGTGCTCAAGCCGTCGCCGTATACACCGTTCTCCCTCATCCGCTTCTGCGAGCTGCTGCACGAACAGGCGGACCTGCCGCCGGGCGTCGTGAACCTGGTGTTGGGCGACGCGCGCGTCGGTGAAGCGCTGACGCGGCACCGCGGCGTCGACAAAGTCTCCTTCACCGGCAGCACCGCGGTGGGTCGCGACATCCTGCGCGGCGCGGCGGATTCCAACTTGAAGACCGTCAGCCTCGAGCTCGGCGGCAAGTCACCGAACATCGTGTTCGACGACGTGCCCGACTTCGACTTCGCCGTGGCCCGTTCGTTCCAGCTGATGTTCGCGCAGAAGGGCGAGAAGTGCTCCGAGCCGACGCGCTTCCTGCTGCAGCGCGGCATCTACGACGCCTTCGTGCAGCGTCTGGTCGAACGCGCCGAGGCCATCGTGTGCGGCGACCCGTTCGACCCGCGCAGCGAGCAGGGGCCGCAATGCCATCGCGCTCAGTTCGAGAAGGTCCTCGGTTACATCCAGATCGGCCGCGACGAGGGTGCTCGCCTGCGCGCCGGCGGCGGGCCGGACACCCGCGGCCGCAACGCCGCCGGCTTTTACGTGCGGCCGACAATCTTCGACGAGGTGCAGCCGCACATGCGCATCGCGCGCGAGGAGATCTTCGGGCCGGTGTTGTCGGTGCTGCCGTTCGATGCGGAGGCCGACGCCGTTCGCCTTGCCAACGACGGCGACTACGGTTTGGCGGCCGGAGTGTGGACCGCCAACGTCGGCCGCGCCCACCGCGTCGCCAATCAGATCGAAGCCGGGATGGTCTTCATCAATCGCTACGGTTGCTACGACTTCGCCAGCCCGTTCGGCGGCTTCAAGCAAAGCGGCTGGGGCAAGGAAATGGCGCGCGATTCGCTCCACGCGTACACGCGCCTGAAGTCGATCTGGGTACAGCTGTGAGTCAGCTGGGCGCGGCGTGGTGAACCACGCGATGGGCGAGCTCGTGCTGCGTGCCGCCACCGCGGCGGATACCGAAGCGCTGGTCACCTTCACGGCTGACGTCCTGCGCCATCAGGACGCCGCCGAGCCCGACCCGTTGATCGCCGGCTGGACGAGCGACTTGATGCGTGGTCAGCACCCGAGCTTCACACCGGAGGACTTCTTCCTCGTCGAAGATCGTGAAACCCGCACCATCGTCTCGTGCCTGTGCCTCATCGCGCAAACCTGGTCGTACGGCGGCATCCCCATCGCCGTCGGGCAGGTGGAGATGGTCGGCACGCGTCCGGACCATCGCGGGCTGGGCTTGGTGCGGCGGCTCTTTACCGCCCTGCACGAACGCAGCGCCGCGCGCGGCCTCGACCTGCTGGCTATCGATGGCGTGCCCTGGTTCTACCGTCAGTTCGGCTACGAGATGGCCTTGGCGTTGCGCGGCGAGATCAGCATCGAAGCCGCCCGGGTCGCGTCGCCGACGCCGGCGCCGCCGTACCGGGTGCGCCCGGCGCGCGACGGCGATCTGCCCTTCATCGCAACGACGGCCGAGCATGCGAGTCAACGGTACGTGGTCACATGCCCCCGTAGCGACGCACTCTGGCGGCACGAGTTGAACGGCCCTAGCTCGGGCAATCCCATTCGTCGCGCGCTGCAGGTGGTGGATACGGCCAGCGGCCGACCGGTCGGTTTTCTCGTCCACCCACCGCGTCTGTGGGGATCGGCATTGGCGCTCACTCAGTACGAGGTGAGCAAGGGCTCGTCGTGGGATGCCATCACACCGAGTGTGCTCGCCCATCTTCGACGCGCCGGGGAGACATATGCACGGGATCCGGCAACCTCGCTTCAGCGCATCGGCCTGTGCCTGGGGACGGCGCACCCGTGCTACGCGGCGGTCGAATCGCTGCAGCCACGCGACGAAGGGGCTTACGCGTGGTACCTGCGCGTCATGGATCTCCCCGCCTTCCTGCGGCGCGTCGCACCGGTGCTGGAGCGCCGCCTCGCGACCTCGCCGTTCGCGGCATTCAGCAGCGACCTGCGCCTCAGCTTCTACCGTGACGGCCTGCGGCTGAGCTTCGAGGCTGGACGTCTCGTCGACGTGGTCCGCTGGCGACCATCGCTCGATCTGAGGGGCATCGAGAAGGGGGAGCCGTCACATGCCGAGCGCGCCGACGGCTCGTTTCCCGATCTGACGTTCCTGCAGCTCCTCTTCGGCCACCGCTCCTTGGCCGAGTTGCAGCACGCGTTCGCGGACTGCTTCACGCGCACCGAGGTGGCGCGCGCGCTCTTGCCGGTGCTGTTTCCGAAGCAGCCGTCGAACGTGTGGCCGGTGCTGTAGGGCTGCTCTGAAGGTCTGGCAGTTCACAGTTTCGTCGGATGAATTTCCTGCGCCTCAGCGCTTGTACAGCAGCGACGCGGCCATGAAGAAGCCGATGGCGATGACCGTGCGCCGCACGAACTGGCGGCCCAGACGGCGGGCGAGGCGGGCGCCACCCAAGCCGCCGGCGATGGCGCCGAATGCCATGACGATCGCATCGTGCCAGTTCACCGCGCCCCAGACCACGAAATACACGGCGGCCACCGCGTTGATGCACATCGCGAAGAAATTCTTCAGGCCGTTCATCTGGTAGATGTCGGTGAGCCCGAGAAGGCCGAGCGCGGCCAGCATCAAGATGCCGATGCCAGCGCCGAAGTAGCCGCCGTACACCGCCACCAGGAACTGAAACGCCGCGGCGCCGAGCCACCAGGTGCGATGCGGGTGCGTCGCGGCGTGGATGCCGGCCGCACGCAGGGCGCGCGTGATCGGCTCCTGCACCGCGAACAGTATCGTCGCGAAGAGGATCAGATAGGGAACGATGGTCGCAAAGGTGCGCGACGGCGTCGCCAAGAGCAACACCGCGCCGACTAGCCCACCCAGCAGCGACGGCAGGGCAAGCAGGCCCATCCAGCGGCCCGTTCCCTGCAGCTCGCGCCGAAATCCCAGCATGCCTCCCAACGAACCGGGCCACAGCGCCACCGTGTTGGTGACATTGGCGACGATCGGATCACGGCCGATCCAGATCAGCGTCGGGAACGACACCAACGTGCCGCCGCCGGCGACGGAGTTGATCATCCCGGCGACGAACGCAGCGAGAAAGACGACGGGTATCTGCCACAGCGCGCTGTCCACCGCGGCACCCTAGCACAGCTGCCACGCGTCATGCTGCCGGCGCGCCAACCTACCCCGTGGCGTGTGTCGACTTTCACGGATCCACCAATGCCGCCGCCGCATCGGTCCGACACCCGGGAATGAATTCCCCGGCGTCCGCCGCGGAGCACGCGCGTTTCGCGTTTCTCGACGCTCTCACGAAAGGAGCGGAAAGAATGCTCTGGCTGTTCGGTCCCCTTCGCGGGAGAGGTGCGCGGGCTCGGCGCAAGGATGCTCGATTGAGCGCGGGGCACCACCAACGGTTTGACTCGCGCGTCCGTTTCTCCGATGAGTCGGGAGCCTCATCACACTCATGCCCCAATCGGCCCTCACACACGTCTGGCACATCACCGTACGCACGGCACAGATGTTCGCCGCGACGCTCGTCGCGGTGGCGGTGTTTCTACGCCAGTGGTTGCCACGCCGCCGCCAGCCTGAGGCGGGCTGGCACGCCCTCGGGCGTGCCCTGGTGCGGCTCGCCACGACCCTCGGCGCAACCTTTGTCAAAGTCGGGCAGATCGCCTCGACGCGCGGCGATCTGTTGCCGCGTGCGCTGATCACCGAGCTGGCAACCTTGCAGGACCAAGTGCCGCCCTTTCCCTTCGCCGCCGTGCGAGACACCATCGAGGCGGACCTCGGTCGACCGCTCGAAGCCATCTTCGCGCACTTCGACCCGACACCCGTCGCTGCAGCCTCCGTGGCTCAAGTGCATCGGGCCGTATTGCGCGCCAGCGGCGACGTCGTCGCCGTCAAGGTGCGGCGGCCGGACATTCTCGAGAAGGTCCGCCTCGACCGCTCGATCCTGCTGTTCGTCGCGCGCCTCCTCGAACGGCTGATTCCCTCGCTGCGGCTGATCTCGCTGGAGGCGGCCATGCGCAACTTCTGCGATGCCGTGGCCGAGCAGATTCATCTCGGGCGCGAAGCGCACAACAACCAGCGCTTCACCGCCAACTTCGCCGACGATCCCGACGTCCACTTCCCGCGCTTGTATCCTGACGGTTGCTCCGACGCGGTGTTGACCATGGAGTTCATCGATGGGGTTCGCGAGTCGGAGTTGGAGGCCCACCGCATCGATGTGCGGCGCGTCGTCGAAGCCGGCATGCGCTGCGTGTGCCGGATGATCTTCCTGCACGGCTTCGTGCACGCCGATCTGCACGCCGGCAACCTGCGCTTCTTTCCCGACGGCCGCGTCGTGCTCCTCGACCTCGGGTTGACCGGATCGTTGTGCGACGAGGATCGCCTGGCCACGGCGCGGACGTTGTTCGCCTTCGCCACCGGCGACGGGCCCACCGTGGCGCGACTGTTTTTCGAAAACGCGCCGTACAAGCGCACCCCCGACTACGCCGCGTACGAGCGCGAAATGGCGGAACTGGTGCGCAGCCTGCACCAGCGCGGGCTCGGCAGCATGCAAGTGACGCTGGAGATCGGTCGCATCTTCGACATTCTGCGGCGCCACCACATTCAGGCGCGCAGTCACATGACCATGGTCAACCTGGCGCTGATGACCGCGGAAGGCCTCGGCAAGCGCTTGGCCCCAGAGCTGTCGCTCACCGACGAAGCCATCCCGTATCTGGCGGAAGCCCTCGGCGTCGCCGTACCGGACCCGTGTGCGCGTGACAGCCGGCCCCCTACTCCACCGCGCTGATCCTGGTATTCTGCTCCTGCGCGACGGAGGACAGTGATGGATCAGGCCTTCTTCAACCCCGACATGGAGCTCTTCATCGACCGCCGCGTCGATTGGGAGCGCTACTTTCACTTCAGCCGCCCTGCTGCCGTGAACGTCAAAGACGAAGTCGAGACCTTCAAGACCATCCTCCGCACCACGGGCGACATCTGCGCGGACATCGCCGCAGCGGCGCGCGACCATTGGCACGACGAGGTGCGGCTGGTCGACGGCCAGGTGATCGTGCCGCCGCACATCAGCGCCGGCTACGAGAAGCTGCGCGCCGCCGGGCTGATCTGCCTGCCGCTCGGCCCGCAGTACAACGGCTACGGCCTACCGCTGCTGCTCAACTGCGCCTATCTGGAAATGGTGGCGCGCGCCGACTCGAGCTTGATGACCATCGTCGGCCTGCAGACCGGCGTCGCCGGCGACATCGAGAGGTACGGCAGCGACGAGCTCAAGCAGCGCTACCTGCCGCACTTTGCGAGTGGCGAGCTGCAAGGCTGCATGGATCTAACCGAGCCGCAGGCCGGCTCGGACCTCGGCGGCATCGTCACCCGGGTGACCGAGGAGAACGGCCGCTACTTCCTCGACGGCGAGAAGATCTACATCACCAACGGCGGCGCCGCGATCCACCTGGTCCTCGCCCGCGACGCCGCCACCTTCGACAAATCCAAGGGCACCACCAACGGTCTCACCCTCATGCTCTGTCCGGTCACCCTGCCCGACGGCAGCAACAATCGTGTCCGTGTGGCGCGCGTCGAGCACAAGCTCGGCATCCACGGCTCGCCGACCTGCGTCATCGAGTTCGATCGGGCCGAGGCTTTCCTCCTCGGCCGCCGCGGCGGCGGCTTTCGCGCCATGCTCGATCTCATGAACCAGGCGCGGCTCGGGGTTGCGGCACAAGCCATCGGCGTCGCCGAGGCCGCCTACCGCGAGGCGCGCGCCTACGCGGCGCAGCGCGTGCAGTTCGATGCGCCCATCATCGAGCAGCCGTTGGTGAAGAGCCTGCTCACGCTGATGGCCGTCAACATCCAGTCGGCGCGCGCGCTGCTGTATCACACCTGCGCCCGCATGGACCTCAGCGAAGCGCTGAACCGCTACCTGCGCTCCGAACGCGGGACGGCGGATGCGGATCGGGTCGCGCTCAAGAAGGAGCATGACCACATCGCCCAGCTAGTGCGCTTCCTCACCCCGCTCTGTAAGTACTACGCCACCGAGATCAGTAACGACGTCACCCGCAAAGGCATCCAGGTCCACGGCGGCATCGGCTACATGGCGGAGAGCCCAGCGGGCCACTACCATTCCGACTCCATCATCACGACGATCTACGAGGGCACGTCGGAGATCCAGGCGAGCTTCGCCTTGAAGGAGATGGCGCGCGGCGCCTTGCTGGCGACGCTCGACAATACGCGCAGCGATCTCGAACGGCTGCGCGGCCGCTACCCCGATCTGGTCGACATGGCATGCAGGGGCGTCGATTGGATCGCGCAGTCGTTGCCGGCGCTGATGGGCGATCCGCAGTACGCGTTGCTCAACGCCAAGCGGGTGTGCGAGATGGTCATCGACGTCGTCGTCGCCACCGAGCTCCTCTTCCAGGCCGATCTGTCGTCCGCCAAGCACGAGATGGCCGCCACGTTCATCAACCGCCGCGTGTTGGCCA
>Ga0335082_10008547_pt1 | contig 11122 bp, 11 predicted proteins | sample Lox_Sample_41_FD_206718 | JGI IMG/M metagenome (GOLD analysis project Ga0335082, IMG submission 206718) | Soil microbial communities from Loxahatchee National Wildlife Refuge, Florida, United States - Lox_Sample_4.1 | ecosystem: Environmental > Terrestrial > Soil > Wetlands | place: USA... | reverse complement strand
CGCTCGACCCGGACCACCCTGAACCCGAGCCGCAGGTAGAACCCGAGCACGTCCAGCGCCGCGGAGGCGGCCCCCGTGACGAGCCGGGTGCCGGACCGTTCCCGGACCCACGCGGCCGACCGCGCCACCAGCCTCGTCGCCAGGCCGCGGCGGCGCCGTCGGGGAACCACCGCGAGGCTCCGCAGCTCGTACACCCCCGGCTCGACCTCGAGGACCTGGGAGTGGCCAACGGGCATCCCTCCGATGGTCGCGAGGTGGAGCGCGCCCCGATCGAGGTAGCTGCAGATGGAGGCGGCCGAGGCGTCCGCGAGCTCGAACAGGGACCAGAGGTCGTGCCGTCGACCCTCGAAGAGCGCGATCCGGAAGGTCTCGTCGGGAGGGGGTGTCGGGAGGGGGAGCATGGGGACCCCGGAGCTGGGACGGAGAGTGTTCTCCTCTGTTGTGCCTGCCCGGCCCGATCCGTCAGCGGCGAAGCACCGCGAACCGGGTGGTGTTGTCCGGGTCGTCCTCGATCCCCTCGGCGAGCACGGCCAGCCCGTAAATCTCCGCCGCGGTCGCCCGGCCGACGACGGCGCAGGCGCGATCTCCTTCCTCTCCGAGCTGACGTGCGGCCGCCGAGGTCGTTGCCCGTGCCACCAGCTCCCACCCGTGCCGCTGGAGGAAGCGACTGCACTGGGCCAGCGCCTGCGGGTGCGAGGCCACGCGCCGGATGTCCTCCAGGCCCGTCCCCGGCAATGCGAGCAGGCAGTGGCGGATCCGGACCGCGAGCCTGTCCGAGACCTGGAGCGGCGATCGGGCGAGAAGGCGAACGACGTCCTCGATCGTCCCCGTCCGCGAGTTGTGGATCGGCACCACCCCGCGCTCCGCATCGCCGCGCTGGACGGCCTCGAAGACCGCGGCGAAGCTCGGCACGCCCACCGGCTCCGCCTCGGGGATCCTCCCGGCCGCCTCCTCGCCGAACGCTCCGGGCTCGCCGGCGTAGGCGACCCTCATCCCCCGCTCCGGTGCGCCGGATAGGAGCCGACGATCCGCACCTCGCCCCGGCTCCCCGCCTCGTCGAGCGCGCGCGAGACCCGCTGCTCGGCGGCGTGTCCCTCCATGTCCACGAAGAACCGCGAGCGCGGCGGCGTCCCGGGCACCGGACGCGACTCGATGCGGGTCAGGTTCACGCCGTGTCGTGCGAACGCCTGGAGCACCTCGCCGAGCGCCCCGGCGCGATCCTCGAGCGACACCACCACCGAGGTCTTGCACGGCACGTGCACCGGCACGGACGCCGGCTCGCGGCCGAGCTCCACGTAGCGGGTGTAGTGCTCGCCCTCGTGCTGGTACTGCTCGCCGCTGATCATCAGCCCGGCGTCCGCCAACAGATCGAAGGTTCCGGTCGAGCCCAGGCCCGTGCTCTCCAGCGGGAGGAGGGCCACGTCGGCGCGGCCGGTGCGAACCGCCTCCACCGCGCCGGAGATCGTCGGGTGTCCTTCGAGCAGCGCCCCGCCGCGCCGCCCCCCGTAACGGGCCTGCGCCGCGAGCTGCCCCGGGCTGCCCTCCACGCCCTCGAAGGCGACGCGAAGCGGAACGCTCTCCAGCTCGAGCAGGTGCGCCTGCTGCTGCGAGAGCGACATGTCCAGGATGACCCGATACAGCCGCTCCGACTGGTGCGCGTCCAGCCCGAGCTCGGTCGCGGTCTCGCGGGCCCGGCGGAGCACGACCTCCTCGCGCACCGGATCGCGCAGCGGCACGGCGGCGGCGACCTTCGCCCGAGCCGCGCGCTCGCCGAGCAGGCGCCGGTCCCGGAGGAGCGTCAGGATCTGACGGTCGAGCTCCTCGATCGCCTTCCGGATCCGGAGCAGCTCCTGGTCCTGGTCGTCCACACCCGGCGTTATCGCATTCCGGCGCACCGCGGCGAAGCAGGGCGGCACCGGTCGCGGGCCTCTGCTATGAGGCGGGCCATGGAGAACACCCGCAGCCTCGCCGAGGTCGACCCGGAGATCGCCAGGCTGATCCGGGAGGAGACCGCGCGCCAGGAGGAGGGGCTGGAGCTCATCGCCTCCGAGAACTTCGTCAGCCCCGCGGTGATGGAGGCAATGGGGTCCACTCTCACCAACAAGTACGCCGAGGGCTATCCGGGCAAGCGCTACTACGGCGGCTGCGAGGTGGTCGACCAGGTGGAGACGCTCGCCATCGATCGGGCGAAGAAGCTCTTCGGAGCGGAGGCGGTGAACGTCCAGCCTCACTCGGGCAGCCAGGCCAACATGGCCGCGTACATGTCGGTGATGCAGCCCGGCGACACGATGCTCAGCCTCGACCTGAACTCCGGCGGGCACCTGACCCACGGGATGTCGCTGAACTTCTCCGGCAAGCTCTACAAGGTCGTCCACTACGGGCTGGACCGTGCGACCGAGCGGATCGATCTCGGGCAGGTGCAGACGCTCGCCCGCGAGCACCGGCCGAAGACCATCGTCGTCGGCGCCTCCGCCTATCCCCGGACGCTGGAGTTCGCCGCCTTCCGGGAGATCGCCGACTCCGTCGGCGCGGTGCTGCTCGTGGACATGGCGCACATCGCGGGGCTGGTCGCCGCGGGTCTCCACCCCTCCCCGGTCCCGGTCGCGGAGATCGTCACCACCACCACCCACAAGACCTTGCGCGGTCCGCGGGGAGGGCTGGTCCTCTCCCGGGAGCCCTTCGCCAAGCCGGTGAACAGCAACATCTTCCCCGGCATCCAGGGCGGCCCGCTCATGCACGTCATCGCCGCCAAGGCGGTGGCGCTCCACGAGGCGCTCCAGCCGTCCTTCACCGCCTACCAGAAGCAGATCGTCTCCAACGCCAAGGCGCTGGCGGAGGCCCTGCAGCGGGGCGGTCTCCGCCTGGTGTCGGGCGGGACGGACACCCACCTGATGCTGGTGGACCTCCGGCCGAAGAAGCTCACCGGGAAGGTCGCCGAGGCGACGCTGGGAAAGGCGGCGATCACCGTGAACAAGAACATGATCGCCTTCGATCCGGAGAAGCCGATGGTCACCTCCGGCATCCGGATCGGCACTCCGGCGCTCACCACCCGGGGAATGAAGGAGGCGGAGATGGCGACCGTCGGGGCGCTGATCGTCGAGGCGCTCGACTCCCCGGCGGACGAGGCGGTGCTGGCCCGGGTGGCGGGCAAGGTGCGCGAGCTGGCCCGCGCCTTCCCCCTCTACGCTCACCGGCTCCGGAGCTGAATGCGCTGCCCGTTCTGCAAGGGCGAGGACAGCAAGGTCCTCGACTCGCGCGAGTCGGCCGAGGGAACGGTCACCCGGCGCCGGCGGGAGTGCCTGGAGTGCAAGAAGCGCTTCACGACCTACGAACGGGTCGAGGAGCTGATGCCGCTGGTGGTGAAGAAGGACGGCCGGCGCGAGCCGTACGATCGGGAGAAGCTCGTCTCCGGTCTGCAGAAGGCGCTGGAGAAGCGGCCGGTCTCGATCGCGCAGCTCGAGTCGCTGGTGGCCGAGCTGGAGTCGCGGATCCTCGAGCGCGGGGAGAAGGAGATCCCCTCCAGCCTGATCGGCGAGGAGGTGATGCGCCGGTTGCGGACGCTCGACCAGGTGGCGTACGTCCGCTTCGCCTCGGTGTACCGGAGCTTCCGCGACATCGAGGAGTTCATGGACGAGCTGAAGGGCCTGCAGGATGACCACGGCGCCGAAACCGCGCGAGACAGCCGCGGGCTCGAAGACTGAGGAGCTTCCGCCGGGCGCCGAGGCCTGGATGCGGGAGGCGCTCGCCGAGGCCCGGCGCGCCGTCGGTCGAACCCATCCCAACCCTGCGGTCGGGGCGGTGGTCGTCCTGGAGGGGAAGATCGTCGGCCGCGGGCACACCGCGCCCGCCGGCGGCCCCCACGCCGAGGTCCGGGCGATCGCCGAGGCCGGCCCGCGCGCCAGGGGGGCGGACCTCTTCACCACGCTCGAGCCCTGCGATCACTTCGGGCGGACGCCGCCGTGCACCGAGTCCATCCTCGCCGCCGGCGTCGCGCGGGTGTTCGCCGGCTCCGCCGACCCCAACCCGCTGGTGGACGGGCGCGGGGTGCGCCGGCTGCGGCAGGTGGGGATCCCGGTCTGGACCGGCGTGCTCGCCGCCGAGACGGACGCGCTCAACCGGCCCTTCTTCAAGGCGATGCGCACCGGTCTGCCGTGGGTCACGCTCAAGGCGGCGGTGTCGCTCGACGGGAAGCTGGCCACCGCCTCGGGGGACAGCCGGTGGGTGACCGGCGAGGCCGCACGGCTGCAGGTGCACCGGCTGAGGAACGAGGTGGACGCGATCCTCGTCGGCGCGGGAACGGTGCGCGCGGACGATCCGGCGCTGACCACCCGGCTGCCCGAGGGCGGCGGGCGGGATGCGCTCCGCGTGATCCTGGACTCGGGGCTGCGGCTGTCCCCCGGGCTGCAGGTCTTCAACCTCGAGTCGCCCGCGCGCACGCTCCTCGTCCACGTGGAAGGGCAGGGCGGGGAGCGGGCGCAGGCTCTCTCTGCGGCGGGGGCCGAGCTGCTCGCCGTGCCGGGTCGTCCGGGCGAGGTGGACCTGGAAGCGGCGCTCCGGGCGCTCCTGCAGCGGGACGCGCTACACCTGCTGGTGGAAGGGGGCCCCCGGGTGTTCGCGGCGCTTATCCGGGCGGGGCTGGCGGATGCGCTGGTCCTGCACCTGGCGCCGAAGCTCGTCGGGGGGGACGGGCTGTCCTGGCTGGGCCCGCTCGGCCTGGACCGGATGGCCGGATCCCGCCGGGTCACCGTGGAGAGCGTCCGCCGCCTGGGGGACGACCTCGAGGTCCGGGCGCTCTTCGTTCCCGGCTAGCGGGCGGTCGCGTGAGCGGCCGCCGGGGTCGTCTCACCCCGGGCCGGCGCGGCTGACCCAGCCACCCCGATGGTGCCGAGGGTGACCAGGAACGCGCTCGCCCAGAGGAGCATTCGCCGGCGGAGACAGTGACGGCAGAGATGGGGACGGTGCATGTCGAGACTCCCTACGCAACCGACGTGCCGGTTGGATGCGCATTCACCCTTCGGGGTTTCCGCTCTCCCCACGCTGTAACTGCAGGGGTAGGCTCCCCGCACGGCCGCACACCGACCCACACAGTTCTTCATTCCAGTGAAGGCCTCCTCCATGCGCCACCTGCTCCCCCTCGTCCTGCTCCTCGTCGCCTGTTCGAGCAGCAAGCCGAAGTACGACCCGGCGAACGACCCTGCCTCGCGGGTGTCCACCTCTCCTCCGTTGCCGGCGCCGCCACCGCTCGGTCCCGACCAGTCCGAGGCGAAGGTGACCGGATGCTCGGAGTCGGCGACGCCCTCGGAGAGGGACGCGGCGACCTGGCCGCCGACGGTCGTGGGGAGCCGGGCCCCCTCGGCCACCGAGGTGAAGCTCGGGACCCAGGCCGGTGGGGTCTGGGTGACGCACAACCTGACCCACGCCTGCTGCACGAAGGCCAAGGTCTACGTGGAGCGTGCGGTCGGGCAGCTGAACTTCTTCGAGGCGGTGGAGGGCACGCCGTGCGGCAGCTGCATGTGCACCTCGCAGGTGCGGGCGGCCGCCGGCGTGGCTCCGGGTCGCTGGGGCGTGGCGCTGCGGCTCGAGGACACGGCGGGGTCGACCATCGTGCAGCAGAGCTCGTTCGTGGTGGAGCCGTACTGATGGAGATCCTCGCTCGATCCTGCGTGCGTCGACGGCGTCCGGTCGCCTCCAGCTGGGCCGCGATCGCGATCCTCGGGGTCGCGCTCGGCGCCGGAGCTGCCACGGCCGAGCAACCGACGCCGAGCGCCGGCTCGCAGACTCCGTCCAGGGCTGCCGCCCCGGCCGCCGCCCCTGCCCCGGCGATGAAGGCGACTCCGGTCACGAAGGTGACAGTCCGGAGCCTCCCGCCGGCGCAGTTTCACGGAGCGCTCGAGGGTGCGCGGAAGATGGGACCGGTGATCCTCCTCGACGTCCGCGAGCCGTCGGAGATCACCGTAGGCCAGATCGAGGGTGCCGAGCTGATGCCGTGGAACAGCGGCGTGTTCGCTCGCGATCACCTGCGGCTCGCCAGGGATCGGCCGGTGTTCGTCTACTGCGCCCATGGCGCGCGCTCGATGAAGGCTGCCGAGCAGCTGGTCGCCGAGGGCTGGAAGGACGTCACCTCGCTCGCCGGCGGATACGAGGACTACCGGGCGGCGTTCCCTCCGCACTGACGCGGCATTTCTCCCCGGCGTTCGAGCTAGGCGCCGGGAAGCCCGGTCAACCACTGGGCGAAGACCAGCCAGCCGTGGGTTCCGGAGACGGCCAGGCGGAGCACCTGGGAGACGACCAGCGCCAGCCCACCCCAGAGGGTCGCCGGGTGCAGCCGGCGCCGGGTCACCAGGTCCCAGGCGACCAGCGGCACCAGGTAGAGATCGGTCAGGCCGAAGAAGACGAGCGGCCCCCCCTCGAACACGCCGAACGGCCAGCGGGCGATCGCCGCGGTGAGAATGGCGATGGACCCGACCAGCATCAGCCGCTTGTGCGCCTGCGCGTCGCGCCGCAGAGCCAGCGCAGCGCCGATCAGTGCCGGGAAGATCAGCATGTCGAAGAAGGGAATCGCGAGGAATTGCAGGGGCGGTACCGGGATCTCCGTGAATCCGCCGGGCCGCCGTGCAGCGATCACCGCGCCGGTCAGCCCGAGGACCACCATGACGGTGGCGAGCACGCCTCCGAGCACTCCGAGCGAGCGGTGGAGGGCCACTCGCCCCCGTGCGACGAGCGTCGTCTGGACGGTCAGCAGGACGAACCACGCCAGGAAGACGACCCCATGCAGGAGGAAGAACGGCTCCGGTGGGACCTTCAGCCCGGGGAACAGCGGGCGCAGGAGGAAGCTCCTGGCGAAGCCGAGGCAGACGCCGGCCAGGATGGACACGGACATCGCACCGTAGAAGAGGTGCTCGGCGGACGACCGCGTTCGGGTCAGGGGCTGGGCGACGGTCACGGCTCCCTCCTCCCGGAATCCTTGCCCCAGGCCGGGCGAGATGGAAGCGCCGTGCAGTGCCGCTCCCGGTCCCTCCTGCAGGGCGTCAGGTTCGCTCCAGCCACTGCTGGAACGCCTCGAAGCCGTACGGGCGTCCGAGAAAGTCCTTCACCAGATCCGCGGCGTCGCGGCTGCCGCCGGGCACGAGGACGGTGTCGCGGTAGCGGCGGGCGGTCGCCTCGTCGAGCAGGCCGTGACGCTGGAACTCGCCGAGCAGGTCCTTGGCGATCACCAGCGACCACAGGTACGTGTAGTACATCGCCGAGTAGCCATTCAGGTGTCCGAAGCTCGCGAAGAAGTGCGTGCCCTCCACGTAAGGGAACGGGCTGTAGCGCTTCTGCAGCTCCACCATCGTCCGGGTGATGTCGATCTCCGCCGGGGGCCGGCTGTGCAGGGCGAGCGACAGCTGCGCGTAGAAGACCTGATGCCGGGTGTGCGCCCCCTTGCCGAACTCGTTCGCCTCGCGCATGCGGTGCACCAGCTCGGCGGGGATGGGCTCGCCGGTCTCGATGTGCCGGGCGAAGAGCGCCAGCGTTCCCGGATCCCACGCCCACTCCTCGAGCATCTGGCTGGGCGCCTCGACGAAGTCCCACTCCGTCGCCACGCCGGAGAAGCTCAGCCAGCGCTGCTTTCCGCCGAGCACGTGGTGCATCAGGTGGCCGAACTCGTGGAAGAGGGTCACCACGTCGTCGTGGTCGAGCAGCGCCGGGCTGTGCACCGCCGGATCTGGGAAGTTGCACACCAGCGCCCCCTCCGGCAGCTGCACCCCCGCCACGCCGGAGACGATGGGGAACTGCGCGGCGTGCTTGTACTTGTCCGGCCGCGGGTGCAGGTCGAGGTGGATTCGCCCGAGCCGCTCCTCGCCCCGCAAGACGTCGTACGACTTCACCGAGGGATGCCAGGCCCCGGCGTTCGCCGTCGGGACGTAGCGGATGCCGAACAGCCGCGCGGTGATGGTCAGCAGCCCATCGCGCACCCGGTTGAACTCGAAGTAGGGCCGCACCGACTGCGAGTCGAACCCGAGCTCCTCCTGCTTCACCCGCTCCTCGTAGTAGGCCTTCTCCCAGTCCTCGACCCGCTGCGCGTCCGGAAGGTCCTTGCGCTTCCGCTGCAGGAGCCGGTCCACGTCCCGCGCGGCCGGACCGTCGCTCACCGTCGCCACCCGGGCGAGGAACTCGGCGACCACCCTCGCCGACCGGGACATCTTGTCCTCGGTGATGTAGTCCGCCCACGACGCCGCGCCGAGCAACCTTGCCTGCTCCGCGCGCACCTCGAGGATCTCCCGCAGCACCTTCTCGTTCCCGGGCCAGGCTCGCGAGGTGTTCTCGGTGTACAGCTTCCGCCGGGCCTCGCCGTCGCGGGCGTAGGTCCGGAAGGGGAGAAGGTCGGGATAGTCGGTGGTGATCCGCACCATCCCGTCCGCCGCCGGCCGGTGCGCCGCCCGGTAGTCCTCGGGGAGCCCGGCCAGCTGCTCGGGGCGCAGCGCCACGGCGCGCACGTCCTCCCGGATCGCCCGGTCGAAATCCTGCCCCAGCTTCACCGACCGGTCGGCCAGCTCCTTGAGCCGGGCCCGGGTCGGCTCGTCGCGGTCCACGCCGGCCCGGCGAAAGTCGCGGAGCGTGTGCTCGAGAAAGCGCCGCGTCTCCGGGGCGAGCCCCTCCAGCGGCACGGCCGCCAGCGCGTCGTACAGCCCCCGGTGCAGGGACAGCTCCGTCGCGTAGGCGCTGATCTCCTGCACCGACGTCTCCGCCGCGTCGCGGATCGGCTTCGCCGGATGCACCTCGGAGAGGAGTCCCGCCCGGTGGCCCGCGTTCGACAGCGCCAGCTGGAGGCGCTGATAGGGACCGAGCGTGTTCTCCTCGCCGCGGGCCCCGGGCGCGGAGAGCAGCCGCTCCAGCTCGGAGCGGGCGGTGGCGAGGGCGGCGCGGGTGTCGGCGAGGAGGGTCTCGGGGGTGGGGTCGTTCATGGCGGGTTTGCTGGGCAGGCCTTATAAGCGACGACCGACCATGTTCACCGGCCTGGTGCAGGACGTGGGCACCGTGGAGCGCGTGCTCCCCGGCCCGATGACCGTCCTCTGGATCGAGACCGCCCTGGGCGCGGCCGAGTTCGCCCCCGGGGAGTCGATCTCCGTCTCCGGGGCGTGCCTGACGGTGGTCGAGCGCGAGGGCGAGCGCTTCCGGGTCGACGCCGCGCCCGAGACGCTCCGCCGCACCACCCTCGGCGAGCTGCGCTCGGGCTCCCGGGTCAACCTGGAGCGGGCGCTCCGGCTCTCTGACCGCCTGGGCGGACACCTGGTCCTCGGCCACGTGGACGGGGTGCTCCCGCTGCTGAGCCGGACCCAGGAGGGCGGCTCGATCGTCCTGGAGGTCGGTCTCACCCCCGAGCTCGCGCCGCTGTTCATCGAGAAGGGGTCGGTCGCGCTCGACGGGGTCAGCCTCACGGTCAACTCGGTGGGGAACGACCGTTTCTCGGTGCAGCTGATCCCCGAGACCCAGGCCCGGACGACGCTGGTCGAGCGCCGGATCGGAGACCGGTTCAACGTGGAAGCGGACGTCATCGGCAAGTACGTGGCCCGTCTCCATGCCGCACATGCTCCGCCGAGGTCCGGCGGCCTCACCGCCGACATGCTCCGCATGGCCGGCTTCGGAGAGGACTGATGGCGCGCCGGCTGGAGGAGGTGGGCACCATCGCCCTGGTGGAGAAGGCCATCGGCGACATCCGCCGGGGCCGGATGGTCATCCTCACCGACGACGAGGATCGCGAGAACGAGGGCGACCTGGTCATGGCCGCGGAGAAGGTCACCCCGGCGGCGATCAACTTCATGGCCACCCATGGCCGGGGATTGATCTGCCTGTCCCTGACGGAGGACCGGATCCGCCAGCTCGCGCTGCCGCTGATGGTCCAGGACAACACCTCGCCCTTCGGGACCGCCTTCACCGTCTCGATCGAGGCCGCCCGCGGCGTGACCACCGGCATCTCCGCCGCCGATCGGGCGCGCACCATCCTCGCCGCAGTCGCCCCCAAGGCGAGACCGGGCGACCTCGTCCGCCCCGGCCACGTCTTCCCCCTCCGCGCCCGCTCCGGCGGGGTCCTGGTCCGGACCGGACAGACCGAGGGGTCCGTCGACCTGGCCCGCCTCGCGGGTCTGTCTCCCGCCGGCGTCATCTGCGAGGTGATGAATGCCGACGGCACCATGGCCCGCCGTCCCGAGCTGCTGCGGTTCGCCCGCCGGCACGGGCTCACCGTGGTCAGCGTCGCCGACCTGATCCGCTACCGCCTCCAGAACGACCGGCTGGTCCGGCGGGTGGCGAGCGCCGAGCTCCAGCGCCCGGGGCAGGGCACCTGGACGGCGCACGCCTACCAGAGCGACGTCGACACCGACGTGCACATCGCGATGGTGAAGGGCGACATCACCGGTCCGGTGCCCGTGCTCACCCGGGTCCACCGGGCCTGCCCGGTCGGAGACTTCCTCGGCAGCGCCGGCTGCGACTGCGGCAGCCAGCTGGAGCAGGCCTTCCAGGCCATCGCCGAGGCGGGGCGGGGAGTGCTGGTCTACCTCCACAAGCGCGTGAGCCCTGCCTCCGCCCTGGCTTGCACCCACCAGGCCACGGAGGAGAGCGGGCCCGATCGGGATCAGAAGCGGCTGCGCGAGTTCGGGGTGGGAGCGCAGATCCTGAAGGACCTCGGGCTGCGGCGACTCCGCCTGCTGACGAACAATCCCAAGAAGATCGTGGGCCTGGAGAGCTACACTCTCGAGGTCGTGGAGCAGATTCCTCTCACGCGCCGCCGTTCGCGCGCGTCCGGGAAAGGGCGGCTGGGCTGACATGGCACGGGTGCTGGAAGGATTCCTCACGCCGCCCCAGGGGCGCTTCGCGATCTGCGTGTCGCGCTTCAACGGCTTCATCACCGAGCAGCTGCTCCGCGGAGCGACGGATGCGCTCGTCCGCCACGGGGTGGCCGACGCCGACCTCGACGTCTACCGGGTGCCGGGCACGTTCGAGCTGCCCGGGCTGGTGCGCCGCGTGGCGGAGAGCGGACAGTACGCGGGCGTCGTCGCCCTGGGCTGCGTCATCCGGGGCGGGACCCCACACTTCGAGTACGTGGCCGGCGAGGTGAGCAAGGGCATCGGGCAGGTGGCCC
>Ga0335082_10008544_pt1 | contig 11123 bp, 8 predicted proteins | sample Lox_Sample_41_FD_206718 | JGI IMG/M metagenome (GOLD analysis project Ga0335082, IMG submission 206718) | Soil microbial communities from Loxahatchee National Wildlife Refuge, Florida, United States - Lox_Sample_4.1 | ecosystem: Environmental > Terrestrial > Soil > Wetlands | place: USA: Florida... | reverse complement strand
ACGGTCGTCTTCTCCTGCTACGACCAGGACCAGCCGCTCGACCAGGTGGACTTCCCGGCCCTGCGGGCGCGCCTCAGCCAGAACGCCGTGCCGGAGAAGTTGACGGCGGCCTGGATCGACCGCTGCCTGAAGCGCCTGAACTACCGCGCCGCGGCCGAATGAGTGGCGCGGCCCGGCCGCGTCGCGAGCCGGGAAGACGGAAAGTCGAGCGTGACGACGGTGCCGACGCCGACCTCGCTGCGGATCGCGAAGGCGGCGCCATGCGCCTCGACCAGGCGCTTGGCGAGCGGCAGGCCGAGGCCGGTGCCGGTATGCCGGCGGTTGAGCGCGGTATCGATCTGGCCGAACGGGGAAAGCGCCGTCGGAATGTCGTCGGCGGCCATGCCGATCCCGGTGTCCGCCACCTCGATCCGCACTCCGTCGCCGGCGGTCCGGCCGCGTAGCCGCACCTCGCCGCCGAGCGGCGTGAACTTCACCGCGTTGGTCATCAGATTGAGCAGCGCCTGCCGCAGCTTGCGCTCGTCGCCGCGCAGCCGCGGCAGCTCGTCTGCGATGTCGGTGACGATATCGACGCCGGCCTCGCGGGCGCGCAACGCCACCATCGCCACGCAGCTGCCGACGAGTTCCTCGACGGCGATCGAGTCGTCGCGCAGGTCGAAGTGGCCCGCCTCGGCCTTCGACAGGTCGAGGATGTCGTTGATGAGCTCGAGCAGGTGGGTGCCGCTGTTCTTGATGTCACCCAGATACTCGCGGTAGCGCGCGTTGCCGACCGGGCCGAACATCTCCTCGAGCACGGCATCGGAAAAGCCGATGATGGCATTGAGGGGCGTGCGCAGTTCGTGGCTCATGATCGCCAGGAAGTCCGACTTGGCGCGGTTGGCGGCCTCGGCGCGCTCCTTCGTGCGCAGCAGTTCCACCTCGGCGGCTTTGCGCTCGGTGATGTCGAAGATGACGCCGTCCAGATAGAGCGGCCGCCCGGTCTCGTCGTAGATCGGCCGCGAACTCTCGGAAACCCAGCGCACGACGCCGTCCTTGTGCACCACGCGGTATTCGAAACTGAAGGCCGCCGCGTGGTTGACGACGGCCTCGCTCGTGACGCGCTCGCACATCACCCGGTCGTCCGGATGGATGACGCTGGCGCAACTGCGCACCCTGCTGCCGAGGAAGTCGCTCGCGGGATAGCCGGTCAGCTGCTCGATCCCGTCGCTGATGAAGATCTCGGTCCAGGCGTCGTCGATCAGGCTGCGGAAGACGACCCCGGGGATGTTGGATACGAGCGCCTTGAATTGGGCGTCGCGGGCGCGCTGCTCCGCGACGGCGGCGGCCAGGGCCTGTTCGGACTCGATCTGCGCCGTGACGTCGGAACCGGTGCCGCGATAGCCGAGGAATGCGCCCGCGGCATCGAAGAACGGACGGCCGGAGATGCGGCAGTAGGCGAGACGGCCGCCGGCATCTCGCCAGGGGTAGACGAAGTCGCGGAACGGCCGGCGGTGGACGAGATCGTCGGCGTGCTTCAGCCAGGTTTCCGGCGCCAGCGAGGTATCGACGATCTCCAGGCGCGTCTTGCCGATCAGCGCCTGGACCTCCTGTGTCGTGATCTTGGCGACGACGCCGCCGAAATGCGTGAAGCGCAGGTCCGGCCCCATCTCCCAGAACCAGTCGGAGGACGCCTCGGCCATGTCGCGCAGGCGGTCTTGGGTCTGCTCGAGGGCGGCCAAGGCCTGCGCGTGCTGGCGGCGCTGGCGGCGGAGCAGGGCGACCAGCGGCGGCAGGACGGCGAGTACGACGAAGCCCTTGAGCAATTCAGCTGTCTTGCCGGTGGCGATCCCTTCGGCAAATTCAGAGCAGCCGACGCCGACCCAGATGACGAGCGCAGCGACCGCCGGCACGCCGGCCTCCTTGGCCGCATCCCATAGCCGGGCAAACAGGTTGCCGGTGCCGGGCGCCCTGCGTTGGGCGGCGACCGGGGGCGGTTTCGGCGCCGGCCAGGAGTCGGGTCGGCTCGGTGTCAAATGCGGTCGGCTCGCATCCATGCTGGATTCCGAGGGCCATTTCTGGCCGGATACCGGTGCGCAGTATTTCCCGAGGTCGCTTAAATTGTGGTTAAAAAACCGTGTATCGCACCCGGCCGCCTGCTACCGTCTCCTGGCGACATCGCCAGGACTGGCGCGTCAGCGACGCACCGCTGTCGCAATATGAAAACCGAGGGTCGCCGCAGGCGCAGCGATGGAAATCGGGCGGCGCTACTCAGGATGCAGCCTGGCGCTCGTCTCCGGAAAGAATCGTTAAGTCGCTGTCTTGAAAGAAAGAATCCTTGGCCAGGCCGATGAGTTCCGCCGTCTCCACCCTGCTGATCGCCTGCGGCGCGCTGGCGCGTGAGGTGCTGGCTGTCGTCGAGGCAAACGGCTGGACCAACTTGGCCGTCACCTGCCTGCCGGCGCACTATCACAACACGCCCGACAAGATCCCGGACGCCGTGCGCGCCAAGATCCGCGAGAACCGCGGTCGCTACGACCGCATCTACGTCGCCTATGGCGACTGCGGCACCGGTGGAATCCTCGACAAGGTGCTGGCGGAAGAGGGGGCCGAGCGGATCGCCGGCCCGCACTGCTACCAGTTCTTCGCCGGCACGACGGCGTTCGCGTCCCTGATGGAGGCGGAGCCCGGCACGCTGTTTCTCACCGACTACATGGCGCGCCATTTCGACCGGCTGATCATCGAGGGCCTCGGCATCGACCGGCATCCGGAACTGCGCGACGATTATTTCGGCAACTACACGCGCCTGGTCTATCTCGCGCAGACCAAGAATGCCGACCTCGAGCGGCGCGCCGAGGCGGCGGCCCGGCGGCTGGGCCTGGCTTACGAGTACCGCTTGACCGGCTATGGCGAACTCGCCGGCTTTCTGGCCGCGGCGCAGGCGGGCGCCAAGCTGGCGGCAGGGTCCTGATGGCGCAGCTTACCGTCGTCTACTGGCGCGACATCCCGGCGCAGGTCATCGTCAAGCAGGGCCGCCAAGTAGCCAAGCGCCAGCTCACCGAGCGTTTCGAGAAGGCCATCGACCGCGCCGCCATGCGCGCCAAGCTGCGCGACACCGACTCCTATCTTGCAGAGTGGCGCCGCGCCGATCCGGTGGAATGCGGGGGCGACCTGGAGGCCGAGGCGACGACGGCTGCGGCCCGGCTCGAGACCGAGTTTCCCGACGAACGCCTTGACCGCTTGGTGGCAGCCGGCGGGTTGGAGAGCAAAGGCGCATGAGCGTGGTCTGCATGCACCGCTCCGCCGGTCGGCTCGAGGCGGCCTTGCGCGCCGGCCACTTCGTGCTGACGGCCGAGACGTCGCCGCCCGACGCCGGCGCCGCCGGCCCGGTGCTGGAGCGCGCCGGCTGTCTCAAGGGTATCGCCGATGCGGTGAACGTGACGGACGGCGCCGGCGCGCGGGCACACATGTCGGCGCTGGCGGCAGCCGCCATCCTGTCCCACCATGGCATCGAGCCGGTGCTGCAGTTCACGGTGCGCGACCGCAACCGCATGGCGCTGCAGGGCGACCTGCTGGGCGCCGCCGCGCTCGGCGTTCCCAACATCCTGTGTTTGCACGGCGACGATGCGAAGAAAGGCGATCAGCCCGAGACCAAGCCGGTCTACGACATCGACAGCCGCGAACTGATGCGCACGGCGCGGCGCCTGCGCGACGAGGGCCTCCTGCCGTCGGGACGCCCGGTCGAGCCGCGGCCCGGCATCTTCATCGGCGCCGCCGACCTGCCGGTCGAACCCAAGGCGGGCTGGAAGCCCGATGGGCTGCTGGCCAAGATCGACTCCGGTGCCGATTTCGTGCAGACGCAGTACGCCTTCGATCTGCCGCTGCTGCGCCGCTATCTGGCGGCTCTCGCCGACCACGGCATCCCCGACCGGCTCTTCATCCTCGTCGGCGTCGGTCCGCTTGCCTCGGCCAAGTCGGCGCGCTGGATGAACGAACATCTCTTCGGGGTGCATGTGCCGGAGCCGCTCATCGAGCGCCTGGAGCGCGCCGCCGATCCGCGCGCGGAGGGTCGTCGCATCTGCGTCGAGATGCTGCAGGAGCTGGCCGAGATCGACGGCGTCGCCGGCGCGCACCTGATGGCGCCGAAGCAGGAGCAGGCCTGCGCCGAGGCGATCGTCGAGTCGGGTCTGCTCGGCCGCCGGCGCGCCGCCTGAGGACATTGTCATGTACGCGGTCCGCCTCTGGTCCGTCCGCCATTCGCGCCTGATGGAGCGCAGCTACCAGCTGCTCGAGGCGTCGTTGATCGCGATCGCCCCGCTGCTCGCCCGCATCGGCTACCCTCGGCTTGAGAAGCCGTTCGCCTGGACCGAGCGCCACCTGAAAGGCCTGCTGTTCGACTGCCAGATGTGCGGCCAGTGCGCGTTGTCGTCGACCGGCATGTCCTGCTCGATGAATTGCCCGAAGAACCTGCGCAACGGTCCCTGCGGCGGCGTGCGCGCCAACGGCAACTGCGAAGTGAAGCCGGAGATGAAGTGCGTCTGGGTCGCGGCCTGGGAAGGCGCGCGGCACATGTCGGGCGGCACGGCGATCCTCGAGGTGCAGAAGCCGGTCGACCACAGCCTCAAGGGCAGCTCGTCCTGGCTGCGCGTCGTGCGCGAAAAGACGGCACCGCCGCCCGCCGCGCCGGCCAAGCCGAAGGCGGTGGCATCGTGACGAATTCGCCGCTCTACGATCCCGGCGCGCCGCTGCCGACCCTGCCCGGCCACTCCTCCGACGGCCGGCTCGAGCGCGTCTTGCGCTCTGGGCGCTTCGCGGTGACGGCTGAATTGAATCCCCCGGACTCGGCCGATCCGCGCGAGGTCTACGACCGCGCGCTGGTCCTGTCGGAGGTCTGCGACGCCATCAACGCGACCGACGCGTCGGGCGCCCACGTGCACATGTCGAGCGTCGGCATCTGCAGCCTGCTCACCCGCGCCGGCTATGCAGTTGTCATGCAGATATCATGCCGCGACCGTAACCGCATTGCTATCCAGGGCGATGTCCTGGGGGCAGCGGCGATGGGCGTGGCCAATATTCTTTGCCTCACCGGTGACGGCGTGCAGACCGGCGATCAGCCCGGCGCCAAGCCGGTGTTCGACCTCGACAGCACGGCGCTCCTGGAGACGATCCGCACCATGCGCGACAAGCGGCAGTTCCTCTCCGGGCGCAAGATCGCCGTGCCGCCGCGCGTCTTCATCGGCGCCGCCGCCAATCCCTTCGCGCCGCCCCACGACTACCGGCCGCTGCATCTGGCCAAGAAGGTGGCGGCCGGCGCGCAGTTCATCCAGACGCAGTACTGCTACGACGTGCCGCTGCTGCGCCGTTTCATGGACAAGGTGCGCGAGCAGAAGCTGCACGAGAAGGTCTTCATCCTGGTCGGCGTCGGGCCGCTGGCCTCGGCGCGGACGGCCAAGTGGATGCGCGAGCACGTCCCCGGCGTGCACATCCCCGAGGCGGTCATCAAGCGCATCGAGGGCGCCCAGAACCAGAAGCAGGAAGGCAAGCGGCTCTGCATCGAGCTCATCCAGGAGATCAGCGAGATCGAGGGCGTGGCCGGCATTCACGTCATGGCCTATCGCCAGGAAGAGTACGTGTCGGAGATCATCACCGAGTCAGGCATCATGCAGAACCGGCAGCCGCGGCGGCCGGCGAGGGAGAAAATCGCATCATGACCGATACCGTCATCAGCTCCGCGACCAAGGAGGTCGTCATCGGCTTCGAGCGGCCGTTCGTCCTCATCGGCGAGCGCATCAACCCGACCGGCCGCAAGCTGCTCGCGGCCGAGATGGCGGCCGGCGACTACAGCCGCGTCCGCTCCGACGCCATCGCCCAGGTCGAGGCCGGTGCGCATATGCTCGACGTCAACGCCGGCATACCGCTCGCCGACGAGCCGCTCATCCTGGCCGAGGCCATCCAGCTCGTGCAGTCCCTGACCGACGTGCCGCTCTCCATCGACTCCTCGATCGTCAAGGCGCTCGAGGCGGGCCTCGCCGTCTACAAGGGCAAGCCGCTGCTGAACTCGGTCACCGGCGAGGAGGAGCGGCTCGAGGCTGTGTTGCCCCTGGTGAAGAAGTACAGCTGTGCCGTCGTCGCCATCTCCAACGACGAGACCGGCATTTCCGAGGACCCCGACGTGCGCTTCGAGGTCGCGAAGAAGATCGTGCATCGCGCGCGCGACCACGGCATCCCCTACTCGGACATCGTCGTGGACCCGCTGGTCATGCCGATCGGCGCGCTCGGCCAGGCCGGGCGGCAGGTGTTCCACATCATCCGCCGGCTGCGCGAGGAGCTGAAGGTCAACAGCACCTGCGGCGCCTCCAACTTCAGTTTCGGCCTGCCGAACCGCAACGGCCTGAACGGCGCGTTCCTCGCCATGCTGATCGGCGCTGGCATGACCTCGGCCATCACCAACCCGCTGCATGCGGAGATGATGACGGCCATCATGGGCGCCGACGTCGCCATGGGGCATGACGAGCATTGCGCGCGCTGGATCCAGAAGTTCCGCGAGCCGGCCGCCGAGGGCGAAGAGGCCGGCGGCCGCCGCGGCCGCGAAGGCCGCCGCCGCCGCGTGACCGTCGCTTGATGCTGTGGACTCACCCTCACCCTGTCCCCCGGATCAAGTCCGGGGCAGGCTCTCTCCCGCTTCGCGGTAGAGGGGACGCTGTATGGGCATCCCTTCCTAGCCCCCTCTACCGCGAAGCGGGAGAGGGCTGGGGTGAGGGTGCGTGTCCGGCCTGGGATTGAGACCATGAGCCCGGCCGGATCCCATACCGATGCGCTCCTGGTCTTCATGCCGTCGGGCAAGCGCGGGCGCTTTCCCTTGGGCACGCCGATCCTCAAGGCGGCGCGCAGCCTCGGCGTCGACATCGATTCGGTCTGCGGCGGTCGCGGCATCTGCGGTCGCTGCCAGATCGAGGTGAGCGAGGGCGAGTTCGCCAAGCTCGGCGTGACCTCGAGGGCCGCGCATCTGTCGCCCTTCGGCAGCGTCGAGCAGCGCTATGCCGAACGCCGCTCGCTGCGGGAGGGCCGGCGCCTCAGCTGCTCGACCCTGCTGCAGGGCGACGTCGTCATCGACGTGCCGCCCGACAGCCAGGTGCACAAGCAGGTCGTGCGCAAGCGCGCCGAGATGCGCGCCATCGAGCTCGATCCTGTCGTGCGGCTGCACTATGTCGAGGTGATCGAGCCCAACATGCACGATCCCTCCGGCGACCTGCAGCGGCTGATGCAGGCGCTGGAAGCGCAGTGGGGGCTTACCGGCCTCGATTGCGACCTGCGCGTCATCCAGCATCTGCAGAAGGCGCTGCGCCAGGGCAATTGGACCGTCACCGTCGCCGTCCACCACGGCAAGCAGATCACGGCGGTGTGGCCGGGCTTCCACGACCGCGCCTACGGGCTCGCCGTCGACGTCGGCTCGACCACCGTCGCCGGCCATCTCTGCAACCTGTCGACCGGCGAGGTCGTCGCCTCGGCCGGCGTCATGAACCCGCAGATCCGCTTCGGCGAAGACCTGATGAGCCGCGTCTCCTACGTGATGATGAACCCCGGCGGCGACGCCGACATGACGCGCGCCGTGCGCGAGGCGATCAACGGCCTCGCCGCCAGCGTCGCCCGCGAGGCGAGCATCGACATCCGCGACATCCTCGAGGCGACGTTCGTCGGGAACCCGATCATGCATCACCTGCTGCTCGGCATCGATCCGACGGAGCTGGGTGGCGCGCCGTTCGCGCTTGCCAGCGATTCCAGTGTCACCTTCTGGGCGACGGAGATCGACCTCCGCATCCATCCGAACGCGCGCATCTACGTGCTGCCCTGCATCGCCGGCCATGTCGGCGCCGACACCGCCGGCGTGATCCTGTCGGAAGCGCCGAATCAGGTGAACGAGATGACGCTCATCGTCGACGTCGGCACCAACGCCGAGATCGTGCTCGGCAACCGCCACCGCCTACTCGCGGCGTCGTCGCCGACCGGCCCCGCTTTCGAGGGCGCCCAGATCTCCTGCGGCCAGCGCGCGGCACCCGGCGCCATCGAGCGCGTGCGCATCGATCCGGCGACGCTGGAGCCGCGCTTCCGCGTCATCGGCAGCGACAAATGGTCGGACGAGCCCGGGTTTGCCGAAGCGACCGCCGGGACGGGTGTCACCGGCGTGTGCGGCTCCGGCATCATCGAGGCGCTGGCCGAGATGTATCTCGCCGGCATCATCAACCAGGACGGCGTCGTCGACGGCGCCATGGCGGCGCGGAGCGACCGCGTGCAGCCGGACGGCCGCACCTTCTCCTATCTGCTGCGCGACGGCGAGCCGACCCTGCGGATCACGCAGAACGACGTACGCGCCATCCAGCTTGCCAAGGCCGCGCTCTATGCCGGCGCGCGGCTGCTCATGGACCGCATGCAGGTCGACCAGGTCGACCGCATCACGCTCGCCGGCGCGTTCGGCAGCCATATCGACGTGAAGTACGCCATGATCCTCGGCATGATCCCCGATTGCGATCTCGCCAAGGTGGCGTCGGCCGGGAATGCCGCCGGCACCGGCGCCAGGATCGCCCTGCTGAACCTCAAGGCCCGCGACGAGATCAGCCGCGTCGTGCGCTCGGTCGAGAAGGTGGAGACGGCGGTCGAGCCGCTGTTCCAGCAGCACTTCGTCGAGGCCATGGCGATTCCGCACAAGACCGCGCCCTATCCGAACCTGCGCAAGGCGGTCGCGTTGCCGGCGGCGAAGGAGGTCGTCGCGGCCGGGGGTGACGACGGTGGCCGGCGCGCCCGCCGGCGGCGCGGCGCCTGACCGCCCGGCGTCTGGAGCGGTCTCCGAAGCTGTGGAACCAGCTGCCTCGGTCCTCGCGTGTAAAACTCCATTGATTCCCCCGCGAAAGCCGGGGTCCAGGGGCCACCGCACGTCGCTTGCCCCGGGCCCCCGCTTTCGCGGAGGAGTCGAGTCAGAGGAAACTTCGGTTCCAGCACATCGGGACGCGCGCTAGGCGGACTGTTCGCCTGTCAGCGCTGCCAGGTGACCGGCCTGTTGCGCGGCGGCCGACGCCAATTGCTCGAGCGGACGCTGGCGACATTCGGGCAGCCGGATGAGCAGCAGCGGCAGCGATGCGGATGCGACCTCCTCGATCTGCCGGACCACCGCGTCGAGATCGATGGACGTGCCGGCCTGGGCGTTCGCGGCGCCATCCTGGAGCCGGGCAAAAAGGTCGGACAATTGCAGCAGCCCCAGACACCCGACGGCGGAAATCAGCTTGTGCGCCAGGACTTCGACGCGCGCCGGCTGGCCTTCGGCGATGTCGCGCCGGATCTGTTCGATTCCGTTCTCGAGCCGCGTGACGATCGAACTCGCGATCCCGATGAGTTCCGGGCGGCCGATATCGAGTTCGAGATCGTCGAGCACCGTCTCGCTCAGCAGCGGCCGCGCGCCGCCCTCCGGCTGGCCGGCGGCCTGCAGGTAAGGCGTCGACCGCGAGGCCACCGCATCGAGCAGCGTCCGCCGCTCGATCGGTTTGGCGAGATGTCCGTTCATCCCGACGGCCAGGCAGCGGTCGATGTCCTGGCGCGTGGCGTAGGCCGTCATGGCGACGATCGGTACGTCGCCCTTGGGCGGCGGCAGGGCGCGGATTCTGGCCGTCGCCTCGAAACCGTCCACCACGGGCATCTGTACGTCCATCAGGACGAGGTCGTAGTCGTTCGCGGCGACGGCGGCCGCGGCTTCGGCGCCGTCGCTGGCGGTCTCGACGGTGTGGCCGGCCTGTCTCAGCATCGCCACGGCTATTTCCCGGTTCACCTCGAGATCGTCGACGAGGAGGATGCGGGCCGGCGCCTCCGCCGCAGCCGCGCCCGTCCGCGACACCGTGACCGCGCCGCGCTCGATGCCGCGGACGAACCGCGCGGTGAACTCGAAACGGCTGCCCATGCCCGGCATGCTCTGCACGGTGATTTCGCCGCCCATCAGGTTCACGAGCCGTTGGCAGATCGCCAGGCCGAGGCCGGTGCCGGCGACTTTGCGCTTGTAGCCGCCGTTGACCTGATAGAATGCCTCGAAGAGCTGGGCCTGGGCCGAGAGCGGAATGCCGATGCCGGTGTCGTGAACGGCGAGGCGCACGGTGACGCTCTCGGCGTCCGTCTCGACCATCTCGGCGGTCATGTCGATGCCGCCGGTCTCCGTGAACTTGACGGCGTTTGTCACTAGGTTGAGCAGGACCTGGCGCAGCCGCGCCTCGTCGCCTGTCAGGTGGCGGGGCATGTCGTCGTCGATCGCCACCGCCAGCCTCAGGCCCTTGTTCTCGGCCGCCACCCGGGTCATCGCCGCAACCGCCTGCAGCGTCTCCGTGAGGTCGAAGTCGTCGCTGGCGAGGTCGAGCTTCCCAGCCTCGATCTTCGAGAAGTCGAGGATGTCGTCGATGACGGTCATCAGCGCCGTGCCGCACTGCCGGGCGACCTGGGCACAATGACGCTGCTCGGGCGCGAGCGGTGAATCGAGCAGCAGATCGGTGTAGCCGATGATGCCGTTGAGCGGCGAACGGATCTCATGGCTCATCATGGCGAGGAAATCCGACTTGGCGCGGCTGGCGGCGACGGCGCGCTCGCGCTGTGCCGCCCGTTCGCGGGCCAGCTGGCGCAGCGTGACGGCGCGTTGCTGCAGCTCCGACTCCGAGAATTCCAGCTTGGCGACCGTCGCCTTGAGCTGCTCCTCGCGCTCCCGCAGTTCACGCTCCTGCTGCTTCAGGCGCGTGATGTCGGTGCGGATCCCGACGATGCCGCCGTCGCTCGTCCGCCGTTCGTCGATGAGGAACCAGCGACCGCTGCTGAGCGGATGCTCGAACGGTCCCTGCGGGTGGCGGTGCAGAGCCATTCGCGCCGCCACCCACTCCTCGCTGCGGCCGACCGCGGCGGCGACCTGGCCGGCGGCGGCGCTGGCGCGGATGATCTCTTCGAAGCCGACGCCCGGCTTGATGATGTCCGCCAGCTCGCCATGCATCGCTTTGAACTGTTCGTTGCAGAGGATGAGGCGGTCCTCGGCATCGAAGAGGGAGAAGCCGACGTTCACGTACTCGAGCGCCTCGCGCAGCCGCTGCTCGGCTGCCCGCGCCCGCGCCTCCGCCTCCCGCAGCGCCAGT
>Ga0335082_10008543_pt1 | contig 11123 bp, 8 predicted proteins | sample Lox_Sample_41_FD_206718 | JGI IMG/M metagenome (GOLD analysis project Ga0335082, IMG submission 206718) | Soil microbial communities from Loxahatchee National Wildlife Refuge, Florida, United States - Lox_Sample_4.1 | ecosystem: Environmental > Terrestrial > Soil > Wetlands | place: USA: Florida... | reverse complement strand
GGCGCGCAGCGACCCCCGCGCGCGCGCCGACCTGGTCGCCGCGCTCGTCGACTCGGTGACGGCCGGCGCCTCGGCACGCGAGCCCGACGCCGCCGAGGTGCGCGCCTTCTACGACGAGAACCGCGACTGGTTCGCGCGGCCCGGACGCCTGCGCGTGCGCCAGCTCGTCGTGGCCGGGCCGCCGCGGCGCGCGGAGGCGGAGGCGCGCGAGCGGGCGCTCGAGGCGGCGCAGCGGTTGCGCGGCGGCGCGGCGTTCGACGAGGTCGCCCGCGAGCTCGGCGACCCCGCGGTGGCGCCGCTTCCCGACGACTGGCTTCCGCCGGCCAAGCTCCGCGAGTATCTGGGTCCCGCCGCGCTCGCCGCGCTGGATGCGCTCGCGCCCGGCGCCGTCTCCGATCCCCTGCGCCTCGGGGGCGGCTACTCGGTCCTGCTGCTGGTCGACCGCGAGCCGCCCGCCTCGCCGCCCTTCGAGGCGGTCGCCGACGAGGCGCGCGCGGAGCTGCGCCGGCGCGCCGGCGACCGCGCGCTGCGCCAGTACATCGACGCGCTCAGGCAGCGCGCCGCGATCCGCGTCGCGGGGACACCGCCGTGAGCCGCCGCTCCGCGCGCGGCGCGGCGGTCGCCGTGCTGGCGCTCGTCGCGCTCGCGCCCGGCACCGCCCGCCCACACGGGCGCAGCCTCTCTTACTCGAGCTGGACGCTCGCGCCCGACAGCGCCTCGCTGCGCCTGCGCATCCCGCTCCTCGAGCTCACGCGACTGGGGATCGACCCGGTCGGCGATCCCGGCGCCTCGGTCCGGATTGCGGACGTGCTCATGCGCAGCGTGCGGCTCTCGAGCGGGGGCGAGCCGTGCGCGCCGGTCGGCGAGCCGAGGCCCGCGCCCGCTCCCGAAGGCTGGGCGCTCTTCGAGTGGCGCATCCGCTGCAGGAGCGCGGGGCCGCTCGAGATCACCAGCACGCTGCTGCTCGACGTCGCGCCCGACCACCTGCACTTCGCGCGCGCCGAGCTCCCCGGCGGCGAGGTCCGCGAGCGCGTGCTCACCGAGGCGGAGCCCAGCTGGGAGATCGGCCCGATCGCGTCGGGCGCGGCGACGCAGCAGGCGCAGGGCACTCCCCTGCGCGGCTACCTCGCGCTCGGCATCGAGCACATCCTCACCGGCTATGATCACCTCGCCTTCCTGCTCGCGCTGCTGCTCCTGGCGGAGAGCCTGCGCGAGGTCGCAGCGCTGGTGACGGGGTTCACCGTCGCGCACAGCGTCACGCTCGCGCTCGCGGCGCTCGGCGTTCTGCGCCCGGATCCGGCTGCGATCGACGCCTTGATCGGGTTCTCGATCGCGCTCGTGGCCGCCGAGAACGGCTGGCTCCTCGGCGGGGGGGGGCGCGCGGTCCCCGCTCTCGCGGTGACGGGACTCCTCGCACTGGCGGTGCTCGGGGCGGCGGGGCGCGGCAGCGTTCCGGCGTTCGCGCTGGTCGGGCTCGCGCTCTTCGTCTTCTGTCACTTCGCCCTGCTCGCCCGGGCCGAGCGACCGGCGCGCCTCCGGGCGGCGGTCGCCTTCGCGTTCGGTCTCGTCCACGGCTTCGGCTTCGCCGGCGTGCTGTCCGAGATGGACCTGCCGAGGAGCCGGCTCCTGCCGGCGCTCTTCGGGTTCAACGCGGGGGTGGAGATCGGACAGCTCGGCGTGGTGGCCCTCGTCTGGCCGCTCCTCTCGGCGCTCGAGCGCGTCCGCGAGGGCAGCCTGCACCGCCTGGCAGCCGAGGTCGGGTCTGCGGCGATTTGCGGGTTCGGGCTCTTCCTATTCCTCACGAGAACGCTCTCCTGAGGTCCTCACGAGAGCGCTCGCCTGAAGGCAGGCCCGGCCCTTCCCTGTGCAGCATCTGCCTCAAGTTCCCGAGGGCAGGGGCCGAAGAGGCCGGTAGAGCGGAGCTCCAGGGAGGGGAGCCCGCGACCTCGCGCCCCTCCCGCTGCTTTCATCGCCCCGAGTGGAGACGCGAGAATGGCCGGCTCCCAGGCATTCGAGTGGCTGTGCGAAGCACTGACCGAGAGCTCGTCGCTCGAGCGGCTCGAGGCGCGCGGGACGGTGCGCATCGCCCTCAAGGAGGCCGGTCTCGAGGCGCGCAGCGTGTCGCCGAACGAGCTCGTCGTGGTCGTCCAACGCATCCTCCCGCGGGAGCTCCGGCAGCGCGGCGTCTCGGGCGAGGCGGGCCTCTGCGAGCGCTTCGTCGCGGGGCTGCGCAACCTGGATTCCCAGGGCGCGCGCGGGGGCGCCGAGACGCCCGACGCGATCTTCCGCCGCCTCGGCGGCGAAGCCTGAGCGGGCCTAGCGCCCCTCGAAGCGCGGCGGCCGTCCCTCGAGGAACGCGCGCACCCCCTCCTGGAAGTCGCGCGTCCGGAACAGCGGCAAGAGCTGCAGATAGACCTGGTGCACGTTCGACTCGAAGCTGTCGGTGAGCCCGAGACGCATCATCCGCTTGGTGGCCTGCACGGCGAGCGGCGCGTTCGCGGCGATTTCCTCGGCGAGGCTGCGCACTTCCTTCTCGAAGAGCTCGTGCGGGACGACCCGATTGACGAGGCCGAGCTCCAGACACTCGGCTGCGGCGAGCGTCCGCCCGGTGAAGGCGATCTCGCACGCCCGCGCCCAGCCGACGAGGCGCGGCAAGAGCCAGGTGCCCCCGCTCTCGGGGAGCACCCCGCGCTTGGCGAATCCGCCGGCGAGCTTCGCGCGGTCCGACGCGATCCGGATGTCGCAGCCGATCGCGAGATCCATCCCGTAGCCGGCCGCGGCGCCGTTGAGCGCGCAGAGCGTCGGCTTGTCCACGTGGTGCAGCACGATCGGCGGCGCGTCGCGGAGCTCGAAGCGCGCCGGCAGGGCGGCCGCGTCGCTCCCGATCCCGGTGCCCGCGGCGAGGTCCTTGAGGTCGAGGCCCGAGCAGAAGCCCCTCCCGGCGCCGGTCAGCACGATCACCCGCACGTCGCGGTCCCGGTCGGCGTCGACGAGCGCCTGCGAGAGCGCGTCGAGCATCGCGGGCGTGATGGCATTGAGCCGCTCGGGGCGGTTCAAGGTGATCGTCGCGATGGCGCCGTCCTTGGCGTAGAGCAGGTCGCCCATCTCGGTCTCCTCCCGTCCGGATCCTACCGCCCCGGGCCGCCGGCCGGCAGATTACACGATTTGACGGATTCTGACTGATCTCGTAATATCCGGCGATGCCTCGCAAGCCGGACGCCGGGATCGAGCCGAGGCCGCTCACGGCCAAGAGCTTCGTCCTCGATCTGCTCTCGACGCTGCGCCGCGGCGCCATGCCCGTGCAGGCGCTCGTCGAGTCGGCGGCGCTCTTCGGCATCGCGAGCGGGAGCGTGCGCGTGGCGTTGTCGCGCGGCTGCGCCGCGGGGCTCGTCGAGCGCGACGAGCGGGGGCTCTACCGGCTGGGCGCGGCGTCGCGCGCCGTGCAGGAGCGCGTCGCCGGCTGGCGGAGGCTCGAGTCCCGGCTTCGCCCGTGGAGCGGGGCGTGGCTCGCGGTGCTGTCGACGCGGCGGGGCAACGCCTCCCGCGCGGCCCAGCGGCGGAGCGAGCGCGCGCTCCGGCTGCTCGGCTTCCGCGAGCTCGAGCGCGGCCTCGCGCTCCGCCCGGACAACCTGGCGGGAGGCCTGACCGGAGCGCGCGAGGACCTGGCGGCGCTCGGCCTCGCCGCTGGGGCTCTGGTCTTCGAGCTCCGCGACCTCGATCCCGTCTCCGCGGCTCGCGCGCGGGGCCTCTGGGACGGCGACGGACGCGCCGCGGCCTACCGCCGCCATCGACGCGCGCTCGCCGCGAGCGCCCGACGGCTCCCCGCGCTCCCCGAGCGCCTGGCGATGGTCGAGTCGTTCCGGCTCGGCGGCGGGGCGCTCCGGCTGCTGGCGCACGACCCCCTCCTGCCGGAGCCGATCGGCGCACCCGCCGAGCGCTCCGCCCTCGCCGAGACCATGCGCCGCTACGACGCGCTCGGGCGCGCGAGCTGGGCGAGCTTCCTCGCCCGCCACGGCGTCCTGCAGGGGGCCGCGCCTGCCGACACCAGGGGCATCGCCCAAGGAGGACGATCATGAGCGCCGCCAATCCGACGTTCGACGCCGCCGTCCCGGACCTCGACGCCGACTCGAGGACGAACGAGGCGTGGCACGCGCGCTTCGCGCGCGCCGAGATCCAGCAGCTGCTGCGCGTGAGCGACCTGCGCGGCCTCAGCTCCGTCGCGCTCGATTGGGCGCTCGTCGCGGCGTCGTTCGCGCTGGTGGCGCGCTGGCCGAACCCGCTCTCGATCGCCGCGGCGCTCTTCGCGATCGGCGGCCGCCAGCTCGGCCTCGCGGTGCTGATGCACGAGGCGGCGCACCGCACTCTGCTCTCCGACAGGCGCTGGAACGACGCAGTCGGCAGCTGGCTTTGCGCCTATCCCATCTGGTCCGACATGGTCGCCTATCGCTCCTACCACCTCCAGCACCACGCCAAGGTCTGGACGGCGGAGGACCCGGACCTCGGGCTGGTGCGCCCCTTCCCGATCACCCGCGCGAGTCTGCGCCGCAAGGCCTGGCGCGATCTCTCTGGCCAGACCGGGCGCAAGTTCGCGCGTGCGGCGTGGAGGCGCTCGATCGCGCGCTGGCGCGCGGGCGATCCCGCCGGCCGTCGCGCCTTCGTCGGCTTCGCGGCGACGAACCTCGCGCTGTTCGCCCTGCTCGCGGCGTTCGGCCATCCGGCCCTCTACCTACTCTGGGCGGGCGCCTGGCTCACCACGAACACGCTCGTGACGCGCATCCGCTCGATCGCCGAGCACGCGATGGTCCCCGATCCGAGCGACCCGCTGCGCAACACGCGGACGACGCTCGCGAGCGCCTGGGAGCGCCTCCTCCTCGCGCCCAACCGCGTCAACTTCCACCTCGAGCACCATCTGCTGATGACGGTGCCGCACTATCGGCTGCCGCAGATGCACCGCATGCTCGCCGAGCGCGGGCTGCTCGACGACGCTCTCGTGACGCGGGGCTATCGGGCGGTGCTCGCGCGCGCGGCGTCGAAGCCCGAGCCGGGCGAGGCGGCGCGGGGCGACGCGCCGGAGGTGCGCGTCCCTCCCTTCTGACTATCATCGCGGCTCCCTTCGGCCGGAGCGCGCGCATGGCTGCCCCCGATCCCTTCCGCGACCGCGTCGCCGTGATCACCGGCGGTGCCGGCGGCATCGGCTTCGCGATGGCGCAGGCCTTCGCCGCGCGCGGAGCGCGCATCGCGCTGGCCGACATCGACGAGGCCGCGATGGCGGAGCGAGCCAAGCTGCTGGCCGAGCGCGGCGGCGAGGTGCTCTGCGTCGCGACCGACGTGACGCGCCCCGAGAGCGTGTCCGCGCTCGCGGACGCCGTCTTCCGCCGCTTCGGCGCGGCGCACATCGTCTGCAACAACGCCGGGATCGCGATCGCGGGTCCGCTGCTGCAGGCCACGCCCGACGACTGGCGGCTCACCATGGACATCGACTTCTGGGGGGTCGTGCACGGCGTCAACGCCTTCGCGCCCCGCCTGATCGACCAGGGCCAGGGCGGGCACATCCTCAACACCGCCTCGATGGCGGGGCTCGTGGGAATGCAGTGGCTCGGGGTCTACTGCGCCGCCAAGTTCGCCGTCGTCGGGCTGAGCGAGTCCCTGCGCCGGGAGCTTGCGCCGCACGGGATCGGCGTCTCGGTGCTGTGCCCGATGATCGTCGAGACGCGAATCACGCAGAACTCCGCGCGCACGCGGGGCGTCCCGCCCCCGCCCGAGAGCCAGCCTCCGCCGGGCGCGATGAAGGGCGGGGTGATCGCCGCCGAGGAGGTCGCGCGGCGTGTGGTGCGCGGCATCGAGCGCGACGAGCTCTACGTGCTGACCCACCCCGAGCAGCGCGACTTCCTGCGCCGCCGCGCCGCCCGCCTCGACGCCGTCTTCGAACAAAGCTGGGACTAGCGTCCTCTTCGAGGATCCAGTTAGCATCGGAGGCGACGGACCTAAGGGCGCCAGCCCGGGGGCAGGCTCACCACGACGACGGTGGCGTCGCTGTTCTGGAGCAGGTACTCGACGCCGTAGCCGAGGAACGGTCGCTCGGAGATCTGGCGCAGGCTCGCCGGCAGCACGATCAGGTCGACCCCCGCCTCGCGCGAGAGCGACAGGATCTCGCGCGGAACCGAGACGCCGATGCGGATCGCGGTCTCCGCCTCGACGCCGAGCCCGCGCGCGGACGCGAGCGACGCATCGACCACGCGGCGCGCCCAGACCACGGATCCCGCCGCTTCCTCCTCCTCGTCGACCTCGCGCTCGCGGACCCAGGAGCGCCGCGAGAAGGCGAGCTCGTCGGCGGCCACCGGCGCGGTCACCACGTGGGCCAGCAGCGCCGAGGCGCCGAGGCGCCGGGCGATCCCGAACGCCACCTCCTGCGCGGCGCGTCCCGGCGCGGTCGCGATCGCCGGCACCAGCACGCGCCTGAACTCGAGCGCGGCGTCGTCGTCGAGGCCGCCGCCGCGCCGCACCATCACGACCGGGATCGAGCTTCCAGCGAGCAGCCCGTCGACGAAGGTGGAGACGGCGCGGCCTCCCTGCGGCGGCTCGGTGGCGCCGACCACGAGCGCGGAGTAGCCGAGCGCGGTCTGCCCGAGGATCGCCGGGAGCGCGTCCTCGGTGCGCAGGTGCACGTGCTCGGCGGGCTTCTTCTCGAAGCCCCCGAGCAGTCGGCGCAGGTCCTCGGGCGGCACGCCCGCGCCTGCGGAGAGCACTGTCACCCGGGTTCCTTCGGGCCAGGCGAGGTCGAGGATGCGCGCGGCGAGGAGCGAGTTCGGCCCGCCGTGCGTGGGCAGGAGCAGCCGCCCGGGACGGACCAGGAGGTTGCTGCCATGGAGGCGCTCGCGCGCCAGGCGCTCGCGCTCCTCGTCGTCGCCGTGCCAACGCCGCGCGATCGCGCGTAGCGTCGGCGGCGCCATCATCGAGGTCGCCATCGCGATCAGGACCACGATCGTGTAGGACGCGCCGTTCAGCACGCCGGCGCCGAGGCCGACGCTCGCGACGATCAGCTCGACGGCGCCTCGCGCGTTGAGCGCGGCGCCGAGCGCGAGCCCCTCGAGGGGATGTAGGCCGGCGATGCGCGAGCCGAGGAACGCGCCGCCGAACTTGGCGGCGCAGGCCGCCGCGAGCAGCGCGAGCCCCCAGCCGAGCACGTGCGGCTCGGCCAGCGCGCCGAGGTCCGCGCGCAGGCCCGCGCTGGCAAAGAAGAGCGGCGCGAAGAAGGTGCTGGTCAGGGTCTCGAGGCGCGCGAACGTCTCGGGCGCCTGGTAGCGCGAGCGCCCGCACAGGATCCCCGCGACGAAGGCGCCGAAGATCGACTCGATGCCCAGCGACTGCGTGACGGCGCCGCTCGCAAGCACGAGCAGCAGCGTCGTCGCGACGGCTCCGGCGACGCCGGTGCCGCGGCGCAGCGAGGCGCGCAGCGAGGCGTCGGCGATCCGCTGTCCGACGGCGAGCGCGAGCGCGATGAAGGCGGCCGCCGACGCGAAGCGGAGAAGCACCGGCAGCGCGCCGAAGGTCCCCGAGCGCGCGGCCCCCGCGATCGCACCGAGGAGCACCCAGCCGACGACGTCGTCGGCAGTCGCGGCGGCGAGCGTGATCTGGCCGAAGTTGCGGCGCATGAGATCGAGCTCGACGAGCATGCGGGCGATCACCGGCAGCGCGGAGATCGCGAGCGCTGTCGCGATGAAGAGCGCGAAGAGGGCCGCGGATGCGTGCGCGCCGCGCAGGGAGGCGGGGAGCACGAGCCCGATCCCGAGGCCGGTCGCGAACGGCACGAGCTGCGCACACGCCGCGACGGCGAGCACCGCGCGGCCGAGGCGCCGCACGAGCGCGAGGTCGGTCTCGAACCCGGTGACGAGGACGAGGAGGCCGGCGCCTACCCAGGCGACGCCCTGGAGGAACCCCTGCTGGCGCGGGTCGGCGGGGAAGAGCCAGTGCTGCGCCTCCGGCGAGATCGCGCCCAGCACCGAGGGCGAGAGCAGGAGGCCGGCCAGCAGGCAGCCGACCACCGGAGGCTGGTCGAGGCGGCGGGCGAGAGCGCCAAGCGCGTGGGCCGCGGCCAGCAGCACCAGGAGCTGCAGCCAGAAGACGAGCAGCTCGTCCTGCACGCGGCCGCTCTCAGGACCCTGCGGGCCCGGCGGACCCCGCGGACCCGAGGCGGTGCCTACGGACCAGCATCAGGTTGCGCACGTAGACCACGCAGTTCGGCAGGAAGGCGAGCGTGAAGACCGGATCGCGGCGATGGATGGCGTACGCGAGCAGCACCAGGGATCCGACGATGCTGAGGTGCCAGAAGGCGTTCGGCACGTAGCTGCGCCCCGCCCGCTCCGAGGCGATCCACTGGACCAGGAAGCGCAGGAAGAAGAGCGCGTTGCCGACCAGGCCGAAGACCAGCCAGAGCGGCCTGTCATGCCAGTCCATGGGCGCGACCGTAGCCGCGCAGCAGGGACGCCGCCCGAGTCGCACTGCGGCCCATTGACCTTCGCGAGGCTTCCAGCTGCCGACTTCGCTCGCCTGCGGCTCGCTGCGCGCGCCCAGGGACTTGCGGCTGTGCGGCGCAAGGCGCCTTGCGGCCAATCCGCGACCAAGGGGAGCGGCGTCTCTGGTATCGTGGGTGCGTTCCGGGGGTGCGGCGGCGGAGGTGCGGATGCGGCGCGGAATCGGCGTCTGGGCGTGCTCTGGCCTGTTCTCTGGACTCGCGGCAATGGCGCTCGGGGCAGCGGCCCCTTCCGCGCGCGCCGACGTTCCCTTCCCGACCTGCGCCGCGGCCGGCTGCACGGATCCCCTGGACTTCGGCTCCTACCTCTTCCTTCCCCCCGGCAGCCCGCTCCCCGACGACTACAACCCGGCAAGCGGCGACGCCTGGAAGTACGCGCCCGACACCGGCATGAACATCCCCGGCGTCTGGGAGCGGACGACGGGACGCCCCGACGTCGTGATCGCGGTGCTCGACAGCGGGATCCGCTGGAACGACGCCGATCTCGCCGACAAGGTCGCGCTGAATCCGGGCGAGCTCCCGGTGCCGCCCGGCTGCGCGTCGCAGGACTGCAACGGCGACGGCCTCGTCACCGTCGAGGACTTCAAGGACACCGACGCCTGCAAGCCGGCCCGGGACCAGGGTCGCCCCTGCAGCGGCCAGGACCTGATCCGCTTCTACTCCGACGGCGTCGACCAGGACGGCAACGGCTACGTCGACGACATCGCCGGCTGGGATTTCTTCGAGAACGACAACGACCCGTTCGACGACGTCGACTACGGGCACGGGACCGGCGAGGCCGATGACGAGGTCGCCGAGGCCAACAACGGGAGCGGCTTTCCCGGCTTCGCGCCGAGCTCGTTCTTCCTGCCTCTGCGCGTCGGCGACAGCTTCGTCGCGACCGACGGCCCCTTCCTCCAGGCGGTGGTCTACGCCGTCGATCGCCCGGTCTCGGTGATCTCGGAGGCGCTCGGCACGGTCAACTCCTCGGCGAACGGACAGGCGGCCGTCGACTACGCCTACGCGCACGGCATTCCGATCATCGCGAGCGCGGCCGACGAGGAGAGCCGCCATCACAACTATCCGGCCGCCTACGACCACATGATCTGGGTCAACTCGGTGCGCAACGGCGACGGCACCATCACCGACTCGAAGGCCAACGGCTACGACCTGCTGAACGGCTGCACCAACTACGGGGGCAAGGCGTGGGTCGCGATCCCCTCCGCCTCTTGCTCCTCGGAGGCGACCTCGCGGGCGGGCGGCCTCACCGCGCTGCTCGTCTCGTACGCGAAGAACGAGATCGACGCCGGTCGCTTCGAGCCGTATCCGGGCCTCGACACGCCCTTCTCCGCCGAGGAGGTGCGGCAGCTCCTGCGCCTCTCGGCGCGCGACGTCGACCACTCGACGAGCCCGCAGGTGGTGCTCACCAGCACTGGCAGGCTCCTCAACACCGCCCTCTCGGCCCCTCTGCTCGGGCTGACCTTCGGAACGAGCCAGTACCCGACCCAGCCCGGCTGGGACCAGTTCACCGGCTACGGGCGGCCGGACGGCGTGGCGCTGCTCGACCGCGTCACGCCGACCACGATGCCTCCCGAGGCCGACCTCTCCGGCGGGCTTCGCTGGTTCGACATCGTCGACCCAGCGCGTACGCCGTCGGTGCCGGTGCTCGGGAGCGCTCGCGCGGCGCGGGCGGGAAACCAGTTCTCCTGGGTGCTCGAGGTCGGCTGCGGCATCCAGCCCACGGTCTACGCGCAGATCGGAGCCGGCAGCGGAACCGGCTCCCCGGTCTCGGCGCAGGTGCTCGCGAGCTGGAGCCCCGCCGCCACCGCCGCCAGCTGCGGCTTCGATCCGACCCTCCCGATCGCGCACCCCGACGACCACACCGTGGCGCTGCGCCTGCGCGTGACGGACCTCGCCGGCAACACCGGCGAGGATCGGCGCACCGTTGCGATCCACAGCGACCCGACACTGCTCTTCGCTCCGCGGCAGCTCTCCGGCTCGGGCGAGTCGAGCCCCGTGCTGGCGGACGTGAACCGCGACGGCGTCCTCGACATCGTGCACGGGGGCGGCGACGGCGCGATCCACGCCATCGACGGCAAGACCGGCGCCGACCTACCCGGCTTCCCCGTCTACACGAACCCGCTGCCGGTCCACCCCTCGCCCGCCTACGCGAGCGGCGCGGTCCCCGTCCCGCACGAGGCGGTGATCGGCTCGGTCGCCGCCGACGACCTCGACGGCGACGGCCGCATCGAGATCGTGGCGCCCGGCATCAACGGGACGCTCTACGTCTTCGACGACCACGGCAAGGCACGTCCGGGCTTCCCGGTGACCACCGACCCTGCCTTCAGCCAGCCCGCCAACCGCAACAAGCTCAACGACTCGACGCCGGGGATCATCTCGGCGCCGACCCTGGTCGACCTCGACTCGCCCGGCAGCGAGCCGCACCTCGAGATCGTCTTCTCCGGCCTCGACGGCCACCTCTACGCCTTCCGCGCCAACGGCTCGCCGGTCGCGGGCTTCCCGGTGCGCCTAGCCGACACGAGCAAGGTGAGCATCGATCCCGCCACCGGCGTCGCGACCGCGCTCCCCAACGCCAGCGGCGTGCGCGTTGGCG
>Ga0335082_10008542_pt1 | contig 11124 bp, 9 predicted proteins | sample Lox_Sample_41_FD_206718 | JGI IMG/M metagenome (GOLD analysis project Ga0335082, IMG submission 206718) | Soil microbial communities from Loxahatchee National Wildlife Refuge, Florida, United States - Lox_Sample_4.1 | ecosystem: Environmental > Terrestrial > Soil > Wetlands | place: USA: Florida... | reverse complement strand
GGGTTCGCCGGGGCCGTAGTGCCGGACCCAGGCGAAAGCCAGGAACTGCCCGTTGGGCGACCATGACGGCGAAACCGCATAGCCCTGATCGGTGATGCGCACGGTGTTCGTGCCGTCGGACGCCATGGTATAGATCTGCGGCAGGCCCGTGCGTCCGCTCACCCACGCGATCTGCGCGTTGGTCTTCGGATTCCATGTGGGCGAAACATCCGGCCCTTTACTGCTAGTCAGGCAGTGAGGCGATCCTCCAGCGGCATCTACGGTATAGATTTCGGTATTTCCGCTGCGTGACGACGAGAAGGCCAGGCTCCGTCCATCCGATGACCAGGCCGGCGAGTAGTTGTCGCCACTGAAACGCTGGAATGTGACCATCCGGCCGAGATCCAGAGAGTACATCTCAATCTGCCAGCCTTCCTTGGTCATCCCGGAAAACGCCACGCGTGAGCCGTCGGGCGAGACATGCGGGGACAGGGCGAGCGAGCCGTTGTGGGTGAGTTGCTTGGGATTCGCGCCGTCGTAATCCATCTGCCAGATTTCCTTCGAACCGCTGCGGTTACTGACAAAGTAGATTTTTGTTTCGGCGACGCCCGAGATTCCGCCTCCGAGACGGAGTATGATTTCGTCCGCAAAGCGATGGGCGATCAGGCGCGCGTTGGCGTTACTGGCGTCCTCGCGATACTGCTTGCCCAGCACCTGCGGCGATTGCGCATTCTTGGCGTCGTACAGCCAGCCCTGAACGTTGATGGAGCCGCTCTGAACACCGACATTGCCGAAAGCCAACATGTTGGCGTTCGGCGGTGGATTGCCCCAGTCCGTGAGGCGCACGTCCTGAGGAGCACCGGGTATCGAGACAGGGTAGAAGCTCTTCGACACCATCTCGAAGATTCCGGCGAATTGGAGATCATTCCACAGAGTGGTGTTAAAAGTGGACGCCAGGCTTTGGGTCTGGGGGTCGTTGGCCACCAGCTTGAAGTCGGGCACGGCCAGACGGATCTTTTCGACGCCCAGTCCGGTGCCGGTGCGAATCCAATCCTGGGCGAAGGTGTTCGAGCAAGAGAATAACCACAGGGCGAAACAAAGGGCTGTCAGTCGATTGGTCATCTGCAATTTCATAAATGCGAACTAGCGGCGATAGTCAAACCAAAACTCCACCGCGACGTAGTTTCCGGCGTACTGCTGCGGAAGCGCGCCGAAGGTATCGATGCGTTGCAACGCGCGCAAGGCTGACTGGTCAAGCGACGGAATGCCGCTCGATTGCTCCACCCGAATGCTTGCCGGCTGGCCGGAGCGCGTGATCTCGAAGTAGATATAAACCCGGCGAGCTGTATCGATTCGCGGATCGACTTCATACTTCATCCAATTCTCGGAAACCTTGCGACGTACGGCGTCCACATACCAGCCGAAACGGCTGCCAAAGTCTCCGGTGCCGCCGGAAAAGCTCAAGCCGCCCTTGGTCCCGCCGACCGAGAAGGCCCCGTAAGGGCCGCTCACCGGCCCACCTTGACCAAACGGAATCCGGTTGTCTTCAACTTTTGCAACTTCTTTGGGCGGCGGTTTCTTCTGCGCGGACTCGTGCCTGCCTTTGGGCTTGGTCTCGCGTTCGGGAATTGGAATCGCTTTGGGTTCTTCCTTCGGAGACTCTTTGGGTGGCGACTGCGTCAGGCCCTTCGATTCGTTGGCGAGGACGTTCTGCGTTTCCACCTGAGGCGCCGGAAGGGGAATGCTGTTGACAAGTGTCGCGCTGATTGCACCACCAGTTCCGGCGGTGGTTCCCCAGCTTTCCCCGCGACCACTGGGAATCAGGTGGCCAAACAGGGCCAGCAGAAAGAGAACAGTGTGCAGTGCTACAGAGGCAAGCAAGGGAACACCAACGTTCCCCTCTGTTGAGAAGATGTCAACGTCGGCCGTCATTCTTCTCCAGCGGTTGCGTCACGATGCTCACGTTGGTGATGCCGGACTGCTTTACGGCATCCATGACAGTGGCGAACGCGCCAAAGGGCACGTTCTCGTCAGCACGAACGAATACTGCTTGGCCTTCAGGATCCCTTATCTTTTGATGCAGTTTTGCCCCAATCTGGTTGATGTTGATGGGGTCGTTATTGAGGAAAACCCGCTGCTGGCGGTCAATGGTGATGACCAGGCGTTCTTCAGTGATTTCCTTGACAGTCTTCGTGTGGGGGACAGAGACCTCGACACCCGACTGCAATATAGGCGCGGTGACCATGAAGATGATCAGCAGCACCAGCACCACATCCACCAGCGGCGTGACGTTGATGTCGGCCAACGACGTCTGGGTCCGTCCCTGTGCGTTGGTGAACGCCATCAGCGCCGCTCCACACTCTCGACCTGGCGCGGACTGCTGCTCTGGGCGCGTTCAACTTCGTTGATCAGCTCCAGGCTGAAGTCGTCCATGCGGGCGCCGAACTCACGAATGTGCTGGGTGAACATGTTGTAGGCAATGACCGCGGGGATTGCGGCGAAGAGCCCGGCAGCGGTCGTGACCAGCGCCTCTGATATGCCCGGCGCAACCGCGCGCAAGGTTGCCGCGCCGGCCGTTCCCAGGCCATGGAATGCATCAATGATGCCCCACACTGTTCCGAAGAGCCCGATGAACGGTGTGACGGCGCCAGTCGTAGCCAGCCAGGGAAGCCGGCTTTCCAGGCGACTCAATTCTTCGGAAGACGCGATCTGGGCCGCGCGCTGCAAAGCCGGCACGCGTATCGAGTACGGCCCCTGCTTGCGCAGCTCATCATAGGCACCCTCAAAGACGGCAATCAGTGGGCTGGGCTTGAACTGCTCGGCGACCGCAGCCACATCCTGCAGGCGCTCCGACTTGCGAAATGCGCGGATGAAGCGGTTACTTTGCGCCCGGGCACGTCGGAAAAGCCCCCACTTGGAGAAGATGATGGCCCAGGAGGCGAGGCTGAAGATCAGGAGGATGACGAGAACAGTCTTGGCAACGAGGCCGCTGGTTTCGATGAGACTGGAGATTTCACCGCCGATGGCTGAGGCAATCAACGAACAATACACAGTCATTTGGGTTACAGAGCAGGCCTTCCCACTACCTAATTGGCATTATAAGCATTAGACGCAGAAACTGATGATCCGCGGCAAGGTGTGCCTTTTGAGTTACGAGGTTGTTGGAAGTCGAATTGCATGTGCGTCGGCTTGTCGCATATTCAAAAATTGTTCACGTGCGAGGTATTCGTCCAGCAGATGTTCTCCAATCTCACGCACAGACCCGCGTTTCACGATTCTTACAGCGCTTCGACGATTGCATCGTGCAAGAGCGGTCGTATTTGGCGAATGGCCTGCGATGCGCGGTCCGGCCAGGTGCGGTTGGTCAGCAGCGTCACTGAGAGTTGCCGGCCAGGATCAATCCAGAGCGATGTGCCGGTAAAGCCGAGGTGGCCGAAGGATACCTGGGAGAAATGCCTGCCTGAGGAAGATTCGGGCGGCAAAGGCGTGTCCCATCCCAGCGCGCGGGTTGTTCCCGTGGGCGCTTCTTCACGGTGCGTGAACAGCTTGACAGTTGCAGGCTGAAACAGCGGCGCTCCGCCACGCGACATGCATTCGGCGAAGCGCGCGACATCCGCTGCCGGCGCAAAAACCCCAGCATGTCCCGCAACTCCATCCATGACGTAGGCATTCTCGTCGTTCACCTCGCCATGAATGATTCGCTTGCGAAAGACGCGATCGTTTTCGGTTGGCGGGATTTCTGATTTCCACTCCGGCGGTGGGTTGAAGCGAGTGTGCGACATGCCCAGCGGGGTGAAGATCTCCTGGCGTGCGAAGAGGTCGAGCGGCAAACCTGCCTGGTGCGCGAGCACTTCACCAAGCAGGATAAATCCGATGTCGCTGTATTCCGCGCGTTCACCGGGCGTTGCGACCAATCGAGTGGTGAGCGCGGCGCGGATTAACTCCTCGCGAGATTGTGCGAACTGAAAGAGCTTCTCGTAACCCGGCAGTCCACTGGAATGCGCGAGCAGCATGCGAGTCGTCACCGCTTCACGCGCCGCCTGCTGATGCCGTGGCGCGAGCGAGACGAACTGCGGCAGGTACTCCGCGAAGGCCGCATCCAGCAACAACTGATGGCGTTCGAAGAGAAGCATCGCCACCGCCGTCGTCGCGACGACCTTGGTGACCGAGGCGAGATCGAAAATCGTTTCCGCCCGCACTTCAGGTGCGCTCTCGTCGTAGGTGAAGTGGCCAAATCCCTGCGAGGCAACCACCAATCCGCGATGCGTCACTGCCAGCGCTGCGCCGGGGAAAGCGCGCTGCTCGATGCCTTCGCGAATGATGGCGAACGCCCGCGCGAACTGCTTTTCCTGATCCTGAGAAGCAGCAGCGAGCGCAACGGGCTGTTGTGATACTTGCTTCAGGGCAACCTCACAGATGTGCGGGATGCGAGCGCCACTTATAATAGCCTGCTCGCCAATACTGAGTATGTTCGTCGAACTGGAAAGGGTCCTCATCCATTGAGTCTCCGTCTTCGGTGGGCCGTTGTTGCCCTGCTGCCACTTGTTTCTTTGTCTCTTACCGGCATAGCCGCCGCCACACAAGATCCACCAACCGCAGTCACGCAGGCCATTCCCACAACAGATCAGACACGCTTTGCACCCCTCGACGCACTCCTCCGAGAGGCGCTAGAGAAGGCAAATGCTCCTGGAGCAGTGCTGCTGGTCGGACACAATGGAGCGGTGGTTTATCGAAAGGCCTACGGTAATCGGGCGCTGGAGGCGTCGAGAGAGCCGATGACGCCCGACACGGTCTTCGACATAGCGTCGCTGACCAAGGTTGTAGCAACAACGACCAGCGTGATGCGCATGGTGCAGCTCGGGCAGGTGAAGCTGAACGATCCGGTCGCCAAATACATCCCCGAGTTCGCCCGGAACGGCAAGAGCGATGTGACGGTCCGTCAACTTATGACGCATTACTCCGGGCTGCCTGCGGACCTTGAGCTGAAGCCATACTGGCGCGGCCTGGATGAGGGTTATGCGCGGGCCAACGAGGCAAAGCCGGTGAATCCTCCCGGCTCGACGTTTCTGTACAGCGACGTCAACTTCATCGTGCTGGGCGAACTTGTACAGCGTGTGAGCGGTATGGCACTGAATCAGTATGCACAAACCTATATCTTCGGCCCGCTCGGCATGACGATGACCATGTTCAATCCGCCCGAGACCTGGAAACCGCGGATCGCTCCTACCCAGCAGGACGAACACACCGGAGGGTTCCTGCGTGGGGTCGTGCATGATCCGACGGCAAGAGCGATGGGCGGAGTCGCCGGGCACGCGGGAGTTTTCTCCACCGCCGATGACCTGGCGAAGTTCGCCCAGACTCTGCTGAACGGTGGAGCGCCCATACTGTCGCCGTGGATTGTCGAGAAGATGACCACGCCGCAGCAGCCGCCGAACTTCACGGACGTGCGAGGACTGGGGTGGGACATTGACTCGCCGTTTTCTTCCAATCGCGGCGACCTGTTGCCGGTTGGTTCGTTCGGCCACACCGGCTTCACTGGCACCTCCCTTTGGATCGATCCCACCACCAACACTTACGTCATTCTGCTGACCAATGCCGTCAACCTGAAGTACGGCAACGTCATCTCGCTTCGCACTGAGGTGGCGACAGCGGCCGCTGCAGCACTGGAGTTGACCCCCAGCGAAGAGCAAAAGATGCGGCTGTCCCGCATAACCGGATACAACGAAGCCGCGGCCGCCGCCCGGCGCATCGTCGTGCGCAATGGCCAGGTGCTGAATGGCATCGACGTCCTTGAGCAGCGCAACTTTGACGCGCTCAAGGTGGGCACAACGTCGCCCAGGGTAGGACTGGTCACGAACCAGACCGGAGTGGATTCTCGAGGACAGCGCACCATCGATGTCCTTTACCATGCCGCGGGATTGCAGCTGGCGGCCATCTTCACTCCGGAGCATGGAATCTTCGGTGCAGCAGACACCGTTGAACTTCCTGTTCTCAAGGATGCCGCGACGGGCGTCACGATCTACAGCGTCTATGGCGATACCGATGCCAAACGACGCCCTCCGCCGGACGTGCTGCGCAATCTCGACGTCCTGGTCTATGACATCCAGGAAGTGGGCGCGCGCTTCTACACCTACGAAACTACGCTGGGGTACTTCCTGGAAGCTGCTGCGAAGATGGGTAAGCCGCTCGTGGTGCTCGATCGGCCCAACCCGATCAACGGGGCCTACGTTCAAGGACCGGTATCGGATGCGGGGCAGGAGAGCTTTGTCAATTATCATCCCCTTCCGATTCGGCACGGGATGACCGTTGGCGAGCTCGCGAAGCTTTACAACAGCGAGCGCCACATCAACGCCAATCTCACCGTAGTGCCGATGAGGAACTGGATGCGCGGTGACTGGTTCGATTCCACTGGACAGGTCTGGATCAACCCATCGCCCAACCTTCGCAACCTGGAGGAGGCGGCTCTATACCCAGGAGTGGCGTTGCTCGAAGTCACAAACGTTTCCGTCGGACGTGGCACCGACACGCCGTTCCAATTAATCGGAGCGCCGTGGATCGAGGCGGTGGAACTGACGACATACCTCAATGCACGCAATATAGCTGGAGTACGCTTTGTGCCGACCACCTTCACTCCGGCCACTGGCACCTACGCCCGCCAGCGGTGCTTCGGCGCCCACATTATGGTCACCGACCGCGAGAGTCTGGACGCACCAGAGCTGGGGATCGAGATCGCAGCCGCGCTGCACAAGCTCTCACATCTGGGGTTCGATATGGACCGAATGAACCAGCTGCTGGCCAACAAAGCGGTTTTCACGGCGCTGCGGGCGGGGGAGGACCCGCATCGCATCGCCGACGACTGGCGCGACGCGCTCGAGCAGTTCATGCAGATTCGCGCGAAGTACCTGCTTTACTGATACTGTGCCGTTTGGCCCACGACCGGCTTGGGGATTTTTGCTTCCTTAAGCGTCAAGTTACGCTCCACCACCATCTCGATGGAGTCGCCGACATTCAACTGGATCTCCGGCCCGCGGGTGAACAGCACGGTAGCCAGGCCGACAGCGCCACCTACCCCCGCTCCAATGGCCGCGCCCTTGCCTTCGCCGGCAATGGCCCCAATGCCGGCGCCGGGGATGGTGGTTGCTGCTATCTTTCCAATGTCTTCGCCCTTATGGCTGCCACCCTGGATGGTTCCTTCCTCCCCCTTCACGTCATTGTCGGCGGAGCCGGGCGTTCCGTGGACCGCGCCTGGCAGGACGACCGTGTAACCATTGGGGTAAATCAGCGAGTTGAAGCCCAGTAGCAGCTCCGCGCGGCCTTTCATGTGGCCGGGACGCTGCACGCGCTTAATCTCGCCCTGCACGAAGGTCCCCGCCGGAATCACAATGTGGTCACTTTGCGTAATGGGGAACGCCGTCTGGGCGTACACCGGATCGCCCACATGGGCGCTCTTGGTGTTAATGCCTTGCTTCAAGGTGAGCGGAATCTTGGTTCCCGCAGGCACGGTGAAGGTCTCGGGCACCGCATCGTCTTTGTCGGCCGCAGGCGGATTCGGTACCGTGAGCTGCGGAGTATTGTCCTGCGCGGCGGAGGAGTTGGTAGCCTTCTTCGCCGAGGCAGGAGCAGACTTCGATCCAGCCGGACTCTGCGTGACGGCGTTAGGCCCGGCGCTGCCATTGGCCGGCGGCTTGGGCCGCGGCGTAATCTGCGGCTGCTCGTCCTGAGCCAGGAGCGGGGCTGAGCCGAGGGCAAGCGCGACCCCAACCACGGCGATCGTGAGCTTCATGTTGCCTCCGCAGCCTTGAAATGCCTGCTCGCTCAAACGCGGGCTGGAAACGAAAGTCGCGCGTACTACTTTAGCGCATATAAGGCGTTTACGTGCGCGGTCACCGTGATCTTCTGCGCTCCAAACTCGGCTGTCGGAGGCGGCGGCGCTGCCCCGGCCGCCATAGGCGCGGCCTTGGCCATCATCATCGGGCGTATCGGACTTGGCTCGTAGGTGTCCACGGAGGCATAAGAGAGCTCACCCAGGGTGCGTCCGGCGGAGCGAGCGACAGCATCGGCCTCGTTGTGTGCGCGGCGCAGTGCATCTTCTACGGCCTTGGTTTTGGCCGCGTCCATGTCGTCAAGCTCATAGGCGATGGATTGATTACTGGTCACATCCATGGTCGCCAGACCCTCGGCAATCGGCCCGACTTTGGAGAAGTCCTTGAACTTGACGCTGATGTCGGTATCGACGCGATAGCCCACCAGCTTGCGCTTGGGGTCCTTGTAGTCGTACACGGGCTGGACGGCAAAGCGGCCGACCTGCGCTTCCTTCGGATCAATGCCACTCGAGCGCAGAAGCTGGCGCACCTTTTCCGCGGCCTGCGTAGCGCGCTGATTGGCTTCCGCCAGCTTCGGCTCCTGTGCCGAGATGTTGAACTGCACCAGCGCGGTATCAGGCTCTGATTCGAATTTGCCGTCTGCCCCGACCCAGACGGTGTTCGGCTGAGGAGCGAAGGTAGCGCGGTCCTGGGCCGCCAGCTCATGAGAAGCGGCGAACCAGCAACATATCGCCACGACAAGGAATCGACGGCGTTTTTTCATCCTGCTGTCTAGACGTTTCATTGCCACGAGTGTAATACCAAACCGGGCTTCTGTTATATTGGCCTTTCATCCCAGGTACTTCGCGGTCAGGCAGGAGAGGCACTTTATGGCAAGCGTCAACAAAGTCATTCTTATCGGCAATCTGGGCAAGGATCCCGAGATCAAGTACACGCAGGGCGGCATGGCGGTGGCGCACTTCTCACTGGCTACCAACGAACGCGTGAAGGACAAAGACGGCAACTGGAGCGACCGGACCGAGTGGCACAACATCGTGCTGTTCGATCGCAAGGCGGAAATTGCGGGCGAATACTTGAAGAAGGGCCGCACGGTTTACATTGAGGGGAGCATTCGCACAAACTCCTGGGACGACAAGGAGACAGGGCAAAAGAAGTACCGCACCGAAATTATCGGCAATCAGATGGTGCTGCTGGGCGGGCCGCGCGAGGGCGGCGGTGAGGGAGGAGGCTACAGCGGTGTACGCTCCCCGGCCGGGAAATCTGCCCCTGAACAGGGCGCACCGGAAGCCTCATCGGGCTCGGCCGGCGCAGAGATTACCGACGAGGACATTCCATTTTGAGGCGGGTTGCAAAACCGTAACCAAGCCGGGTTTGGAGCGCGGGCTTTGACGATGTGTGTTCCTAGCCGATAAAATAAGTCTTACAATTGCCGTGCTGTTCCAGCGCACAAACACTCCTCAGTAGCTCAATGGCAGAGCATCCGGCTGTTAACCGGAGGGTTGTAGGTTCGAGTCCTACCTGAGGAGCCATTCTTTTCTGTAAGTTACGGCCGTTCACTTTTTTCCGCTCTCAGCTAAATTCAGCTAAACCCCAGAAGATTTCCGAGACCGCTTCTTTTTGTGCAGCTCAAATATCGCCTCCGTCCGGGCGTCAATGGCTTTGCGTACGCTGTCGGGTATGTGGTCCATATACACCTCGGCGGTCGTCTTGATGTGCTTGTGGCGCAGGATAGCCTGCGCGTCTTTCATCGTCCCGTGCTTCTGCAGATCGGTGCCCAACGTACGGCGAAATACCTGGAACGTGCAGAGATTTCGCGGGATGCCAAGCTTGTCACTGACGGGCCACACCCTCCACTTGAAGAAGTTCTTCGCACGAAACGGAACTGCGATTCCCTTGTTTTTGCGGTGCCCTTGGGTTGGGAACATCAGAGCGTCCGGTGAAGTATTGGGGCAGACCTTCCGCCAAGCTTCGATATAGGGCCGGACCCGATGCGGAATGGGGATACGAGCTCGACTGTCGTCCGTTTTGACCTTGCCTTCGTACAGTGCACCCTCGTATGCGGTGTCGTAAACAATCAAGTGGTCGTCTGCATACGACTTCCACGTGAGGCCAAAATTCTCACTGGTCCGAGGCCCGCAGAAACAGCCCACCGCTAATAGCGCACGGTCCCTTGGGTGAGGGATGCTTTCGATGAGATCGAGAATCATCCGTGGCTCGATCTTGGGCTTCTTCACCACTCGGGTGTCCGGCATAAGAAGATCTTCGGCTGGATCTTCGATAATGAATTTCATCTTGCGGGCGGTTCGAAAAATGGACTTGATATTGGAGAAAGCGTGCCTCACGATCGAGTCCGAGAACTCTTTGGCAAGCCGGTTGAGGTGCATCTGAAGTTCAAATTGGGTCACCTGCTCAATCGAAAGATCGCCGAATTGTTCCACCAGGTAGCGCTCGATTTCGTAACTGGTCTTTTCCTTGGTGGCCTGGTGCCAACGCCCTTCGCGCATGGGGAGGTAGCGATATCTTACGAACCATGCGAAAGTCGTCTTTGGATCTGGCCGCTCCGCTGATTGTTTGGGGCCGAGATCTTCTGCAATGAGAGATTTCAGTTTCTCCTTTGCCTCCCATTTCTTCATCTTGCCGACTTGTCCTAGAGGGAGGGAAACTTGTTTTCTTTTTTGCTCTCCGCTCGTTGAATCCGCAAAGTATCGCCAAAAATTGCCGTAAATGGTGCTGCCGCTTTCCGTGATCCAGCCGCTCTGATGTCGGGGGCGTGCCATGGAGGGGACCTCCTAAAGAATGGTGTTAGAGTCTGACCCTGCGTCACGCCCGCCTGCGCAAGGAAGACGGGCTTTGCATGTGCTCGGAGATGAAGCTCCCAATGTCAGGGCGGCGAAAGCGGAGCATCTGCCTTCCGTTCCGGCCGGTACCCAAGCATACGGCGGGGATGCGCGGGGTCCTTCGAGTCGCGTGAGCTTGCACCCAGTCGATGGAGACACCCAGCCACTCGGCTACTTCGCGGGAATTGAGCAGACGTTCCGACGTTCTTGGAAATGGGAGCGCAGTGGTAAGAGGCTGGGAATTAGCAGACATAATGGTCCTTTTGCATGAGCTTCCGTCGGTCTCCGAACGCAGAAGCGGCAGACCGGGAAACTCTAAATAGTCTGAAATAGATTCTTGGTCAAATGACCTTGGTGGCTCTTGTCCCGCCCAGGCCAGCGTCGGTGGGGTTGTTTTGCCCAAGTCGCTTTCGAAACGGCTCCATGGAGTGCCCGGGATCGGCAAAACAGAGGCTTGAACCCAGCCGTTGCGTCCGCATGGGCTC
>Ga0335082_10008541_pt1 | contig 11126 bp, 10 predicted proteins | sample Lox_Sample_41_FD_206718 | JGI IMG/M metagenome (GOLD analysis project Ga0335082, IMG submission 206718) | Soil microbial communities from Loxahatchee National Wildlife Refuge, Florida, United States - Lox_Sample_4.1 | ecosystem: Environmental > Terrestrial > Soil > Wetlands | place: USA... | reverse complement strand
GCGTGAAGCATTGATCGATTCGGTGATCAAGAATTTGTTTGCTCATCGCGACGAGAATCGCTTTCTCGAGGTGCACCTGCGCAGCGGTCGCAAGGAGATTCTCTACCGGGGCAACCTGTTGAGCGGCGCAATCATCGCCAGCATCGTTGACCGCGCGAAGGAACTTGCGATCAAACGCAGCATTGAGCTGAAGAAGGAGCAAGGCATCAGCGAGGCCGACCTGTTGCGCTCGCTGGACCTGGAGTTTGCCGAGAATGACATCTTCCCGCCCACCGACATTACCGAGGATTGGATGAAGCTTCTCGACTACGATCCCGAGAACGTCGTCAAAGTTTCACCGGTCCATCCTCAAACGGGTCCGCGCGCCAAAGGAGTCAGCGCCGTCGTGTAGCGTGCGGCGGTGCGCCCCGCCATGCAACGAACCCTCGGCATTGAAACCGAATACGGCATTACAGTAGACGGTCAGGACAGCGTCGACGTCGTCGCCGAATCCATCGCGCTGGTGCGCAGCTACACGCAGGTCGAGCCGCCCGTTCAGGACTCAGCGATGAAGTGGGATTACGATCTCGAAGACCCGCATCAGGACGTGCGCGGGTTTCGCGTCGAGGAACTGCTCCAGGATTTCGACGAAGCGAAATACTTCGTCCAGGATCAAAACCGCAAGCTCAGCTTCCAGGAAATCAAGAGCGACCTCGTGCTCTCCAACGGGGCGCGTTTCTACAATGACCACGCGCATCCGGAATACTCAACGCCGGAGTGCAAGAGCCTGAACAACATCATCGCCCAGGACAAAGCTGGCGAGCGGATCATCGAAGAGTGCGTCCGCCGCCGCAACCTTCGCGCGCAGGGCGGCGTCGTCAAGGTTTATAAGAACAACACCGATTTCGTGGGTCACAGCTACGGCTGCCACGACAACTACCTGATGTCGCGCAGCATCCCGTTCGAACACGTGATTCGTGGCCTCACACCGTTCCTCGTCACACGCCAGATCATCGCCGGCGCGGGCAAAGTCGGCATCGAGAACGAGGAACAGACCGCCGCGGGCGACTACCAGATCAGTCAACGCGCCGATTTCTTCAGCGTGCTGGTCTCCATCGACACGATGAATCGCCGTCCCATCATCAACACCCGCGACGAGCCGCACGCGGACAGTGAGAAATACCGCCGCCTCCACGTCATCGTCGGCGACGCCAACATGAGCGAGATCTCGAGCGCGTTGAAGATCGGCACCACCGCGCTGGTACTCGATCTTCTCGAAGACCACGTCGCGCCGATGAACCTCGACCTCGTCGACCCAATCGCGGCGCTTAAGAGCATTTCGCGCGATCCAACCTTGAAGACGGTCGTGCAATTGATCGGTGGCCGCACGATTTCCGGCATCGACATCCAACGGGAGTTTCACGCCGCCGCGCAGAAGAAGCTGCGTGGCCGTGATGTGGAGACGGACTGGGTGCTCACCACGTGGCAGAAGGTTCTCGACGACCTCGAGCGCGACCCCATGTTGTGCCGTGACCGCCTCGATTGGGTTGCGAAGAAATGGTTGCTCGACGCGTTCGTCGCCGCCGAAGAGTTAAGCTGGCACGATCCGTGGCTGCAATCGATCGACCTTGAATACCACAATGTCCGCCGCGAAGAGGGCCTGTATGCCGAGTTGGTGCGTCAGAACAAAATGCAACGCTTCGTCACTGACGAGCAGATTCGGCACGCCATCCACCACGCGCCACCTGACACGCGCGCCTATTTCCGCGGCCGCTGCGTTGAGAAATTCGCCAAACAGATGACCACGGTGCAGTGGGACGAGATCGCCTTCGGCGACAATGCACACGAATGCGTCGTGCGTTTGTTGAATGTCTTTGACGATGATGAGGTGCGCCGTTACAATCTGGCCATTGACAATGCTCCCGATGTGGAGACATTACTGCGTAACTTGGAATATGTGCGGAGGTAACGCGCCATGTCGAAAATGAACGCAGAGTTTCCCGAACGCATTCACCGACCCTCATCTCCCGCGCCGTGGGAACGGAAGGAAACTGATGAGGGTGGCCCGCGCCGTCCCGATGTGAATGCGCCCGACACCAAGGAACTGCTGAAGAAAATGCGGCGCGTCGACCCCAACCAGGCCAAACGCTACCGCCAACGCACAGGAGAATGAGCGGACGCGCTTCCGCGAGAATTTCGCCATGGACCATCCAACGCCACTGCCACAGTTTCTCCACGACGGCGATTTTCTCAGTGTCTTGAAGGTCCATGGCTATGAGGTTGCGCCACGCTTGGCCGCAGCCGCCGCCAAGTTTGAACACGAACTCGGCAAGGGCAGCATCGCCACCGAAGGCACAACGGTCCTCGCGATCAAATTCCGCGATGGCGTGCTCGTCGCGGGTGATCGTCGGGCAACGGCCGGGAATCTCGTGATGTATGAGCGCGCTGAGAAACTCATCAGCATTGACTCACATTCCGTTCTCGCCATCGCGGGCGTGCCCGCCGTGGCGTTCGAGATTGCGCGCGTGTTGGAGCACAGCTTCAGATATTTCCAGCGCAGCCAGCTTCAAGAAATGAGCACCGCCGGCAAGGTGCGCTCCCTGTCGAAATTGCTCAAAGAAAACCTGCCGCTCACCTTGCAAGGTGTCGGCATGGTCGTGCCCATCTTCGCCACGTACGAACAGGCAAATGGCGACGATGGCGGCGGCAAGGTTTACTTTTACGACGCGCTTGGGGCGCAGTTTGAAGGGGTGGATTACGCGGCGAGCGGTTCGGGCTCGCTCGCGGTGCGCAGCGTCCTGCATTACCTCAACAACTGGGGCGGAAAGCCGCTCGCCAAATTCAACGAGGATGAAGTCATTGTCGCCGCGCTGCGGTTGCTGGACACTGCCGCCGACAGCGACACTGCCACCAGCGGTTACAATCCGAAATCGAACATCTTCCCCATTGTGCGCGTGATCACCAAGGACGGCGTCCGCGAGATCGAAGAGTCCGCGCTGGCGAAAGCCTACCGGGCCGAGGTCTAGCCTCCGAGAACCGACTATGATCGAGGAACCCTATCGTTGGGTCGAGGCCATCGCCAATCGGCGTGAGTACATCGAAGACCAATTGCGCCGTGGCAGTCCCGTCGTCTTGTTGAATTACGTCGACGGCCTGTTGCTGCTGACGGTGAGCCGCGAGACCCGGAAACTTTTTGAGATTTACGACCGCGTCGGCTTCGCGGCGCTCGGTCATCCAGCCGACATCGAGCGGATGCGCCTCGCCGCAATCGACCTCGCCCACATGGAGGGATTTAATCGGGCCGTTAACGACGTGTCGTTACGTCGTCTCGTGAACTACGGGATGAGTCCGGCGCTAAAGATGGCGTTCGAGCAGGTCTTCAGCGCGCCCTACATCGTGAAGATGTTGCTGGCGGAGTTGGGCGACGATGCCGAACACGATCTCATTGTGAAGCTCGACTACGACGGATCGATGGCGCGCAGTGAAGTGGAAATGAAGGAACCGTTCGACGTTCTCGCCGGTACGGCCGACGCTGAGCGGCAGATGCTCGATTATCTCGTCGACAACAACGGCAATGCGCGCCGCTCACTAGACGACGCGCTCAAGCTCGCCGCGCAGACGTGGGCTGTTGGCATGGAGACCGCGGAGCGCCGCGCTCACACTGAAGACGAGCAGGCCCAGCGCGAGGAGATCGACACGGTCAAGGTGCTGAAGGATTTCCTCAAGACGCGCCACGTCGAAGCCGCGGTCCTCGACCGCACTCGTCCCGCCACGGGCAAGTTTCGTCTCGTCGACGAGAAGGAAATCCGCTCGGCGCTGAAGGACTTATGAACCGCATTGTCGGGCTGGAGACCGAGTACGGTTGTCTCGTCAGCGGAGACGATCGCCAAGGCGGGCCCGATGCCTTCCCGATTCGCGTCAAGAACCACCTGTTCAAAATTGCGCGTATCGGCGCGATCGACCTTCATTACCGCGATTACGAAGAGCCGCCGGGAAATGGCGGGTTTCTGCTCAACGGCGGTCGGCTATACCTTGACATGGGCCACATCGAGTACTCGACGCCCGAGTGCTTGAGTCTTCGCGACATCGTGGCCTTCGACCGCGCGGGAGATTACTTGCTGCAGCACGCCCTGGAAAGCATGGGCATCGCCGACCGCGTGTCATTCCTCAAGAACAACATCGATCACCACACCGGCGCCACGTTCGGCTGCCACGAGAATTACCTGATGAAACGCGGCGCACAATTCACGCCGCAAGTGCTTTCGGCGCTGCTTTCGTTTCTCGCTACGCGTCAGATTTTCACCGGCGCGGGCCGCGTCGGCCAGGCCAATCCCCTCGCCTTCGAATTCGACCAGCACCGCGCGGATCAGCCCATCTACTTCCAAATTTCGCAGCGCGCCGACCACATCGTCAACGACATTTACCAGTGGGTGCAATTCAACCGCGCCATCATCAACGCCCGTGACGAGCCGCTCGCCGACTACCGCAAGTATCGACGATTGCATCTGCTCATTGGCGACTCGAACATGAGCGAATATGCCAACGCGCTGAAAGCCGGCACCACCTCGCTGGTGCTCGATCTGCTCGAAGAAGGCATCGTCCCGAAGCGCGTGGGATTGATGGATGCGGTGCAGTCGACCCGGGAGATTTCGCGCGACGCGCATTACCGCTGGCTCGTGCGCCTCGAAAACGGCCAGACGCGGACCGCGCTGGAGATTCAGCATTCGTTTCTTGCGCTGGCGAAGCATTATCTTGCGGGCCAAGACGAGGAGAATGACTGGGTGATTCGGGAATGGGAATCAGTGCTCGACGGGTTGGAGCATAATCCGATGTCCCAGGTCGGCAAGATCGACTGGGTCGCCAAGAAATGGCTGCTGCAAATGTTCATGGAACAGGAAGGCATCGGCTGGGATGATCCGTGGCTGCAGTCGCTCGATCTGGAATATCACAACCTCGATCCGAAGCGGGGCCTGTACTTCGCGCTCGGCCACGAAGGTCGCCTCCAGCATCTCGTCAGCCCCGAGCGCGTCGCATTTTGCGCGGCGAATCCGCCGTCGAACACACGCGCGGCCGCCCGTGGTGTCGCCGTGCGATTCTTGCGTGAGCAATCCACCAACTATATTATCAACTGGGATTCGATCGGCGTGGAAGACAAGGACCCGCTGAACATGCAGAATCCGTTTCACACCTACCGCTCGGAAGTCTCGCAGCTTCTCTCCGATGAACGCCCGGAGCGAGGGATTATCTCGCCTCCGTGACTTTCACCTGATTACGGGTTGACATCTTTCGATTCAGTCCTATTTTCCCGGGGAGCAAAGCGAAGCATCGAAGGAGGTTTGTTGGTTGGTGAAGCCGCGCATCCTGCTTATCGAAGACAGCCCTGAAGGCCAGCAGTTTGTTTCCGAAGCGCTCTGCAACCAGGGCTACGCTGTCTCCACATTGAGCGATGCCGAGCGAGCGCTGGCGACCGTCGAGGAGTGGGCCCAGCAATTTGAACTGGTGATCATTGAGGAGGCAATGCACGGCCGCAGCGGCCTGACGCTCCTGCGTGAGGCGCGTACGAAACGTAGCAACCTGCCCGTCGTCATCGTCACCCGCGATGGCAACTGGAGTAGTTACGCGCGTGCCCTCGACGCCGGTGCGTGCGATTACATCGTCCATCCCATAGATCGACGTGAGCTGGTGACAGCCGTGGAAGAAGCGCTGGCACGGGCGTCTTGATCCCGAGACGTTCGGGATCGTCGAGAACGCTCCGAGGGTTGCGACTCGGAGCGTTTCTCGTTCTACTCAAGTCTCCGGTTCGACAAACAATCCGATGACGCTTGTGAATCCGTGCACGAACGCGCGCTCGCCCACAGGCCCGATCTCGCCGTTGCAGAAGAAACCCGCCGTGGCGATGGGGCCAACGTATTGGTGCAACGCCTTGATGTCGTGGCTCGACACGCCGTACATGCCCGCGCCACGGCCGAGACAACTGAACAGCAACGCTCCCGCAGGCGGCCCATGGGCGAAGCGCTGTTTCTCCCTGGCAAGCAAACAGCGTAAATCTTCGTCGGCACACTGGCCGTCACGCACTTGAAACTGCACCGTCTGCCCCGTGCGCATCCAGTCGCCGACCGCCAGCGCCCCCGATTTGGGGTCATGACCAACGAGGTTGCGAATCAGAAAATCGCCGCGGCCGAACTCTTCCTTGTACTCGTTGATGACGCGCCCGAGAAACAACGCGGTGCGCGCCAACTGTTGTTCGTCCTGCGGCAACTGCGGCAGCATCTCCTGGAGCACTGCCAACGGCGGTCGGCCGCCGAGTTCAAAAATGATGTTCTTCTCCGCGCGCGTGACCGTGAACGGTTGCCCGATCGGCTTGCACCCTTGCGACACGACCGCGCGCAGGGCCACCTTCCCCGCCAGCGCGACTCCGACCGCGCCGTCGTCGAACACTTCGCCGTCAAGAAACAAGCGGTTCTCGCCGGGCTGCTGGCCGCCGCTCGCCAACCCGCCGATAAGCGGTGCGCCGGGATACGCTTCGCCCAGCGCCTGCACGAGTTGCACCGCCTGAATGCTGAACGGATCGACCAGCAGAATCAGGTTCGCATTCTCTGTCGATTCGACTTCGAGTTGGTAATGCCAGAAACCCGGACCCGTCGATTCTTCGACCTCGCGCTGGGTCACATGAAACGGCGCAATCTCGACCCCGGGCAACTGGGCAACCATCAGCGACACTGCCGGTTTCTGCTCGACCTCTTCGTCGCCGCCTATAATCCCGCCTCCCGTACAACCTGTCAGATGCCGCGACCCAATGGCACCCAGAACGCCGCTCAGCAGATCTTCGATGTGCGGCACGTATTGCGGGTGGACAAACGCCAGCGCCAAATCAGTCTTCTCGCTGCCGAAGTGGCCGTGGATCTGGCGAGTCAGCTCCTCAACCACCTCGAGTGAGTCAGTTTTCGTGGAGAGCGCGGAGGCGAATTTCATCGCCTCAATTCTACTTCGTTTTCTTCGGCTTCGCCAGCAGCGCCGCACGCGTGCGCAACCGCAAGGCGTTCAAATGAATGAAGCCCGTCGCATCGGTCTGGTTGTAGGCGCCTTTGTCCGCCTCCATCGTTGCGACCGAAGGGTTGTACAGCGACAGCGGCGACTTGCGCCCCGCAGTGATGACGTTGCCCTTGTAGAGTTTGAGACGCACGGTGCCCGTGACATTCTTCTGCGATTCCGTGACGAACGCCTGTAGCGCCTCGCGCTCCGGCGAAAACCAGAAGCCGTAGTACACCAACTCAGCGTAACGCGGAATCAGCGAGTCGCGCAGGTGCATGACTTCGCGATCCATCGTCAACGTTTCGACTTGGCGGTGCGCGAAGTGGAGGATCGTACCGCCCGGCGTTTCGTACACGCCGCGCGATTTCATCCCGACGAATCGGTTTTCGACGAGATCAACGCGGCCGATGCCATGTTTTCCGCCGAGTTTGTTGAGGCTGCGCAGGACATTCGCTGGGGACAGCTTCTTGCCATTGACGGCGATGCAGTCGCCGGACTCGAATTCAAGTTCGATGGATTCAGGTTCGTCGGGCGCGTCTTCGGGCGACACAGTGAACTTGAACATGTCTTTGGGCGGTTCGGCCCACGGGTCTTCGAGGATGCCGGACTCGTACGAGATGTGCAGGAGGTTACGATCCATCGAGTACGGCTTCTTGGCGCTGGCTTCAACCTTGATCCCCTTTTCCTGACAATACGCGAGCATTTCGGCGCGGCCTTTGAACCGGTTGTGATACTCTGGCAGGCGCCATGGGGCGATGATGTGGAGGTCGGGCGCGAGCGCCGCGTAGGTTAGCTCGAACCGGCATTGGTCGTTGCCCTTGCCGGTTGCACCGTGAGCGACCGTGTCGGCGTTTTCCTTTCGCGCAATGTCGATCTGCGCTTTGGCGATGAGCGGCCGCGCGATGCTGGTGCCTAGATAATACTGGTTTTCGTAAATCGCGCCGGCCTGAATCATCGGGTAGATGAAATCGCGCGCAAACTCCTCGACCAGGTCGAGCGCGTAAAACTTCGACGCGCCCGTGGACTTGGCTTTCTTGTCGAGCCCGTCGAGTTCCTCTTCCTGCCCGATATCGGCGCAGAACGCCACGATGTCGCAGCGATACGTTTCCTTCAGCCAATGCAGAATGACCGAAGTGTCCAACCCGCCCGAGTACGCGACAGCGATTACCATAAGGCCGTACTTTCTACGGCTGGCGCCCGGAAAAATCACGACAAATATGTCACCACGAATCCCCAGTCAGCAGCGCCATCCATGTGCTGGCTTGTATTTTGCCGGGTTCTCAGTCATTTTGAACGCAGGAGCGAAAAGCGGGAGAGACTTTGAATTCTCCATTTCAAGCTTGGATGTGCAGGTTGCACCAGCGGGCGGTCGATGCCGCATGGTTACGCTCCCCGCTCGGACGAACGGCATTTGAGTGGGCGTATGACTTGTACAAACGCTTCTATGAGGCTAGCGGGACTGGCTCGCTATCCCAATACATTCGCCCCGGAACGACTGTGATCGACGTCGGTGCGAATGTTGGATTCTTCACCCAACGCTTTGGCCGTTGGGTAGGACCGTCGGGGCGGGTAATCGCCATCGAACCTGAGGACACGAATTTTTCGCGCCTGAAGTGCATGATCGAACGGCGAGGCTTGGCGAGGGTTGTTGAGCCGGTACAGGCGGTAGCCTCGGATGCGCCCGGCACCTCGCACTTACAGGTTAGCCACTATCACCCCGGCGACCACAAAATCGGGGAAACCGGCGTTCCCATCCGGGCCGTGACCATCGACAATCTCATGGCGCGGGACGGCATCCCGCCGGTCTCGCTGATCAAAATTGATGTCCAAGGAGCGGAAGAACGCGTGTTGCACGGTGCCCGTCAGGCGCTGATGCGCTGGCATCCGGTACTGTTTCTTGAGGTCGACGATGATGCGCTGCGCGCGATGGGATCAAGCAGCGATCAGCTCTTGAATTGGCTGGCTGCGCTTGGGTACCAGCCGCGGTGCATCCGACACGGGCGAGTGTCTTCCCTCTTGTCTGCAGAAGAGATCCGACCGCTCTGCCAGCAAGGCCGGTATGTTGACCTCGTATTGCTTGCAGACGGTGTGCGCGGCGAGCGCAGAACTCCATGACTTCGTCAGGACGCCAATCGACGAGTTCTGGAAACTCAACGCTGGCTGCGTACTTTGATGAGGCAGCTTCCCATCGAGACCACTGGGTCGCACGCAACCGGTACTACCACGATAAACTGGCGGAGTCATTTGCCTTCCACATTCCGTCGGGCAACACAGTGTTTGAAGTTGGCTCCGGCACCGGTCATCTGCTCGCAGCGCTGAAGCCGGCGCGCGGTTTGGGCATTGACCTCAGCCCGGCAATGGTGCGCCTTGCCCAGCAGTCCTACCCGAACCTGGAGTTTCGCGTAGAAGATGCTATGACTTTAAACGCGGCGGAGAAGTTCGACTATGTCGTAATCTCTGACTTACTTGGCTTCTTGCCGGATGTCCAATGTTGCTTCGAGAATCTTCGCCAGGCATGCCACTCGCGGACCCGGTTGGTGATTTCATTCTACAATGCACTGTGGCAACCACTACTCGCGTTAGCGGAACGCGGCGGCCTGAAAGCTCGCCAGCCAGCCCAGAACTGGCTGGGAATGGCTGACGTGGAGAATCTGCTGTATTTGGCCGGCTTTGAGGTCATCCTCCGGCAACCTCGGTTGTTGTTGCCGGTCAATGTGCCGCTGCTGGCACCATTGTGCAACCGGTACCTCGTAAATCTGCCCGTCTTGGGCCATTTGGGATTGGTAGCCATGATAGTCGCCCGACTCAAGCCAGTGCAAGCAAAGCAATCTCCCTCTGTATCGATTATTGTGCCGGCGCGCAACGAACGCGGCAATATTGAGGCTGTGGTGCAACAAACCCCACAGTTGGGAGACCACACGGAGTTGATCTTTGTGGAAGGCAACTCCACCGATGGTACCGCTCAAGAGATCGAACGCGTCATCGCCGCGCACCCCGATAAGGACATCAAACTGATCCCGCAAGGTAGCGGACGCGGCAAGGGCGACGCCGTCCGCAAGGGTTTTCATGCCGCCCGGTGTGATGTGCTGATGATCCTCGATGCCGATCTGACTGTCTCGCCGGAAGATTTGCCGAAGTTTTATCACACATTGATCAGCGGACTCGGCGAGTTCGTCCACGGGTCACGTTTTGTATACCCCATGGAGAAAAGAGCCATGCGCTTTCTAAACATGCTGGGTAACAAGTTCTTCAGTGTGGCGTTCACGCATGTTCTCGGCCAACGGTTCAAAGATACTCTGTGTGGCACCAAGGTGCTCTTTCGACGCGATTATGAGAAGATCGCTGCCAATCGCAGCTACTTCGGGGAGTTTGACCCGTTTGGCGATTTCGACCTGATTTTCGGAGCAACCAAACTAGATCTCAAGATTGTGGAAATTCCGGTTCACTATCGCGAACGAACATACGGCACCACCAACATCAGCCGTTTTCGTCATGGCTGGCTGCTGCTCCGGATGGTCTGGTATGCCCTGTGGAAAATCAAACTTGTCTGAGAGCGACGGTAACAACCGTAAAGAGTTCATCGTGAAATGGCACGTCCTCCCACCCAACTAGCGAAATCCCCAATCGCTCTTGCCGGTCTGGCGTTGCTGATCATGGCCGGTCTGATGCTTGGGCCAATCACGCAAGAAACCGCGACGGTGGACGAGACAACGTACATGGGCGGTGGCTACGCTTACTTCAGGACCGGGTCGGCAAAGATGGCAGAGGAACAACCATTGTTGCTGCAGATGATTCTGGCGGCTCCCCTGCTCCTGCAAGATGTTCACATTTCCGAGGCGGCTCAAGACCTGATGGAGCAGCGTTCATTTTCCCCATTGGCGTGGCGGTGGACTGGCGGGATAGCGGGTCGCCTAGAACAGGTATTTCCAGAAGGGGTAAACTGGTATCACTTCGGGCTGCCCGAGGCGCAGTATTTTGGCCAGATCTTGGTCTATGACCCACAGAATAAAGCCGACAGACTCATGCTTTCTGCACGTCTTATTGCTCTTCTTCTGACTATCGGTGCGGGCGCTTTCCTCTTTTACTGGACCGTGAACTTGACACGGGATACATGG
>Ga0335082_10008538_pt1 | contig 11128 bp, 10 predicted proteins | sample Lox_Sample_41_FD_206718 | JGI IMG/M metagenome (GOLD analysis project Ga0335082, IMG submission 206718) | Soil microbial communities from Loxahatchee National Wildlife Refuge, Florida, United States - Lox_Sample_4.1 | ecosystem: Environmental > Terrestrial > Soil > Wetlands | place: USA... | reverse complement strand
TGCGGGTCACCGCACACCTCGCTGCTCGAGGCTTGCAACAAGCGCGCTCCAGTTTCTTCCGCGAGTGCCAGCAGCTGCCAGGTTCCGATCACGCTGGTGAGAGTCGTCTTGACCGGAGTGCGCTGATACCGCTGCGGGCTCGCGGGGCAGGCGAGGTTGAACAGCCGCTGTGACGCGGCGAGCGCTTGCGGAAGCGGGAGCGTGACGTCGTGGCGAATGAATTCGAAGCGCGGAAGTCCGTGCAGCGCATGCAGGTTCGCCAAGTCGCCGGAGGTGAAATCGTCGACCGCGATCACCTGCCACCCTTCCGCGATCAAACGTTCGCACAGGTGACTTCCGAGAAAACCCGCACCGCCGGTCACCACGGCGAGCGCCGAATCGCACGATCGAAACTCGGCAAATGGAGCTGAGATCATCACGGTCACGAGATCGGCGCCAACGCGTCATGCCAGCGACAGGCTGCAAAGGCAAGCGATATGCCACGCAGAACCTGCGTCTTCGGCACATGATTTGCGCCGTGTGGTTCTGCCTTTCACGGGTCTCCGAACCCCTTTAGGCTGGAATGGATTGCCGCACTTCTTACCGTCTTCCGCGACTCCGCGAGGCACGCCTCCGCGGCGGCGCCGCGATGAGCGTGACCATCCACGACGTGGCACCCGCGACGCAAGCGAAATGCGAGCAGTTGATCGCACGCGTCGAGCGGGTCGGCCGGATCCCGATGACCCTGCTGATCGTTCCGCGCTATCACCACCAGGCATGCACACCAGCCTTCGAGCGCTGGATCGAAACCAGGCTGCGACAAGGTGACGAGCTCGCATTGCACGGGCTCACCCATCTCGATCCCAAGCCGGCAACGCGCAGCTGGATCGACCGTGCGCGGCGTCGCTGGTACACGGCGGGCGAGGGCGAGTTTGCCGCGCTCGCACGCAACGAAGCGGCGGCTCGCCTCGATGCGGGACGCCGCTGGTTCGAACGCCGTGGCTGGCCGTTGCGCGGTTTCGTTGCACCGGCGTGGCTGCTCGGTGCGGGCGCATGGGCCGCTGTGTTTGCGCAACCGCTCGACTACACCTGCACCCTGACGCGGTTGATCGCGCTACGCGCGGAAGGCGCAATGCCGAAGACATTGCACGGCTGGAGCATCGTCTTCAGTACTCGCGCCGTCTGGCGCCGGCACCTCTCGCTCGCGTGGAACAAAGGGCTTGCCTGGCGCGAGCAACAAGGAAAGTGGATGCGCTTCGAGTTGCATCCGTTCGATGTCGATCACATTTCCGTTTGCAATGCGCTCGAGCGCTGGCTCGAGCGCGGCCGCGCAGCGCGGCGCGAACCGCTGACGCTCGGCGGCCTCATCGACCGCTTCCGCTGATCAGTTGACGAGCAGCACGAGTGCCGCGGTGGCAACGCCCATCAGCGCCCCGACTGCGACATCGCTCGGATAGTGCAACCCCAGCACGAGGCGGGAAATCGCGACGACGAGACCGAACGGTCCCGCAAGCAACGCCGCCCACGGATAGTGATAGATGATGACGATGCAAAACGACACGGTGTGCAGGGTGTGTCCGCTCGGAAAACTATAGGTGTCGAGCGGGCGCGCGCGTGCATTCACGCCGGGACAGGTATCGCAGGGTCGCAACCGGCCCACGCGCGGCTTCAGATAGCGATAGATCGCGAGGTTGAGAACGCCGACGCCCGCCATCTGCATCGCGCACGCCGTGCCGGTCACTCCGCCGAGTAGCGGGCACAGGACCATCAGCGAATACCACAGCACGCCGTTCGCGAGCCGGCTTGCGGCGACAACTGCAACGATGACGAGCGGCCAACTTGCGGCACGGTGAATCTCGCGGATCCAGCGCAGATCGCGTGCCGCCCACCGCTCGACGGCGCGTTCAAGCCACAACTGCATCCTGGACGCGGATCGCGCATGCGATCTGCCCGAGCCGCAGCTCGAATGCACGTAGCAGGGGCTGCCAGTCTGCTGCCAGCATGCTCGCGCGCGCGCAGGCGCGAAGCTGGGCGAGAGGGAACTCCGGCGCGAGGGCACGAACGGCCGCGGCCATGAACGCATTCTCGTCGCCAGGCGGGGCCAGCAGGCCGTTGGTCTCGTCGCGGATCCATTCTGACGCCGCTGCCACATCGAATGCCACGATCGCGAGGCCGGACGCCATCGCTTCGAGCGTGACGTTGCCGAATGTCTCGGTGAGACTGGGAAACAGAAACACGTCCGAGCTTGCATAGTGAATCGCAAGCGACTGGCCGCGCAGCGGTCCTGCGAAATGCACGAGTGGGTATTCGTCCTCGAGCTGAGCGCGCAGCGGACCGTCGCCGACCACGACCATGCGGGCATCCGGATGCAGTTCGAGCAGCGTGAGGTACGTGCGCAGTGCCAGTACGACATTCTTCTCCGATGCAAGCCTGCCGACGTACAACAGGACCGGTGCATCGCTGCGGGCATCCCAGAAGTCCCGCAGTTCCTCACTGCGCTTGCGCGGGTTGAAGAGTTGACCGTCCACGCCGCGCGCCATGACCTCGACGCGCTTGAAACCCTGCGCCTGGAGTTCTGCGCGCAGGACCCGCGACGGAACGAATGTCACCGCCGTGCGATTGTGAAAGCGTCTCAGGTAGTGCAGGACAAGCCCGCCGGCAAACCCCAGGCCGTAGTGCGCGCAGTACGTGTGGAAATTGGTCCGAAAGTCGCTCGTGACCGGAACAAGAAGGTCGCGAGCAGCCGTAACCGCAGCGCTGCCGAGCGGCCCCGGCGTCGCGACGTGGACGAGGTCAGGCTCGAACCCTTCGAGCCGCCGGCGCACCGACGCTGACAGGGCGAGCCCCATGCGGAGGTCCGGATACATCGGCAGCCGCACACCAGGCGTGCGCCACTCGTTCGTGTCGTCGACTTGCGCTTCGCCGGGTTGCCGTGGTCGGCAGAGCAGCACCGAGTTGTCACTGTGGCGCAGGTGCCCGACGCACCGCTCGACCGTGAGCGAAACGCCGTTGATCTCCGGAGGGTAGGTTTCCGTGAAATATGCGATACGCATCGCGCAGTCCTCGTGCCGCTCGTTGCGGTCAGGCAAGAGCGGTTCCCGGGACGGGTATGCGGGTTGCCGCGCCAGCCAGCGGAGGGCAGACATGCTTTCAGGACGGTTCGTGCTTGGCATCGCAGTTGCGGTGGGCTTCGACGGGGCCGCCATCGCAGCGGGGGCGGCGAACTTCGCAGGGATGCCTTCCACGCGCGCTGTGCGCGCCATCGCCAACTGGGTGACGAAGTCGAACGACAACGGGCGCTCGGCGTTCTTCGTGATCGACAAGCGCGATGCTCGCTTGTACGTGTTCAACGCGCGCGGGCGCTTGCAGGGCAGGGCTCCGGTGCTGCTCGGGCTGGCGCGCGGCGACGATTCGGTGCCCGGCATCGGCGAGAAGGCACTTGCAGAAATTGCGCCGCGCGATCGGACTACGCCCGCCGGTAGATTCGTCGCGGAGCGCGGGCGCAACGCTCAAGGCGAAGACATCGTTTGGGTCGACTACGCGGCCGCGCTATCGCTGCATCGCGTGCGGCCATTGACGCAGGATCGCGCCGATAGCTGTTGAACGAAATTTGCTCATGTCGTATTCCCGTAGCTGATTGAGAAAACCGACTTGGCGCACCAAGAGTGGCTGTCCTCATTCGAGCAAGTGACATGCCCGTGGAAGTACGGAGTCAGCGTCAGTTGTGCTCTTTGGTCCCTGATTTCGCGGTACCGGCTTGCGTTGTGTTGTCCACTGCGGCGCGCGCACCGGATTCTCTTGCGCAGTGCGCGCAGCAGTACGTGGCGTTGCTCGAGTCGATGCAGTGCCCGACGATGCGGCAGCCGCAGTGAGCGCAGCTCGGAGCGAGCATGTCGATTGCGCATTCGAAGCTGTCGAACGCAAAGCGCTGGCCCTGCGCCGTCAGTATCTCGAACGAGGCCGCGTAGTCATTGCCGCAAACGTCACAGCGTGCCACGGTTTCTCCGTACCCTGAAGCTTCAGCAAGCGCGATGCCCGTTCTCATCGACGTGATGCGCTCGCGAATTGCCTCGACAACCCGATGACGCCACGCTGCAAGACGAAAACGATGCGTGTGGAGTTCCCGGAAGGAGTGCGCATCACGCATCCGGACCGTGTGATCGACGTCACGACCGGCATCACCAAGGCGGAGCTGTTGCGTTACCACGTCGATGCGGCGAAGCGGCTGCTACCGCCGTTGCGCGGGCGCCCAGTGGCGCTGGTCCGCGGGCCGGAAGGTGTCGGCGGCGTTCTGTTCTTCCAGAAACATGCGCGCGACCTGCGCATTCCAGGTCTCAAGCGGCTCGATCCGAAGCTTGACCCCGGGCGCGAGCCGCTGCTCGAGATCACAAGTGTCGAGGCGCTGTTCGGCGCCGTGCAGATGAACGTGCTCGAGTTCCATACGTGGAATGCGCGCTCTCAGGCCTTGGAGAATCCGGACAGGCTGGTCTTCGACCTCGATCCGGGGGAGGGCGTCGCATGGCGGCGCGTATGCGAAGGCGCTGCGGTGGTGCGTACTCTGTTGCAGGAACTCGAGCTCGAGTCGTTTCTCAAGACGAGTGGCGGAAGGGGCTTGCATGTGATTGCTCCGCTGCAGCCGCGCTTCGCCTGGGACGCGGTAAGGCGCGTCGCACAGGCGGTGGTTCAGCGACTGGCGCAGATCGCACCGGACCGCTTCGTTGCAAAGAGCGGTCCGAAGAACAGGGTGGGACGAATCTTTGTCGACTATCTGCGCAACGGTCGTGGAGCAACAACGGTCGCGGCATGGTCGGCACGCGCGCGGCCTGGCATGGGGATTTCGGTGCCGGTGCACTGGACAGAACTCGAGTCCTTGCGCTCAGGCGATCACTGGACGGTGCGCAACGTCGGCGAACGGCTTGCGATGGAGGATCCGTGGATGGACTACGCGCGTGCGCGCCGCTCGCTCCGGCCTGCACTGCAGGAGCTCGGAGTCGACGTTCCGCGCGCCCGCAATCGTGACGCGTCAGCCCTTGGCAACCGGGTGAGCAGCAGACGGTGATTCGCCGGGCGTCACGGTTTTCGAGGCCGTTCGCGCCGAAGGCCGGCGCGCGCGGTCTGGCAGATAGGTGGTGCCGAAGGCTGCGGTGCTCGGTCTGCCGATGCTCCGATAGATCAAGCCGAGCGCAGCCATCTTTGCCGGGTCGCAAAGATTGCGACCGTCGTATACCCATGGCCTCCGCATTCGTTCGCGCACGTCACCCCAGTCGACACGGCGGAACTGGTCCCATTCCGTGAGAACGACCAGCGCGTCGGCGTCCTCTACAGCGTCGAGCGGATCGTTGGCGAGCGACACGAACGGATAGCCGCCAAGCCGCGCTTTGGCCGAAGGCATTGCCATGGGATCGAACGCGACGACCCGTGCGCCTGCGCGCGCAAGCAGCGCGATCACCACTTCGCTGGGCGCGTCGCGCAAATCCTCGGTGCCTGCTTTGAATGCCAGTCCCCAGACCGCAACGCGCCGCCCGATCAGCGAGCCGCCGAAACTGTCGATAACCCACTCGGGGAGGAGCCGCTTCTGCCGTTCGTTGACTTCCTCGACCGCGGCAAGCACGCGCATCTGCAGACCGGTATCGAGCGCAGCGCGCTGGACCGCGCGCAGATCCTTGGGCAGGCAGGATCCGCCGAAGCCGCAACCCGCAGCCAGGAAGTGGGGACCAATGCGAGGATCACCTGCCATGGCGCGCCGGATCTCGTCGATGTCGGCTCCGAGGCGTTCCGCCAGCAACGCGAATTCGTTCATCAAGCTGACCCGCGTGGCCAGCATCGCATTGCAGGCGTACTTTGCGAGTTCGGCACTGCGCAGGCGCATCGGCATCCATTGCGTCGATCTTCGCAGCAGTGGCGCATACAGCGCGAAGAGGGTCGACAGGGCGTCGCTGTCGTCCGAGCCGACCACGATGCGATCGGGGTTCATGAAATCGTCGATCGCGCTGCCTTCACGGAGGAATTCGGGAGCGGACACGACGCTGAAGCGCAGTCCGGCAAGGCCTCGCTTCGTGAGCGCGCTTTCGACCAAGGCGCGGACGTATTCGCCTGTTCCAACAGGCACGGTGCTCTTGTCCACCACGATCACTTCGCGCACGATGCGTTCGCCGATGGAGCGCGCGACCGACAGCACCTGGCGCAGGTCGGCGGACCCATCCTCGCTGCACGGCGTTCCGACGGCGATGAACTGTATCGACCCGTGCATTACGGCATCGTCAGCGTCGGCCGTGAAGCGCAGCTTGCCGCTTGCGGTATGGCGCTCCAGCAGCGCGCGCATTCCCGGTTCGTGAAACGGGGGCTCGGCGCCCTGCAGCTGACGCACGCGCTCGGGGTCGGCGTCCAGGCATACGACGGCGTGGCCGAGCTCCGCGAAGCACGCCGCGGTTACAAGACCGACATAACCGGCGCCGAACACGGTGATCGGAGCGTTGGCAATCCGCAGATCGCGACCAAGGCTCGAAGGTGATGGGCTTGGTTCCCTGTGCTGATCCATATTGAGCGGCGTCCTGCACTCGGCGAGTGCCCCGGCGTCTGAAATACCCGCCGCGATTGGGCAGACGGCATGCCCGCCCCGAGCGTTCCGGATCACGGGATCCGGCGGAGCGCCCTGACAGCGCAAGGCGGACCTGTGGCAGCAGCTACGCCGGATGGTCGGCCGGCCGCGTCGACTCCTCACACTGCCAGATGAATTCGATACCGCGCTGGAGCGTCGCGCGCCATGCAGCGAGGCGTGTCGGATCGTGTTCACCGAACTCTTCGACCGTCTGCAGGAATGCCTCGAGGAAGTGATCGTAGTGGCCCTTCGTCAGGCCGAGCTTGGCGTGCCGCACCGACAGGTCCTGGAGCTGCTTTTGTGTCGTCGGCTGTTCGGGGCGGAATTCGAGGAGCTTGTGAATTGCGAGGTTCAGGATGCGGTACTGCCGCTCCATGTCCAGGTCCTTGAAGCGATCCTCGATATCGTCCGCGCGGCTGAACAGGTTCGTGTAGAACTTGCTGAAGAAGAGTTTCTCGCCCTTCACGCCCCCCGCCTGGAATTGCATGTAGCTGGACGTTGCCAGCCTGCGGTTGCGCTCGTCAGGCGACTCGTCCACTTCGATGTCGCGCAGCAGGTTCGCAACTTCGCTCATCGATTCCCAGCGCTCCTCCGGCGCGATGCGCAGCATCCTGCAAACCAGTCCGGCGAACTCCGGAGAGCGCTCCGCCCAGGCACCACGACCGGATTCAAGGCCGGCAAATAGCTGGTGCTTGAACTCCAGGTCGCACGGATGCAGCACGCGGCGCATGGTCGGGCCGCCGAGCAACTCGGTCGCGATCAGCCCAAGCGAATACTGATCGGTGAGCTCGTTGGAGGCTTCGCCGTAGAACCGTTCCGGCGTCATGTAAGTCAGCGATTCACGGTCGACCATGAAATTCCCGGTGAGCTGGCCCTGCTCGCGCAGGACATTGGAGAAGTTCATCGCCGATATTCGAGCCGCACCCGTAGCCTCGACCAGGATGTCCGAAGGACACATCTCGCCGCGACGCCACCCGCAGTCGTGCGCCTCCTGGATCGCGACCGCGAGGTCGAGCAGGATCGCCTTGACCTTTGCCAGCGGCATCCCGTTCGGATGCCCGCGCAGCACCGAGTTCAGCGGATCGCCTTCGATGAATTCCGACACCAGGAACTCCGGCGATTGATCCATCGAGTGGTCGTAGATCTTGATGAACGCCGGGCTCCTGAGCTCGACGGCGCGCTCGATGCATTCGATGAATTCGTTGCGCGCCCAGTCGTCCAGTTCCGACGCGTTGAACACCTTGATGCCGACCGCCTGCTTCGACTGCTTGCGCTCGGCGCGATATAGCACGGAGAACTTCCCGGCAACGACTTCGCGCGTGATGGTGTATTTGTCGCCAATGCGCTCCTGCACCTGTGCGCGCAGCCGCTCGCGACTGGGTTCGCCCGCTTTTGGCGCAGCGGCAACGGTGGCAACGATGTCCTGGCAGATCTGCTGGATGGCTTTCTTGCGGTCTGCCTCGCTCAGCCCGTTCAGCGGTTGCTTGGGATCCCAGCACGCCTGCAGCGCGGCCAGATCCGAGAACTGATAGAGGCTCGCCGAGACTGGAACCCAGTGAATCGAGACACCGCTGGTCTGCGCGGACTCGAGCAGTTTCTTCAGCTCCACCTTGTTGATGTACTCGGACTGGAGGAAGTGATCGGTGACGAGCAGCAGGCCGATGCGTGCGCGCGCGAGCGCCGCGCGGATCTTGTCCGACCAGTTCTCGCCTGCAGCGATCAGATCGTCGGACCACAGGTTTACGATCCCGCGGTCACGTGCGGGTGCGAGCATGCGCTCGAAATCCTCGCGCCAGCTCTCGTCTTCATGCGCGTAGCTGATGAAGACGTGATTGCGAGTCGACTCGTCCATCCCGGCCCTCCGAGAAGTCACCGTGGGCCGAGAGTCGCCAGCGCGCCGCAGCCCGACGCCGCGCATCTTCTCGCTGTTGTGGCAGGCGGGCAAATCGAATACTGGACAAACGCGCAGTCCCCGGAGAGCATTGATCCCTCACGGTGCGACGTACCGAAGGAGAGGCGGATCGTGCACGACTTGTGGCATCGCGCATTCCGAGTCGGACTCGCAACGCTGCTCCTGGTCTCGGGCACCCTGGCGCTGGCTCAGGCGCCCAAGCCTGCCGCCGCAGCGCGCGAGGACATCACGATCGACCCCGAGTCGATCATGAAGCCATGGACTGGCGATCTGGATCAGATGGTCGGGCGCCGCATCGTCCGCGTCCTTGTCGTGCCCAGCAAGACCTACTACTTCAACGACAAGGGCAGGCAGCGCGGCGCCACGTACGACGCGTTCCAACTCGTCGAACAGGAACTCGTCAAGGAACTGAAGAAGAGCAAGAAGCTCACGCGCAAGCACCTCAAGCCGCAGTTCTTCTTCGTCCCGGTCGGACGCGACGAAATCTTTTCCGCATTGATCGCCGGCAAGGGCGACATCGCCGCGGCGAACCTGAGCATCACGCCGCAGCGGGCGCAGATCGTCGACTTCGCGACCCCGCACACGAGCGACGTGCACGAAGTCGTGCTTACCGGCCCGGCGTCGCCCGCGGTTTCGACGCTTGACGATCTGGCGGGAAAGGAGGTGTTCGTTCGCAAGTCATCGAGCTACTACGAGTACCTCGTCGAACTGAACAGCCGCTTCGCCGCCGAGAAGAAACCGCTCGTGAAGTTGAAGGAAGCGCCGGACGACCTCGAGGACGAGGACCTGATCGAGATGCTCAATGCGGGCCTCGTTCCGATGCTCGTAGTGGACAAGCACATCGCGGACTTCTGGAAGAAGGTGTTTCCGAAGATCACGGTGCACGATGCGATCACGGTGCACGCCGGTGGAGAAATCGCGTGGGCGATGCGCAAGGACAGCCCGCAGCTCAAGGGGTTTCTGGATCGCGTGGTCGCGCAATACACGTCCGGACACCTCGCCGACGAGCGCCAGCAGATCCTCGCGCGCTACTTCAAGCGCACAACCCACGTGAAGAGTGCCGCTGCAGAGGCGGAGCGGAAAAAGTTCCTGCAAATGGTCGATCTGTTCCGCAAGTACGGCGACCGCTACGACGTGGACTGGATGCTGATGGCGGCCCAGGGATACCAGGAGTCAAGGCTCAACCAGCAGGCGGTCAGCCCGGTAGGCGCGATCGGCGTGATGCAGGTGATGCCGGCGACCGGCAGGGACATGAAAGTGGGCGACATCACGCAGGTCGACGCCAACATCCATGCCGGCGTGAAGTACATGCGCTTCATGGTCGACCGGTTCTACGGGAACGAACCGATGACCAAGCTCGACAAGGTGCTGTTTGCCTTCGCGGCCTACAACGCCGGCCCCGGGCGGGTCGCGTCGCTGCGCAAGGAGGCGGCCAAGCGCGGCTTCGATCCCAACGTGTGGTTCCACAACGTCGAGTACATCGCCGAAGAGAAGATCGGGCACGAGACGGTGACCTACGTCGGCAACATCTACAAGTACTACGTGGCCTACAACCTGATCGAGGACAGCCTCGAGGAACGCCAGCAGGCCGTCGAGAGCGTCAAGGGCGGATCGAAGTAAGCGGCGTGCGTGCCGGTGCGGCCGGCGAACTCATGGCGGGATCACCGGCGCGCTCATATTCGGCAACCGGTGCGCGATGCCCTTGTGACAATCGATGCACGTCTTCTCGCCGGTGACCAGAAAGCGCGCGTGCATGTCGGCAGCCCGCGGACTCTGGCGCGTGAAGTCCATGTAGTCCGCGCCATGGCAGTTGCGGCACTCCTGACGACGAGCTTGCCGTCGGCCGTGGCGGCATGCACGCGTGATCCGGGAACGCGACCAGGCGACTTCGTCACCTTGGCGATCGCTTCGGGATACCCGTGGACGACCAGGCCCGCGACGTGCGCTTCGGCGTTGGCTGCCATCGTCCGCCTCCGGTCGGCGGACCGGCGATCAGCTGGTACATCCACACTGCGAATCCATAGCCCGCCACCAGCACAACGGCGAAGGCGGGCACCATGACGACCGTGAGGAGCAGGAAGCTGCGCAGTTCGTCTGTCTTGCGTTGCGCCTCCGGATCCATCGCGCTCTCTCGTCGCATTCTTCTTCGAGGGCGAACCTTACGCCCGTCGGCCGGGTCTCGCCGCGTGGGGCGTGCTGGTCGAGGCCGGTGCTTGACACCGATCAAGCGCAGCGCTTGACGCCTCGGTGCGCGTCGGATTGGAAATACCGCGACGACATGTCAATCGGCATGCACTGCTCGATCGGCACGGCCGGCGGAGAGAGAGCACTACGGGCTGAGGGCATGATGCTATCGAGACTGCTCATGCTCAATGATCTGTGGTGCGTCGACCACCAGAGAGCGGAACAGACCTGCGCGGCTTGGCTCCCCGACCTGGACTCGAACCAGGGACCTGCGGATTAACAGTCCGTCGCTCTACCGACTGAGCTATCGGGGAATGGGATGCAGCGCGAGGGGGCGGATTATATCGACTCGCGTGAGGGCGATTCAAAGATTTGCCCGCGGAAATTCACAGAACGGCCGCGATCGAGGCGCAAACGTAGTCGACGTTTTTCGTGTTGAGCGCCGCGACACAGAT
>Ga0335082_10008537_pt1 | contig 11128 bp, 9 predicted proteins | sample Lox_Sample_41_FD_206718 | JGI IMG/M metagenome (GOLD analysis project Ga0335082, IMG submission 206718) | Soil microbial communities from Loxahatchee National Wildlife Refuge, Florida, United States - Lox_Sample_4.1 | ecosystem: Environmental > Terrestrial > Soil > Wetlands | place: USA: Florida... | reverse complement strand
CCTCCCCATAATTTCGGGTTTCGTGGTCCGCTCTGCCCGGGCCCCCCCCGCTTCTCTCGCTCTGACCTTCTGATCTTCTCAACTTTCTGTTCCACTCTCTTCGGCGTAGAGCGGGCTAATGAACGGCATTGGGCTTAGCCGGGCTTAGCAGCCCAGGATGCGCGCCGCCTCGGGCGTGTAACGGGCGCCGTCGCGCTCGACGAGCGGCGCGAGCGCAACGAGACCGCCGGGCTTGCTCGGACGCGCCTCGACCAGCACGACGCGCGCCGGCGCGCTCGCCGTCGCGCGCACGAGGCGCATCCGCTTCGGCTCGAGCCCGCTCGCGCGCAGGGTCGAGAAGAGGCGCGTCAAATCACTTGCAGGATACACGAAACACGCGCGGCCCCGGCGCCCGAGCGCCTCGCGCGCCGCGCGCACGAAGCGGTCGAGGGGCCCGACGCGCGCCGCGCTGGACGCGGCGGAGACGCGCACGGTGCCCGGCTCGAAGTACGGCGGGTTGCACACGACGAGCGCGGCCTCGCCGCGCCGCGCGCGCGCCGCCTCGAGCACGTCGGCGCACACCACCGTCGCGCTCCCGCGTACGCCGTTCTCGGCCACGTTCTTTTCGGCGAGCGCGCACGCGCGCGGATCGCTGTCGACGAGCACCGCGCGCTCGGCGAGCTTGCGCGCGAGCATGACGAGCGCGATCGCGCCGACGCCCGCCCCGAGATCGAAGAGCGACCCGCGCGCGCGCCCGGCGAAGTCGGCCAGGATGAGCGCGTCGGCGTTGACGCGGTAGCCGCGTCCGCGCGCGGGTTGGCGGAGGAGGACCCGCCCGCCCAAGACGGCGTCAGTCGTGCTGATACGGCCTCCGCCCGCGGAGCGAGAGCCCGGTGACCGCGCCCGCGAAGACCTGCACGGTGTACGCGCCGATGAGCTTGCGCTGTCCGCCGATCATCCCGACCGCGCTCACGTGGATGGGCACGCCCGGCGGGTAGTTGAGCGCGCCGAAGAGCCCGAGCTCGCTCGTGCCGAGCCCCGGGGCCGTGCGCGAGAGGTCGGGGAGCGGGTTCGTCTCGTCGTCGCCGAAGTAGAAGACCTCGGTCTCGGCGTGATAGTCGGTGTTCACGGTCGCGCCGGAGACGCGCACGTCGCCGCAGTCGTGCACCTCGCCGGCGAGGAGGCCCTTGGTGGACGACACGGACGTGCCGAGCGTCGCCGTGACCGTCGCGGGATCGTCGGTGCCCACGGCTTGCGTGTCGTAGGAGACCATGCTGCCCGACACCGCCGCGTTCGAGAAGTAGACGTTGTAGTCGTAGAAGTCGTACCACTTGCCCGCGCTGTTCGCGTCCGACGTGTGGATGATGAGCGGCGTCTCGGTCGGCACGTTCGCGTACGTGTACTGGCGCTCGATGCAGCCGTCGGTCGGGCAGTTCTTGAGCCAGTCGTTCACGCGCGAGGGGCTGTTCGAGTCGGTGGTCGCGGCCGTGCCGACGAGCGCGCCGAGCGCGCCGTCCGTGCCCTCCTGGTAAATCTCGACTTTGACGCCGGCGGAGTCCGCGTCGCCGCCGACGAACACCTTGAGATACCCCGTGACGGTCACCGTCTGCGGCGTGCCTTGCGTCGCCGGCGTGTCGACGCACGAGAAGTCCGGCGTGGTCTGCCCGGACGGCGCGCCGTTGTTGTGGAGGCTCGACGGCGCGCGGGCGATCTCGGTCTTCGGGTCCTGCACCCACGCGCAGCACGCGGCGATCGGCTTGCTGTCGATGCACGTGGTGGGCGGCGTCACCGCCGGGCACGACGCGCCGAGGTTTCCGCCCGAGCCCGGCGCGCAGATCGCGTCGTTGGTCCAGCCGACTGTGAGGTCCGCCGAGCACCCGGTGGGGGAGCCGGAGTCCGGGTTCGAGGACGAGCTGTTGCTGCAGGCGACGACCACGGTGGAGGCGGCAGCAAGGAAGACGAGGCATGCGCGTGCAATCATGGAAAACTACGATAGCGGAAATGAGCTCAGCCGTCGTCAAGGAGAGAGCGCGCGCGCTCGGCTTCGATGCCGTCGGCGTCGCGCGCGCCGAGGTGCTCGAGGTCGAGCACGCGCGCTATCGGGCGTTCGTGGAGCGGGGTTTCGCCGGGGAAATGCACTGGCTCGCGCGCGACGAGGGCGACGCGCGCAAGCGGGTCGACACGTCGGCGATCCTCCCGGGCGCGAGGAGCGTCATTTGCGTGGCGAGCGCCTACCAGCGCGAGCCGCGCGACGAGGCGCGCGATCCGCCGCTCGCGAAGACGATCGCGCGCTACGCGCGGGGCCGCGACTACCACAACGGCCTCCGGAAGCGCCTCCGGAAGCTCGCGGCGTTCGTGCGGACGCTCGAGGACGGCGCGACGGCGAGGCCGCTCTCGGACGACGCGCCCATCCTCGAGCGCGCGTGGGCGGCGCGCGCGGGGCTCGGGTTCGTCGGCAAGAACGGTCTCCTCATCGTGCCGGGGCGCGGGTCGTTCGTCTTGCTGGGCGAGGTCGTGACGTCCGTCGAGCTCGAGCCCGACGCGCCGATGCCGGAGCGCTGCGGCGCCTGCACGCGCTGCCTCGAGGCGTGTCCGACGGGCGCGCTCGTCGAGCCGTTCGTCCTCGACGCGCGGAGGTGCGTCTCGTACCTGACGATCGAGCTTCGCGGCGAGGTGCCGGTGGCGCTCCGCGCGGGCGTCGGAGATCACCTCTTCGGATGCGACGACTGCCAGACGGCGTGTCCCTTCACGCACGGCGTCGTGCGTCACGAAGCGTCCGAGCGCTATCGTCCGCTCGAGCGGTGGGCGACCACGAGCCTCGCCGATCTCGTCGCGATGGGGCCGGACGCCTGGCGCGCGGTCGGCGAGGGGACGCCGCTCCACCGCGCGACCGCCGAGGGCCTCGCGCGAAACGCGGCCATCGTCCTCGGAAACCGCAAGGACCCGAGCGCGCGCGACGCGCTCGTCCGCGCGGCCGAGTCGCATCCGTCGGCCGTCGTGCGCGACGCGGCGCGCTGGGCGATCGCACGAATCGAGGAGCCGTGGTAGGAGGGAGCACCATGTCGAAGGTCGGCCTCGCGCTCGCGCTCGCGCTCTTGGCGGCTCCGGCCGCGGCGCAGGAGTCGGCGCTCGCCTCGGCGCGCGCGACGGCACGCGCGAACCCGAACGACCCGAACGCGTCGATCGCGCTCGGCCGCGCGCTGCGACGGGCGGGGCGCGACGCGGAGTCGATCGCCGAGCTCCGGCGCGGCGCCGCGACGTTCGCGGGACGGCAGCCGGCGGCCGCGATCAAGCTCCACTACGAGCTCGCGCGGACGTACATCGCGAAGCGCGATTTTTCGCAGGCGACCGTCGAGTGCCGCGTGGCGGCCGCGCAGACGGGCGGCGCCGCGGAAGGTCACGCGTGCGCCGCCGAAGCGGACCTCCTCTGGAAGCGCGCGACCGACGCGGTCACCGAGCTCCAGAACGCCGGCCGCACCTACGACGCGAAGGTCGCCGAAGGCCGCGCGCTCGCGCTCCAGCTCAAGGACGCGCAAGCCGAGGCCGCGTTCCGCGACGCGATGACGATCGATCCGGCCGGCGCCGAGCCCCACCTCCATCTCGGATCGTTCTGGGCCTCGACGGGCAAGGTGGATCAGGGCGTGGCGGAGCTGAAGCGCGCCGTCGAGCTCGACGGGACGAACCCCGACGCGCTCTACGAGCTCGGACGGTGGCTCCCCGCGGGACAGGACGCGGTCGGCGCGCTCGAGAAGGCGACGCGCGAGCGCCCGAGCTTCCTCGACGCGTGGGTGAAGCTCGCCGAGGTCGATCTCGCGCTCGGCAAATCCGCCGAGGCGGCGACCGCGGCGGCGGCGGCCCTCCGCATCAACGCGCAGGACGCCTCCGCGCACGTCATCGTCGGTCGCGTCGCGCTCGAGGGCGGCAAGCCCGACGACGCGCTCCGCGAGGCGCGCGCCGCGCTCGGCGTGCTCGCGACCTCGGCGCCCGCGAAGCTCCTCTTGGCCGACACGTACGCGAAGAAGGGCGACATCGATCTCGCGCTCGAGCAGTACCAAGCTGCGTACGGGCTCGACCGCCAGAACCCGGACATCCTCGTCCACGCGACGCAGGCGTGCATCAAGGCGGGCCGCCTCACCAGCGCGCGCGCGTACGCGACGACCGCGACGCGCGACTTCGCGACCTTCGGGCCCGCGTGGGTCGCGCTCGGCGACGCGCTCGCCGCCGACGGCGACTCGTCGGGCGCGCGCACCGCGTACACGAAGGCGCTCTCGGCGCGCGGACCGGTGGACGCGACGGCGGTGCGCGCGAAGATCGCGGCGCTCCATTGAAGAAACTCCTCTTCGCGACGCTCGTGGCGTGCGGCTCGCCGGGACCGGCGAACGTGACGATCACGCAGCCGCTCGCTGGTCCGACGACGTCGGTCGCGTCGCCCGCGGTCGAGCCGCCCGACTTTCGCGCGTTCGTCGGCGCCGGGTGCACCGAGACGGGTGACAAGCTCGACTGCACGCGCGCGTCGATCGACGCGATCTCCCTCTGCCGCGAGCCGCTCTACGAAGAGCACGTGGCGCTCGACCCGCCCGCCGCGGTCGCGGTCTGCTTCGTCGATCGCAGCAAGGCCGAAAACGGCGTGCGACAACAGGGCTGCATGCTCCCGGCTTGGGTGCACCTCTTCGCCGCGACGGCGAAGGGCATGCTCCACCTCGCGAGCGTGAAGGACTTCACGGACGCCTTCGCGCCGGTCACGTCGGGCGACGAGGCCATCGCGTTCGTGACGCTCCTCACCGGCGACGTCGCGTACAAGGAGCCGTTCTCTCCGCCCGGCGGCGCGCGCGTGAGCGTCGCGGGCCCGCAAGTGACGCGCGTGACGAGCGGGGCCGGCGGGTTCGAGCTCCGCCTCTTCCACGGCGAGGTGTGCGGCTGCTCGCACCCGCTGAGCGCCGTCGATTACCGCGTCTCGCGCGACGGCGAGGTGAAGGAGCTCGCGCGCACCGAGCTGTGGGAGGATCCGAAGTCGATGGGGATGTGCGTGGACTGACCGCGATGACGCATCCTCTCGCAGAAAGCATTCTCCGCGGCGACGTGCGCGCGGCCGCGCGCGCGATGCGCCTCGTCGACGACCGCGCGCCGGAGGCGACCGCGATCTTGAAGGAGCTCTTCCCGCACACCGGCCGCGCGTGGGTCATCGGCGTCACAGGCAACCCGGGCTCGGGCAAGTCCACGCTCTGCGACCGGCTCATCGACCACGCGCGAAAGCGCGGGCAGAAGGTCGGCGTCATCGCGGTCGACCCGACGAGCCCGTACTCGGGCGGCGCGATCCTCGGCGATCGCATCCGCATGATGCGCCACGCGACCGACGAAGGCGTCTTCATCCGCTCCGTCGCGACACGCGGGCACCTCGGCGGCCTCTCGCGCTCGGCGCGCGATCTCGTGCGCGTGCTCGACGCGTTCGGTTGCGACCTCATCCTCGTCGAGACGGTGGGCGTCGGCCAGGACGAGCTCGAGATCACGCGCACGGCGCACACGACGCTGGTGGTGATGGCGCCGGGCCTCGGCGACGACGTGCAGGCGATCAAGGCCGGCCTCATGGAGTGCGCCGACGTCTTCGCCGTGAACAAAGCCGATCGCGAGGGCGCCGACGCGACCGTGCGCGATCTCCAGCTCATGATCGCGCTCGGGAGCGAGACGATGATCGCGTCGGGCAAGCAGCGCGGTCACACCGTGCACGCCGAACAGGACGGCGTCGTCGAAGCCGCGGCGCCCGCGTCTCGCTGGACGCCGCCGATCGTGAAGTGCGTCGCGCTGCGCGGGGAGGGGACCGACGAGCTCTTCGCCGCGCTCGACAAGCACCGCGCGTGGGTGGAGGGTACCGTCGAGGGCCGCGCGCGCCGCCACGCGCGCCTCGCCGAGGAGCTCCGCGAGGCGCTCCGTGAAGCGCTCATCGACGCCGCGCTCGACCGCCTCGGGCCCGCGATGGACGAAGCGGTCGCGGCCGTCGAGTCGAAGACGCTGGATCCTTACTCGGCGACCGAGGCCCTCGTCGCGCGCTTCCGCGCCTAGCGGCGGCGGAGCGTCGGCACCGCGTCGTCCACCTCGGTCGTGTGCTCGCCCTCGACGTGCGCGGCGGCGCGGCCGAGATCCTCGCGCATCGAGCGACACCACCGCTCGAGCTCCGCGAGCTGGGTGCGCAGGCGCGACGACTCGGCGGCCGAAATTTCGCCGTCCGCTTGCGCGAGGCTGAAATCCGCGGAAAACGAGCCGAACGCCGCGGCGAGCTGACGAAAGCGCTCGTCGAGCCGCACCGACGACGACACCGGCGGCATGAGCGACACACGCGACGGCGGCTGCTGCGCGGAGATCGCGTGCGACTCGGGCAGGAGCGCGAGGAGCTCGTTTCGCATGACCTGCGCCGACGGTCGCTCCTCGGGCGCGCGCGCGAGCCCCGAGTGCACGAGCGCGTCGAGTTTCGCGCCGAGCCCGGGTCGAAACGTCGACGCGCGGGGCGCGGTGGACGTGAGCATGTTGGTCACCACCTCGACGTGCGAGCCGCCCTCGAACGGCTTTCGCCCCGTGAGCGCCTCGAAGAGCACGATGCAGCACGCGAAGACGTCGCACGCCGCGCCCACGCGGTCGCCGGTCGCCTGCTCGGGCGCCATGTAATACGGCGTCCCCATCACGACGCCCGAGTCGGTGAGGCTCTGCATGTCCGTGTCGCTGATGCTCGCGCGCGAGACCGCTTTCGCGACGCCGAAGTCGAGCACCTTCACGATGAACGTGTCGCCGGCGGGCTTGTGCAGAAAGACGTTCTCCGGCTTGATGTCGCGGTGCACGACGCCGCGCCGATGCGCCGCCGCGAGCGCGCCGAACACGTGCGCCCCGACGAGCGCGACCATCTCCTCGGCGAGCGGCGCGTCGCGCGAGATCACCTGGCGGAGCGTGTCGCCCGTGAGGCGCTCCATCACCATGAACGGCCGGCCGTCCTCGAGCTGCCCGAGATCGTAGACCTCGCACACGTTCGGGTGCCCCATCGCGCCCGCGGTGCGCGCCTCTTGATGGAACCGCTCGAGCGCCACCGCGCTCTCGCCGGCGGTCTGACCGAGCACTTTGATCGCGACGAGCTTGCCGATGGCGAGGTTCTCGGCCTCGTAGACCATCCCCATCCCGCCGCGGCCGATGACGCCTCGCACCGCGTATTTGCGGTCGATCGTCGAGCCGACGAGCGAGTCGATGGCGACGTTCACCCGCGCATCCGTTTGTAGCGGTTGATGAGGCCGTTCGTCGACGCGTCGTGCGAGGTCACCTTCGCGTCGCCCTCGAGCTCCGGAATGATCGCGACGGCGAGCTGCTTGCCGAGCTCGACGCCCCACTGATCGAAGCTGTAGATGTTCCAGATCGTGCCCTGCACGAAGATTTTGTGCTCGTAGGCGGCGATGAGCTGCCCGAGCGTGCGCGGCGTGATCTCGGGGAGCAGGATCGAGCTCGTCGGCCGGTTGCCGGTGAAGGTCTTGTGCGGCACGAGCGGCTCGATGCGATCTTTCGGCGTGCCCGCCTTCTCGAGCTCGGCGCGGACCTCGTCCTCGGTCTTGCCCTTCATGAGCGCCTCGGTCTGCGCGAAGAAGTTCGCGAGGAGGATCTCGTGGTGCCTGCCGAGCGGGTTGTGCGTCTTCACCGGCGCGACGAAGTCGCACGGGATGACGCGCGTGCCCTGGTGAATGAGCTGGTAGAAGGCGTGCTGCCCGTTGGTTCCGGGCTCGCCCCAGATCACCGGGCCGGTGTCGTAGTCGCGGATGCGCGCGCCGCTCTTGTCGACGCCCTTGCCGTTCGACTCCATGTCGCCCTGCTGGAAGTACGCGGCGAAGCGGTGCATGTACTGGTCGTACGGAAGGATCGCGTGCGTCTGCGCGCCGAAGAAATTCGAGTACCAGACGCCGAGCATGCCCATGATGACGGGCAGGTTCTTCTCGAGCGGCGCGGTGCGAAAATGCGTGTCCATCGCGTGGGCGCCGGCGAGGAGCTCCTCGAAGTGGTCCATGCCGATGGCGCACGCGATCGAGAGGCCGATCGCGCTCCACAGCGAGTAGCGGCCGCCGACCCAGTCCCAGAACTCGAACATGTTGGCGGTGTCGATGCCGAACTTCGAGACCTCTTTCGCGTTCGTGGAGACGGCGACGAAGTGCTTGGCGACGGCGTCTTGTTTGGCGCCGAGCTTCTCGAGGAGCCAGCGCCGCGCGCTCTCGGCGTTGGTCATCGTCTCGAGCGTGGTGAACGTCTTGGACGAGACGACGAAGAGCGTGCGCTCGGCGTCGAGCGTGCGCACGGTCTCGGCGAGGTGGGTGCCGTCGACGTTCGAGACGAAGTGCGGCGTCGGCGAGCGGCCGTACGGCTTGAGCGCCTCGGTCACCATCACCGGCCCGAGATCGCTCCCGCCGATGCCGATGTTCACGATGTCGGTGATCGTCTTTCCGGTGTGACCCTTCCACGCGCCGGAGCGGAGCTTCTCGGTGAAGTCGCGCATCTTCTTCAAGACCGCGTTCACCTCGGGCATCACGTCCTTGCCGTCGACGAGGATCGGCGTGTTCGACCGGTTGCGGAGGGCGACGTGGAGGACGGCGCGGTGCTCGGTGCCGTTGATCTTGTCGCCGGCGAACATCTTGTCGCGCCATTTTTCGACCTCCTGCTGCCGCGCGAGGTCGAAGAGGAGCTTCATCGTGTCCGCGGTGACGCGGTGCTTCGAGTAGTCGAGGAAGACGTCGCCCGCCTCGATCGAGAATCGGTCGAAGCGGCCCGGATCCTTCGCGAACAGCTCGCGGAGGTGGGTGCCTTCGATCGTCTTCTTGTGCTCCGCGAGCGCGGTCCAAGCAGGAGTTCCTACGAGCGCCATGGCCCGAGGATACGAGCGCGCCTCAGTGGAACGCAAACTCGGGCGCGGGATCGCACTGAAACAACGGAATCGTGCTCGCGACGCCCGCGGACGTGAACGCTCCGGTGAGGTCGGCGAGCGTCTCCTGGCCGTTCGGGATCGGGAGCGACGTCTCCTCGACGGCGAGGCTGCGCGGCTCGCCGCACGCGTCGACGGTCTCGTAGGTGCGCCCGTCGCCGATCGCCGAGACGATGTCGCTCGTTCCGTAGAACGCCTGCCCCGAGACCGTCGTGAGGAGCACGTCCGCGGGATGGGCGTCGATGAGCGCGCGGTACGGAGCGGCCGGGTCGCCGCGCACGACCATGAGATCGGCGTAGAGGCCCTGCGCGATGGCGCCGATTTTGTCATCCATCGCGACGGTGTGCGCGGGGTTCGACGTCACCATCGCGACGAGATCCTGGTCGCTCAAGAGCCCGCCGAACCGCTCGCGGTTCACGCGGTCGGCGACCTTGAGCTCGCCGAGCACGTTGGCGCTGCCGGAAGGCGACCAGTCGGGCGCGATCGAGATCGTGATCCCCGCGGCGACGGCGGCGGGGATGTTCGTCGTCTGTCCGTAGAGCGCGAGGTTCGAGAGCGGCGACCACACGAGCTTGGCGCCGACCTGGCCCATCTTCTGGAGCTGCGCGTCGGTGAGCGCGGTGCCGTGGATCGCGACGAGCTCGGGCTTCACGAGGCCGAGCTGGTCCATGTAGTCGAACTCGGCGCGTGACGAGTCGTCGATGCCTTCGGCGAGGTGCACGATGTACGCCTTGGTCGCGCCGCTCGCGAACTGCGCGTTGAGCGTGTCGGCGTCGCTCTGCTTCAGCGCCGTGACCGGGAGCACGTTCTCGCGGACGCGGTCCGCGCAGAAGTTCTCGAACTCGACGTTGCGCGCCCACGAGCGGGTGCACGTGAGATCCGCCGAGCCCTCGACGCTCGTCGTGCCGCCGACGAGCGCGCGGAGCTCGCCGTACTTCACCGCCTCGCACGTGCGGCCCGCGTTCTTCACGTCGTTGTACGGCGTCTTCACCGCGGCGGCGTACGCGCTCGTGCGCGCCCACTGGTAGCGGTTCTGCCAGCGCTTGCCGCTGTTCCAGAACGGGATGAAGTCGTAGGCGACGTGGTTGTGGAGGTCGACGAGCCCCGGCGCGATCACGCCGCCGGTCTCGACGATCGTCGCGTTCGAAGGGACGCTCGCCGCCGACGTCGCGACCGCGGCGATCTTCTCGCCCGAGACGACGACGTACGCATCGGCGGGCCCGTTCGGGAGGAGCGCCATGCCGTGGAGCGCGTACGTCGGGCCGGCGAGCGGCTTGCAGCCGGGCTTGTACGTCGTCTTCGCGCTCTCGTCGCTCGAGCCGACCGAGTCGACCGCGGAGCACGCGAAGCTCAAGGGAAGCGCCACCGCGAGGAGCGCGTTCATCGTTCGAGAAAGCATGGAGACGTGTACGCAAAAGGAGTCGTGTTACCTTCCTCGCATGCGTCTTCGCGCGCTCGCGCTCGTCCTCGTCGCGGCGTGCGGCGGCGCCGTGCGCCCTGCGGACCCGCCCGTCGTGCCGCCTCCTGCGCGCCTCGCGGTCGCCGACGCCGACGTGCGCAAGCTCGTCCTCGAGATGGCGGAGCAGAAGGCTTGCTCCCAGCTCGAAGGCAAATGGGTCGGCCTCCCCGCGCAGGACGACACGACGTCCGAGTGCCCGAAGAACCTCGCCGGCGCCGACGCCGGCCTCGCGTGCTCGTGGGGTCGCATGCAGATCCGCGACTGCAAAGCGACCGTCTCGAACGGCGCGCTCTCGCTCGCGTTCGGCGGCATCGGTTGGACGTGGGTGGACCAGAAGCAGCTCGACGTGCGCGTGCGCCAGTACGTGTACCTCACCGTGCACGTCGAGATGACGAGCGCGCTCGACATCGGCTACGACCCGGGCTCGAAGATCGCGTCGGTGTGGCTCACGCCGAGCGAGCCGCTCAAGGCGCGCGTCAGCGCGCTCGGCACGATCAAGCTCCAGGGCGAGGGGTTCTTCGGCGGCATCGAGAAGGCCGCCGCCGGCGCGCTCGGCGTCGATCCCAAGGCCAAGGTCGCCGCCGAGGGCGCACAGATGTTCGAAGAGAAGCTCCGCAAGGGCATGACGATGACGTTCGACACGCAGTCGCAGCAGGTCGACCTCATGCTCTCGCCGCTCCCGAACGGCGTCGCGCCGAAGCGCCCGATGCCGCTTCTCACGCGCCCGTGGCTCGTGAACGAGCGCCAGGAGCTCT
>Ga0335082_10008535_pt1 | contig 11129 bp, 11 predicted proteins | sample Lox_Sample_41_FD_206718 | JGI IMG/M metagenome (GOLD analysis project Ga0335082, IMG submission 206718) | Soil microbial communities from Loxahatchee National Wildlife Refuge, Florida, United States - Lox_Sample_4.1 | ecosystem: Environmental > Terrestrial > Soil > Wetlands | place: USA... | reverse complement strand
CCAGAGGGCCGTGGTTAACGAGACGGTCGTGAGCGCCTCCGGGCCGGAGCGCAGCCGCGGCCCCAAGCCTGTACCCTGTGCCCCCGCTCCGTGGCAATGGGCACACCCGCGCTCCGTGAAAACGCGGTCGCCCACAAAGGAAGATCCCGTGGGTTCGAAGTATCGTAGGCTGGCCACGAAGGTCTGCAAGTCCACGATTTCGTCACCTCGGAGTAAGAGCGGCGGGATGCCTTTGTCGTGAAAATGCCGTATCATCGCCGGCTTGTTTCCGAACTTGACGATCTTGCCGGAATTCGGCTTCAGTTCCTGCACTTTGCCCGCGACCACCTCGTCGACCGCTGCTTCGGATATGTGGGGTGGATTCAAAAAACGTACGACAGGGTAGAAGAACGAACCGAGTGAAGCCGCAACTCCACCCCCGAGCAACCACGAAAGCGCCGAGCGCCTGCTTTGTCCCGCGTTCGTTGCCGGCATTACGCCCGGACGTGTCTCCTTGCACTTTGCGCAATCCCCGCCGGAGCACTTGTTCCTTTCCATGCGTCGGACCCTTTCCTGCTCAGTCACAGCTCACTATGCAGACGCTTGGGCATGTTGACATCCATTGTTCGGCGTCCCAGGGCGAGTTTCTCGTATCTCACCGAAATGCTGGACTCTAGGTGCAAATGACTCAGGGCGCACCGGGCGCGGAGGTCGCTTCCACTCAGGCGCTGTTTGTGTCCTAAAAGCAGGCAGTGTCAAGTTATCGGACAAGTTCAAGGGATATCAATGCTCGTACGAACTCGCTCGCGAAGGTCACTTGAATCGACGTTGGAAAGGGAAAAAGCCAAACGGCCTGAGTTAAACCTATACCTGCAGACAAGGCCGGAGTCGCAAGCGGTGCAGCCGCCGGAACGCGGACGAATCGTAGCTATGCCGAAAGTCGGAGGTCTCCATCACCGCTATGACCGACGCGCAGCACAAAAACAGTAGGGCAAACATTGGCGGCGGAACATCGCCTACGTCTCACTGCGAGCAAACGATTTCCAACATTATCGGAGTCTGTTGACAGCTCCTGCAGCAGGAGGGAATTCCGCACAATAATTCCTAATTTGTTGTAGTGCGGATTGCAATCCCGTGAGGCGATTTGTCCTCACGGAGATCCCGATGGCATTTGCTGCTTCCCCAGCAAATACGGTGAGAGAGAAGCGCGACGACGGCCCCTCTCTCCTTCGATACCGCCGGCGATCCACACCGAAGTCAGGGAGGCGCCGGCGGGCCATACATCAAAGGCAAGGCCGCGCACGCCGGGCAGCAAGCGACCGACCGATCGGTTGGCATGGTAAGATGTCCTTCCGGGCCGGCCTTGCTTCTTCTGATCCAATACGATCCATCGACCAATCCGTTGAACACCAACGAATGGTCGTTTCCGCTCACCGAATGCATCCACATCGCGATGTTTGCGATGTCGATCGGCACGATCGCGCTTGTCGACTTTCGCATGCTCGGGCTAACGCTGCGCAAGCAGACGGCAGTCGAGCTCTTGACGGCCACGTCGCTCTGGACGCTTATGGGGCTGATCGTGGTGATCACCACCGGACTCGTCATCTTCAGCAGCGATCCTGTGCGCTACTACTACAACCCGGCCATGCGGTTCAAATTAATCGCGCTCGTGGTGGCGATCGTTTACAACTACACGATTCACCGCAAGACGATCCTTGCAAAGGCGGGGCCGCTGGTGAGTGGGGTTGTGGCTGCCGTATCACTTGCGCTATGGATCTCGATCGTCTTCGCCGGAATCTTCTACTCGTTCATTTGAGGCAACCATGACACTCGGAGAAATTGCCCAGACGATTCAGGACATCCCGTTCTTTACTGCGATTCGCGAGTCGGGGATGTCGTATCCGATCATTCTTTCGACGCACCTGACCTGCATCGCCGTCTTCGGCGGATTGATCCTGATGAGCGATCTGCGTCTGCTCGGTGTGGCGCTTACGAATGTGCCGGTATCGGAAATTATCCGCCGGACGCGTATCTGGAAATGGATCGGGTTTTGCATCATGGTTACCTGCGGCATCCTGCTCGGCGGAGCGAAATTCTTCAACTATTACGACAATCCGTACTTTGACGTGAAGATGACGCTGCTGATCATGGTGGCCGTGCACGCCATCGTGTTCCGCCGTAGCGTGTACGGGAATCCCGAAAAACTCGACGGGCTGAAGACCATGCCGCGGGAGGCCAAGATGGCGGGCCTCTTCTCGATGGTGATCTGGGTCGGGATATTGTCGATGGGCCGCTGGATTGCGTACTTCGACCGGCCGGATTCGCATCCGCACTAGTGGCGGCGGGCGACCACGGGGACGCCTGAGCAGGCCAGACCCTAACCCAAATACCGGCGCACCTGCATCGATGCAACGACGCTTGCGGCGAGGGTGGCCGCTCCCACGGTGAGGTGCCCGGTCGCCAGCCACACAAACGGCGGGATGTTGCCGGCGCCCAGCAGAATCATCAGAAACGTTGCGACTCCCAGGCAGACCTGCGCCAGCACGGCCGAGATGAGCCAGGTGGCCGCGCTTTTCAACTGCTGTTGATCGGCAAAGTGCTGCAGCAGGACCACCGAGAGCACCAGCGTGAGAATAGCGACCATCATGGCGCCGAGCATGTGCCACATCACTCCCAGAATCTGATGCCGGTAGAGAGCACCCATCACAATCTGGAGCAAGACTGCGGGCGGTGTGACCAGTGCCACGGGACGGAGCGCGCCCCACGATCCCGCGCTCACCGGCTTCGCGGGCTCCGACCAGGCATGCGAGGTCAGCACCGCGGTGGCCGTGACCAGCGCCAACGCTGTGTGCGAGTAGAGGGCATGCCAGACCACGCGTCCCGGGGTGACCGGCGAGATCCAGCCCGTCATGCCGCTCAGCGCCAGCCCTGCGAACGCCAGCCATAGCGGAGTCCCGCGCGCGCGAATGCAGATTATCAGACCAGCCGCCACCACCGCGATCCCGATGGGCACATGCACCGGTACGATTGCCGCATTGAGCGAGATCCGGGAGCTGGCTTGAAAGGCGCCCGTCACGATCGCGAGCAGCTCGCCCACGGCCAACGCCACGATCCAACGGTGAGCACTCCTCATTCGACCTCGAAGTTCCCCATCATGCCCATGTCCTCATGTTCGAGATTGTGGCAATGGAAGACGTAGCGCCCCCGATATCCGGCGAACCGCATTAGAACCTCGGCGGCCTGTCCGGGTCCGAGATCGAGCGTGTCCTTCCACCCGGCGTCGTACGGCCCGGGCCGGCCGCTGTGCGACAGCACGCGGAAGTGGACCAGATGGAGGTGGAGCGGATGGCTGAAATCGGTTTTCATCCGCCAGATCTCAGTCGTGTCGAGCTTCGGACGCGCATCCATCCGCGTGGGATCGAACGGCTTGCCGTTGATCGTCCAGCCGTGGCCGAAGCGCTGGTAGCTGAAATCGAACTCGCGCGTGAGGACGGCCCCGCGCGGGTCGAGTGCGGTATTGGCCGAGAGCATGGACGGGATGGCGCTGTCGTCCCGCTCCGTTCTAACGACGTCGAAGCGCATCACTTGCGCCTCCGCGCCGTGGCCCGCCAGATTGCGGAGCGTCAGCGAAGTGCCGGGACGAAATGCGGAGAAGTCCACTACGACATCGAAGCGCTCGGCGGGCACGATACGAAGAGTGCGGTGTGTGACGGGCGCCGAGAGCAGTCCGCCGTCGCTGCCGATCTGGAGGAACGGCGTGTGCTCGAAGGCGAGTTCATAACGCCGCGCGTTGGACGCGTTCAGAATGCGGAAGCGGTATTTGACATTCGCGACTTCCAGACGCGGCCACGCTGCGCCGTTCACCAGGATCACATCGCCCAGCACGCCCCCCATGTAATCGGCGATCACACCCGGTGCGCCGCGCAGCAAGGGATCGACGGCCGGATAGCGCAGCGATCCGTCGGCTTCGAAGGAGCGGTCGCAGAGGACCAGCGGAATCTCACGTTCGCCACGCGGCAGCGGCAGGCCGAGTTCCTCCTCGTCACGGATCACGTAAAGGCCGGCTAGACCGCGCCAGACCTGCGCGCCGGTGAAATCCATGCGGTGATCGTGATACCAAAGCGTGGCGGCGCGCTGACGGTTTTCAAAAATGTGAGTGCGCTGCCCGTGCGCGATTCGCGCCAAGGGATCGTGCATGTGCAGATCGGCAAAGCCGGACTCAGGCAGAGTGAGGTCGGTGGGATAGCCGTCGCTTTCGGGAGCGGTCCGGCCGCCATGCAGGTGGTGAACGATCGGGACGGGCAAGCGATTCCGCAACAACAGCGAGACGCGCCGGTCGCGGCGGGCCTCGATCGTTGGGCCGGGAAAGATGCCTTCGTAGCCCCAGATCGTCGTCTCCAGCCCGGGCAGAATGCGCGCAGCGGCCTGCTTAACGTCGAATTCGTAGTGGTCCGTAGTGGCGTCAGCGGACGCAGGCTTAGCCACCGCCGGGACTGGCAGAGGCACTTGAAACGGCTGCGGCAGCGGCGCGAGGCTCGGCAACAGTCTCGCTTCGGGCCGAGGTTGGATGCAGCCGGAGCTTCCCATCCACGCGAACGCTCCACCGAGTTGCAGAAATTCGCGCCGGCCCAGCCTCATGACTTCGACCCGGAACGGAACTGCGCGATCGTCTGCCAGGTGACGGCCCCGAATAGGACTACGCCAAGCGGCAGATGAACACGCAAGAACCGGCCATACCCCGTACCGGTCTGCAGTGCCTCACCAAGGAAGACGAGAACGCTGCCGATGAGCAGCCACAGCGAGGCGCCGCCCGTCCGCTGCGCCAGGGCCGCGATGATGATCTGGATCGCGCAGATGCCGAGAACCGCCCAGGCGGCCCACTCATGGAATTTGACGACGCCATCGGTACCGGACAGGAATTCGCCGGCCAGCGCGGCCTGCGCAAAGAGGGCGATGGAATGCACTGCGAGCACGATGCACAGCATGGTTCGGAGCATCACGCCCGATTGTACGACACGGTACACAGGCCGGCGGTGCGAGCATAGACTCATTGAGGAGATCCTGGTGCGTGCTGCTGTTTGGCGCGGCCGTGACGTGCGCGCAGTCGTGTCTGCCGACGGTCGAGGGGGAGACTCTCGCGGGAAAGAAGGTGACGCTGCCCGGTGCGTTCAGCGACGCGTCGGCGCTGCTGATCATCGGCTTCACGCACTGCCCTACGCCATTTCCAGACACTCGATGAGGTCTTAAGCCGTGCAGTTCGCGACAAGGCATTCGAAGAACGTGCACGCGTCAAGCTGGCAGAGAGACGTCGCGCTGAGACGGATCGTACTCGCCCATTCCTTCTCGGCCTGCAGGCAAGGGCCGGATCGTACATCCGAGGGCGTCGCAACCAGTATTCTTCGAGCAAATCTCTGGTCCGTTGTGACGTGTTATCGGTCGCTTGGGTGAACGCTCTGCTTTTCACGGTTGGCTTTAATTCAAGCAGGCTACCGATGTTGCAACGCGGCAACATACTTTATCGCCCGGTAAAGGGAACAGTGACGCTCCGGCGAAGAAGGGCTAGAATCGTATTCTATCCACGATGCCTTCGAATGACCCTTTGGGCTCTGTCGCGCTAGCGACATGCGAGTTGTATGAACACCTGCTCCAAAGAATAAAAGCTATAGGGCCATTCCAGATCGAGATCAAGAAGACCTCGATTCATCTAACCCGCAAATCCGCTTTCGCCGGGGTCCATCCACGCAAGCTGTTCCTCATGGTCACTATTAAAGCGAAGGAGCCCATCGATAGTGGGCGGGTTGCCAAGGCAGAACAGGTCTCCAAGGGCCGATGGCATCTTGACGTGTGGGTGGCCACCAAAGAAGAAATAGACGCCGATCTGCTTGGATGGCTAAAGCAGGCGTACGAATTGTGCGGGTGAAACTTTGATGGATGTTCTAGAAAACGTAAGTGGGGGGCTTAATGCCTTTAAGGCGAAGGTAGACTTCCAACTGTCCGCGATGATGCGCCGTGTGGGTGAAATAAGACCACAGCCACTCGAACCCGGTCATCTTGCGATTCCCCGATCCGGCCACCGCATCCAGTTTGTCCGAGGTCATCGACCCAACTGCCTGGTTGCAGAAATCAAACGAGTCGCTAAGAAACCGAACGATTGAATCCTTATCAACTTCTCCCTTTCCGCGCACGGCCTGCATTATCTTGTCCGGGATCTCTGGGTACTTGATCCCACTGGCGTTGGCGCACGCATTCAGGTTGGCCCCCGCTACCTGAAGGACTACTTCGCCAAAACTCAACTCCTCTGGAACCGGCTTGAATCCGTAGTTTTCGGCTGGCATCAGCTTGGCGACCGCGATGGTAAAGTCCGCCGAAGTCTTCCAGTGCTTCACCAACGCATCCTTGATTGTAGTTTGGGGCAGTGCGGGAACAACGAGAGCGACGAAGGTCACGAGCTTCAACATGATTATGCTTACCTCCGACGGACTACCCTAGCACAATCGGTAAGGAACGAGGCTCCGCAGGAACCGTTGTCTCAACATATCGGTCGGTATTTCGCTAGGCAAATCGGCGGAATCCCGCCCCGCGCGGGGACTCTTAGCGTACACTCAAGACTCATCCTTGATTGCTCAATGGGATTCCCCGTGGCCTCACTGACTCGTATACCGGTCGCGTACATCGTGCCGAGAATCACCTGAGCGGTGAACGTTGGGGCAGCATCGATCAGTCGTTGGACTTCCTCCTGGCTGAGGATGACTGGAAGTCTGCTTTCTCCTTTGACTGACGGAATGCTTTCGATGGTCCAGGAACGTCGAAGCGTAACTAGAAAAAAGAAACGCAGAGCGTTCGTGGCGACATTGCGCGCGCTCGGGGATAATCTCTTTTCGTTCGCCAGGTACAGAAGAAAGGTGCGGATGTCCTCAACGCCGAGTTTCTCCGGCGAGCGCTGGCAGTATCGCGCCAGTTGAGAAACGTATTGAACGTAGCTCGCCTGCGTCTGTGCTGACAGATTACGCACGGTCATATCGTCGATCATCCGCTGGCGCAATGGCGACAACTTGCGGGCGGGATGGATATTGTTGGGGGAATTGTTGTTGCTCATGGAGAGCAACGATACCCCAGCGTCCCGCGCCAGCTCGAAAGCACGGGTACGCTACGAAGGCTCGGGTTTATTGGATTGCTGCGGAGCGGTTTAGTGCAATGCCGTTCGGCTTCCCTCCGGAACTATCGTTCAGCTTCGCCGGAATCCCCACGAACCGCAGGCGTCACCTCGCATGGAAGGTGCGGGCAAAGGCGACGGGCTGAAGTGGGAGATAAACCTCGGTCCGCCATTTCTTCGACTGACCAACGAGAAACTCGCTGATCCAACGTTTCGCGACCGGGCAGTAGCAGTCCTGCGGCAACGATTGCGACCGATCGTGTCATGTTGATGCTTTTTCACATGTTCGTTCCAGTGCTCACCAATTTCACAAGTTGGAGCACAGATCCACCTGAAAGCCTTGAGAGTAGAACTTGGCATTTTTGGGATTCGAGACCTAAAGCCAACATTGAGCGCCTTTGCCAAAGAGCAGGACCAATACTGGTCAACCTCGGCATACATTTGCAGTGGCAGAACGACCACGCTGCCTATAATTTGGTTCCCGTCCTCGAATGGCTCGACGGCAATGGCCGGCTAGACCAAATCGGAAAGGGTTTACCGGACGGCCTGCGGCAGGCGCAAGCGAGCGGAGTAGGACCCAGAGAGACAAGCGGCCGTTAGTTGCACCTTCGAGTGACTGGCCACTGCTGTGTCGCTCACTCGCGTGTTTCAATGCGTATTGAACGCTCCTTGCCATCGGCATCGAGCAAAGTGAGCTTGTCCTCGAAACGTCGGGGGCGTTTGCCCGATTGCTACCTAGGCGAAGATCAAAACCACGGCTTTACCACCTTATCGATGCGTCTCGGCCGGCGCGCTTGGCACAAGCTATCCAGATGCGCCTTCAGAACCGCAGCTAGGGCATTTGATCATTTCGCCCGTTTGAGAATCCAGATATCCGAGCTAATATTTCCACGCGAAAAAAGAAGCTGCTTTCCATCGTTCGAGATCTGGGGATCTTCCAGGAAGAGCCCTGCCGTTTCGGGAAAGTTGGTTACTTTCACCACATCGGCCTTCTTCCAGTCTTGTGCGGGGCCCGGCACGCGATATAGGTTCTTATGGTCCCACTGGAAGTACAGCCACCGACCGGACGGGGAGAAGAAGGGATGCATTTCCTGGTGAGGGCTCGAGTAGACGATCCGCGCTTCACCTCCGCCGAGCGGAACAGCGCCCACATCCTGATTGGTCATGCCGTTCGGTGTCGCCTGAAAGACAGCCCATTTGCCGTCGGCACTGGCCGACACCATTGTTGCTCTCATCGATCCGACGGGAAGATTTCTCGTTTGGCCTGTTGCTGTGTTGCGAATTCCAATGGATGTTTGGCCAGGCAAACAATACAACAACTCGCCGTTGGGAAGCCATCGTGGAGGAGATTCGACTCCTTCCGCAATTTGCCTTGGATTGGCGCCGTCAGAAGCCATCAACCACAGGCTTCTCATATTGGGTGTTTGCAGCGGATTGCGAACAAACGAGATAGTTGTTCCGTCTGGCGATAGCGCCGGCCACTGCTCTTCGTAACGGCTGTCCGAGGTCAATCGAACTGCTTCGCCGCCGACATCCAATCGCCAGATGTGCGTACCGGCGCCCCGAGAGCTTTGGACAACAATCGACTTGGCGTCCGGAGAAAATCGCATGAAGTAATCAATCTGTTTTCCGCTCGTAATTGGGCGCGGAGGTCCGAGCACCTTGCCGGCTTCGGCGTCGAACGGTTCCAGCTCCAGGTTGAAACTCTGCGTAACTGCGCTATAGGCAATCAATTTCCCGTCGCGCGACACTGCTGGCCTCCAGTCGCTCCCCCGCCCTACGGTGAGTGGCCGAGGTGTTCCGCGCTTTCCGTCGGTAGTCGAGAATGGCAATTCCCACAGCGAGTTGTTCTTTCCCTCCCGAGTATTAACGTATAGAACGGACTGAGATGATGAATCCCAAGCTGGATGCCGGCCCCGCGCCAGTTCCAAAACCTTCCCTCCGCCGGAGGGGACGGCATAGATGTAGTCACTCAACGAAGAGAAGCTTGCAAAGATGATCCAGCGGCCGTCGGAAGTGAACACCGGCATTATCAGTTGGGCCGGCCTAGCGGATTCGAACTTCATCGGCAGTTCTTTGACTTCTCCGCCACCCGAAGGGGCCTGGAATAATGAACCTTGACGATAGCGTGTAAAAACAATTGTCGACCCGTCGGGCGACCACGCCGGAAAGCTGCCATCTTCTACGACGCGCCGTGCCGCGACTGCCCCACCTAAACTTGGCATAGTCCAGATGGTTCCGCCCACAATCGGTGAGTCACAGCACGGATGGAAAACTACCGCCCCCCCGGAACGCGACGATACGAAGGCGATTTCGCGGCCATCGGGCGAGAACGTCGGCTGGATGTTGTCCTCCTGGTTGTGCGTCAGCGCGACATCGGAGGACGATCCCACCTGTCGCAAGTAAATGTCGAACCGGCCAGCGCGATCCGAGACGTAAGCGATCGTCTGACCATCGGGCGAGATACTCGGTTCGCCTTGGTAGCCAGGTTCGGAGGTAAATGGCGTGATGCTGATGTCAGCGAGCGAATTGTTGTCAATCGGTGCGGTTCCGCGCCGGCCTGTCCACCAACCGGCAAGCGCAGCGCACACTGCGATGGCTGCTGCCACAGCCAGCCACGCGCCGCGTCGCACCGGTCGAGCGGAGGTTCCTGAACGCTGGCTCGGCAGCGACTTCGACTCCCAGGCTTTTTGAAAGCGGCGCAGGTCGATTGACATGTCGCCGGCGTGCTGATAGCGATCCGCTGGCGTTTTTGACAGAGTTTGATCTACAATCTCCTGCAGCTCTGGTGGGACGCTTGGAATCGTCGCCGGCGAGTCGTTGATGATCGCGTGCAGCGTTTCGACCTTCGATTTCCCGCGGAAAGGCCGCGCGCCGGCCAGCATTTCATACAACATCACGCCAAGGGAGAAAATGTCCGTGCGGTGATCTACCGTATTGGCGGTCGCCTGCTCGGGCGACATGTAGGCGACAGTGCCCATCACCGTTCCGGCTTCTGTCAGAGTCGATCCCTGGGTACGTGTTTCGTCCTCAGCGCCCGTTGAATGGTCCAGCAGCTTCGCCAACCCGAAATCCAAAACTTTGACCTGCGAGTTACCCGAAACGACAACGTTGGCGGGTTTGATATCGCGGTGTACGATGCCCGCCGCATGTGCGGCCGCGAGCGCGCTGGCAACCTGCTGCGCATAGTTCACGGCGTCGGTCTGTGTCAGACGTTTCGCGGCGATCAGCTTGTCCAGGGATTGCCCCGGCACGTACTCCATCACCAGGTAGTCGATGCCCTCGTGACTGGCGATATCGTGCAGGGTGACGATATTCGGATGATTCAATGACGAAGCGGCGCGCGCCTCCTGAAGAAAGCGCTTCTTCCGCTCCAGATCGGCGGCGCGATCGTGAGGTAGAACTTTGATAGCCACCGTCCGCCCCAAGCGCGTATCCCGCGCTTTGTAGACCTGGCCCATGCCTCCTTCGCCCAGGAGGCTCTCAATCTGATACGGGCCGAGTTCCTTGTCGATCGGGCTTCTCGTGATGTCCATATCATCAGGCATGGGGCCGGCCGAATATGAAGACAATCTTCTCAAACTGCACTGGCGTTTTGCAGCTGCTACCGGGGTTTGGGCGGAGCCTTCAGTCAAGTCCAGTCTTCAACAGTTTGCAGTGGGCAACTAATGGCCGTTGTGACGTGTTATCGGTAGCTTCGGCGACTCGGGCACTGGCAGCCGGGCTCAGATGAAATCGACTCCGCTAACTTATCGCGTTGTGGTACGCGGGCCGCGGGCGGCGTAGTACGATGGCTGATTAGCATGCCCATCAACTTCATCCGTTCGCGACGTTTACTTCTCGCATCCATCGCCGTCGTTTGCCTCGTCGGAGCGGCGGAACATTCCGCACCGCCGAAGCCAAAAACAGCGAAGGCCGCGACGGCCCCTTTGTCTGTGCACGGTAACGCAGACGCGATCACTGAGGACGAACTCAAGATCTACCTCTATTTCCTCGC
>Ga0335082_10008534_pt1 | contig 11130 bp, 10 predicted proteins | sample Lox_Sample_41_FD_206718 | JGI IMG/M metagenome (GOLD analysis project Ga0335082, IMG submission 206718) | Soil microbial communities from Loxahatchee National Wildlife Refuge, Florida, United States - Lox_Sample_4.1 | ecosystem: Environmental > Terrestrial > Soil > Wetlands | place: USA... | reverse complement strand
GCATGGGCACGAGCTTGAGCGCGGCCTCGAGGCCCGCGGCGTCGATGTCGCCGAGCATCTCGGTGGCGATGTAACCCGGAGAGACCGCGTTCACGGTCACGCCGTGGCGCGCGACCTCCGCCGCGATCGGGCGCAGCATCATCGTGATACCGCCCTTGGAGGCCGTGCAGACGGAATAGGTGTTGCCGCCGAAATCCGCGACCTCCGTGATGCAGGAGCCCGTGGCGATGACGCGGCCGTAGCGGCGCTCGATCATGTGCGGCAGGACCGCGCGCGTCACGTTGAAGAAGCCCGTCAAGTTGATCCCGATGGACCGCCCCCAGTCCTCGTCGGTGCTGTCGATGAAGGGTCGGTCGATGATGATGCCGGCATTGCTCACGAGGATGTCGACCTTGCCGAACGCGCCTATCCCCGAGGCGACGAGGCGCTTGGCATCCTCGGCGCGGGAGACGTCGGCCTGAACCACGATCGCCTCGCCGCCGGCCTTCCGGATTTCTTGCGCGACGCCCTCGGCTTTCTCCTTGTTGGCGACGCAGTTGACCACGACCTTGGCGCCCTCGCGGGCGAAGCGCAGCGCCACCGCGCGGCCGATACCGCGGGAGCTGCCGGTGACGATGGCCGATTTATCCTTGAGCATCATGCTTGCCTCCCTTTCGCGCGATATTAAGGGCGCGAGCGCGGCAGCGCAAAACATGCTTGGGATTCGCCAAGCGGGATTTCGGACGATAAGCTCTCCGGCAACGCAACAGCAGACGAAGAGAGACGCGGTGACGGACACGACTGATGTCGCGATCATCGGCGGCGGCGCCGTCGGCAGCTCGATCGCCTATTTCCTCGCCTCCAATCCCGATTTCAAGGGCAGGGTCGTGGTGCTCGAGCCCGATCCGACCTATCGCTTCGCCTCCTCGGCGCTCTCGCTGAGCTCGATCCGGCTGCAATTCTCGACGTCCACGAACATCGAGCTCTCCGGTTTCGGGATCGGATTCCTGCGCGAGGCCAACGAGCGCCTCGCGGTCGACGGCGAGCCCGCCAACGTCGGCTACATCGAACGGCCCTACATGTTCCTCGCGACCGCCGAGGGCCGTCCGGTTCTGGAATCGAACCACCGCCTTCAGACCGGCATGGGCGCCAAGATCGAGCTCCTGGAGCCGCCGGCGCTCAAGGAGAAGTTCCCGTGGATGTCGACGGACGGCATCGCCCTGGGATCGCTCGGCGTCAAGGACGAGGGCTGGTTCGACGGCTATGGGCTCCTGCAGGCGTTCCGCCGGAAGGCGCGGAGCCTCGGCGTCGAGTACGTCGCGCAGGCCGCTGCCGCGCTGGAGCGGAAGGGGCGCCGCATCGAGGCCGTGAAGCTCGCGGACGGGACGCGGCTTGCCTGCGGGATCGCCGTCAACGCCGCGGGGCCGAGCGCGGGCAAGGTCGCGGCGCTCGCGGGCGTTCATCTTCCGGTCGAGCCGCGCCGGCGTTGCGTCTTCGTCTTCGATTGCCGGGAGAAGCTGCCGAATTGTCCTCTCCTCATCGATGCGAGCGGCGCCTTCTTCCGCCCCGAGGGCAGGTTCTTCATCGGCGGCATCTCGCCGCCGGAGGAGCGCGAGCCCGCGGTACCGGATTTCGAGGTCGATTACAGCGAGTGGGACGAGCTCGTCTGGCCGCCGCTCGCCAATCGGGTGCCCGCGCTCCAGGCGGTCAAGATCGTCAACGCCTGGGCCGGGCATTACGACTACAACACCTTCGACCACAACGGCATTCTCGGACCGCATCCGGATATCGACAATTTCCTCTTCGCCAACGGCTTCAGCGGCCACGGCATCCAGCAGTCGCCCGCGACCGGCCGCGGCATCTCCGAATTGATTGCCTACGGCCGCTACCGCAGCCTCGACCTCACCCCCTTCGGCTACTCCCGCATTCCCGAGAACCGGCCGGTGAAGGAGCTTAATGTTGTGTAGCACCCTCACCCTCCCGCGCTTCGCGCGGGCCCCAACCCTCGCCCACTACGCGGGAGAGGGACTCCATTCCTCCCTCTCCCGCTTCGCGGGAGAGGGTTGGGGCCCATCGCGCAGCGATGGGAGGGTGAGGGTCTCGCCGGCAAGTCTCCCATGACCGCGCAAGGCATCGGCGCCCGCGTCCCGCGCAAGGAAGACGCGCGGCACCTGCACGGCCGCGGGAATTTCGTCTCCGACATGATCCTGCCGGGACAGCAGGAAGTGGCCTTCCTGCGCAGCCCCGTGGCGCACGGACGCATCCGCCGCATCGGCAAGCCCGCGGGCCTCGAGCATGCGGTCTTCACCTGGGCCGATCTCAGGGGCGTGAAGCCGATCGTGGCGCAGTCGACGCTCCCGGGCTATCGCCTCTCCACGCAGCATCCGCTCGCGCATGAGAAGGTCCGCTTCGTCGGCGATCCCATCGCGATGGTCGTGGCGGCCTCGCGCGCAGAGGCCGAGGACATCGCGGAGCAGATCGAGCTCGAGATCGAGGACTTGCCGCCGCTCGTCGATGCGCGGAAGGCGCGCGCCGACGCCTCGGTCCGGCTCCACGAGGAGTGGCCCGACAACGTCTTCATCGGCATGAGCTACGACAGCGACTTCGAGGCGAAGTCGCGCGGCGCTCCTGTTGTCGTCCGCCAGGAAGTGTCGCTCTCGCGCCAGGCCATGGTGCCGATGGAGGGGAAGGCGATCCTCGCGCACTGGGACGAGCGTGTGGACCAGCTCATCGTCTATTCCTCGACGCAGACGCCGCACATGATCCGCGTGGGCCTCGCGGAGACGCTCGGTCTGGAGGATGCGCGCATCCGCGTGATCTCGCCCGATGTCGGCGGCGCCTTCGGCTACAAATGCATCCTGCAGCCCGAGGAGATCTGCCTCTCCTGGCTCGCGCAGAAATTCCGCCGTCCCTTCCGCTACATCGAGGACCGCCGCGAGCATCTGGTCGCGGGCGCGAATTCCCGGCAGCACCACTACCGCCTCACCGCCTACGCCGACGAGAGGGGCCGCCTCCTCGCGCTCGATGCGGAGATCGTCATCGACGGCGGCGCCTATTCGATGTGGCCCTACACCGTGGGGCTCGAGACGGGCCAGGCGACGGGCAACCTCCCGGGCCCTTACGATTTCCGCGGCTATCGCTGCAAGACCGCCTGCGTCGCCACGAACAAGCCGGGCTTTCTGCCCTATCGCGGCGTCGCGCGCACCGGCGTCTGCTTCGCGATGGAGCTCACCATGGACGCGATCGCCCGCAAGGTCGGGCGCGAGCCCTGGGAGGTCAGGCACGACAATCTCGTGCCCGTGGAGGCTATGCCCTACGACAACGTCGCGAAAAAGCACTATGACAGCGGCGATTACCGGAAGGCGCTGCTGCAGGTCCGCGAGAAGATCGGACTCGAGGCCTGGCGCGAGCGGCAGCGCCGCGGCGAGCCCGACGGGCGCCTCGTCGGCGTGGGCTTCGCGAGCTATTGCGAGCAGTCCGCGCACGGCACCAGCGTCTTCGCGGCCTGGGGCCTCTCGCTCGTGCCGGGCTACGACCAGGCGACGGTGCGGATCACGCCCGGCGGCGGACTCGAGGTGCGCGTCGGCGTGCACTCGCACGGCCAGGGTATGGAAACGACGCTGGCGCAGGTCGCGAACGAGGTGCTCGGCATCGACGTCGCGGACATCAAGGTCGTCCTCGGCGACACCGGCCTCACGCCCTATTCGACGGGAACCTATGCCTCCCGCAGCATGGTGATGGCGGGCGGCGCGGTCGCGCGCGCCTGCGAGACCCTGGTCCCGCGCCTCCTCACCATCGGCGCGCATCTGATGCAGTGCGCCGCCAACACCGCGCGCTACGAGCGCGGCCGCATCGTGGGACCGCAGTCCGAAGTCTCGATCAAGGATATCGCGGAGGCCTGGTATCGCCTCCCCTATCGCCTGCCGCCCGACGTCGATCTCGGCGGGCTCGAGGCGACGATGGCTTATCGGCCCAAGGTCGATACCGGCGCCTTCAGCTACGCCTCGCACGCGGCGGTGGTCGCGGTCGACACCGAGCTCGGGCACGTCGAGATTCTCGACTACGTCATCGTCGAGGATTGCGGGACGCTCGTGAACCCCATGGTGGTCGACGGCCAGATGCTCGGCGGCGCCGCGCAAGGGATCGGCACCGCGCTCTACGAGGAGAGCCCCTACGACGCGAACGGCCAGCCGCTGGCCTCGACCTTCGCGGACTACCTGCTGCCGGGGGCGACCGAAGTCCCGGCGCTGCGCATCTTCCACATGCAGACGCCCTCGCCCTATACCGCCTTCGGCATGAAGGGCATGGGCGAAGGCGGCGCGATCGCGCCACCCGCCGCGATCTTCAACGCCGTCAACGACGCCTTGCGCGGACTCGGCGTCGAGGTGACGGAGACGCCGCTCACGCCGCGGCGCCTCCTCGAGGCGATCGCGCGGGCGAAGACCGGAGCGAGCAAGACATGAAAGCCGCGGCCTTCGACTACGTCCGCCCCCCGGATTTGGGCGCGGCGCTCCGGCATCTCGCGGAAGGCGGCGGCGATGCGAAGCCGCTCGCGGGCGGACAATCCCTCGGGCCGATGCTGAACCTTCGCCTCGCGCGGCCGAAGCTCCTCGTGGATATCTCGCGCCTGCGGGAGCTCGGGGGGATCGCGGATGCCGGCGACCACTGGCGGATCGGCGCCGCCGTGACGCATGCGGAGCTCGAGGACGCCGCGGGGAAGCTCGCGGGCGCCGAGCTCGTCCCCCAAGTCGCTTCCGGCATCGCCTACCGCTCCGTGCGCAACCGCGGCACCATCGGCGGGAGCCTCGCGCACGCGGACCCCGCGGGCGATTGGCCGCTCGCCCTCGCCGCGCTCGATACGACGGTGCTCGTCGCTGGCCCCAGGGGCGAGCGCAAACTGCCTGCCGACCAATTCATGAAGGCGGCCTTCACCACGGCACTCGCGGACGGCGAGGCGATCGTGGCGCTCCTCGTGCCCAAGCTCTCGAAGGCGCGGCGGCTCGGCTACTACAAGTTCTGCCGCAAGACCGGTGAGTTCCCGGAGGCGAGCGCCTGCGCCGTCATCGATCCCGAGCGCCGCCTTGCCCGGGTCTTCCTCGGCGCCGCGCACGGCGCGCCGATCCCGCTTCCGTCCGTTGCCCGCACCGTCGCGGAGAGCGGCCGCGCCGCGGCGACGCGCGATGCCGCGCTCGCGGCGGTCGGCGCGATCCCGAATATTGAGGAGCCCGAGCGGCGGATGCGCGCGGCCGTCTTGCTGCGCGCGCTGCATCAGGCCTATCCGGCATGACCGCGATCACCCTTACCGTCAACGGCCGGAAAATCGCGGCGGAAGTGCAGCCGCGCATGCATCTCGGCGATTTCCTGCGCGAGCAGCTGCGCCTTACCGGCACGCATCTCGGCTGCGAGCACGGCGTCTGCGGCGCCTGCACCGTGCTGCTGGGCTCTGTGCCCGTGCGCTCCTGCATCACCTATGCCGTCGCCTGCGACGGGCTCGAGGTCCGCACCATCGAGGGCTTCGAGGACGATCCCGACATGAGGGAGCTGCGCGAGGCCTTCTCGCGCGAGCACGGGCTCCAATGCGGCTTCTGCACGCCGGGCATGCTGATCGCCGCGCGCGACATCGTGCGCCGTCTCCCCGGTGCCGACGAGAAGCGCATCCGCATCGAGCTCTCGGGCAACCTCTGCCGCTGCACCGGCTATCTCGGCATCGTAAGGGCCGTGCGCAGCGTCGCGGAGAAGAGAACCGCCGTCGCGCCCACGGCTGCGCCCATGGCGCAACCCTCCGCGCCGCCCGCGAGCTTCGTCCCTGCGGAAGCGCCAGCCGGCGCCGCCGCCTCGGCCGCTCCCGTCGAGGAGAGCCAGCGCCAGGGCTGGACCCGCTTCGACGAGAGCTTCACGGTCGCGGCATCGCCCGAGATCGTCTGGCAGGCGCTCGGCGATTTTCCGAGGATGGCGTCCTGCCTCCCCGGCGCCGAGCTCGGCGAATACGATGCCCGCTCCGTCAAAGGGAGGCTGCGCGTGAAGCTCGGGCCTATCTCCGCGAGCTTCGCGGGCTCGGCGACCGTCGAGCGCGACGATGCCGCGAGGTCCGGCATCATCCGCGGCGCCGGCACCGACACCGGCTCGCGCTCGCGCACGCGCGGCGAGGTCCGCTACGGCCTCGCGCCGGAGGCGCAGGGAACCCGCGTCGCCATCGTCGTCGAGTACGATCTCCAGGGACCGCTCGCGCAATTCTCGCGCTCGGGCCTCGCGCGGGAATTCGGAGGCCGCATCGTCGCGGAGTTCGCGGCCAATCTGAACGCGGCGCTCGGCGCGGGCGCCGCTCCCCAGGCGCCGGCGGCGTCGCTCAACGTCCTGGCGCTGCTCTGGGCCGCGATCAAGCGCCGCCTCCTCGCGCCCCTCGTCAGACGGGATAGATGAGCGCGGTGTCGATGATCACGCTGTCGTAGACGCAATGGCGCTCCTTGAGCCGGAGCCGGCCGCCCGCGCGCACGAAGCGGTCGTGATAGCGCCCGACCTGCTGCAGCGTTGTCCGCTCGTCGACGAGCGTCTCGAAGAGCGCGTAGTTGGCTTCGGCCGCGACAATCCCGGCTGCATCGACGGAGTGGACGCGCGTGTTGCCGATCTGGTGCAGCAGGTAGCGCGGCGCGAACATCGTGGTTTTCGAGATCGCGAGCGCGCGGTCGCGGAGCATGCCCATCCCCTCGCAATAGATGAGCCCCACCGGCAGCTTCGCGTCCCAGTTCTCGCGGCCGGTAATGCGATAGATCGCGTCCTCCGTGAAGAAATCGGGCCAGTCCGCGACGCGGCCGGCATCGAGCACGGCGGCGTACTCGGTATTGAACTCCTCGATCTCCCAACGGAGCGTCCGCAGGTCCGCCGCTCCCGCTCTCGCCCCTTCCGGCATGCTCAAAGCCCCATGACCTCGCGGTAGTGGCGATACATCGAGCGGATCGCGGCCTCGGTGATGAGGTGCTGCGAGCTGCCCTCCTCGGCCCCGCCGAGCGCCACCACGGAGGTATCGGACTCCGAGCGCACGACCCCCTGCTGGACGAAGCGCATGGCCTCGTTGTCCTCGATGCCGAGGAAGCCCGCGGGGCCCATGAGGTTCCCCTGGCGCAGGCGATGGCGCGTCATCTCCTCGCTGTCGCCCTCGTAGCCGAACATGGTCCAGATCATCAGGAACTCGTTGGGCCCGCGCGGCACGATCTGGCGGACGCCCAGGGTATTGAGCTCGCGCTGGACGATGAGGTTGGGCCAGATCGTCTGCATCGTCACCGACCACGGCGAGTCGAACTCGCGGACGAATTCGAGAAATTTCGGATCCGCGAGGCGGAGCGTGTCCGAGAAGGCGCGCATCTGCGTCTTGCTCTCGGCGTCGACCTGGGGACGGTCGGGCGGCTTCGCCGAGGCCATGGTGCCGTGCCGGCCGGTGGGGTCGACGACCATCGCGGATTTGTTGCCCGCGACCAGGAGCCCGAAGCTCACGAGAAACGCGTGCAGCAGCGTCGCGTGATAGGGGTCCTTGAGGTTCTCGTGATACATCTTCCAGTTCGCGGGCACGGTGTTCCGGTAATATCCGAGGATCTTGAGCCGCCGGCCCGCGAAGACCGCGTCGAAGTCCTTGAGGATCTCCGGCCCGACGTAATCCTCGAAGCTCTCGATGTCGCGGCAGAAGGACGCGAAGACCACGCCGTGGCGCGTCGTCACATTGAGCTGGAGGAGCCCGTGGTCCTCGAGGCGGAAATCCTTGGGCATGCCGCCTTCGTTCTTGATGCCCCGGCGGAACGGCACCGCCGTCAGATTGCCCCCGAGGTCGTAGGTCCACTGGTGATAGGGACAGACGAGCTCGGTCGATTTGCCGAGCTGCGGACGGCATAGCTCGGCGCCGCGATGCGCGCAGCGGTTCTCGAAGACGTGCACTTTCCCCTTGAGGTCGCGCGCAACCACGACGGGCGTGGCGCCGACGAAGGAGCGCTTGAAGCAGCCGGGCTCGGGGATCTCCGCCTCGAGCGCCACGAAGTTCCAGGTCCGGCCCTTGAAGATGCGCTCGATCTCGCGCTCGTAGATCTCGGGGCTCGTATAGACCCAGTCGGGTATCGCGGTGAGCCCGTCGCTCGGCCAGCGGAGCGCCGGAGCCGGTGCGGGGGAATCCGTCCGCGCGCTGTCGGGCATCGGCATATCTCCTCGGAAATTGGGTCCCGAACTATGCATCCCTTTGCGAAACCGTGCAATCCGCGCGCGCTTTCGCCGCGGGCGCGGGTTGGGGTATCGTAGGGGCGCGCCCCTTTCCACCGCCGTCACACCCGGAGGTCCGGCATGGCACTCGAACCGCTGGCCAAGCGAGGCCACTACTTCCACATCTACGATTTCCGGGTGAAGCCCGGACGCGGCGACGAGTTCATCCGGCTCTTCGACGAGTTCGACTATTCCGACGCCAACCCCATGCACAAGTCGTCGGCGCAGGTGAAGGACGGCGTCCTCTGCCGCGACGTCGCCGACCCCGATCATTTCTATCTCGTGGGCGAGTGGAAGGACATCGAGGTCCACGCGCGCATCCGCAAGATCCTCGCGGAGGAGATCAAGCCCGCCTTCGTCGGCCTCATCGAGGGCGGCAAGTTCGTGCCGAAATACGCGGAGATCGTCTCGAGCACGCCGCAGCACATCCTGAACGAGGCGTCGAAGACGAAGTGAGCGGAGGTCCCATGCACTCAGGCGTTGGCGAGATCCTCTCCTCGGGCGTCGTCGAGGCGATCAATCGCCCGACCGCCGAGGCCGTCTGCCTCCCGAACGAGGCCTACACCGACGCCGGCTTCCTCGATGCCGAGCGCAAGGCGCTGTTCCTCGACGCCTGGACCTTCGTGGGGATCGGCGCGCAAATCCCTGATGTCGGCGACCTCCTGCCGGTGACGGTCGCGGGCCTGCCTCTGCTGCTGCTGCGCAACGAGAAGCGCGAGGTGAAGGCCTTCCACAACGTCTGCCGCCACCGCGGCATGCAGCTCGTGGGCGAGGCGCAGAAGAAGCGGCCGCGCCTCGTCTGCCGCTACCATTCCTGGACCTACGGGCTCGATGGTTCCCTGGTGATGACGCCGTTCTTCGGAGGACCGGCGAATCACGAGAGCCCCTGCATCGACCGCGCGAAGATGGGGCTCGATCCCGTACGCTGCGACGTCTGGAACGACCTCGTCTTCGTCAACATCGCTGGCACCGCAGAGCCGCTGGCGAAGCATCTGGCGCCGCTCGGCGAGCGCTGGCGGCATTACGATTTCTCGAAGCTCCGCTACGGCGCCTCCTGCAAGTTCGATCTCGCCGCGAACTGGAAGCTCGCGGTCGAGAATTTCCTCGAGAGCTATCACCTGCCCTTCGCGCATCCCATGCTCAACGCGGCCTCGCGCATGGAGGCGCACTACTCGATGGTCGAGGACCTCTATCTCGGGCAGGTCAGCAACGAATACGATCCCGCGGCCGCGGGCCACGCGGAGCTGCCGCGCTTCCCCGGCCTCACCCCGGCGCAGGAGAAGATCGCGGAATACCCGACGCTGCTGCCGAACCTGATGCTGGGGATGCATCCGGATTATCTCTTCGTCTTCGGCGTCGACCCCGTCTCGCCGGAGCGCACCGCCGAGAGCTTCCATTTCTATTTCCTCGGCGAAGGCGCGAGCGCGGAGCGCTTCGCGGCCGGGCGCAGCCGCGTGATCGAGTTCTGGACCAAGACCAACCGCGAGGACATGCTCGTAGTCGAGGGCATGCAGATCGGGCGGCATTCGCCGGGCTACCACGACGGCCGCTTCTCGCCCTATCACGAGGTGACGACGCACGAGTTTCAGCGCCGGATCGTCAACCGCCTCGCGAACCGGCCCTGAGGCTCAGGCGATCTCGCGCAGATACCAGGCGATATAGCGGCGCGCGTTCGGCTCCATGGGAGCGTAGGCGCCGGGAGTGTAGAAGCGCGAGTTCACGCCGCGCTGATTATCCTCGATGATGCGCTTGTCGGCGACGCTCGTGACGTCCCAGAGCCAGGTGAGGGCGTCCGGGTCGTAGTCGATGCCCTCGCGCGCATCGCCGCGGACGAGCCAGATCACCTCGATCTCGGAGCGATCGACCGTCTTGGGCACGAAGCGGTAGATCAACCCGTGGTCGCCGTAGGAAATGAAAAAGCTCGCGGGACCGAAATGGACGGATGTCACGCCGCCGTCGTAGTCCCGGAGCTGCCCCATCAGAGGCGCCACAGGCTTGCCGTCGCGGCTTCCGGTGACGGCGCCCTCGTAGAGTGGATACCGGAATCCGAAGACGACCTCCTCGCCCTTCGATGACGGTTCCCAATATTCGTGCGCGGGAATGTCAAGGCCAATTCGAGAGGCGCGCTCACGCATCCGCGCATCGAGCGCCTCGATCCGTGGCAGGGGTTGCTCCAGCGCGTGAAGGCGTGAGTATTCGGGGTGCGCGGGCGCACAGTGATAGCACTCGAGATAATTCTCTACCGCGAGCTTCCAATTGGCGTCGATGGCATAAGCCTTGCGATGTGCGACGCGCGCCTCCGACCAACCATATGGCTCGAAGCTGGAGGCGATCGTCTTCTCCCCATGCCCGAGGCCCAGCGGACGCTCCGCAAAGGAGATCAAAATCAATCCCGCGACGACCCGAAGCCCAATCTGTCGCAGGCCATGTCCCCCGAGATCGAAATCCGCCGGCATATGGCGCGCGGAAAGGAGCTTGCCGTCGAGCCCGTAAGTCCAGCCGTGATAAGGGCAAGAGAACGAGCCGGCATTGCCGGGCGCCGAGCACACACGTGAGCCGCGGTGACGGCAGACGTTGATTAGCGCTCGCAACGCGCCGTCGTCACCGCGCACGATAATCACGGACTCCGCGCCGTATTCCACCAGGAGATAATCGCCGCGGCGCGGCAGCGCGCTTACGTGACCCGCGCAGAGCCAATGCCGCATGAAGATGCGCTCGATGTCGCGCTCGAAGACGCGGGGATCGCTATAGAAGGGCTGCGCAAGGGAGCAGCCCGCGGGCTGGGCCGCGATCAGCGCGGCGATGTCCGCGCTCGCCATGTCAGGAGAGGATCTGGTAATGCGCGTCTCTGATCACGCCTTGTTTCCCGTTGATCGGCAGGATGTCCTGCGGGCAGGCGGACATCGCGACGAT
>Ga0335082_10008531_pt1 | contig 11131 bp, 13 predicted proteins | sample Lox_Sample_41_FD_206718 | JGI IMG/M metagenome (GOLD analysis project Ga0335082, IMG submission 206718) | Soil microbial communities from Loxahatchee National Wildlife Refuge, Florida, United States - Lox_Sample_4.1 | ecosystem: Environmental > Terrestrial > Soil > Wetlands | place: USA... | reverse complement strand
CGACGGGTTCCCCGGCCCCGCCTACCCGCTCGGAGCCAACCCCAGCTTCACCGATCTGGTGCGAAGCCTGGGATCGGAGTCGTCCGACGTGCCAGCCGCCGCGCCGGGCACGCCGGTGGCGTCGCTGAGCGGCCCTTCCCACGCGATGCCCGCGGGCGTCCCGCACGGTATGCCCGCAGGCGTGCCTCACGGCACGACCGTTCTCGCGCTCAAGTTCGCGGACGGTGTCGTCATGGCGGGCGACCGCCGGGCCACCGAGGGCTACTCGATCGCCGACGAGCGAATCGAGAAGGTGTTCCCCGCGGACGACCATTCGGCCGTCGCCATCGCCGGCGCCGCCGGCCAGGCGACCGAGATCGTGAAGCTCTTCCAGACTGAGATCGAGCACTACGAGAAGGTGGAGGGCGACCGTCTCTCGCTCGAGGGCAAGGCGAACCGGCTCGCGCAGATGATCCGGGGGAACCTCCCGATGGCCATGCAGGGACTGGTCGTCGTTCCGCTCTTCGCGGGGTGGGACGTGGGGCAGGAGGAGGGCCGCATCTTCCGCTACGACGTCACGGGCGGTCGCTGGGAGGAGGCCGTGTTCCACGCGACCGGGTCGGGCGGCATCCACGCGCGAGGCACGCTCAAGAAGCGGTGGAAGCCGGGACTCGACCGCGACGCGGCAATCCGGACCGCTGTCGAGGCGCTGTACGACGCCGCGCAGGAGGACGTCGCAACTGGCGGGCCCGACCTGTTCCGCGGCGTGTACCCCTCGGTGAAGGTCGTCGACCGCGACGGGTTCCACACCATCCCCGATGACGAGGTGCGCGCCGCGTTCGAGGGGATCGTCGAGGACCTGCTGGCAAGCCAACCACCGATCGGGGCGAGCGGCGCGCGCGAGGCCGAGGAGGCGGGCGAGTAGTGGCGTTCCAGCCGTACGTCCCTCCCGAGCAGCTGATCAAGGACCGCTCGGACTACGCGCGCAAGGGGATCGCTCGTGGAAAGTCTGTGGTCGCCGTCGAGTACGCCGAGGGCATCCTGTTCTTGGCCGAGAACCCGAGCGCCACGCTGCACAAGGTCTCGGAGATCTACGACCGCGTCGCCTTCGCCGGCGTGGGCAAGTACAGCGAGTTCGAGGATCTGCGGATCGCGGGGATTCGCCTCGCGGACCTGCGCGGGTACTCCTACGGACGCGAGGACGTGACGGCGAAGACGCTCGCGAACGCGTACTCGCAGGCGCTGTCCACGATCTTCACCCAGCAGATGAAGCCGTACGAGGTGGAGATCCTCGTCGCGCAGGTGGGCGAGGACGAGGGCGGCAACTCCCTGTTCCACATCCTGTTCGACGGAAGCGTCGCCGACGAGGAGGGCTTCGTCGCGATGGGCGGCCGGTCGGAGGACCTGTCGGATCGGCTGAAGGACTCGTACCGCCAGGGGGCCTCGCTCACCGACGCGCTGCGCGGGGCGGTGGACGCGGTGTCCGCCGTCGAGGAACGCGCCTTCGAGCCGCAGGGGCTCGAGGTCGCGCTGCTCGACCGCACCCGGACGCGGCGGAAGTTCCGTCGACTTGCGCCCGCCGAGGTCGGCGAGATCCTGGGGGGCGGAGGGCGCTAGCGCCGCATGCGGCGAATCTTCTCGTTCGGTCTTCTGGCACTGACCCTCGTCCTGCCGGCGTGCGGCTCCGGAACATCCGCGGCGGACGTGAAGTCCATGGCGACGTGCTCGCCGACCGGCACGGCCTTGAAGATCGAGGCACAGAACCTCCACTTCGACACGAAGTGCCTGGCCGCCCCCGCGGAAACGCCGTTCACCATCACGATGGACAACCAGGAGAACGGCGTCCCGCACAACGTCGCGATCTACCAGAGCCCGAGCCGGTCCAAGGCGCTCTTCCGGGGCCGGACCGTTGTGGGTGTCGCAACAGTGACCTATCGCGTGGCCGCGCTGCCCCCGGGCACGTATTACTTCCAGTGCGACGTCCATCCGCAGATGAACGGCGCGTTCGTCGTCGGGTAAAGCGGGCCCCTCCGTTCAGCCCGGCGATCCCGGGACTCTCGGCCTCGTCCGCGAACGGGACTGCCAAAGGAGAATCGCATCGATGACCCATGAGTGCAGCGCCACATCGCGGAGGTGATGATCCGATGCCCGCGGATCCGTTCGAACTGTTCCACCGGGAGTGCCCGGACCTGGCCGCCCGCTACGACTCGCTTGTGGACGCGCAACGCGCGCAGCCCGGCCTGGACGCGAAGACCAAGCAGCTCGTGAACATCGCGATCCAGACGGCCGGCCGAAACCCTCGCGGGGTCATGTTCAACGCGCTCATGGCCCGCAAGGAGGGGGCGGGGCGCGATGAGATCGTCGGAGCCGTAGCAATGAACCTGCACCTGTCGGGACTCGGGCCCGTGCTCGAGTGCCTGCCGGCCGCCGTGGAGGGCGTCGAGTCGTTCGAGCGCGAGCGAGCCGCAGCGAACCGCTGAAGCTTGGCGCCCGACCCCGGGGCGCGAGGGTAGACTCGCCTGCGTGGAGCGTCGGATCTTCGGCCTCGAGAACGAGTACGGGGTGACGTGCACGTTCCGGGGTCAGCGACGGCTCTCTCCCGACGAGGTCGCTCGGTACCTGTTCCGCAGGGTCGTGCACTGGGGACGGTCCTCGAACGTCTTCCTCGAGAACGGAGCGAGGCTGTACCTCGACGTCGGATCGCACCCCGAGTACGCGACCCCCGAGTGCGACGGGGTCATGGACCTGATCGCGCACGACAAGGCCGGGGAGCGGATCCTCGAGGCGCTGCTGGCCGCGGCCGAGGTACGCCTGCACGAAGAGGGCATCTCGGGCGACGTCTACTTGTTCAAGAACAACACGGACTCGGCCGGCAACTCCTACGGATGCCACGAGAACTACCTGGTGGCGCGCCAGGGCGAGTTCTCACGCATGGCCGACGTGCTGATCCCGTACTTCGTCACGCGGCAGATCTTCTGCGGGGCCGGCAAGGTCCTGCACGGGCCGCGCGGGGCCGTCTACTGCATCAGCCAGCGGGCAGAGCACATCTGGGAAGGCGTCTCCTCGGCCACGACGCGTTCCCGTCCGATCATCAACACGCGGGATGAGCCCCACGCCGACGCGGAGCGCTTCCGCCGCCTTCACGTCATCGTCGGGGACTCGAACATGAGCGAGTTCACGACACTGCTCAAGATCGGGGTGACGGACCTCGTCGTCCGGATGGTGGAGGAGAACACCGTCCTGCGCGACCTCACGCTGGAGAACGCGATCCGCGCGATCCGCGAGATCAGCCACGACATCACGTGCAAGCGGAAGGTTCGGCTCGCGACGGGACGGGAGCTGACCGCAATCGAGATCCAGCGCGAGTACTACGAGAAAGCCGTCCGGTTCGTCGACCGCCGCGGGGCCGACGACGTGACGCGGCGCGTGCTGAACGAGTGGGGGATGGCCCTGGAGGCCCTGGCCTCCGGGAACCTCGACCCCCTCGCCGGCAAGATCGACTGGGTCGCCAAACACCATCTGATCGAGCGGTACCGGGCCAAGCACGATCTGTCGCTCGCGCATCCGCGAATCGCGCTGATGGACCTCGCCTACCACGAGGTGAACCGCAATCGCGGCCTCTACTACCTGCTCGAGCGCAGGGGGGCCGTAGAGCGCGCCGTGACCGAGAAGGAGGTCCAGCGGGCGATGCGCGAGCCTCCCCAGACCACAAGGGCGCGGCTGCGCGGTGAGTTCATCCGCCAGGCCAAAGCCAAGCGCCGGGACTACACGGTGGACTGGGTGCACCTGAAGCTGAACGATCAGGCCCAACGGACCGTGCTGTGCAAGGATCCCTTCAAGTCGGTCGACGAACGCGTGGAGCACCTCATCGCCCACATGTGAGGCCGGTCCCGCAACGGGAACACCTGGCTGAGCGTTTGTGTTGAGCTTGTTGCATTCGCCGAGGAGCCTTCCCCTCGGATGCCCTGGTGGACGATGATGTGGGGGAACATGGAAGCGATTGCGAGACTCGAAGCCGAAGGACGGCTCATCAAGCGCCACGACGCCGAGTACCGGCGCCTAGCGGACAAGCACGGCCACGTGGCGGCTGTCGTTCGCCTCGTGTCGGGGCACAAGAAGGAGTACGACGGTCTGATCCGGACCGCCCGCGACGGCGTGGCCGCCCGGGCGGGCACCGAGGCCGCCTAAGCAGGACCCCTCTCGGCCAGGTCCGCGGCGACTGCCCCCGCGGCGCCGGCCGCCAGGAAGAACGCCCGGTCGTCGTCCACGCTGCGTCCCATCGAGTCGATCCGTATCCCGCGCCCGGCGAGCAGATCGAGCGCGGGCTCGCCCTCCGCCTCGACCAGCTGGTGCCGGCCCGCGACACCGGATGCCCGCAGGGCGTCGTCCACGGCAGAGCGCTGGGCCCTGTCGGCCAGGTGCGGGACGGCCACGTGTGCGCCCGGCTCGACGATGCTGCCGAGGGCGGTCAGGGAATGGTGGGAGACGCCGCGGTGGCGGGCGCGCGCATCGGCGAAAGAGATCCGCAGGGTGGCGACCGGCTTCCCGCCCAGGATGCGGGCGGCGACGAGCGACATCGCCGACTCGATGTCGGTGGCGCCCCACCGCGTGGCAGTCCCCGTGTTCCCTGGCCCATCGCCGACAACGATCACGTCGGCCTCGGCGACGACCCGGGCGGCTAGGAGCCCGCTGAAGGTGTTGACGGCTTCGATGTCGCCCCCGAACGCCTGACCCGACGAGACCACGGCGTCCAGGAGGCCAGCAGCGCGGAGCCTCGCGCAGATCCGCGACAATGGGACACCCAGCGCCGCTCCGTCGGTCATCACGTAGGCCACCCGTTCCGCGCCGGCCGCCCTGGCGCCGGCCACCGCGGGGGCCACCATCGAGTGCAACGGCGCCCACACCACCGGCGTCCCTTCGAGGGACTCCGCCGTCCGCATTCGTTCGTGGTGCGGGCTCGCTTCTTCCTCCACGGAGAGGACGGCCGCCTGCAGCGGCGAATACCGCAGCTTCATGATGTGTCCGGGTCCATCGACGTCCACTGCGTCCGCGCCCGCGACGGACACGACGAAGTCGATGCCCCCCGTCCCGAGCTCCAGGGCTGTGGCCGTGACATTGAGGAGAACGCGGTCGCCCTCCCTGACGGGCCCCACCAGGGCGGTGTAGGCGAGCGCCGTGCGATCCTCGCCGGCTACGTCCACGGTGAGCTCCACAGCTCCGGGCCGCTCGGCCACCACGGCGCGCACCGTCCCGCTCCTTAGCCCGATCACCCCGGCATTATGATCGCCCGGATGCACCCGCTCGAACGCCTCGTGAACCTGGTGGCATTGCTGCTCGACACCAAACGACCCCTCACCTTCGACGAGATCCGGCAGCAGATCCCGGCCTACGGCCAGGGCGACGCCGCCAGCGCGAAGCGGATGTTCGAGCGGGACAAGGACACTCTGCGCGAGGCGGGGATCCCAGTCGAGCTGGAGGCCACCGACGTCTGGGACGTCGAACAGGGATACCGGATCCCGCACGCCGCCTACTATCTCCCCGAGATCGCGTTTACGCAGGAGGAGCTTTGGGCGCTCTTCGTCGCAGCGCATACCCCCGGTGCCGACGGCGAGGCCGAGATCGCGTTCCAGAAACTGTCGTCCGCGACCGAGGCTCGGCTCGGCGCCCTGCTGGGGGCCGGCGCCCGTGCTCCCGGCGTCGACGTGTCCGGCCCGCACTTGGCGGCCGTGTCGGAGGCCCTGGCGCGGCGGCGTGCCATCCGGTTCGCGTACCGTCCGCTGCAGGGCAAGGCGGGGCGGCGGACGATCGATCCCTACGCCCTGGTCTTCCGCGGGGGCAACTGGTACGTGGTCGGGCGAGACCACGTTCGCCGGGACGTCCGCTCGTACCGTCTCTCGAGGATCCGGTCGGCCGTGCAGGAGGCGGGAGACGCGGGCCCGGCGCCCGAAGGCTTCGACGCGGCGTCGATGCTCGAGGCGGGCCCGTGGGGCCTGGGCAAGCCCGCCGCCACTGCGCGGGTGGGGTTCAGCCCGCGCATCGCATGGCTGGCGGTCGCGCAGACGCCGGGGGCACACGAGCTGAGAGTTCGCCGCGACGGCTGGGTGGAGGTCGAGGTTCCCGCGAGCGAGACCGACAGCTTCGTGTCGTGGATCCTGTCGTTCGGCGACGACGCCCGCGTCTTCGCCCCGCGCTCCATCCGGGATCAGGTCGTGGCGCGGCTCGAGTCGCTCGCGGCGGGGAGCGCGGATGGCTGAGCGGAAGGGCGGCGGGGGCGCCAAGCGAGCGGGCCTCCGCGCCCGGTCGACGCCCAAGTCGGCGGTGCGGCTTCGGCGCCTGCTGGCCGCGGTGCCGTACATCATCAAGCACCCGGGCGTGCGCGTGTCCGAGGTTGCGGCGCTGTTCGGGATGCAGGAGGCCGACCTGGTTCAGGACCTGAACCTGCTCTTCATGGCCGGCCTGCCGCCCTACGGGCCGGGCGACCTCGTCGACGTGGAGATCGACGAGGCCAACCGAGTCTGGATCAGGATGGCCGACTACTTCTCACGGCCCGTGCGCCTCACGTCCTCGGAGGCCTTCTCGTTGTACCTGCGCGGCAAGGCGCTGCTCGGGATGCCGGGACTCCAGGAGGCGGACGCGCTCGCGTCGGCGCTCGACAAGATCGAGGCTTCGCTCGGCCCCGACGCGCTCTCGCGGCTCGTCGAGCGCGTGCGCGTGGAGAGCGGAGCGGGCTTCGAGCGGGTCCTCGGCCGGCTACGCCGAGCCGCCGAGAACAGGGTGCGCGTTCGGATCGAGTACTTCTCGGTCTCACGGGACGAGCTCACGAAGCGGGAGATCGAGCCCGAGCACGTTTTCGCTGCCATGGGCCACTGGTACGTGGTTGCGTGGGACCCAGCGGTGGAGGACGAGCGGTTGTTCCGGGCCGACCGCGTCCGGTCGGTGGAGGAGACCGGCGAGCGCTTCGAACCGAGGGGCCTTGCGGGGCCGGATCGGCCGCTGTACTCGCGATCGAGCGAAGACAGGCCCGTCCGCCTGCGGCTCGGCCCAGGAGCGAGATGGGTGGCCGAGTACTACGTAGTCGAGGACGTGCGTGAGGTCCCCGGCGGGGGGCTCGAGGTCACCTTGCCCACGAAGGACCTTCCCTGGGTCGCCAAGCTCGTGCTCCGGCTGGGCGGGGAGGCCATCGCCCTGGAGCCCCCCGAGTTCGCGCCCATGGTTCGCGAGGCGGCGGCGCGAGCGCTCGCGCCGTACCGCCGCTCCCGTTCGGGGGAGGGATGACACTCCCCAACCGGGCCATTCGCTTCAAGAGTGAGCCTCCCGCGCCGATAACTACAAGCGAGATGGCTACCATTCGGACGAGCTGCCCCGGGTGTGGGGAAGTGGACCTGAATCCCGACGCGGTCATGGTCTCGGTGGACCAGGAGACCGGTGAGGGTTCGTACAAGTTCACCTGCCCCAAGTGCACGGAACCGGTGGAGAAGCGTGCGGATCGACGCATTGTGGCCCTGCTGAAGTCGGTCGGAGTCGACGTGGTGGAGTCGCTCGCGGAGGCCGAGGCCCCCGCTCCGATTCCCCACCCGGAGTCCCCGCCGGACGGGCCCGCGTTCACGGCAGACGACGTCATCAACTTCCACTTCATGCTCGAGGACGAGGAGGCCCTCCAGGCCTTCCTATCCTCGGGGACCGTCTGAAGCCGACGCACCGGAGCCCGCCAGCGGGCTGACTGCGTTCGCGCCGCCTCGTACGCCCTTGGTATCCTGCGGGGCGTGTCGGCGGCAACGGCGACGGTCATCGGGATCCTCGTGTTCACCTCAGCGGTGTTGCTGGTGATGGTGATCGGGCTCGCCCGGCACGCCAGGGTCCTCGCGAAGTCGCTGTCCGAGTTCCAAGCGGCCGTGCAGCCCGAATTGGACGAGATCCTTCGCGGCGCCGAGGAGGCGGAACGCCTGGCTCAGCGGATCCAGGACCGTTCCGCCAGCACTGGCCTCAGTGCTAGAATTCGCCGGTAGCCGAGGGCTGCCAGTCGCGCCACCCCGGAGGTTGCATGTTCAACGTTGGCCCCACCGAGCTCCTCGTCATACTCGTGCTGGCACTCATGGTGTTCGGCCCCAAGAAGCTCCCCGAAATGAGCCGGCAGATCGGAAGGGGCCTGCGTGAGTTTCGGCGTGCGACGCAGGACGTGCGGAGCGAGCTGCACGGCGTTCTGACGCTGGACGAGGACGACGACGAGCCGGACACGCCCGTGAGCTCAAACGGCTCCGGCCTGCCGACGGCCGATACGGCCCGTGCCCGCCCTGAGGCTGGCGACCCGGCCGGGGGGACCCAGGTCCAGGTTGAGAACCCCCCTGCCGTCCCCCCGACCGACGGGAACGGAGCCTCACAGGGGCACACGGTGATCGATCCGTCCGGCGACTGACTCGGCCTGACTCCGACCGTGGCCGTCACCCCCAAGCGAGGACGCCGGAAGAGGAACCCCACCGGCACGATGACGCTCGTCGAGCATCTCGGCGAGCTCCGGACGCGCCTGATGGTCTGCATCGCCGCCATCGGTGTCGGCGCGATCATCGCGTGGTTCCTCTACGAGCCGTTGTTCAACTTCCTGAGCGACGGCTTCTGCACGTTCATGACCCAGCATCCCCACCTGGCGGTGGACCCGAAGGAGCCGTGCCGGCTCGCCTACACGACGATCCTCGAGCCGTTCCTCACCAAGATCAAGGTCGTGAGCGTCACGGGGATCATCCTGGCCCTGCCCATCCTGCTCTGGGAGCTGTGGGCATTCATCGTTCCGGGGCTGACGCCGAAAGAGCGCAAGTTCTCGATCCCGTTCGTCGTCTCGTCCGTCATCCTGTTCGCGTTCGGCGCATGGTTCGGGCTCGTCACGCTGCCTCGCGCGCTGAACTTCCTGCTGGGGTTCGCGGGAACCGGTGGCGTCGTCCTCGTGATGTCGGTCGGCAAGTACATCTCGTTCGTGGTGCTCGTGATCGGCGCGTTCGGCGTCTCGTTCGAGTTCCCGCTGCTCCTCATCTCCCTGATGGCGGTCGGTGTCGTGCACAGCGCGCAGCTCCGCCACTGGCGCCGCTACGCCGTGGTCGGCATCGCGATCTTCGCCGCGGTCATCACCCCGAGCCAGGACTGGTTCACCATGACCGCGATGATGGTGCCATTGCTGATCTTCTACGAGGTGGCTATCCTGATCGGCCGTTTCCTGATGAAGAAGTAGAAGGCCGTTCCTCCGACAACCCGGAACCGAAAGGCGTCGACGCGCGTGGCGATCAAGGGCAAGGGAAAGACACGAACCAGACGGATGGTCGCGGCGCCGCCGCGCCCGCAGATGGTCGCCCGGAAGCGGCCGTTCCTGATGCGCCGCTCGACCTGGATCGTTGCCGGAATCGTGGTCCTGGCGGCCGCCGGCTGGGGGATCTGGCACGTCTGGAGCAACCACCAGGCCTCCCAGCAGCTCGCCAAGGAGCAGGCCGCGCTGCTGGCGTTCCGGGCACAGGTGGACAAGGCGCTGCCCCCGGATCACACCACTCCCGGTGGGGCGCAGCCGGATGCGGTCTTCTCCACCCTGACCGCGGATCTCGCGAAAGCCGGCAAGGCCCAGATGACGCCGGCGCAGATGCGCACCGAGGGCGCCAAGGTCGAGAGCGACGCCAAGACGGCGGCCGACGCCATGGCCGCCATCAAGACCACGTCGCTGATCGACGGGAACTTCACGGCCGGGCCGACGACCCAGATGAAGACGCCGGGCCTGACACAGCTCATGGCGAACGACGCGCAGCTGTCGATGGCGGACGCGCTCCGGATCTACCAGAGCATCGGCGGCCTTCTCCAGGCGGCCGCGGACGTCCCGGCGGGAGCGAAGCGCGCGGCGATCCTCTCCCACGCGACCAACCTGGCGTCCACCGCGTCCTCCCGCTTCAACACGGGATACCAGCAACTGCTCTCGCTCGAGACGACGGTCGGCAACGTCGTCGCCGCCCCGATCACCGCTCCCGGGGGCGGCCTGCAGGGGTGACCCACCCCGTTCGTCACGCCGGCGGCCGGGTTCTGTGACGTCGCCCAGCCGGTTCGCGGCCGGCTATCCGTTCCCGCTCGACGCCTTCCAGGTGCGGGCCATCGACGCCCTCCACGCCGGCGAGTCGGTGCTCGTCGCCGCCCCGACGGGCTCGGGGAAAACGGTCGTCGCCGAGTTCGGGATCGAGCAGGCGCTGTCGCGACGAGGCAAGGCCTTCTACACGACGCCGCTCAAGGCGCTCTCGAACCAGAAGTTCGGAGACTTCTCCGCGCGCCACGGCGCAGAGAAGGTCGGACTGCTCACCGGAGACATCTCCGTGAACTCAGAGGCGCAGGTCGTCGTCATGACGACCGAGGTCCTTCGCAACATGCTGTACGAAGGGAGCCCGACGCTCGGAGGGCTCCAGGTCGTCGTGATGGACGAGGTGCACTACCTCCAGGACCCCTATCGCGGCGCCGTCTGGGAGGAGGTTCTCATCCACCTGCCGCTATCGGTCGCGGTGGTGTGCCTGTCGGCGACCGTGTCGAACGCCGAGGAGTTCGGCGAGTGGATCGCGGCGCTCCGCGGCCCTACGCGTGTGGTGATCGAGGAGCGCAGGCCCGTTCCGCTGGACAACCTCTACATGGTCGGGCGCGAGTTGCACTCGATGCACGTCGAGCCGGTGCTCGGCGGTCCCGTGACGGCAAATCCGTACCTCGTGTCGCTCGACCAGCGGGAAGCCCGCGCGTCCACGTACCGCCGTCGGAGCAGCGGCGCGCTGCAGCGCCAGGTGCGCGGGCGGCCACGCGAAGGTCACCGGCGCACGTACCGGCCGCGTCGCGAAGAGGTCGTGTCTCGGCTGAAGGAGGAGGGCATGCTGCCTGCCATCTACTTCGTCTTCAGCCGGGCGGGCTGCGACCGAAGCGTCGAGTTCCTCGTGGAGGCGGGCGTGCGGCTGACCGACCGGAGCGAGCGGATGCGGATCGGCGAGATCGCCGACGCGCGCGTCGAGTCGATCGGCGACGAGGATCTGGCCGCGCTTGGGTACTTCGAGCTCCGGGAAGCCTGGGCCTCGGGTGTTGCCGCGCACCATGCCGGGATGCTCCCGCTGTTCAAGGAGATCGTCGAATCGCTCTTCGCGCAGGGACTCGTGAAGGT
>Ga0335082_10008530_pt1 | contig 11132 bp, 10 predicted proteins | sample Lox_Sample_41_FD_206718 | JGI IMG/M metagenome (GOLD analysis project Ga0335082, IMG submission 206718) | Soil microbial communities from Loxahatchee National Wildlife Refuge, Florida, United States - Lox_Sample_4.1 | ecosystem: Environmental > Terrestrial > Soil > Wetlands | place: USA... | reverse complement strand
GCCGCAGACCAACATTGGCCGCCCGCCGCCCGAGCTCTGGTACTGGATTCCAAGGCTTCGGCCCCGGAAGCTTCCCGCAAGATTTCCGACCAGCGTGAGGGAGTTCGGATCGTAGTAAAGGTTGACGAAATGCTGCGATCCGGACAGCGCAATTCCCGCCTGCGCGAGAGAGCCCGTATTGCCTCTTTGCGTCGCCAGCTGCGTAAGCTGGGGCCCGAAGCGGGAGAGCTCGCGCAGCGCCTGATCGATCGCTACGCGCGCCTGGTAGTCCTGGTACGCCGGGATCGCTACGGCCGCGACGATGCCGCCGATGAAAACGACACCCAGGCCCACCACGGCCACGACGACCGCCGTCCCCATGCCCCCGGCAGCGGCGCCGGCCGGGACTCCCTTCGGGTTGGGCCCGAATCGGTTGTCGCCGGGCTGACTGTCGAGCAGGAAGAAGACCATCAGGACCAGGCTGCCGATGAGGGGAACCAGCGCGATGAAGAACCACCAGCCGCTTCGGTCGGTGTCGTGGAGCCTTCTTACGGAGACGGCAATCGACGGAACGAGCATGGCGAGGCTGAAAACCGCGCCCAGAAGCGAAAGTGCGACGCCGAGGGTCGCGCTCGAGGCCTTCGTCAATGCGCCCGCGATGACGAACGCGAGGTAGACGAAGAGGTAAAAAAGGATGAAGTACCAGTATTCGCTGCGGCGCGCCCGTCCCGAGAACGTCGCGTACTTGCTCAAAGCTGCCGGAATCAAGCTCATGACCGCCCCCCTCAACGTCCTGGCAGGACAATTGGCGCGGGAAGTCTATGCCCGAAGCATTGCGCAGCGGGCGGCAGTCCCAACCTTACGTTGCTGTAACGTTTCCAATCGACGTAGTACCGAGCAGGAATCCTGTTGTTAAATCCGCATTCCGTCGGCAAGCACCTTCGGGGAGATGCGCATGCAGCCGCGGCAGGACGCGAGCGTCAAGGGGGACCCGGGCGGGATGCCGTGGCTCGTCCCGATCGTGCTCATCGCGATGGCCGCGGGATTTCTCGCCGTGGGGATCCAGAGATCGGACCCGGTCATGATTTTCGTCGGCGGCGGAATGCTGGTCGTCGGCATCGGCTTCCTCTACGGCGCGATTCGCAGCGCAATCAGCGTCAGGACCTACGGCGAGGTGCGGCTGCTGCTCGAGCACCCGGCGCCTGCGATCGGCGGCCGGCTCGTCGGCACGATTTCTTCACCAGCGCCTGCGCTGGCCGGGCACACGCTGCAGGCGGTGCTCGTATGCACGCAGTGCGACTTCAACGGCCTGATGAGCAAGAACGCGCGGCCGACGGAGCTCTGGCGCGATGCGCGCCAGTTTCCGATCAAGGAGGGAGCGCTGGGCGCCGTCGCGCACCTGTCGTTCGAACTCCCGCCCGACCGGCCGCCGAGCCAGGATCCGCCGGCGGAAGAATTCCCGCCGAAGCTGCAGTACACCTACTACAAATGGTCGCTCGAGGTCACGGCGTCGCTGCCGCGCGTCAACTTGGAGCGATCGTTCCCCATCGTCGTCGGCGCGCTTGCGGCGAATCCCGCGGCCGGTGCCCCCGGCACCGTGCCCCGCCCGCAGGTGCTCATCCCGTCGCCCTCGCCGACGCCCCAGCCCGCCGTGCCGACGCTCGCCACGGTGCTGCAGGGCACGAGCATCGCCGATGCAGGCTCTGACGAGGCGGACGAGGATGCGAGTTCGACTTGGGTGCTGGTCGCCGCCAACCTGGTGCCTCTCTTCGGCGTCGTGCTGTGGGGCTGGCGGGTGCCGGACATCGTGTTCCTCTACTGGATGGAGAACGTGGTGATCGGCGCTTTCAACCTGCTGCGGATGCTGTTTGCCCAGCCTGATCCGGGCAAGCCGGCTCCGTTCCTTGCCCTGCTCGGCGCGAAGCTCGGGCTGATGGGATTCTTTACGATCCACTATGGCCTGTTCTGCTTCGTGCACGGCGAGTTCCTCGCAAACATGTTCCGTGAGGGCCGCGATGCCACGGACCTTTTCACCGCGGTGCACGAGGCGCTGCAGCAAAGGGGCATGCTGCTCGCGCTCGGCGCGATCCTCGTCAGCCGGACATATTCGTTTTTGCGCAACTACCTCGGCCGGGGCGAGTACAAGGGCGCCAAGTTGCAGAAGCTGATGATGCAGCCCTACCGACGCATCGCGGTGACGCACATTTTCATCATCGCCGGCGGCTTGCTGCTCACGGTCTTCCGCGCGCCGGTGCTGGCGCTGCTCCTGTTCGTGGGGCTGAAGATCGGCTTCGACGTCCACCACCATCGGCGGGAACACGCCGCCGGCGCGCCGCTCTAGGCGACGTAGCCCAGCATCAGCTCGGCGTCGGTGGCTTCGTCGAGCAGGTCATCGAGCGCGGGCAGCATCGATAGCTCTTCCTTCTGCGCATGGGAGGCGAGGCGCTCGGCGAACTCGAGGCCGGCGGGGCGCAGCTCGGCGCCGTAGGGGACCTGCGTCGCGGCGGCGGCGAAGCGGCGCGCGGCGTCGCGGACCGTGGCGTGCTCTTCGACCAGCATCTCGACGAGGTCGCCCTCGCCCGACTCTCTCAGGCGCGGGAAGAGCTCCGTTTCCTCGAACACGAAGTGGCGCTCGACTTCGTCCTGGATGGCGGACAGCGCCGCGCGCAGCAGCGCGGCGTCCGGCGTGCCGGAAGCGAGCGAGGCTTCCAGCCTGCCGCACAGGGCGATCACCGCGACGTGCTCCTCGTGCAGGCGCCGGCTGACCTGGCTCGCGCTGGCTTGCATGCGCGCCCGCGCTAGCCGAGGCGCTTGCCGAAGGCGAGGCGCTCGGAGGGACGCAGACCGGCGCCGAGGAAGAAGTGCAGCAGCTCGAAGTTGTCCGGCGCGACCACGGTCTCCACGCGCTCCACGCCGAGCGCGCCGAGGTTCGCGAACAGCTGCGACATCAGCGCGTGCCCGAAGCCCTGCTCCTTGCGCAGGGGATCGACGCCGATCGCGTCGATGACCGCCACCGGCGACCGCCGGCCGAAGTCGCCGAGGTCGACGCGCGCCATCACGTAGCCCGCGAGCGCGCGGTCGGCGCGCGCGGCGAGCGAGACGCGCACCGAGGAGTCCGCCATCGCCTCCTCCAGCGCGTGCTGCAGGTAGGCGCGCCGGTCGCGGCCCGTGTGCCGGCCGTCGATGCGCAGGATGCCTTCCAGGTCGCCCATGCCGAGCACCGCGATGTCCGCGACATCGCGCGCGAGCGCCTCGAAATCGTTGCCCGCGGGGGCGCTGTAGTCGTTCGGGTCGCGCGGCGCGGCGTCCACGGGCGAGCTCACCGGCATCTCGTGCGCGCCGCCCCAGGAGGCTTCGGCGAGCGCGCAGTCGAGCACGTAGTTGCGCCCGAGCGACCAGCCGGCGTGGTCGAGGAACTTGAGCATCGCGTGCTCGCGCCAGTGCGTGCTCGTGCGCAGCTCGCGCAAGCCGTGCCGGCGCGCCGCTTCCTCGAACGCCTCGGCAAGCCGCATGCCGAGGCCGCGGCCCTCGGCCACCGGGTCGATGCCGATCGCCTCCAGCCGCAGCGCGGGATCGGCGCGCCCGAACTCGCCCTCCAGCACGCGCCCGAGCACGTAGCCGCAGAGCCGGCCGTCGACGACCGCGCCCAGCTGCACGTGCAGGCCCGGGTGTCGCTGCGCGGCGGCGAGGCGGCGCTCGAAGTAGCGCGAGCGCGGCCGCCCCAGCCAGAGCGCGTCGATCGCCTTCACCCTCTCGAGGTCCTGCGGCACGAGCGAGCGCACCTGCGCCTTCGCGGCGAGGTCGTCGTGCCGGGCGCGCGCGGCGGCTTCAGCCATGCAGCGCCTCGTACTTGGCCTGCAGCTGTTCCGGCGTCTCCTCGAACTCCGGATTCTGCACGATGCAGTCCGAGGGGCAGACGAGCTTGCATTGCGGCTCGTCCTTCGCGCCGACGCATTCCGTGCACTTCAGCGGGTCGATGACGTAGGGCTCGCCCGCCTTGATCGCCTCGTTCGGGCAGACCGGCACGCAGGCGTCGCAGAGGGTGCAGGCTTCGTTGATCAGGAGAGCCATGGGTTTTCTCCGTTCAGGCGGCCGCGCGCGACTGCAGCTCGGCGAGCCGGCGGTGGCGGAACGCCCCCCAGAGCGCCGCGCCGATCGCGCCCGCGTGGATCGAATCCGGATGGCTCAGCGCGCTGAGCCCGCCGATCTTCTCGTTCACGAGCTCCTCCTGCAGCGCCGCGAGCAGGCCGGCGTCGAGCGCGAGGCCGCCCGTCAGCAGCACCGTGCCCTTGGTGATGCCCGTGACCTTGAGCAGCTTGACGAGGCGCGAGGCCATCGACAGGTGGATGCCCTTCAGGATGTCGGGCGTGGCGATGCCGCGCGACACCATGTTGATGACGTCGGTCTCGGCGAGCACCGCGCAGATCGAGCTCACCTTCTCCGGGTGCTGAGAGGTCTTCGACAGCGTGCCGATCTCCTCCACCGCGACGCCGAGGTAGCGCGCGATGTTCTCGAGGAACTGCCCGGAGCCCGAGGCGCACTGGCTGGTCATCTTGTAGGACAGCACCTTGCCGCGCTCGTCGATGTAGATCGCGCGCCCGTTCAGCGCGCCGATGTCCACCACCGCGCGCGCCTGCGGCTCGAGGAAGACGCCGCCGCGCGCGTGCGTGGTCATCGAGTAGAAGTGCCCGGTTGCGAACTTCACGTTCTCGCCCTCCCCGGTGGTGGCGACGTAGGCGATGTCCTTCTCCGCCAGCTTCGCCTCTTCGAGCACCTCGTGGAAGCCCTGGCGCGCGAGATCCATGGGATCGCGCCGGCGGATGCGCTCGACGCGCTTGGCGAGCCATTCCTCGCCGCGGAACAGCACGGTCTTCACCGCGCCCGAGCCGATGTCGATGCCGACCGTGCAGGTGCTCATGCGGCCTCCCGGTGCTCGGCGGCCTTGCCCTCCTCCATCACCGCGCGCCAGGCGAAAGTGGCGCCGCCGAGCGCCCCGGTGTAGATGGAGTCGGGATTGATGTTGAGCGTGAGCTCGCCGTAGTTCTCGCGCACCAGGCCGGTGAGCGACTTCACGGCGGCCTCGTTCTTGGCCACGCCGCCGGTGAAGGTGAACTCGTTGCGCACGCCGCCCGAGCGCGCGAGGATCGACATCGCGCGCAGGATGATGGCGCGGTGCAGCCCCGCCATGATGTCCTCGCGCTTCTCGCCGAGCGACAGCCGGTCGCGCAGCTCGGCGCCCGCGAACACCGTGCAGGTCGAGTTGATGCGCACCGTCTTGGTCGCCTTCATCGCCAGCGGCCCCAGCTCGTGCAGGCCCATGTTCATCTCGTCGGCGATGTAGCCGAGGTAGCGGCCGCAGCCGGCGGCGCAGCGGTCGTTCATCTGGAAGGACTCCACGATGCCGCTGCGGTCCACCTGGATCGCCTTGGTGTCCTGGCCGCCGATGTCGAGCACCGTCGCGGTGTTCGGGTACATGACGTGCGCGCCCAGGCCGTGGCAGAGGATCTCGGAGCGGATGTGTTCCTTGGAGAACGGCAGCCGCGCGCGCCCGTAGCCGGTGCCCACCACGTAGGTCTCCTCGAGCGCGGTGTCGAGCACGGACTGAATGGGCTTGCGGATCTGCTCGGAGAATTTCTTCGTGCCCGGCAGGGCGAGGAACGTGCGCTCCAGCGCGTCGAGCAGGTGCTCCTTGATCGAGTCCGAATAGACGCGGTTCTCCACCTCGATGATCGAGCGGTCGAACACGTTGAGCAGCATGTCGTAGCGCAGGCCGGCGTCCTTGGCCACCTGCTCGCTGACGTGCAGATACTGGCTGCCCGCGATGTCGCGGAAGAAATCGCTCTTGCGCTTGGCGCCGGGCGCGAACAGGCGCGGCGAGTCTTCGCGCAGGCGCCGGAACACCGCCTCGAGCGCCGTGGCGACTCTCCCGGCCGCGTCGCCGAAGCGCGCGCTCTCGACGTTGCGTGCGCAGACCTGCTCCAGGTCGGCGAGCTGCTCGAGGAACTGCTCGAGGCGCAGATCGCGCTCCAGCTGCGCGATGAACTCCTCCAGGCCGCCCTGCAGCGCGTTGCTGTGCGCCAGCGCCCCGCGAAACAGGTGGAAGCGCGCCGCCAGCATCGCCTCCTGCTTGGCGATCGCCGCGGCGGTGTCGTAGTTGGAGCGCGAGTTGGTGATGCCGCGCCCGAGCACGTTGCGCGCCTCGTCGATGACCACCGCCTTGGTGGTGGTGGAGCCGAGATCAATGCCGATGAAGCATTTCATTGGCAGTTCTCTTTTGTTTGATCATTTGGAAGTAGCTCTCGAGGCGGTTCTTCACATTGGCGGCCGAGAAATACCGCGGGTCGACGAGGTCGGTCTCGATGAAGGCGGCCGGCTTGCCGGTGCGCTTCTCGACCTCGCGCAGGATCAGCAGCTGCCCGGCCGAGAAGCTGTTGCAGCTCTTGATCGAGTTGATCAGCAGCCCGTCGGCCTGGTACTCGTCCATGTAGCGGCAGATCATGTCGATGCGCTGCGGGAAATTCAGGTTGGTGTAGCAGCCCAGGCAGTACTCGGCGAGCGACTCGAGCGGCCGCTCGGGGTCGTGGCGGAAGCCGAAGTCGTAGACGCCGCCCACCTTGGCGTAGGTGGAGGCGACGATCACCGCGCCCTCGTCCGCGAACATCTTCCAGAAGTCGCGGAAGCTGGTCCAGTTGGGCGGGCCCTCCACGACGAGCCGGTATTTCTCCTCGGTGAGCTCGCCCTCGGGCGTCACCGGCCCCTTCTTCTCGCGGATGCGGTTCTCGACCTCGGCCCACAGCGTGTCGTAGTAGCGCGTCGCCTCGGGCATGCCGCGGAACGCGGTGAAGATCGGGCCGATGTAGTAGACCGCGCCGAAGTAGCCGTCGATCGGGCTGGGCCGGTTCTTGGCCGACTGCAGCACCCTGACGAGGTTCTCCTCGGCTTTCACCGATTCGCGCATGTACTCGCGCAGCCGGTCGATGTCGAACTTGACGCCCGACACCTTCTCCAGCGTGGGGATGACCTTCTCCTTGAGCTGCTTGACCACGTAGTCGCGCATGGCCGGCGACACCTTGCCGTCGCCCTGGTAGGGCACGTGGAGCATCACCGTCTCGCAGTTGTATTTCTGGCGCACCAGCTCGAACCACTTCATGAACGTGAAGCAGCCGGTGTACGAGAGCAGCAGCACGTCCGGGTGCGGCAGCGGCTCGCCGGTGGGCCCGACCTGCCCCTGCAGCATCATGCCGAGGTCCGCCTTGACGTAGGTGCAGACGTCCTCGGAGTGGCCGTCGCGCTCGGCGTCCATGATCATCTTGCCCGACTTCTTGCGCATGCCGTTCTGCAGCGCGTTGGTCTCCGGCAGGCTGCGCGCGAAGTCGAAGCACATCAGCAGCTCGTTGAGGTTCCCCGGCACGAAGGTCGCGGAGACCTTGCGGCCGTCCTGGTGCGCGCTGGCGAGCTCGTGGTAGTTGCGGTTGATGAGCTCCTTCTGCTGCCACATCGCGTCCTCCTTCTGGACGCTCTGCGGCTTCTTGGCGCTCTGCGGCATCTGGATCGAGGGCGTGCTCATGCGGCGCTCCAAAGTTTGATCGAGTCGGCGAAGGTCCCGGCCTGCTCGCGGATCGGCGCCATCTGGCCGGTGTTCTCGGCGTACTTGAACGCCGTGTACGGAATCTTGTGGCGCGCGAGGATCTCCTGCAGCATCGGCCGCTCGAGCAGCGCCGGGTCGCAGAACGAGGGCGCCGCGAACACCACGCCCTCGGCACCGCGGCTCTTGACCTGGTGCAGCAGGTAGCGGCCCTTGTCCTCCTTGCGCGCGTCGTACTTGGACGAGCTCTGCGCCGAGCGGTGCAGGAAGGCCTTCGACAGCGCCTGCATCGGCTCGCCCGCCTCGTCCACGTCGTCCATCAGCCAGCGGAACGCGAGCATGAATTCGTCGTCGACGATGTAGCAGCCCGCCATCTCGATCGACTTGATCAAGCCGAGTGGCGGCTGTTCGCAGAAGGGTCCTGTGACGACCACGCGCGCGTTATCGCGCTTGGGCCGCGCCTGCGTTTCGCAGGCCGCCAGGTAGTCGCGCACGAGCTGCGTGTGCTCCTCCGGCGGCATCACGCAGCCGGCGCGCAGCAGCAGGTAGACCTCGGAAGTCGGCGCCTGCCAGGGCTTCTGCGCGCGGTAGGCGTACAAATCGCGGATCGCGCGCCGGTGCGCGTTGTAGACGACGATCGATTGCCTGATCGCTTCATCGCTCACTTCCTTCCCGGACAGGGCGGCAAGATCGTTGCGCAATTGCTGCATTTCGTGGATGTAGAACTGGCCGCCGACCGCGTCGTCGTAGTCCTGCGGCACGTCGATGTAGCGCACGTACTTGTTCTTGAACATGATCTGCCACATGCCGGACAGGTTGCGGATCACGTCGCAGGTCGAGGGGAACAGCATGCCGTCCAGGCAGTCCAGGCGCCCCGTGAGCCCGAGCTCCACGGTGGAGCGCGGGATGCGGCAGATGTAGCTCTGGTAGTAGGCGTCGCCCTGGATGACCTCGAGCTGGTCGCCGCCGCCGAAGATGCCCACCGGCAGCATGCCCGCGGCGTGGACGATCTCGTGCGGCACGTAGACCGGCAGGTAGCCGATCGCCTTGCGGCCCGGCGCCCCGGCCTTCCACTTCTTCACGGCTCCGAATTCGAGGTCCTCGAAGAGGGCCTCGCAGCGCTTGACGATTTCCAGGGCGTTCATCGGTGCTCCCATTTCGGCTCGCGCTTCTCCATGAAGGCCCGCAGGCCCTCGTTGGCGTCGTGCGTCTCCATGAGGCGCTCGAGGTAGAGCTCCTCGACCTCGTCGAGGCGCGCGCGCGCGAGCTCGGCGAACCCGTTGCGCGCCGCGTGCACCGCGTAGGTGAGCGCCGCGGCGCTCTTGCCCGCGAGATGCTGCTCGTAATACCCGAGCGCCGCGGCCACCGGGTCGTCCGCGACCGCGTTCACGAGGCCCCAGGACTGCGCCGTGGGCGCGTCGATCGAGCGGCCCGAGTAGAGCAGGTCCTCGGCACGCGCCTGGCCGATGCGCAGCGGCAGCAGCACCGAGGCGGCCGGCGCAAACACGCCGAGCTTCATCTCCGGCTGGCCGAACTGCGCCGAGGGCGAGGCGAACAGCAGGCTGCCCGCGCAGGCGAATTCCAGGCCGCCGCCCAGGCACTGGCCGCCGATCGCGACGAGGATCGGCTTTGGCCATTCCAGCATCGCGCCAAGCAGCGCGTGGAAACCCGAGAGCATCCGGTCGCAGTGCTGCGGCAGGTGCTCCTCGACGCTCGCGCCGAACGAGAAGTGCGGTCCCTCGTGGTCGACGAGCACCGCCAGCAATCCCCTGTTCGCCTTGTGCGTCGAGAAGCCTTCCGCCAAGGCGGAGATCATCCCGGCGTCGAGGATGTTGGCTTTCGGCCGCGCGAGGCGCAGGCGCAGCAGCGCGCCGCCTCGCTCCAGCCAGACTTTGAGCGGTCCCTCCGTCATGGCGCGCTCAGCGGCCCTTGGCGCCAGGCTGGATCGCGTCGTGCATCCCGCCGACCCAGCTTTCGCCGGCCGCGAGCTTCTGCCGCAGCAGCACGAAGTCGGCCTCGCGGTCGTCCTTGGGGCCTTCGTTGAACGCCGTGAAGCCGGCGCGCGCCTCGGTCATCATGTTGAGCGCCAGCCAGGCGCGCGAGTTCTCCTTGTTGCGGTTCCAGGCGTCCAGCTTCGGCTTGCGCAGCTCTTCCAGCGTCTTGGTGGTGCAGTCGGGGAACGTGAGCAGCATCTTCGCGCACAGCTCCTCGATCTTGGCGTCGAGCAGCGAGAGATCGACGCTGCCCTTCCTGAGGGTCTGTTTTCCTTCGTCCAAGGCCTTTCCGGAGAGCGGCTTGCCGAAGACCAGATGCCCGAAGTCGTCGTAGACGCGCTTGGTTTCCACCAGCGGATTCGGAACGAACTTGCCGTCCACCTTCAGCGCCGGCACGAGGTCGGTGAGGATGCCCATGTGGTAGGCCTCGTGCGCCGAGAACGGCTCGCACAGCACGCAGGCGGCCATCGCCCGCTCGGCGCCGGCGATCACGGGCAGGAAGTCGGTCGCGCCGCCGATCGGCGCCGAGCCGTGCTTGGGGCCGGCCTGGCCGAAGCGCGCGAGGTCCTGCGCGACGGAGAAGTCGCAGGCCATGCCGATCTCCTGGCCGCCGCCGATGCGCATGCCGTTGACGCGGCAGATCACCGGCTTGTCGCAGGCGAGGATCGTGGAGACCATGTCGTTGAACAGGCGCATGTACTGGCGGTATTCCTGCGGGTGGCCGGCGTAGTACTCGGCGTACTCCTTGGTGTTGCCGCCGGTGCAGAAGGCCTTGTCGCCCGCCCCGGTGAACACCACGCAGTTGACGTCGCGCGCCGCCGAGGCGGCGCGGAAGGCAAGGATCACGGCCTTCACCATGTCGGTGGTGTACGAGTTGTACTGGCCCGGGTTGTCGAGCCAGATCCAGGCGTTGAACAGGCCCTCGGCCACCGTGCCGTCGGGCCGCTTTGCCGGCCGCAGCTCGTAGCGCACGCCGGCGCCCGCCACGGGCGCGAGGTCGTGGTTCTTCAGGAACGCCGTTTCCGTCTTGCCCATGTCCCGCCTCCGGAGGTGTGGTTACTGACTGCGATAGATACGCCCGCCGAAAGAGGCCCGATTTGATCTATCACAAAGAAATTCCGAAGAGATGAGGCAAATTGCACCAACGGATAAGCTTTATGCACTTTACTGCATCTTCCCGGGATTCGGTGTCGGTCGCCCTCGCCGGCAGCGGCGGCGCGGGCGTCATGACCGCCGGCAACCTGCTGCTCGAGGCGGCCGCCCTCGCCGGCTATCACGCGATCATGACGCGCTCGAGCGGCCCGCAGATCCGCGGCGGCGAAGCCGCGGCGATGCTGCGCATCGCCACCTTCCCGGCCGACGGTCAGGACGACCGCGTGGACGTGCTCGCGGCGATCGACTGGCAGAACGTGGCGCGCTTCGCCGCCGAGCTGCCGCTCGGCGCCGGCAGCCTCCTGCTCGGCGACCCCGCCCAGGGCGCGGCGCCGGAGCTGTTCGCTCGCAGCGGAGCGCGGCAGGCCCAGGTGCCGCTCAAGGAACTCGCCAAGAGCATCGCCGACGGCTGGCCGAACATG
>Ga0335082_10008529_pt1 | contig 11132 bp, 7 predicted proteins | sample Lox_Sample_41_FD_206718 | JGI IMG/M metagenome (GOLD analysis project Ga0335082, IMG submission 206718) | Soil microbial communities from Loxahatchee National Wildlife Refuge, Florida, United States - Lox_Sample_4.1 | ecosystem: Environmental > Terrestrial > Soil > Wetlands | place: USA: Florida... | reverse complement strand
TTAAGTGAAACCACAGGTCGCCAAACAGATAGCAGCACCGGCTGAATTGAGAACGCCCAACATGCACCGAGCGAACGAATCGCTCCTCGAGAGTGCGGATGGAAGCATGGCGACAATGGCTACTCGGCGAGGAGAAAAACTATCCCCATGAAGTACAAAAACGAATCTACTTGACTCCGACCGGCCTTCTCATGGAAGGCGATTACACTCAAAACCCCCGATAACTGCTTCGCCAACTGTGCAGCGTGCTTGGCTATGGCAGAATCGATCATGCGGAAAGGGTTTACGAGAAAACCACAAGGGGACGAGCCCGCAACGCGAGGCAAGAACTACATAACGCGGAGCGGGCTGCAGCGCCTCAAAGACGAGCACCGGTTTCTGGTCACCAGGGAACGCCCGGCCGTGACGGAGGTGGTGGCGTGGGCTGCCAGCAATGGCGATCGCAGTGAAAACGCCGACTATCAGTACGGCAAGCGGCGACTGCGGCAGATCGACGGGCGGATTCGCTTTCTCACGAAGCGAATCGAAGCCGCGGAAGTGGTGGACCCGGAAGCTCCGAGAGCGGGGCAGCCAGCGACGAGGGCATTCTTCGGAGCGACCGTGCGCTATGCCAATGCCGCGGGGGCGGAGCGAGTGGTGAGCATCGTGGGCACCGACGAGGTCGATCTCAACCGCAACCACATCAGTTGGGTGTCCCCTCTGGGGCGCGCGTTGATGAAGTCGGCAGCGGGCGACAGCGTAGTTCTCCAAGTGCCGGGCGGCACAGAATACCTGACCGTGCTGGAAGTGTGTTATAAGCCCATTTCCGTGGAACCGTTCCGTGAGCCACCTGGATCCGAGGCGTCGGCAAAGGGACCCCCTCGGCGACGCTAATAGGGACGAATTGTGAGTCGACTATGGGGCAAGTCCTTCCACAATTGCCCAACCCCAGTCAGAATCAGGCGATAGCACTCAAAATCCCCGCCAAGGTCAATGAGTGAAATGAGGATTTTGCAACAATCAGCCGACTGAGTCTGCGATTTTCAATAGCTCCCTCGCTGCGATCCTGACCCTTTCAAATTGGGGATCACCAATTACGTCGGCAGGCGTTAGCACTTGGGTAGTGCTATCCGCGTATTCTTCCACAGCCTTATAGAGCAGACCCGCTGCTTCTCGTTCGCGCGGAGATAGCTGGGGATTGAGAAGAAACTTCTCAAAAACCAGATCGTCCATAAACCTGCAGATCAGGTCGTCAGGAGAATCGCGTCGTTGTGGATCGTGACCAAACCAGACGCGTTCTCGGTATGTCCTGTCTGCTGCTCTGCGTGCTGCGTCGAGCACGTTTTGTCGCCACAGAACGAAATCCGTATCGGCAGAAATGTTATCAGCGTCGCAGGTGTTGTTAACAGGCGATGTTAGTCAAATTTCGATTTCTTTCAATTTGATCCGCATCCGATCATTTGTCATAGGATGGCCGAGGGACGACTTATTTGTGGTTGTAACTTGGTCCGCAGGTTGAATACGTCCTTCCAATAGTCTCGGGGCGGGTTTTCGGCGGTGCGAAAGTGTGCACCTTGGGATTACGACCTGATGGTGATTTCAGTTTGGCAGCATCGAACAAAGCAGGATCGGAGGGTTGGGGTCCTTGGGCTGTGCTGGCGAGTTCGCTTCGCTCTCCCGCCTGATCCAGTCGAGATGACATGGTGATGATCAGAGTCCTCACCTAAAGTTGAGAGCACGGTTTCGGGGCATCCGTCGGTGGCCACTCAAGCCGTCCGGCGGTTGGGGTGGATTCGGCGGTGCTTACGCTCGCTTCGCGAGCGGGGCGGACGAAGGTGTCCGCCGCTACACTGGCGCGACGGTTCCCGCACTGGATCAAGAAGGCGTAAGTTGAGTACAGTTAGGATCTGCGTGTTTGTGGGGAGGGGAAAATGATGCGCTTGAAACTGCTGGGGTGTTTTCTGCTCGGACTCTGGTGTGTTGTATCAGCGGTCGCGGTCGACGATGAGATGCACGGGCACCATCACGAAGCTACGGAGAAACTGGGGAAGGTTTCGTTTCCGATTTCGTGCGCCGCCGGGTCGCAAGCGGAGTTTGAACGCGGCGTTGCGCTGCTGCACTCCTTTGGATACGAGGAAGCCGAGGCGCAGTTCAGCGGCATCGCAAAGAAAGATCCAACGTGCGCCATGGCCCACTGGGGCATCGCGATGAGCCTGTTCCACCAGATCTGGGAGCGGCCGGAAGACGCGACACTGAAGCGCGGGCACGAGGAGATGGAGACGGCGGAGAAGATCGGGGCGAAGACCGAGCGGGAGCGTGGCTATATCTCGGCGCTAGGGATCTTTTATAGCGATCCCTCGAAGGCGAATTATCTGAAGCAGGCTGCAGCGTACTCGGATGCGATGGCGAAGCTGTATCAGAAGTATCCGGACGATCTGGAGGCGGGAGCTTTTTACGCGCTGTCGCTGATGGCAGCGGAGAAGCCGGGCGACAGTTCGCACGAAGCAACAAAGAAGGCGGTGGCGGTGCTGAATCCGCTGTTCCAGAAGCAGCCGGATCATCCGGGGCTGGCGCACTACATCATTCACGCGTGCGACTCGCCCGACATGGCGCCGATGGGGCTGGAGGCGGCGCGGCGGTATGCCGACATTGCACCGTCGTCGTCGCACGCGGTGCACATGCCGTCGCACATCTTTGCGCGGCTGGGGCTGTGGCAGGAAGATATTCAGGCCAATCTGAAATCGGTTGCGCTCACCGAGAAGTCGGATGCGATGTATATGCGCGGGCATGAGCTGCATGCCATGCACTTCCTGCTCTACGCGTATCTGCAGACCGGGCAGGACGAGGCCGCGAAGCAGATTGTGGAAAAATCGAAGCAGATTGTGGCCAGCGCACGGACCATGGACGATACCGGGATGCTGGAATACATGGGATACGCGGCGGCGCACTTCCCTGCTCTTTACGATCTGGAGATGCATCACTGGGCCGACGCGGCGGCACTGGAACCGGCGGCGAATGCGCCACCGCATCTGCAGACGATCACCTACTGGGCGCGGACGATTGCATCGGCGCGCATGGGCGATGTCGAAGCCGCGAAGAAGAACGCCCAGATGTTCGATGATGCCGAGGAAGCGACCCGGCGCTCGAAGTACGCGTACGTGCTGGAAGGACGAAAGTCATCATCGGCGCACGACGAAGTACACGCGTGGCTGGCATTCGTCGAAAAGAAGAATGATGAGGCGCTTCAGCTGATGGGAGAAGTGGCCGACTACCAGGATAGAGCGGGAAAGGCGGAAGTGGACATCCCGGCGCGGGAGATGCTGGCCGACATGCTGCTCGAACTGAAGCGGCCAGAGAAGGCGCTGGCGGAGTACGAACAGTCGATGAAGATCGATCCGAACCGGTTCAACGGGCTGGCCGGCGCGGCGGAGGCGGCGGAAATGGCGCATCAGAGCGCGAAGGCGAATACCTATTCCAGTCAACTGTTGAAGAATTGCGATGACGGGAAGCATTCCGAGCGGCCGGAGTTAAAAAGCGCGAAGACGATGGTGGCGGAAAACCACCAGGAATAGGCTGTGGCTTTGGGGATCGACATTTTTCAATCTTGACCGGGCTAACGCTGTGCTCCTGCGCTGCCAGCGGCCGTGACAGGTGATTGCCGGGCGTTTAGCTCACGGGTATGATGTAGCGCCATGCCTTCTATCATTACCGCATATCGTATCTTCATTGCGACGCCAGGCGGTCTGCGGAACGAGAGGGAGGCATTTCGCGAGACGGTCTACGAGTATAACGAGACCGATGCGATCCAGAGGGGAGTTCTGTTCATTCCCACCGGTTGGGAGGACACGCTAGCCGGCGCGGGACGGCCGCAAGGGATCATCAATCAGGATCTGAAGCACTGTGATTATTTTGTGCTCGTGGTCTGGGACCGCTGGGGCACTCCTCCGGACGTCAGCGGTGCGGGTAAATATACTTCCGGAACCGAAGAAGAATTTCACGTTGCGGAACGATGCCTGGCAGATTCCGATTCTCCGATGCTGCAGATGGTGGTGTGCTTCAAGGCCGTCCGGCCAGCACAACTCAGCGATCCAGGAGAGCAACTTGGAAAAGTCCTGCAATTCAAACGGGAGCTGGAGACGAACAAACATCACCTGTTTTCGACGTTCGATGATCTGATTCGATTTCAAAATCTGCTGCGCAAGCACCTGGCCCAATGGGTGCGGGACCACGAAACCGGAGTTTCGACGAAAGGCAGGAGCGAGAACGCCGGTAAGGGCGACGCAGCAAAACTCGCTCCCATTAATGTTTCGACGCAGGAAGCCACTCCCGCGCCGAAGAACGAGCGCAATCCAATCCTGGTAAAAGCCGAACAATTGGCAGGCGAGGGCCACCTGACGGATGCGGAAACGACGTTTGCGCAGGCAGTGGTAAAGGGCAATGATCCAGATGCATTGAACTCGTACGGAAGCTTTCTTCGCCGTGTCGGACGACTATCACAAGCCAAGGGCATGTACGAACAAGTTCTGGGGATGAGCGGCGTGGCCGATGTCTGGAAAAGCGCAGCTTACGGAAACCTCGGGCAGCTCTATCGCACGTTGGGTGATTTTGAAAAATCGGAGGAGATGCACAAGAAAGCGCTGGAAATCGACGAGCGGCTGGGCAGAAAAGAAAGCATGGCCATCCAGTATGGCAAATTGGGACGCGTGTATCGGAGAAGGGACGAATTGCAGGCGGCGGAAGAGATGCATCGCAAGGCTCTGAGCCTCAATCTGGAGACGAAAAATCTTGGCGGCACTGCCGTGGATTATGGCGACCTTGCACAGGTTTACCGGAGGAAGGGAGATATCGATACGGCGCTTCACTATCTGCAGCAAGCACTGCAGATCAACGAGAGTCTCCGGCAAGATCTTGGAATCGCAATTGTATGCGGTAATCTGGGCATCATTTATCGCAAGCGAAATAATCTGGACGCAGCCGAAGAGATGCACAAGAGGTCGTTGGCCATTGACCGACGGTTGGGTCACCTTGAGGGCGAAGCAATACAATCCGGGAACCTGGGCATGGTCTATCTGCAGCGCGGCAAGCTCGACGAGGCGGAGACCTGGCTGAACAAGTCGTTGGCCATTAATGAACGTCTCGGGCGCATTGAAGGCATGGCCGGTGATTATCGCGACTTAGGGCTGGTATATGCCGCGCGAGGGGACACTGTGACGGCGAGATCCTTTTGGGCCACGGCGCGCGGACGCTTCCTATCGATTGGACTGCGGCATGAAGTAGCAGAAGTCAGTTCTTATTTAAGCGGTGGAAACCCTCAGAAGCCGACGGTCACTCAGTAGTGGTCGACGTCCCTCCGGGACGAGGCGCGGGCTGGGCTGATGTCGGTTCTTCCTTCCGGAACATTATTATGAGGACCATTCCCGCCGGCGGGGACGCTCGGCTCTGCCTCGCGGGAAGGACGAAAGCGTCCGTCCCTACAGGTGTGGCTTTTGACTTCCCATGGGCAGCGCCTTAGCATGGCTGCACTAGTGGGTTCCGGGGACATTTTGCTCGAGCAGACCATTTCACATTACCGGATCGTCGAAAAGCTCGGCGGTGGGGGGATGGGTGTCGTCTACAAGGCGGAGGACACCCGGCTGGGGCGATTTGTCGCGCTGAAGTTTCTGCCGGAGGATCTGGCGCAAGACCGGCAGGCGCTGGAGCGGTTTCGGCGCGAAGCGAAAGCGGCCTCGGCGCTGAATCATCCGAATATCTGCACGATTCATGACATCGGCGACGAGGGTGGCAGGACTTTTCTCGTCATGGAGTTCCTGGACGGCTCCACGCTGAAGCATCTGATCGCGGGCCGGCCGATGGAATTGGATACGATTCTGTCGCTGGGCATCGAGATCGCCGACGCGCTGGATGCGGCGCACGCAGGCGGGATCGTACACCGGGACATCAAGCCGGCGAATTTGTTTGTGACCAAGCGCGGACACGCGAAGATCCTTGACTTCGGGCTGGCGAAGGTGAAGTCCGCGGGGCGTGACTCGACGGAGATTCCGGACGTTACTGCTCCGACAGCGGCCGTGCTCGAGGAGCACCTGACCAGTCCGGGTTCGACTCTGGGCACGGTGGCGTACATGTCGCCGGAGCAGGCGAAGGGCAAGGAACTGGACGGGCGAACGGACCTGTTTTCGTTCGGCGTGGTGCTGTATGAAATGGCGACGGGGGCACTGCCATTTCGTGGAGATACTTCGGCGATGGTGTTCGATGCAATTCTGAATCGGGCGCCGGTGTCGCCGATCCGGCTGAATGCGGATCTGCCGGCGAAGTTTGAAGACATCCTCAACAAGGCGCTAGAAAAGGATCGGAATCTGCGCTACCAGAGCGCGGCGGATATCCGGGCGGATTTGCAGCGGCTGAAGCGGGACACGGATAGCGGGCGAGTTGTCGCGCAGAGTTCCGGGTCAGAGGCGGAAGCGAGTGAGCTCACGAGGCCGGAAGGCGGGGCTTCCTCTGCGGGAAATCGGGGATCGGGCGCGGAAACGGCCGCTTCGCAACCGGGGCGGACGAAGGCATCCTCCCCTACACTCGCGGTTGCTACGCAACCGGTACAGCCGGAGGTGGCTGTCCCCACATTGAGTGGTGCATCGGCGAGGAAGGCTTGGCACATTCTGTTGCCGATCGCGGCGGGAGTGCTGGTGGTGCTGGCCGGGCTGGGGATGTACCTTCGCTCGCGGTCCACAATGAAGATTACCGAGAAAGACAGTGTGCTCCTGGCGGATTTTGTGAATACGACCGGGGATGCGGTTTTCGACGGCACGCTGAACCAGGCGCTGGCGGTGCAACTGTCGCAGTCGCCGTACCTGAACATTGTTTCCGGTTCAAAGATTCGCGAAGCCTTGAAGCTGATGGGGCGGTCGGGCGATGAGCGCATCACAAACGATGTGGCGCAGGAGATCTGCCAGCGGCAAGGAATCAAGGCGCTGCTGACCGGCTCGATCACCAGCCTCGGGAATCATTACGTGCTGACGCTCGCGGCGCTCAATGGCTCTACCGGCGACGTACTGGCGCGAGAGCAGGCGGAAGTCGACAGCAAGGAGCAGGTGCTGAAAGCACTGGATAAATCGGCCTCGAGCCTGCGGCAGAAGATGGGCGAATCGCTGGCGTCGGTGCAGCAATATGCCATGCCGCTGGAGCAGGCGACGACATCGTCATTGGAAGCGCTGCAAGCCTTCAGCCTGGGGCAGGCGGAGCATTTAAAGACGGATGACGAGGGCGCAATCGCGCACTTGAAGAAAGCGGTAGAGCTGGACCCGAATTTTGCGATGGCGTGGGCGACCCTGGGAGTCTGCTACAACAACACCACGCGCTTAACTGACGCTGAGGCAGCAACGCGCAAAGCCTATGATTTGCGCGATCGGGCCAGCGAACGCGAGAAGCTTTACATCCAGGCGCACTACTATGATCAGGTCATACTCGATCCCGACAAGGCATTGGCTGTTTATGCGGAGTGGAGGCAGACGTATCCTCGCGACACGGTAGCCTACGACAACGCAGCCTTGACCTATAGCACCATCGGCCAACATGAAAAAGCACTCGAACTCGCCAGCCAGGCCATGCGCCTGGATCCCAAAGACGCCTACGCCTATGCCAATCTTGCGGGAGCTTATCTTGCCCTGAATCGCTTTGACGAGGCCAAAAGCGTGGCGGAGCAGGCTGCCGCACAAAAGTTGGATGGTCCCGCTACGCGTGGCGTGTTGGCGGATATTGCATACCTGCGGCGGGACTGGGCCGATTATGATCGTGTGATTGATGTGTCCCGCGGCACGCCGAATGAGCCTTTCGTGCTGCTGTTCAAGGCGTTTGGACAAGATGCCTTGGGCAAGATGCAGGCGGGCCGACTCACCTGGCAGCAGGCGCAATCGGAACTCCTCAACGTCGGCATTAAAGACTTCGCCGCCGGACTGTTTGCGGCGGAGGCCTATGACAACTGCGTCGTACAATTCAATGCCCAGGCAAGGCAGAAGGCCGCGAGAGCGCTTGAATTGTCAGGCAGCAGCATTGTACGTGGGTATACGGCGTCAGCGTTGGCGTGCATCGGCGATACTTCCCGGTCCGAGTCGATCACAGCCGATTTGCAGCAACGTTTCCCCGACAACCGCCTTTTTCAGCTGGTCACGTTTCCGTCGATTCAGGCCCAGGAACTGCTGCAGAAGAACCAGCCGGCTGATGCCATTCGCGCGCTGGAAACGGTGCGTCCGTACGAGCTCGGCGTTGGACCGAACGGACCGGGTTTCTTGCCCAATCACCTGCGTGGATTGGCGTACCTGAAACTGGAGGATGGCGCCAAAGCCGCCGTCGAGTTCCAGCGCATCCTGGATCACCAGGGCGTCGCGGTAACCGATGTGATGTACGCCATAGCTCGCCTCAATCTCGCGCGCGCTTACTCATTGCAGGGCGACACGGCGAAGGCCAGATCCGCCTACCAGGATTTCTTCGCCTACTGGAAAGATGCGGATCCGGATGTGCCGATTCTTGTAGCTGCGAAAGCGGAGTATGAGAAGTTGAGGTGAGACAAGTGGGCAATGGATGGTTGTAATTCTTTCTGCATGTTTCCCTATGAGATAAGTCTTCCGCCTGCCGATTCGGCTCGCTTCGCTTGGCCGGACAGGCGAGGCGACTGTCGCTACGCGAGTTTCGTCGAAGCGAGTTTTTAGAATCGAAGTGGCGTCCGTTGTACTCTGATAGGTTGTAAGTTTCCCCTGTATCCCGAAATCGCATGCGACCTGCTGAGCGTCCAAAACGCTGGATGGTGATTCTTGCCTTTGGACTGGTGTATCTGTTCTGGGGCTCGACGTACCTCGGCATTGATATTGCCGTACAAACCATACCGCCGGCGTTGATGTGCGGGTTGCGGTTCTCCGTTGCGGGCGTGGTGATGCTGGCGGTGTGCGCGGTGACGGGGCACCGGGTTGTGTATTCAGCGCGACAGATTGCGCTGGCGGCGGTGGTTGGGCTTTTGCTTTTGATGGGCGGAAACCTGACGCTTTCGTATGCGGAACTGACAGTGTCGTCGGGATTGTCGGCGTTGATTATCGCGATTACGCCACTTTGGTTTCTGGTGCTGGATTCGCTGCTGTTGGGTGATCATCACATTTCTGGACGGGGCAAAGCTGGGCTGGCGCTGGGAATCGTCGGGTTGTTTGTGTTGGTGTGGCCCGATCTGCAGGCAGGGAGTTTGGGGCGCAAAGAGTTGCTTGCTTCGCTCAGCCTGATTGGGGGATCGTTCAGCTGGGCGCTTGGTTCAGTGTTGTCGAAGAAATGGCAGTCGGGGATGGACGTGTTCGGGGCGACGGCGTGGCAGGTCACGGCGGCGGGTGTGGGGAATTTTCTTTTTGCGTTCGCGAATGGTGATCTGAAGCATGCGACCTGGTCCGCTCGGAGCCTGGCGGCCGTGGGATACCTGGTCGTGTGTGGGTCGTGGATTGGATATACCGCTTACATCTGGCTGCTGGAACATGTGCCGACTTCGAAGGTGTCGACTTACGCCTATGTGAATCCCGTGGTCGCCGTGTTTCTCGGCTGGCTTGTTCTGCATGAGAAGGTGGACCGGTTCATTCTGACCGGAAGCGCAATCGTGGTGCTGTCGGTAATCCTGGTGACCAGCGCGAAAGTGAAGGAGAAAGTATTGGCGGAGGAACTGGCGCCGGTGGAAGCGGCGGGAGATTGAGCGGCGTTGAGCTCTGTTGGCCTGCACTCTATCCCGGGTGTCGTCCCTCGGTGACTTAACCGAACTCATCTTTCGCCTCTTTGGGCTCTAACCTTTCGCGAGTCAACTCCACGGCTTGCGCCTTGGGCTGTAATTCTGCACCGCTTGCGGCTTAAGTACCACATTCCGTTCCAGCGCGCCGATTCAATCCTACTCACAGAAGACGCTAAAGCACGGGGCTAGGCTGTTTCAGTCGAGTTGTCGTTGACGTTTCTCTTCTGCCCACTCGATTGACTTTGCTTTTCCAACCTCAGGCGGTAGGCTTCCTAGTCAATCACTCATCGGTCGATTGCGTTCGAGCGACGCCGGTTTGGCGTTACTTGTCGAGACGCTCGACTTCTCTTGTGAGGCTTGCACATGAATCTGGTCACGTCTGCCATAAGGGCAACCATGCTTTTCTTTCTTGCTTGGCTTTTGAGCGCGTCGCCTGGGTTTGGGCAGATGCCGAAGAATCTGCAGCAGACGATTCTCTTCGGCGCTGCCTACTACGAGGAGTACTCACCAACGGAACGTCTGGACGAAGATGTGCGGATGATGAAGGCTACCGGCATCACCGTCGTGCGGATCGCGGAATCAACGTGGGGAACGCTTGAGCCTCAGGAAGGTGTGTTTGACTTCAGCCATGTGGACCGTGTGCTGCTGGCGATGGACAAGGCCGGCATCAAGGTGATCGTGGGTACGCCCACCTATGCCATTCCGACGTGGCTGGCGCGCGAGCATCCGGAGGTTCTGGTCGTGACTCCTCAGGGACGTTCGGAATATGGGCGGCGGCAGAACATGGACATCACGAACCCGACCTTCCGGAGCGCGGCGGAGCGGGTGATCGTGGCTCTAGTTGACCACGTCAAGGAGCATCCGTGTGTGATCGGATATCAATTGGACAACGAGACCAAAGCCTACGACACGAGCGGGCCGAACGTGCAGGCGGCGTTCGTGAAGTGGATGCGGGAGCGGCATCCGGATCTCGCAGCGTTAAATCAAGAGTTCGGGCTCGACTATTGGAGCAACCGGATCAACCGCTGGGAGGATTTCCCATCGGTGAACGGCTCGATCAATGCGAGCCTATCCTCTGCATTCGCTGAGTTTCAGCGCGGACTGGTTACGGAATATCTGGGATGGCAAGCTGCTCTTGTGCGGAAGCACGCGCGCGCCGATCAGCTCTTGACCCAGAACTTCGATCTGGACTGGCGCGGTTATTCGTATGGCATTCAGCCGGACGTCAATCACTTTGAGGCATCGCGCGTGCTCGACGTCGCGGGCATCGATATTTACCATCCCACGCAAGATCACCTCACAGGTGCGGAGATTGCTTTAGGCGGGGATGTCGCGCGTTCTATGCGTGGAGGCCAGAACTACCTGGTGATGGAGACGGAAGCACAAGGTTTTCCCGAGTGGACACCTT
>Ga0335082_10008527_pt1 | contig 11134 bp, 5 predicted proteins | sample Lox_Sample_41_FD_206718 | JGI IMG/M metagenome (GOLD analysis project Ga0335082, IMG submission 206718) | Soil microbial communities from Loxahatchee National Wildlife Refuge, Florida, United States - Lox_Sample_4.1 | ecosystem: Environmental > Terrestrial > Soil > Wetlands | place: USA: Florida... | reverse complement strand
GGCCATCGCACCTCCTGCCTCCGTAGCAGACAACGATTCTCAAGAACTTGCGATTGCGAATTCTCATGGTTGTAGCGAGGATGTCAACAGAGCCAGATGGCTTCTAGTCACCTCTGCAAGCGTTTGCGATAATTAAAGATAGAGATCACTGCGAGGCCGACGTGGCGCCGAATGGCAACATGATGACGGGGAACGAAATCCGCGAGAAATTCCTGCAATTTTTCGAGAGCAAGGGACACCGCCGCGTGCGCTCGTCCTCGCTGGTCCCGCATGGCGACCCCACGCTGCTCTTCACCAACGCGGGCATGAACCAGTTCAAGGACGTATTCCTGGGCCTTGAAAAACGCGACTATTCGCGCGCCACCACGGCGCAGAAATGCGTGCGTGCCGGCGGCAAGCACAACGACCTCGAAAACGTCGGCTTCACCAAGCGCCACCACACTTTTTTCGAGATGATGGGCAATTTTTCCTTCGGCGATTATTTCAAAAAGGACGCCATCGCTTACGCCTGGGAGCTGATTACCTCACCCGACTGGTATGGCATCCCCAAGGAAAAACTCTACGCCACCGTTTTCGGCGGAGCGGAAGTCTCGCCCGGAAACACGCTGGGCGTGGATGAGGAAGCGCGGAAATACTGGCTCGAGCACGTGCCCACCGAGCGCATCTTCGCGATTCCCGGCCTGAAAGACAATTTCTGGGCCATGGGAGACAGCGGCCCCTGCGGCCCATGCAGCGAACTCCACTTCGACATGGGCGCGATCGCCTCCGAGCAAGGGCACACCGAGTGCAAATTTCCCTGCGATTGCGGCCGCTATGTCGAAATCTGGAACCTCGTCTTCATGCAATTCAACCGCGACGCGAGCGGCACGCTGACGCCGTTGCCAAAACCCTGCGTGGACACCGGCATGGGCCTCGAACGCGTCGCCGCCGTCCTTCAAGGTGTCATCTCCAACTACGATACGGATCTCTTCATTCCCTTGCTGCAGCGCGCCGCCGAATTGACCGGCGTAGACGAAAAGAAGGAAGAAGAAGCCGAAGATCAGCGCACCTCCGCTGCTTCCTTGCGCGTCATCGCCGATCATGCGCGCGCGACAACGTTTCTAATCACCGACGGGGTTCTACCCTCGAACGAAGGCCGCGGCTACGTGTTGCGCAAAATCATGCGCCGCGCGATTCGCCATGGACGTTTGCTCGGCGCGCAGAGGCTGTTTTTGTTTGAGATGGTGCAGACCGTGTGCCAACTCATGGGCGCCGCCTACCCGGAATTAATCGAGCCGAGCGCCTCGCGCGTCCCAGAGATTGTTCTGGCCGAAGAGAAGCGGTTTCTCCAGACGCTCGATATCGGTCTCCGCAAACTCGAGGAAGAGCTTCGTCCTCTCGCTGCACGGTCCGGCGCCGTTTACTCTGGCGAAAGCGCGTTCCGACTGTACGACACATACGGTCTGCCAATGGATTTCATTCTTGATGCCGCACGTGACCTTGGAGTGCGCTTCGATGAATCAGGCTTTGAAAAGGCCATGCAGGAGCAGCGCACGCGTGCGCGCGCTTCGTGGAAGGGCGGCGCGAAGGAAGCTGTGAATCCCGCGTTTGCGAAGCTGGCAGAGACGTTCCGGACCGGGCCCGATTTCTATCAAGGAACGAAAGACAAGGACGCGCGCATCGAAGCCATCCTCACCAAGTCCGGCCCAATGAACGAACTGAAAGCCGGCGAATCCGGCGAAGTCGTCCTCGACCGCACCGCCATCTACGCCGAATCCGGCGGACAGATGGCGGACACCGGCTGGTTCTATGATGCGTCCGAATCGCAGGTGCTCGCTGAAGTCACCGGCGCGTTTTATCCCGTTGCCGGCCTCATCGCTCACAAAGTCACTGCGAAAGAAACGCTCCACGTTGGTGATCGCGTCACCGTCGTCGCCGACGCCGAACGCCGTGCCCGCATCATGCGCAATCACACCGGCACGCATCTCGTGAACGCCGCGCTACGCAACATCCTCGGCACGCACGTCAAGCAGTCCGGCTCGCTCAATTCCCCCGAGCGCCTGCGCTTCGACTTCACACACTTCGCGCCGGTCGATCCCGAAGAACTTCGCGACATCGAGCAGCAGGTCAACGACGAGATCCGCTACAACGCGCAAATCGAAACCGGCGTGGTGGGCCTGGAAGAAGCCCTCAACTCCGGCGCGCTAGCCTTCTTCGGCGACAAGTATCCGGAGAGCAACGTCCGCGTCGTCACCATTCCCGACGCCCGTTCCCCCCGCGGCTTTTATTCCAAGGAGCTCTGCGGCGGCACGCACGTGCATCGCGCGGGCGACATCGGCGTGCTGAAAATCGTCGGCGAAGAGTCCGTGGCCGCAGGCGTCCGCCGCATCGAAGCCGTCACCGGCATCGGGGCACTCCAGCATTACCAGCAGCAAGCGCAAACTCTTCGCGAATTAGCCGGCCGTCTCAACGTCGGCGAAGACCACCTGCTTGCGACCGTTGAAAAACTCAGCGGCACCGCGCGCCACCTCGAAAAAGAACTCGAAGCGCAGAAGCGCAAAGGCGCGCTCAATCAACTCGACGACCTCTTCAGCCAGGCCAAAACCATCAAAGGCGTGAAAGTGGTCGTCGGTGAGGTCTCGAACGTCGACCGCGAAGGCCTGCGTCAATTGGTAGATTCCCTGAGGCAGAAGCTCGGCTCCGGCATTGTCGCCCTGGGCATGCCCGAAGACGGGAAAGTGGCCCTGATCGCCGGGGTCACCAAAGACCTCACCACTAAAGTCCATGCTGGCAAGCTGATACAGGCACTGGCAAAGCAGGTGGGGGGCTCCGGGGGCGGCAGGCCCGATTTGGCCGAGGCTGGCGGAAAAGACACATCCGCCCTAAAAAGTGCCTTGCAGAGTGTCCCCAGCCTGCTGGAACCCTTGCTATAATCATCCCCAGCGTCAGAAGCGTTGCCTCGCAAGTCGAGCATTTCGCTCCACTTGTTCGTAGGGCAGAGCTTCGCATCGTGCTGTTGCGGCAGTTCGTAGCTCTGTTTGAGGCAGCTCGCTACGCCAACGGATTTTTATGTCCATGCCTTCCCCAAGGCGCATAACCGGCGACCGAATATCCATGAACTTGAGGTCTTTTCTGCTGACGACATTCATTGCGGGCGGAATCTCCGCCAGCGCACGGCCCGCCCAAGCCCAAATCACCACCATCACCGCGATGGATGGGCGCCATCTGTTCGTCAATACCGAATTTCCGAACAGCACCGGAAAGTTCTCCCCCAAGCCGGCGGGTAATAAGGCGATTTACATGCCCGGAGAAACTTCCTTCACGGGTCAGGATCGTCCCTCCGTGTATCTCGACCGTGACGGCGCCGAAAAGCTCGTCCGTGAAGCCGCCGAACGCCACAATGTGGATCCTGCGCTAGTTCGGGCGGTGATTGAAACCGAATCGAACTGGAATCCCGGGGCAAGATCCCGCAAGGGTGCGGTGGGCTTGATGCAACTGATTCCCTCCACCGCGCAGCGCTTCGGCGTCAACGACGCGTTTAACCCGAAACAAAACGTGGAGGCCGGGGTTCGTTATTTGAAGGTCCTGCTCCAGCGCTACAACGGCAATCTCGATCTGGCGCTGGCGGCCTACAATGCAGGCGAAGGCGCCGTGGATCGCGCGGGCGGCGTTCCGCATTATCGCGAAACGCGCAACTACGTGCAGCGCGTGCAGGACGCGTATTACCGGCCGGGTTCGGGCCGCATGGAAGATGCCTATACGCATTTCAGCCGCATCCACCGCGAGGTGGCTGCGGACGGTCGGGTCGTCTTTACGAACGAGTAGTTTTCGGTATCCAAGAAGTGAGCAGTGGCGTGCCGTTTGGGGAATACTGGGGAAGTATGAGGAAGGCCGCTAATTTTTTGCATGGGATTTTCGCCGGCGTTTCGCTGGGTTTTGTGCTGCTGTCGGCTGGCCTGATTCCCCGCCCTGTTTTGGCCTCTGCCACCAATACCCCCGCCAAGCGCGAAGCCGCCTCCGCTCAGTTCGCCCGCGCCGAAGAGATGCGCGCGGCGTTGAATGAAAAGCCCGCCGACAAGCGCACTCTCGCCGAATACAAAAAAGTCGTCACCACCTATGAGCGCGTGCACCTGATTACGCCGCATGCCGCCGAAGCCCCCGATTCCCTCATGGCCATGGGCGAACTCGACACAGAAATGGGCGATCATTTCGGACGCAGCTACTATCAGGACGCCGCGGACGCTTATCAGTTTCTGGTTCGTGAATATCCCAGCAGCAAATATGTCGGCGAATCTATGCTCCGCCTGGGGCAATTGCAGAAGGATCAATTGGGCGATCTAGCTGGCTCGGCGAAGACCTACCAGGACTACCTGAGAAAATTCCCGCACTCGCCGCACAAACGCGAGGTACAGGAAGCACTCGCGGAACTCACGTTGATGAAGAACGCAGAAACGGGCACGCTGGACTCCAAGGCTCCGAAACCCACGGCCAGTGACAGCAAGCCGGCGGCAAGGAGAGACGAACCGGTTGAGCAGGTTGCGCGCGTTTCCGGCAGTTCGAATGGCGGCGAAAAAGCCAAGTCGGTCGAGGTCCCGCACGTCCAGAAGATCCGTTCCAGTGTGACGCCCGATGGCGCTGAAATCATCATTGAGCTCGAGGATTCCGTGCAATTTATTTCCGGGCGCATCACGAATCCGGACCGCATCTATTTCGATTTGCACGCCGCGAAGCTCTCGCCGGCGCTGCTGCACAACAAGATCAAAGTCACGGGCGACCTGCTGAATCAGGTCCGCGTGGCGCAAAATCAAGGTGGAGTGGTGCGCATTGTGCTCGATGTCAACGGCGTGAAAGACTACGCCGCGACGCTGTTGCAAAAGCCGTCACGCCTGGTGATCGAACTCTATGGGGATAAGAGCACGCACGCCCCTGTGCAGTCCACGAAAGCAACTGCGCCCGCGTCGAAGAACGCCGGCAAAACCGATGACGTTGCCAGCAGGGAATCTGCAGCAGCCACTCCCGCTGGCGACAAGTCTGCAACCAGTTCCGATGGCATCACGGTCTCGGTAAGCGATCCCGCTTCGGCAAAGCCTGTTCCGCCGCCCTCGAAAGTTGTCGTTACACGTTCTATGCATCTCGCGGTGCCAACAAAGCCGGACCTGATTCAACCCCCAGCCGCGCCGGTCCCCACCCGTGATGGTCAAGCTACCCTGACACGCACGCTTGGCCTGAAGATCGGCCGCATTGTGATTGACGCCGGCCACGGTGGTCACGATACCGGCACCATCGGCCCCACGGGCCTGATGGAAAAAGACCTGTGCCTGGATGTGGCGCTCCGCCTGGGCAAGATCCTTCAGCAGAAACTCCCTGGCGCGGAAATCGTTTACACGCGTTCCGACGACACCTTCATTCCCTTGGAAGAGCGCACGCGCATCGCGAACGAAGCCAAGGCCGACCTATTCATCTCGATTCACGCGAACTCCAGCCCAGATCACGGCGCCCGTGGCATTGAGACGTATTACCTCAACCTCAAAGGCTCTCCCGATGCCATGGCCGTGGCCGCCCGCGAAAATGCCACTGCGGAGGAAGGCGTCCACGACCTGGAAGATCTCGTAAAGAAGATTGCGCGCACCGAGAAGATTGACGAATCCAAGGAATTCGCCGAGGACGTGCAGGACTCCCTTGCGAAGCGTATCCAGAAGACGGCCAGGCCCGTAAAGAACCGCGGCGTGCGCAAGGCGCCCTTCGTGGTGCTGATTGGCGCGGATATGCCCTCGATCCTCACAGAAATCTCGTTCCTGAGCAATCCGGCCGACGAGCAACTCCTGAAGAAGCCCGAGCACCGGCAGCGCGTCGCCGAAGGCTTGTACTCCGGCGTCTCCGCATACCTGCAGAGCCTGAACAGCGTCGCCACCAACCGCACCGCCAAACCCGGCCGGGTGGTGCCCACCGCTGCCGTGGAGCAGTCCAGGAACCAACAATAGCCCCTCGGCATCTAATATACTGAGCAGGTATGCATCGCACTCTTCTGGCCTTCATCGCAACCCTGATGTTCTGCGCGCTCGGCGTGGCGACGGATTCTCCCGTTCTTCCCAATCAGTTCGGCCCCTGGCTGGCCGCGGCCCCTGCGAGCACTCTTAAGGTGAAAGACTTGGGACCAGCCTGGGCCAAGTGGCCGAATGGCGAGCAGGTTCTGAAAGAGGCGGGACTTCAACGCATTGAATTGCGCACGTTCCGCAACGGGAGCGACGAGATTCGTCTGCTCACCTTCATCCTCCCCGACCCCAGCAGCGCTTATGAGGTCTACACCTTCCTCCTTGTCCCCGGCATGAAGGACCTGGGGATTGGCAAGGATTCCGCCGGCAATGACATGTCCTCCGTTTTCCAGGTCGGGAATTTCGTCGTACTGGCGAATCTGCCGGCGCAAACAAAGCCCGAGAGCCTCCAAGACTTGTTGGTCAGCCTACGCGAGAAGGCGGATCCCACGGCGCTGCCGCCGCTCAAGAGCTATCTTCCGGAACACTGGAAGATCTTCGGCTCCGAGAAATACGCCCTCGGCCCCGAAGGGTTTCGAGCCGCGATGAGTTCCCTGGGACAGGAAGTCGGCGCCGGGTTGGCCAAGGATCTCGGTTTTGAGAACGGCGCAGAAGCGATCCTGGCAGGCTACCGGGGGCAGCACGGGAGCGGCACGCTGCTCCTGCTCGAATATCCCACGCCGCAACTTGCCGAGCAGCACCTGCATCACTTGGAACAAGCACTGCCTGCCGAACTGAAAAAAGCCGGGGTCACTGTCGAACGTAAGGCTTCCCTGCTCTCGCTCGTCTTTTCTCCCACTTCGCCGGAGCATGCCCAAGCCATTCGCGACGAAGTGAATTACGAAACGGAAGTGACCTGGAATGAGCCGAGTCATACCGCCACGGACCCGCCGATGGTCCTCATCATGTTCAAGATTTTCATCTTCACCGGGCTCTTTCTGGGAATTGCGACTGCCGTGGGCGTGGCCTTTGGTGGAGTGCGCGTGATCGTCAAGCGCCTGTTCCCGGGCAAGGTCTTCGACCGGCCGGAAAACATTGAAGTCCTGCAACTTGGCCTCTCCGGCAAAAAAATCGACCCTACCGACATGTACTGATGCCCCCCTCCGCTCTCACCAATCGCCAGGTATCTGCGTCTAAGTAACGAGCGCGTTACCGGTTTCGATTTGTATTCGATTCACGTAAAATGAAGGGCTGCACGCTTCGCCCCCCCGTGCGAGTGGAGGATTCTGCTTTGCCCAGTAGCTCTCGAAAACCTTCGTCACCATTCGCATGGGTGTGCTTGGCAGCCATAGCCTTTGTGGGTTGCGGCGGCAAGAACAGCACGGCCAGCGCGGACGCCGAGGGTGCCGCCGCTGCCATGCCCGTGCAGGTCCAGATGGTTGAGTCCAAGCCCATCGCACAGAGCACCGAATATCTCTCGCTGCTGAAATCGCGGCATTCTGCCTCCATCAATCCTCAGGTGGAAGGCTACATCACCAGGATTTTCGTGAAATCGGGCGACCACGTGGATGCGGGAACCCCTCTCTTGCAAATTGACCCGCTGAAGCAGGAAGCCACACTTAGCAGCCAGGAGGCCAACCGCCTGGCGCAAGCGTCCAACGTCAATCTGGCGCGTATTAACCTGGAGCGCGCAAGGAAACTCTGGGAAGCGGGCGTGATCGCCAAATCCGACCTGGACAACGCACAGACGAGCTACGACACCGCGGTGGCGCAACTAAAATCGCTCGAACAGCAGGTCCAGCAACAACAAGTGGAACTCCACTACTACAAGGTGAGCGCCCCCATGGCTGGCATCGTGGGTGATGTTCCTGTGCACGTTGGCGATCGCGTTACCGTTGCCACCCTGCTCACCACAGTCGATGAGCCCGGCGCCCTCGAAGCCTACGTCTACGTGCCCGCTGCCCGCGCGCATGACTTGCGCCTGGGCTTACCGGTTCACCTGCTGAACGAAAACGGCAACCTGCTCGCCGAATCCCAGATCACCTTTATTTCGCCGCAAGTGGATACCGACACGCAGACGGTACTGGCCAAGGCCGCCATACCCAACACCAAGTCGAATCTCCGTATTGCCCAGCAAGTTCGCGCGCAAGTGGTTTGGGCCACCGCGCCGGGGCCGGTGGTTCCCGTACTGGCCGTGACGCGCATCAACGGGCAGTTTTTCGTATTTGTGGCCGCCAAAGAAGCCCAGGGCTCGGTTGCACGGCAGCGCGTGGTGAAGGTCGGGGATATTATCGGCAATGACTATGCGGTCCTCGAGGGTTTACAGCCTGGCGACCACCTGATCGTGTCCGGCACGCAGTTCCTGCAGGATGGCGCTCCCGTTAGTGAACAGATGGAAACGCCAGCAACACCGAAAACAGGGAGCGCGCCCAGGACCGGAAACTGATACTCACCCGGAAATTAAGTTTTTGTTAGAAAATCTTCCTCTTACCAAGGGAAAGGCAAGGAACACGTTTGTTTGTCGATTTTTTCATCCGACGTCCGGTGTTCGCCACGGTTTGCGCCATCCTGATCGTGCTGGGCGGAGCGATTTCCATTCCCACGCTGCCGGTCGCGCAATTCCCGGAACTTGCCCCTCCCCAAGTCGTGGTCGTGAGCTCCTACATTGGCGCAAACGCGCAGGCCGTGGAAACGGCGGTAACCATTCCGCTGGAGCAAGCCATCAACGGCGTCCCGGGGATGAAGTACATCACGTCTTCCAGTGGCAACGACGGCACCAGCCAGATTACCGTCGTTTTCGATGTAACCCGCGACGTCGATCTCGCTTCCGTGGACGTCCAGAACCGCGTGAACCAGGCTCTTGGGCGCCTGCCCAATTCCGTGAAAAATACCGGCATTATCATCCTGAAGCAGACTTCCGGCTTTGTTTTCGGCGCGGGTGTCTACTCCGAGAACGGCCAGTACGACAGCCTTTTCCTGAGCAATTATCTCGACGTTTATGTACGTGATGCCCTCAAGCGCGTGAAGGGCGTCGGCGACGTAATGATCTTTGGAGAGCGCAAGTACGCCATGCGCGTCTGGCTCGACCCCGCGCGCCTTGCGGAACGCGGCCTGACGGCGACCTCGGTCCTGAATGCGTTGAACGAACAAAACGTTCAAGTTGCCGCTGGACAATTGGGCCAGCCTCCGTCCAATCCAAATCAGAGCTACCAGATTAGCGTACGGGCCATTGGCCGCTTGTCCGATCCGAAAGAGTTTGAAAACATCATCCTGAAAACGGGCACGGACGGCACGTTGGTCCGCATTAGAGACGTCGGCCGCGCGGAACTCGGTGCCGAGGACTACGGCTCTATACTCCGTTACAACGGTCACGACGCCGTGGGTATCGCGGTTACGCAACTCCCTGGCGCCAATGCGCTCGACGTGGACAAAGCGGCAAAGGCCGAACTGGAAGTACTCTCCAGGAACTTTCCGCCGGGCCTGAAGTATGCGGTGGCGTTTGACACTACCGGAGTCATCGGCGAATCCATCCGGGACGTGCTGGTGACGCTGCTCGAAGCGATTTTCCTGGTCGTGCTGGTGATTTACGTTTTCCTCCAGGATTGGCGCAGCACGTTCATTCCCGCGATCACCATCCCGGTTTCGCTGGTCGGCACATTCATTTTCGTTAAGCTGCTGGGCTTCTCGATCAACACGCTGACGCTTTTCGGCATCACCCTGGCCACGGGCCTCGTCGTGGACGACGCCATCGTGGTCATCGAGAACGTCGAACGCCACATCACTGAGGGCATTTCCGAGCCGCACAACGCCGCCAGCGTGGCCATGAAGGAAGTCGCGGGCGCGGTGATTGCCACTTCGCTTGTGCTGGTGTCCGTCTTCGTACCGGTCGCGCTCTTTCCCGGTACCACGGGAATCCTGTTTCGCCAATTTGCCTTGACCATTGCCTTCTCCGTTTCCATTTCCGCGTTCAACGCGCTGACGCTGACTCCCGCGCTTTCCGCCATTTTCCTTGGCCATCACCGCGAGCGCACCCAGGGAGCGTTCTTCCGCTGGTTCAATCGCGCCTTTGATGCCGGGGCGGCGGTCTACAGGGAAACGGTCCGGCGTGTGGTCGAGCACAAGCTTCTTGCATTGGGTGTCTTCGCACTGGTGCTCGGCGCCGCAGGACTCCTCTACCTTCGCATCCCGCAAGGCTTCATACCCGAAGATGATCAGGGCTACCTGATGGTCGTGGTGCAGACACCTCAGGGCGCCTCCCTCTCTTACACCCAGCAAGTCTGCGCCAAGGTCGAAGAGGCGGTTGCCCATGTGCCGGAGATCACCGGCGCGTTCACCATCGTTGGTTTTAGCTTCAGCGGCACCGCATCGAATCGCGCCATGGTTTTTCTGAACCTCGCCGATTTCAAGGACCGCAGGGGCAGCGGGCACTCAGGACCGCAGGTTGTTGCGCGCATCCGCGGTCAACTTATGGCCATTCCCGGCGGATTGGTGATTCCCTTCAACCCGCCGTCGGTGCAGGGCTTGGGACAATTCGGCGGATTCACCTTTGAACTGGAAGATCTGGGGCGCAACACCTTGCAGACGCTCGCGGACACGGCCAATCAACTTTCCGCGACAGGAAACCGGACCGGGCGACTGGCAGGGCTTTTCACCAGCTTTACCGCCAACGACCCGCAAGTTCTCGTGAAAATTGACCGCGAGAAGGCCAAGAGCCTGCAGATTCCTTTCAGCCAGATTTCTGACGCGCTGGAAGTCTTCATGGGCTCGGTGTACGTGAACGATTTCGATTTCAACAACCGGTCGTACCGCGTTTACCTCCAAGCGGACCAGAAATTCCGCGCTGAAGCCAGGGACATGCGCAGTTACTATCTTCGCTCCGATACCGGGAAAATGATCCCGCTGGACAACGTGGTGGAAATCGAACAGACGCAAAATCCGCAGGTCATCACGCACTACAACCTGTTCCGGGCGGCGGAAATCGACGGCTCAGCCGCGCCGGGCCTGAGTTCCGGGGACGCCATCAAAGAAATGGAAGCGCTGGCGAAGAAAACCCTGCCGAGGGGTATGACTTACGAATGGAGTGGCTTGTCCCTTGAGGAAATCGAGTCCGGCGGCAAAGCCGTGATCCTGTTCGGCCTGGGGCTCGTGTTCGTCTATCTGACGCTGGCCGCACAGTATGAAAG
>Ga0335082_10008526_pt1 | contig 11134 bp, 9 predicted proteins | sample Lox_Sample_41_FD_206718 | JGI IMG/M metagenome (GOLD analysis project Ga0335082, IMG submission 206718) | Soil microbial communities from Loxahatchee National Wildlife Refuge, Florida, United States - Lox_Sample_4.1 | ecosystem: Environmental > Terrestrial > Soil > Wetlands | place: USA: Florida... | reverse complement strand
GGATCGACACCGATCTGTCTACCTTGGTAGTCACCGGCCAGACCGGTTCACGCGGCACTCGTAGCTACGGCTCGTTTTCGCGGCAGGACGTCGTGACTGAGGCGTTTCTTTTTGCGAGTCCCAGCCAAGCTCGGATGATCCAAGCGCGCCTTCCGACTGCGTTTATGCGGCAGTGCCTGGGCCGCTCTGGCGCTCAGGATGGCCACGGCGGACACATCGATTCCGTCTCGCGGCTCGAACTGAAGGCAAAGGGAGTCGGGGTCCGCGCGTACCGGGTCGTGGTGACCGCAGGTCAGAAGTCGACCTGGGGCGACTATCTCTTCCTCCAGGCCCACCGAACCTGGGTGACGATCTTCTACACCTCCACGCCGCAGCGACCCGCGCTCGAAGAGCGATTCCTTGCAGTGGTAGCCGCCCGAATGCGCTGAGCTGAGCGCAGGTTTGGCGGCTAAATCGATTGCCACGACCGGATCGCACCGCCAGGAGCCGCTCTCGCAGACACTTGTAATCTGCGCGATCGTGCGGTCTACCTGAGGCAAAGCTCAGGCTTCATTCCCGAACTCAATGTCATCCTCGCCGCGGTGGCGGCGTCCGATGACTTGAAGAGACACTGGCGCAGCCAAGAGCGCTTCCTGTCGGCGCTCAGTCGAAGGCGTCCGGGCGGGGGCCGGGCCGCCAGTGCGGTTGGCCTCTGTACGCCTCCTGAGACGACTTGGCTCCCTGCTCCGGATAGTCGAACGAGCGGCCGGGGACGCGCGCGCCGACCATCAGCAGGACGCACGGGCCGTCGCCCGCGCCGACGAAGCCATGGTGGGTGCCAGACACGCAGTGCAGAAAGTCCCACTGTCGTAACAGCCGCTCCTCAGACTCGATGCGGGCCACGCACTCGCCTTGCAGCACGAGGAAGTCCTCCTCGGCCGAGTCGGCATGGTAGAGACCGCTTGGCTGGTCCGGGTCGAACACGGCGAGTTTGATCCCGAGGTGCTGGAAGCGCTGCGGTTGGAGGTCGGGCCGCTCTCGTAGCGCGGGCACATCCGCTTCGAAGAGGCAACGGGCCCCGAATGCCTCGTTCGTCACCCACGCGGCGTCTCGGACATTCACGACGAACCAGCCGGGCGACACTGGCGCGAGGCCCGAGCCGACGTCCTCAAGCCTCGCCTGCGGTGCCTCGGTCGCCATGCCGCGAACTCTACGATCACGACGTCTCGCTCGCTATCGGAGTGTCTTAACGAACACTCGGGCAGGCGAGGGCACGCGAGCCCACGGTTCAGCCGGTGAGCGGGAAGGGGGGCACGGCGGTCGCTCCCTTGCAGGGCGAGGTGTCGAGGCCTGTGGTTGTGCCGCGTTGGACGAACTCGGTCATGACCGAGTCGAGGCAGCCGGCGACGCCTGACCAACTGTGCCCGTAGTGCGGGAAGATGATGAAGCGGCTGTCGGGGAAGTGCTGTTTCAGGTCGGGGAGGTTGGCGGGTGGGTCCTGGGGGTCGGCGCCGCCTGCGAAGGCGAGCACCGGTACGCGGCTGGTCGTTGAGAGCGTCCAGAGCGCACGCGGCTCGGCGCGCTTGGGGACGGAGCTGCAGGCGTAGCGGAGCGCGGCGATTTCGGCGGTCGTGTAGCCGTCGAAGTCGGTGCCCCATGGCCCCTTCGCGTTGAGCCCGGCCCAGGGTTCGTTGCACCAGATCGACGAGCCGATCAGATCCAGGTTGCTGTCGACGCCCCGGGAGCCTTCTGCTCTGAGGGGCGTGTAGTTTCCAGTCGCGGCGCTGCTGACGACGAGCGGGATCGAGACCGCTTTCTGGACGTCGAGAAGCATGGATTGGACGACTCCGGCGAGCTCGTTGCCGGTCATTCCGTGGACGGGGTGGGCGTTCCAGGCCTTCACGAGCTGGTCGAACTGGCGCTCCCAGTCGGGGAACGTCTTCCGGCAGTCGGGCTCTGACGCGCAGAGGCGCGCGAGTTGGTCGAGTGCGTGTTGTGCGTTGACTGCGTAGTGGCCGAAGAAGGGGACGTCAATCGCGGTTCCGCCCCAGAGGATGAGCGTGCGCACCGAGGAGCGATGGAGCTTCAGGTAGATCTGCGCCGCGGTGCCGCCGTAGGAGCCGCCGATCACGTCGAGTTGGCGGTAGCCGAGCGCCGCCCGCACCGCGTCCAGGTCGTCCATCGCCATCCGGGTGCCGTACTGGGTCACGTCGGGGTTGTGCGGCGGCTTCGACCCGCCGGTGCCGCGCTGGTCGACGAGCAGGATGTCGCGAGACGTGCGCAGGGTGCTCGATTGCCAGTTCTCGGCGAACGCCTGCTGTGTGGCGGCGCCTCCCGGCCCGCCCGCGAGGAACGCGACCGCGTCCTTTGCGACCGGCTTCGAGTACGCAGGAAGGACGAGCACACGCAGCCCGATCGTGCGCCCGTCCGGCTTCTCCCGGTTCTCCGGGACGACGAAGGTCCCGCACCGAGCGTCGAACCCCTGCACCACACATGCCCGCGGCGGCCACGACCGCGGCCACGAATGCCCCGCCCCGCCCGCAGAGAACGCCCGGTCGATGCCAACGACGATGCCAACGCCAATGCCGGCGACCAGCACGCCGACGAGCAGCCACACTACCCACCGATGCGGCCAGTGAAGCCGACGCAGCCTCGGGTGCACGCCCGTCGTCATGGGCGAACCTCCACCCGAAACCATCGCTCAATCCAGACGTCATAACGTCAGGGAAAGCACTGATACGGGCAGACGTCTCCTGGCTTTCTGAAGGCACTCAAGGACATTCGCGAGGACTGGCGCAGGCGAGGGAGCACCTGCTATCGGCGCGGACTACGGAAGGCGCCGCCTCCGCCACGAGTCGTTGAAGTGGGAATCAGTCGTCTATCGATCGAGTCGATAGATGTGCTCGACGACTTCGGCGCCAACTCCTGGCGCGAACGCCGTTTCGGAGCCCATCTCGACAAAGCCCGCTCGAGTAAGCACCTTCGCCGACGCGGCATTGTGACTGGCCACGCGACCATAGAGTGGTCTGGTCGATTCGATCGCAAGGAACGCACGAAGGGCCCGCGACGCGAGCCCTTGGCCCCAGCGCGCCGGTGCGATCCAGTACGTGACCTCCCGTCGTCCCTCCATCGTGAAGCTGCCGACCGTCCCCACAAATTCCCCGTCGTCGTCGATCGCGAGCAGCGTGTTCGAAGGGTCGCTGCGGACGCGCTCGTAGTGGGCGTCGAACGCGCCACGGTCGGACGGATCCGCCCGCGTAAACGCCGCCATCTGGACCGCACGAGGATCGCTCTCCCACGTATAGAGCGCGTCGAGATCGCCTTCTGTGAACGTCCGAAGAGCTATCGCCATGAGCACAGCCCGTCGATCGTGCCCCGGCGCATTCCACGAGCGTAGCCTCTCGGAACGTTCCTGACCCTGGCTCAGCCGGCGGTCAGGTCGGCAGGCGCTCACGAACGCACGGCGACGAGGTCACCAGGTGCAGGTCGAGATGAGGGTCGGCTTCGAGCCGTCGACCGGCACGCGCCAGGTCGACCAGCACTTCTGCGTCCTCGGGACGGTGTTGACTAGCAGCTCGCTCGAGTCCGGCGACCAGACGGCGGTCGGCGCGAAGTGGAGCTGGAGGAGGCTGCGCACTTTCCGCGTGGCGACGTCGACGACGGCCAGCTTGCCACTGCCCGTCTCGAAGGCGATCGACTTGCCGTCGGCCGACCAGCCGAACACGGTCGAGACGTTGCCGCGGACGAGAGCCCGGCTCTTGCCGCCCCCGGCCGAGATCAGACGCAGCGCAACCGACTTCCCGGCGAAGGCGACGTAGGCCATCTTCGCGTCCGTGGGCGACCACAACGGGTACCGGCCGACTTTCACCAGCTGCCGGAGGTGGCTGCCGTCCGTGTTCGCCGTCCAGATGCCGAACGTCTTGCCGGAGTCGTTCGACGCAGCGCGCTCGAAGGCGACCCTCGTTCCGTCGGGCGAGAGGCTCGGATCGAGGTTGTCGAGCTTGCTCCCGCCGGCCGTGCCAACGAGGGCTCCCGACTGAGCGTCGAGGATCGTCACCGGCCCCGCGCAGGTCAGACACGAGGGCCAGAACTGCTCGGCTGCGATACGAGTTCCGGCGAGGTTCGTGACGAAAGAGACGGCGTTGACCCGAGCGATCGTCTGCGGCTTGCTCCCGGGCACGATCCGCAAGATCTCTCCGTCCCGCAGGTAGAGGATCCCGCTTCGCAGCCAGACAATCGGGTAGGGCGGATCGGGGCAGCGCTCGCTGCACGCCGTGTAGCGGAGCGTCTTCGCGTTCGTCCCGTCGGCGTTCGCGGTGCAGAGCGCCTGCAGGATGTCGTTCGGGTTGCGGTGGGCGTGCGCCGGCGGAGGCCAGCGCGTCCCGTAGAAGACGATCTGCTCCCCATCGGGCGACCAGGTCGGGACGCTCACCCGCCGGCAAGGCGAGATGGTTGTGGACGAGGCGCCGCTCGTCCCCGCGAGGAGTATGAGAGGAACGGTTACCGCTAAGAGGACGCGACGGAACAGGCTCACAGGGTACGCCGCGCCCCGAAACGCCGCTCTAGCGCAAGCGGAGGAAGTCGACCTCGCGCGGCGGTTCCAGTGACCGCACGCGGAACGCGATCCCGGGCGGAAAGTTCAGGGCTTCATTCCGGAACCGGCGCAGGCGAGGTTGCTCCCGCTTGGCGATACCGTTGTCGTCGAGAGAGCCGTGAGTCGGAAAGCCCATCCCAGTTCGACGGCCCGTGACGATCGAGTCTCTGTTCGGGCCCTGGTTGGCCCGACGCGTAAGGAGATCGAAGCACTCGCCGAGATCTTCGATCGGTACCGCGCTCACTACGGTGAGGCTTCCGATGTCTTCCGATCGGCGTCCTGGCTGGACGAGAACCTCGCCACGCGCCCGCTCCGCGTGTTCGTTGCCGAAGACGGTACGAGGTTCGTCGGCTTTGCGATCACGATGGATGTTCCGGCTTCGTTGCGGCTCACGCATTTCTGGCAGATCAGAGACCTGTTCGTCTTGCCGGCGTACCGGCGGCTCGGAGTCGGCCGGGCCCTTCTCGCCTGCGTCCGAGAGGCGGCAAGCGCGTCGGGCGCGCTGCGGCTGGCCTTGCAGACCGAGGACGACAACATTCCCGCTCTCGGTCTCTACGCCGACAGCGGCTACGCCCCGATCACGGGCTACTGCTCACTGATGCTGCCGCTCGTCGACGAACTCAAGACGAGACGTTCACGATGATCGACGGAACGTTGACGTTCGTGGCGGGCGATCACCGTTTCGTCACCGAGGCCGATAGTCCTCGAAGCGCGGTGCGTACGGACCACGCCGCCGGACCTCGGCACGCCATCTCAGCCAGCGGTAGGGATGGCGGGCCCAGCGGAGATCGATCGACTCGGTGGTGCGGAACCAGCTGAGCGGAAGCCCGAGGACACGCGGCTCGGTCTCGTCCATGCGGAGCCGCTTGCGGCCGCCCTCCGGTGGATCCCTGTGCTCGTTCACCTTCTACGCCGACACGGAGCCGCCGCCGAGCGCCCAGAGCAGCGCATGCGTGAAGCGCAGCGCGGGCTCGACGTCGTCGAGCCGAATGTGCTCGTTCGGCGCGTGGACTCGCGAGCCCGCGTACGTCGGGTTGTCGGGCGCGGCCAGCCCCGGCAGTGCGAGGTGCTCGTGCAGGGAAGCGATGATCGGGAGCGTCGGCGGAGCGAGCGGGGTGATCGATGCGCGCTCGCCGCTGACCGCTTCGGCAACCTCGACGACCCTGCGGACGAAAGGATGATCGAGCGGGGTCTTCGCCGGCCTGGCGGTCACGATCGGGGTCACCCGAATGTCTGCGAACCCCTCGCGGTCGAGGTGGGCGCGGAGGAGCTCGAGGATCTCCTCGGGCCGCTGTTCGGGAACGAGGCGAAAGTCCATCCACGCGCTCGCGAGGGCCGTGAGGACGGTCTTGATCCCGGGCCCGCTGTAGCCGCTTGAGATGCCGGCCAGATTCGACGTCGGCTGGAACGACGCACGCTCCCAGAGGGCGGGACCGCTGAGGCCGTCGATGAACTCCTCGAGGCCGAGCATCTCGCGGAGCTCGTCTTCTTCCGAGAAGCTCGCGGCAGCGATAGCCCGCCGCTCCTCCTCGGTGGCCGGGAGGACGCGGTCGTAGAAGCCGCGGATCTTCACCCTGCCGTTCTGGTCGCGGATGCTCGCGAGCGCCTGCACGAGGCGCCAGGCCGCGCTCGGCGCCACGGGCTCGAGCGAGGAGTGCGCGTCGGTCGCGAGCGTCTTCACGTCGAGGCGGACACCCAGCGCTCCCTTGAAGCCGAGGCCGATCTCCGGTCTCCCGTCGGGCAGCCGGGCGGAGCCGCCCTCCCACAGCGCCGCATCGGCCCGCAGCCGTTCGACATTGCGACGGACGATTTCGTCGAAGTTGGTGCTTCCGATCTCCTCTTCACCCTCGACGATCCAGCGAACGCGCACCGGAAGCTCGCCGTCGGCCCCGCGCAACGCGCGGATCACCGCGAGTCGAACCGCAAGCTCTCCCTTGTTGTCGGCCGCGCCACGGGCAAACAGATTGCCGTCGCGCCGCGTCGGCTCGAACGGCGGCGACTCCCACAACTCGATCGGGTCGACCGGCTGGACGTCGTAGTGGTTGTAGAGCAGGATCGTAAAGTCGGCTCGACCGGGCTGGTCGCCGTAGACGGCAGGAGCGCTCCCGTTGCTCCGAAGCTGCCGCGTCTCGAAACCCGCACCCGCGAGCAGCTCTTCGACGAGCTCCGCGGTCTCGTCGAGCGCGCGGCCCTCAGCCGAGACGCTCGGCTGCCGGCAAAGCAGGTCGAGGATGCGCAGCGCGTCCTCGGCCATACGGCCGAAGTCCGGAGGCACCGCACGATCGTACGCTACTGCCGCCCAGGCAATCCGTAACGACCCGCTCACAGAGCCCGTACAGGTTCGGCGTACGTTCCCGTCCATGAGGAGCGGCTCCATGGTAGGTGCGACGGTTCTCGCCGTCTGCGTCGCGGCGGCGACCGCCGGTGGCGTCGCGCGCGCTGGGTTCGTTCCAGCGTGGAGCTACGTCCCCGCACCGCTTCGTGCGCGACTCGCGGCGCAGAGCGGCGGCACCCTGTTCCTGCCTGCGCGCACACCGCTCTTCTACCGCTACCGCTCCGGCGCCGCCGTGACGAACGGGAGGCTCTCGGTCGGCTTCACGAACCGGGTCCGGATCCGGCAGGGGCTCTGGCGGTGGACGAAGGCGACGTTCACCTGGAACGTCCGGCCGCTGCCGGCCTCGACTGCCTGCTCCGACTGGATGCCGAAGGACAAGACGCTGCAGGTCGACGGCAACAAGGTCTACTGGTCGGCCTCGGGCAACGGCGGCACCGCGTGGCGGTGCGTCACCGACAAGCGCGGCCGGTCGCTCGTTCTCAGCGCCTCGTCGACCGGGAGCCTCGGCGATGTCGGGCTCGCCATCGTCGTCGCGAGCGGCCTCGACGTGAGCGGCCGCACGAGCGGTGTCGACAAGGCGCTCGCGGTGACGCCCCGGACGGTCAGGCGCGGGCGCAGCGTCCTCGTCCGCGGCGTCGCCGGAGGCTGCACGGCGGGCGACACGGTCACGATCATGTCGCGCGCCTTCCGCGCCACGCACTCGTTTGCCGGCGTACCGGCCGTGCTCGGTCGAGTCGGCTCGGCGGGCCGGTTCTCGGCGGTTGCGCGCATACCGCTCCTCCGGGCGCCCGGCACCTACACGGTGACCGCGCGTTGCGGCGGGGGCAACCTCGGGATCGCAGCCCGGCTGACCGTCACGCGCTGACGCGCGCCGCAACGATTAGCTTCACGGCGTGAGCACAGCCACGAGCGGCGTCGAACGGCCGCGCTTCACCGGACGGACGGCGTGGGCGCGCAGCGTGCCGACGCCGCTACGCGACTTCCTCCGCACCGAGACCGGCGGCGCTGCGGTCCTGCTCGCGGGCACCCTCCTTGCGCTCGCGTGGGTCAACATCGATGCCTCCTCGTACAACTCTCTCTGGTCGACGAACCTCTCGATCCGCATCGGCGATCACGGTGTCGCGCTCGATCTCCGCGAGTGGGTGAACAGCGGCCTGATGACGTTCTTCTTCTTCGTCGTCGGGCTCGAGGCGCGGAGGGAGTTCGATCTCGGCGAGCTGCGGGAACGGCGCCGGTTCGCGCTGCCGCTGCTCGCGGGCCTGAGCGGCGTCGCGGCCGCGGTCGCGCTCTACCTCGCGATCAACGCGGGCCGTCCGTCAGCGCACGGCTGGGGAATCGCGATGTCGACCGACACCGCGTTCGCGCTCGGGATGCTCGCTCTCGTCGGACCCCGCTTCCCCGACCGGTTGCGTGCCTTCATGCTCACGGTCGTCGTCGTCGACGACATCATCGCGCTCGTCGTGATCGCGACCGTCTACTCGACGACGATCGACCTCGGCGCGTTGATGGTCGCGATCGTCGCCTACGCTGTCGTTCTCGTCTTGCACGTGCTGCGTCTCCGGATCGGGCTGGTGTACCTCGTGCTCGGAGCGATCGCGTGGGTGGGGCTGCTCGAGGCGGGTGTCGATCCGGTGGTGATCGGGCTCGCAATGGGGATCCTCCCGTTCGCCTATCCCGCGCCGCGCTCGAGCCTCGAGCTCGCGACGCAGCGCTTCCGGGAGTTTCGCGAACAGCCGACGGCCGAGCTCGCGCGCTCAGCCGAGGTCGAGCTGCGCGCGGCGACGCCCGCCAACGAGCGTCTCCAGCGGCTCTATCACCCGTGGACGAGCTACGTGATCGTGCCGTTGTTCGCGGTCGCGAACGCCGGGATCGCGCTCGGTGGCGGTGTGCTCGGCGACGCGTTCTCGTCGCGGATCACTCTCGGCATCCTCGTCGGCTACGTCGTCGGCAAGCCGATTGGCATCGTCGGCGGCTCGTGGCTCGTCACCCGCGTGAGCCGCGGAAGGATGCAACCGCCCGTCGGGTGGGCTTCCGTCGCCGGCGCCGGGACGATCGCCGGCATCGGCTTCACCGTCTCACTGCTCGTCGCGACGATCGCGTTCGGCGGTGGGGAGCTCGAAGATGCGAAGGTCGGGATCCTCAGCGCGGCGCTCTGCGCATCGGTCGTGACGTGGCTCCTGTTTCGCGGGACGGCGCTGCTGCCTCGCGGGCTCCGCATCCGGGCGCTGCTCGGGACGGCCGAGCAGCTGACGGATCTCTACGCGGAGGTCGACCCGGAACGCGACCACATCCGCGGGCCGGACGAGGCGCCCGTCACCGTCGTCGAGTACGGCGACTTCGAGTGCCCCTTCTGCGGCCAGGCGGAGCCGGTCGTGCGCGAGCTGCTGCGCGACTTCGGCGACGTCCGTTACGTGTGGCGGCACCTTCCGCTCAGCGATGTCCACGCGCGCGCCCAGCTGGCCGCCGAGGCCTCGGAGGCGGCCGCCGCGCAGGGCGCATTCTGGGAGCTCCACGATCTGCTCCTCGATCACCAGTCCGCGCTGACGCCGAAGGATCTCCTCGATTACGCCGGGCGCCTCCAGCTCGACGTCGACGAGTTCAGCGACTTCCTCCGATCGCATCGCGGTGCTGCACGCGTGGCGGAGGACGTCGACAGTGCGGACCTGAGCGGCGTTACGGGCACCCCGACCTTCTTCATCAACGGCCGTCGCCACTACGGCGCCTACGACATCGCGACGTTGTCCGCCGCAGTCAAGGCGGCGGGAGCGCGTGCCACGCTCGTCCGCACGTGAACGTAGGGTTCCCGTCTCCCGTGACGACGCCCGAGCTCCCTGCGCCGCGGATCCTGGTCACCGGCCACGACGACGCAGGCCGTGCGGTGCTGATCGCGGACGGCCCGCCGCGCCGATCGGTCGCGCTCGAGGCGGTGCCAGGCACCGTCTTCCACGAGGTCTGGTCGACGCGGGAGAGCCCGGCGCGGGTCGATGCGGCGCCCGAGGGGCCGGACGCCTCGTTCGCGCTCGCGCCGCCCCCGGGCGGTAGCCGCGTCCGCATCGTCGACATCCCGCCCGACTCCGTGCAGGCGGCGCTCTCGCCCGACGAGGTGGCGTCGGCGTTCGCCGAGATCGGCGCGCCCGAAGCCGGCACCGGCGGCGATCGGGCGCCGCACCCGCTGATGCACCGGACCGACACCGTCGACTACGGGATCGTCCTCGCGGGCGAGGTGTGGCTCGTCGTCGACGAGGGCGAGACGCGCCTCTCGCCCGGAGACGTCGTGATCCAGCGCGGCACGAACCACGCCTGGAGCAACCGCACCGACGCCGTCGCCCGGATGGCGTTCGTGCTTCTCGACGGCGTCCGCTAGCGCGAGCGGCGGAAGGCGGCCGGCCGGGCCCGCGGCAGCGGCACGGGATCGACGCCGGCGACGACGCGGTTCCGGATCGTCCCGATCCCCTCGACCGTCATCGTCACCACGTCGCCGGGCCGGAGCGGGGGCGGCTCGCGCCGGCCCCGCCGTCCCCAGAGCTCCGCGAGGCAGCCGGCGCCGCACGTCCCGGAACCGAGCACGTCGCCCGCGAGGACGTCGGTTCCGCGTGATGCGTAGGCCAGCATCTCCTCGAACGACCAGGCCATGTTCGCGAGTGTGTCGTCGCCGACCTTCGCGTCGTTGAGCCGCACCTCGAGCCCGAGGTCGAGCCGATCGCCCGACCGGTGGGCATCGAGCTCGTCCGCAGTCACGAGCCATGGCCCGAGGGTGGTCGAGAAGTCCTTGCCCTTCGCCGGCCCGAGCAGCACGCGCATCTCGCGAATCTGGAGGTCGCGCGCCGACCAGTCGTTGAGCACCGTGTAGGCGGCGATGTGGTCGCGCGCGGCCGACGGATCGAGATCGCGACCGGCGCGCCCGACCACCGCGGCAACCTCGAGCTCGTAGTCGAGCACCTCGCAGCCCGGCGGTATCGCGACGTCGTCGAACGCGCCCATGAGCGAGGCGGGATTCGTGAAGTAGAAGGTCGGCGCCTCGTACCACTCGGGTGCGATCTCCGCTTCCGGACCGCCGCTGCCCATCACCATGCCCTCGACGTGCTCCTCGAACGTGACGAAGTCACGGATGCTCGGCGGCTCGACCGGCGGCAGCAGCCGCGCGTCCGCCAGCCGCACGTCGACGGTCGCTGCTCCGGCGATCCGGTTGCGCTCGTCCGGGTCGGCGGCGAGCAGCGCGGTCACGC